>Ga0302319_10007184_pt1 | contig 21937 bp, 19 predicted proteins | sample Bog_T0_2_FD_203319 | JGI IMG/M metagenome (GOLD analysis project Ga0302319, IMG submission 203319) | Peat permafrost microbial communities from Stordalen Mire near Abisko, Sweden - Bog_T0_2 | ecosystem: Environmental > Terrestrial > Soil > Wetlands > Peat | place: Sweden: Abisko, Stordalen Mire... | reverse complement strand
CGGCCAAAGACTTGCAACCAGCGGCGACGGCGATCTTCAAAGGGTTTGTCTTCGCCGGTGATTTGCGCGGCCATGCCGAAAGGGACAAAGACCTGAGCCGAGAAAAGTGGCTCAAGACCTTTGAACTCTTTGGCCGCTACGCCGACGATGGTGAGCTTGTGGTCATTGACAAGCAGATCTTTGCCAACGACATCGGGATCAGCGGCGAAGCGAGAGTGCCAATAATCATAACTGAGGATGACGTAAGGCGCCGCATCGCGAGTGCCGTCGTTCGGATTGAAGACTCGGCCGAGGGCCGGGTTAACGCCGAGGACATTGAAGTACGAGCCGGAAACAATTTCACCCGATGCCCTTTCATTGCGGCCTTGAAAGCCGACACTGAATTGCAGGCTATGACGGCAGAACATGCCCGTGAAGACTTGGTTCTGTTTGACGAAATCTAAATACATGGGGTAAGAGAACGCATGCATGCCGATGTTCGAACCCATTATTTGGCCGTTTTGAGTGAGCTGGACTAACTGACCAGGATCGCGAACGGGTAGGGCGCGAAGCAGTGCCTGATCGAGCAGAGTGAACACCGCGCTATTGGCTCCTATGCCGAGAGCGAGCGAGAGGACGGCGACGGTGGTGAAGACCGGCGATTTTAAGAGTGACCGGATAGCGTATTTGAGATCGCGGAAAAAGTTCATGCGGCGCTGGCCTCATTGAGTTGTTGTATGGCTTCGGGAGAGAGTTGCAGGTTGGACGCTTCGGTCAGATCTTTGAGCTGCGCGAGACTGGTGGCGCTGGCGATGGGAGCGGTGATGCTGGGGCGGGCCATAAGCCAGGCGAGTGCGACGCGGGTGGGATTGGTGTTGTGGGATTGAGAAACAGAATCGAGCGCTGCGAGAATGCGGAAGCCACGGCCGTTGAGGAACTTAGTAATTCCCTGCCCGCGCTTAGTGCCGATTGTGTCTTTTTCGGAGCGGTACTTACCGGTGAGAAAGCCGCTGGCGAGCGAGTAATAAGGAATGACGCCTAATTTAGCGCTGAGGCAGAGAGGTTCAAGATTGGTTTCAAAATCGGCGCGGTCATAAAGGTTGTAGTTGGGTTGGAGGCTTTCGTAGCGAGGCCAATTGTTTTCTTCGCTTGTGCCCAGTGATTCGCCGAGGCGGTTCTTGTCGTAATTCGAAGCGCCGATGACACGCACTTTGCCTTGCTTGATGAGGTGCGCATAGGCTTCCAGCGTTTCCGCGAGTTGGGTGTTGGGATCGTCTTTGTGCGATTGATAGAGATCGATGTAATCAGTCTGGAGGCGGAGGAGCGAGGCTTCGACTGCGCGGAGAATATACGCTTTCGAGAGGCCTTTGTCGGTGGGACTCATTTCGATGCCGACTTTGGTGGCGATGACAACTTCCGAACGCTTGCCGGTTTGCTTGAGCCAATTGCCGATGATGGTTTCGGATTCGCCGCCCTTGTGGCCGGGTACCCAGGTTGAGTAGATGTCGGCGGTGTCGATGAAAGTGAAGCCGGCGTCTACGAAGCCGTCCAGGATTTGGAAGGAGGTGGGCTGATCGATGGTCCAGCCGAAAACATTGCCGCCGAGGGCGAGGGGGGCGATCTGGATTTCAGAGGTGCCGAGTTGGCGTTTGGTGGTCATAGCTTTACCAAGAATAGTTTGGCATGACAGGAGGACGTTGGATGGCGCGGGAAAGTTCGGGGTGGCGGGGCGAAAGGCGAAGAGAGGGCGTTTTTTGCGAAGCGGAGGAGAAGAAAAGGAGATAACTGAGGGTGAAACGGTTCGAAGCCAATGGGCGGTGGGATGAGGGGAAGTTTGTAAGAACGAACCCAAGGGTAGTGTGATGCGGTGAAGCAGGAATTTACGCTTCGAAGCCAATTTTGCGAAGCGGAGGCGAAGAGAAGGAGATGGCGGGCGAGACATACGCTGCGAAGCCAATTGCGAACGGTTGGGGGAGTTGAAAAAACGAACCCACTGGCGCGCTCTGGCGGGGGAAGAGATTTGAAAAAACGAACCCAATGCTGGCGGGACGGTGTTTTCGCTTCGAAGCCAATTTTGCGAAGTGGACGCGAAAGGAAGGAGATGGCAGGCGAGAAATACGCTTCGAAGCCAATTGCGAAGGGTTGAGGGCGAGTTGAAAAAACGAACCCAAATCTGGCGCGCGCTGATGGGGGGAGATAATTTGAAAAAACGAACTAATTTCGGGGTGGGAGAATTATGAGCAGCGTAGCTAGGCATGAGAGGTCCTTTCTTCTTGATTGTCGATGATGCGGTGTTTTGGGATGTGCGGGTTTATCTCTTAAGATATTGATTTAATGGGAGAAAATATATTTTCAAGTTTGGAACAGATCAGTGGAGGGCGGGAAGATTGATGAAGTTTGGGCGGGTCTTGTTCCGCTTCCTGAGCGTTTTGGTTCGGTTGCCGGAGGGAAGCGCGCGAGTGGAGGCCGAGCACCCAGACGTACCCGCTCCTGTTGCGAAAATCGGATAGGGGAGGAATTGCGTCTATAGGAAGATCCTTATGGGACGGAGATGGTTGCTTTAGCTGTGGCAGCGATGCTTTAGACAATCCGGAGACGGCAGCACGCGGGTACTAAATCCGTTGCGACTACTCGTGCGCAGTCGGCTGGTTCACTTATCCGACATGCCCACCCTATGTCCAGTAAATGCACGGCTCCGCACAAGGCCAGTGATAACCTTGTTACCCATGGGGAAATCGCGGGAGTCGAGCATTCGATGGACTGGCATAGTCCTGACCCAGCTTGGGTATGCAATCAATCTGGTTCTTACGTTCGCTACAGCAACTCTCGGGTTCACGCTTTCCCTCCTGCGGGATAAGGACTTTGCACCCCCGCTTGGCGCGAGGCGCCTGTTTGAGCTCGCCTTGGCAGCTTTGCTGGCGTCGATCATCGTCGGCGTGGCTTGCGTGGTCAACCGACTTACAGATTTTCGAGCCAGCCGGAGAATTGCTACGCGCCGAGAAAAGCTGGAGGAAAAGGACATGCCGCGCGGCGAGATTAATGAGGCCCTCAGTTTGCCTCGTCGCGATAACAAAGATCGAGGCGACCGCACGTGGAAGTGGTTTCGGTGGCAGATTGGGGCTTTCACCGTGGGAGTCGTTGCCTTAGCGTTATCGCTGTTATTTACATACTCGGTAAAGTTGGGTCTCGGAGCAAGCTAGACCTCTCCAGAAATGGCGTTTGTGACTCAATGCTGCGTTCACCTTCGCGTCGGAATCCCGTTCACCTTCGGACCGGAATGCCGTTCGGCTTCCTACCGGAACCGCGTTCGGGATCGACCGGATTCATCAGTCAGTCCGCGCTCGCGTTTCAGTATGCCGTCCCGGGTTCCCCCTCCGTGCCGGGCGGTAAGGACTGCTGCGGGACTCGGCTGAGAACCGCACTAAGCGTTATAAGCTGATTGTAAAGATGATTCAAACCAGATTCTTTGCGGATCCCGAAGCAGTCCTAAGCGCTGGCAAGGTTATTCGCTGCGGAGGGCGAAGCCCGGGAGGTCGCTATTCTCACGTACTCCACGCCTGAGGTAATCGAGTCCGGCACAGTCCAAATCGGTTGGGATGAGTATGCGACTGAACATACGCTTTATCTTCATGCTCAGGTGCACCTCTACACCCAGATGAAAGAGGGCCTGGAAGCGTCGGAGGCAGCTATCCTGAGCAGGGCGCAAACTATACTTCAGAAATTCAAGGCTGATCGCTTGATTCAAGTGAAGATTATCCCTGCTGTCGTCGAAGACTCTCAGTGGAGGGACAAGGCTGCCGCTTGGCTGGCTGGCAAGGTTACCAATCAAGGTAGGGTACGGTCCGATAATGTTGCTGCTCTTAAAGCAGACGGTCTCCTGTTTCGATCTCACCCCGAGATTCACTTCTATCGCGCTCTAAAGAACGAAGGGATAGCATTTGCCCCTTTGCCAGTCTTTGTTCGCGGCGGCCAAGAATATCGGCGGCTTGAACCAGACTTCGTTATCGTTCACCAGGGGATCATCATGGTGGTCGAGATTGACGGGGATACCGTCCATCAGGAAACGCCCGAAGAAGCCCATTCGCGGACGGTTATGCTTCAGCACCAGGGCACGCACGTTGAGCGGCTAAGGGCGGCTGAATGCGACAATCCTAAGAGAGCACAAGAAGCCGTTGGGCGGATCATGTCAGCCCTTCAGAAGATCAAGAACTCGCGCTAGGTGGCACTGTAATCGCTGCGGGGGAATCAAGGCGGCAATGTCGAGCCGGGCCGGGGAAACACGTCGGGGCGATACAGCTCGGGCAGAGCCGGCGTGTATGGCTGATTCAGCCCGCTACTTTCCCGGATAAGCGCGCTTATCGCCAATGCAGACGGAGCAAGTTTTTCCGTCCGTCCGGGAGCCGCTTGCGCGATGGCTAGGTCTGCTGGGAAGGTCGTCTTCAGCGAACCACCACAAAGGCTCGCCGCCGATTCGGGCCGAAGCGAAAGATGGCGAAATCGTCGTCGAGGGAGGCCGCTCGCTCAATCCCGAGCCGCCTCATAGCCGCGAAACTCGTTCGGTCGACAATTGAGAAATCCTGGTCACGAAACGATCCCCCGATTTCCCAGGCAGTCTCCAGGTCTGCTGCAACGACCGTCTCGATAGCTGCAACCCCGTTGCGCAGCGCATCCCAGAAGCGCTCGGCGGCGCGGCGGCCAAGACGATTTCGAATCAGGGTCCACGTCTCGATCAGGATGTGATCGGTTGTAACCAGGGGCTCTCCGCCTGAGAGGATCGCTTTTGCTCGCGAGTTACTGGTATCCGACTTGTCCGCAGCGGCGTACCATATTGAGGTATCGACGAAAAGACTCATCCTATCGCCGGTTGGGCTTTCGGCGCTCAGACGCAAAGGCTTCCCGAAGCATAGCGTCCTTGTGGTTGGCAATGTCGGAACCCTCGGAGGCTCCCAGATCAAACACCGCCGCGGGATTGGCGACCGACTTTGAGCGACCGAGATCGCGCTCGACAAGGCGCCGAACGTATTCAGCAAGGGATACACCCATATCGCTGGCGCGCTGCCGCACCCGGCGCTGAATTTCCGGGTCAAGCGTGATCTGCGTGCGTGACATCATGATGGTACTATCGTAGCCCAGGCGGCATGACCCTCAACCAGCGTTTAGCAGTCGCGGGCGGGCGCGATAGCAGGCACTTTGACGGATAGGGATACGTCTATTTAGCGGCGAGCGGCGCCTCCCAGGACGCCATACCCTCCTCCCACTTGTTATCCGTTAGGCGAATCATGGTCCCGTCTGAAGTGCGATAAACGTACAACTCGCCGTATAACTGAGCCGCCGTGGCGAGAGGCTGCTCCTCGCTGATGCCTCCGGCTTCGGACGCGAAGATCAGCCACTTCCCATCGTAAGAAAACTGCGTATGGCCATGCTGGCCTTCATCGTGAGCGATTCGGCGAATCTCGCCGGGAGTCCCATTTACATCCAGGTCGAGCAGATACACGTCGAAGATCTGAGATTTTGGATTGTCTCGGTTCGAAACGAAGGCGATCTGGTTTGCAGTAGGTGAGAAGCTCGGGAACAGATCAATCGCATGGTCGTTGGTCAATCGTCGCACGTTGCTCCCGTCCCCCTTCATCAGATAGAGATCAAGGCTTCCGCTTCTTCCACTAACGAAAACGATCTGCTTTCCGTCGCCGGAAAAGCTCGGGTATCCGTCAAAGCCGGGGGAACTCAACGTAAGATTCTGTGCTTCGCTCCCGTCCGCACGCATTTTCCAAACATCCGCTTCCATCTTGTCTATCTGCAACGGAAGGTCCGTGTGACCCCGCGTGAAAACGATCCATTGGCCGTCCCTCGACCAGTTCATCGCGGAGAAGATCCCTTGGGCGGGCATCGGTTCGAGATCCAAGATTTTGTGCCGTTGAGAGCCATCGATTTTGGAGGTGTACAGTTCGACTGGTTTTGATGGCGCGCTGGGTTCGGTATGGACGATCAGATCTGCCTGCGGATTGAGAATTGCGACGAAATACCGGATTGGATAAAGCTCGACTTCACGGTCAGGCAGCTTTCGCTTGAACGGGGCGCCGGCCACCAAGGCAGGACCATTGCTTAAAAACGTACGATGGTACTCACCAGGCGGCTCGGGGGCGGCGGGTGCTGTGCCATAGGCAACGAAAATTCCCTTCGAAGGGCCATGCGTCGGTCCCCAATAACTTTCAGTGGGGTCATCGCTTTCGATCCGTTCTCCGGAGCCGTCCTGATTTACCGTGACAATCTCCTGGCGATTTTGTTTGTTATTCCGCGCGTAGATGATTCGTCCGTCGGGGAGGAATTCCGGAGACACCGCGCCTGTTTGCGGCTCCGTGACAGGGTGCTGATTCGATCCGTTGGCATCCATCAGCATGATCCTGGACGGCTGCCTGGTAACCGGTACCTCCCGATGAGACGAATAATAGATGATTTGCCTGCCGTCAGCGGACCACTTCGGCGAACCGTTCCACCCAGTGCCGCTAACATGAGTAAGCCGGTGCAGAGTCCTATCTGAAAGGTTCAGTGTCCAGATGTCGCCTGATCGGATTCTACTGATCGGAATCCTCATCTCGATAGGGAGGTCTCGATCCGAACTGAATGCCATAACCCGCCCATCTGGGGAAATTGAGGGACGCAATTCGGCTGCGGGACTGTGCGTTAGATTTTCCGCGCCTCTCATCGACAACGTTTGATCAGGATGAAAAGGAAGTCTATAAATATCTGCGTTTCCCGAGTATGTACTGACAAAGTAGATTAATTTCCCATCCGGGGAGAATGTTGCCTGGTCCTCCATGCGCTCGCTGTCGATAAGCAGGCGAGGCTGGCCACCCCGTTGCAAATCGAGAGCGTAGAGATCAGGTGTCCCGCGCCGATCCGAAGTAAAGACCAGCCAACGGCCATCAGGGGAAAACGACTGGATCGTAATCCATGCCGGGGTAGTCCGTCAGGCGCTTGGGCGCTTTACCTGGCTGCGAGAACAAATAAATATCCCAATTACTGGCCTGAAAGGTGATATACGCGATACGATCCGGCCGGTTTTTGGGGGCCGAATCGGCGGCCGATCCGATAAGAACGCAAAAGAGCAGGAGAACCGCAAAGAAACTGAAATCCGCGCGCGACCGCATTTGCACCTCTGGCGAATGTTGACAGAATACACCATGATCTTACGAATTCTTATGCCGCTATACCAACTGCGCGGCCGTCCAACGGGCGGCTAGATCACGAGCCGCTAACTTGTCGTTGTCAAATTGCCCTTTAACACGCAAGCCGTCGATGTGAACCTGCCGGCTTGATTGTTCTGACGGCGCAGGGTTTCCTGGCGTCCCGCAGCCAACAAACGAGGTGCTCTATTGTGTCCGTCGGCGAGGGCGGAGTTTGCGGCGACTGGCCGTTTGCTGCCAGGGACAGGGAACTGTAGAAATGACTGCCCGTGGAAAGCCCGGAAACCAAATGCAGGTTTTCCGTACCTCCGACTTTCCTGGAATCGCTCGGCGACTCCATAACGAGCATCAACAAGGCTCGGTACTGGAAGACTGAAGTAGATGGCGGTTGGCGTTACCGCTCCATAGCTGTCGCGGCTCGGTTAGCAGTTGTCGACTAAGATGGAGACTTCTCCTCCACAGGGAAAATGCACAAACTCCAGGGAAGCGTGCTGGCAGGACGTTATTCCGAGCGCAAAGTCTCGCGCAGAAATTCGGCTAGCCCTGCCCGGTCAAGCTCGTGATTGGCAACGCGGATCATCGCTTGGTAGGTTGCCATTTCCGGCAAAGCGTCGGTGTCGATGCCGTTGACCTCCAGAAAATCGAGCGCCGCTTGAACTGGCGTGCGTTTGTTGCCGTCAAAATAAGCTTGGCTTTCTGCTATGTGATACGCGTAGGCTGCAGCGATCTCATAAAGATCGCCGTTGCCGTAGTACCAGACATTCATCGGTTGAGCGATTGCGGATTCCAGGGCGTCTTCGCTGCGAAGGCCGTGCATCCCGCCGAAAGCCTCGATCTGGTCATGGTGGATCGTGTCGATTTGGTCTCGGGAAAGAAAAAACGGCTCTTGTTCCAAGACGAAACCGTTAGTAGCTATTGAGCCAGACGGCGAAACAGCGCGGCATGGGTCTTGGTGGTTTTCGCGTGAGCTTTACGAAACTGCTCATCCGATGCCGTGCGCACTGGGGGCTTGCCGTTCGTGAGCTTTTCAGCGCTTGCCGGTTGCGGCTGCTTCAGGCTCTTCCGTTCTCTGGTCAGTTCCTTTTCCACGGCACAAAACCTTTCAAGACCATTCTATCGAACTGGCTACTATACACAGTCTCACCATCTGGCCAAAGTTTAAACCAATTTCGCTGCGATCACCCACCCAAGCCCAATACTTCGATCGGGCTGTACTGCCGGAAGTGTTGATCGAACGTAAACGCGCGACGAACCCCACGAGCCTCCAGAAGGGCGAAGGAAATGGTGTCACAAAGACTCCAGTTCTTGTCTGAATGCCGCGCGATGATTTCGCGGGCGCGGTCCTCCTCTGCCCGAAGTGCTCGAACCACGGGAAGGCCGCCAGTGAGTAGCCACTCGCGGGCAAGCATTCTCCCCAACTTTCGTAATAGCAGGGCGTGAGCCTCAACCTCGATGTAGCTGGTGATGAAACTCGGCCGCCGCGCCGCAGCAATCTGGCGGGCCACTTGCACTGCGCGTCGATGATCAGCGTCATTGGCATCCAACAGCGGGAGGATGGCGCCGCAGTCCCACAGAACGCCCCGTGTCACGGTCATTCGTCTAGAATCGCGTGTTTGTTACGGGCGCCCGGTTGCCCGCCGCCGCGGCCGGGACCGACGAGCCGAAAAATTGGATGATCTTCCGTAAAGGGAGGGATCGCGCCTGTGACGTTGACGCGAGGCGCTTTTGGGCGCGCCGGCAATTGCACGAGGCGGCGTCCGCCACGCCGGACGCTTTGAATATTGCCACTCCGGAGACGGCGCCAGAGGGTAGAACGCGAGATTCCCAATGCTTGCGTGGCCTGGTCGATTGTCATCAAATGGGTGGCCATTCGGTTTGATTGTAGCAATCAGTTTCACTGTGCCATTTGTTTCACTTCGCTCGCAGTCAATGTGCGTTCTATGTCCGATCCTGCTGGAATCGCTACGCGATTTCAGCGCCGAGACGAGTCTCGGGGCGGCAGACAAGAGTGTCTGGCGGAACCGCCTGCGCCACCTTTTGCTTCTGGTGAGTCTGAGAAAAAATGTGGAAACTACAGAGAGAGCCTTTAGAACGGCTCGCCGGGCAGTGGCGTGAGAACGGGCGTCAATTTACCCCAACCTTGGTCTTGCGCCAACTTCATATCTTTCTTGAGTTGGTCGGGCAGAGTTGCGTTAATGGCCGGGCGGCCGGACTGGTTGGCGAGCGTCCAGCCCACCGCCGAAATTGTCTTCGTGTAAACCATCATGGAATGATAATCGAGCTTGTCCGGTGAATCGGTGACGCGGTGGTAATCGGGATGAAGACCGGTGGTAAAGAATGCAATCGGAACGCCGACCTTGGCGAAATTGTAATGATCGCTGCGGTAGAAAATGCGTTGGCCGCGCGGTTGCGGACCCAGGTTATCGTGTGTCTTATCCGGAGCAGTCACGTCGTAGAAATGGTTCAACGTGAGCTTCTGATAAGCCGAGTTGGTGGTTTCGATCGTCTTTTCCAGGTCGTCACTCGAAATGTTCGGACCAATGATCATGATCTCACTGGGCACCACAAGCACATGGGTGGGTTCTGGATCTTTAAAGTCGGGGCCTTTGGTGCGGCCGATCATATCTATGTTCAGATCCGCGACAATTTTCGTGATGTCCACCGGCGGGAATTCGGCGAAATATTGCGAGCCCCACAAACCCTTCTCTTCGCCCGCGTTCCATAAGAAGATCATGCTGCGCTTAGGGCGCATTCCGTTAGCCGCGCCTTGGGCATAGACACGCGCGATGGCGAGAAGCGCGGTGGAACCGGAGCCATCGTCGTCAGCGCCATTGTTGACGTTGTCGGCCGGCGGTGTCGCTAACGTAAGACCGATGTGATCCAAGTGCGCGCTGACCACGACGAACTCATTCTTGAGAACGGGGTCTGATCCGCGCACGATACCCACCACGTTTTCCGCGTGATTGGGCGTGGACTTGACGGCGACTTTGAGAGTGACTTTTTTCTCGGCGGTCAGTTCGAACGAATCTTGCTTGCCGGCGCCAACAGAGCCAGCGAAAACTTGCTCACCCGTCTGCTTCTCGCCTTGAAACAGAGAGATGGTCATGGAAGGGCCGATGACGATGGACGGGGCCGAAGGACACGCCGCGTTCGGTGGGAATTTTACGACTCGATAATTGGGGCCGTTGGCTCCGGCAATAGGATTCACTGGGCCGGCGAAACCGGTGGCCAGTTGCTGGTATGTAGCCAAGTGGATGACCGCGGCGGCTCCGTGTTTGGCTGCGGCTTGTTCCGGCGTTAGGAAATCTGTGCATGCTTCACCCAGAGGATTCGCGGCTTGTGGATTGACGGGACCGGCCGCTTGAGCGCGGAGTTCCGTGGGCAATCCGGCGACGACCACGATTTTTCCCGTGACATCCATGCCTTCGAATGGGTCCGTCTTGGTCTTATTGATCACGTAGCCATTGCCGACGAAGACGACATTGCCCGAGACATTGAACGCTTCAATGGGCGGGCCGCGAAAACCGACCGGGACGCTCCAGTCCTTGCCATATTCGAAACTGTTCGTGGTGGTGGCGGGCGGCGCGGCCGGAGCAGGTGGGGTGGAGGCGGCGGATGGACCCGAGGTGGGAGCAGCGGGCGGCGGCGCATCTGGGCCACCCGGTCCTCCGCCTTGGCCACCGCGACGACCTTGCCCGCGAGGCGCAGGCTTCCCGGTGATAGAAGCCTTGCTATCGGCAGCGTTCACTTGGTTTGAGACAAGTTCGAATGGCATGAAATAAGGTTGAAGCGGACCATTGGTTCCGGAGGCGCTACCAGCCGGCTCAACGCCCCACTCAGCTAACTTCGAGGCCACGTACAAGGCTGCGGTATCAAAGCCGCGCGAGGGTAGATTGCGGCCTTCTAATTGATCGGACGCGAGGAAGTATTCGTGAATCTTGAGTTCTTGTTCCGTGATGGCGTCCGAGTTGCCGAAAGTGGCCGGGCCCGCCGCAGCTTTTTTGTGTTTAGGCTGCTGTGCGGAAACCAACAATACCGACAGCAAGGAGAGGCTTATGATAATTGGACGCATGGAAACGTGAGTGTAACAAAAGAATGGCCCTTTTGGAAACAGGTCTGAGTACTATTTCGGCGCTATTCCGCTAAAATGAAAAGGTTTCGCAGCAACGCAAATCCTCAGGAGAGTCATGAGCGGTACAAATATTGGCATTTTGACGGGCGGCGGAGATGTGCCCGGCTTAAATGTCGTCATCAAAGGTGTGGTGTACCGGGCATCAACGGACGGCCACAATGTAACGGGTATTCGTTTAGGTTGGAAGGGCTTGACCGATCTGGACTTCGATGACCCGAAAAGCGTGGAGCGCTACATTCTTCCACTGACGCGGGAAAACACGCGCAGGATTGACCGGACGGGCGGCACGTTCCTGCACACCAGCCGGACGAATCCATCGAAGATGAAGAAGGTTCCCGACTTTCTCAAGAGCGAGTTTCCGGGCGACCCCCCGTATGACATGACGCCGCGCGTGCTGGCCAACTTGCAAAAGCTTGGACTCGATTCGCTGGTGGCGATTGGCGGCGACGACACGTTGAGCTATGCGGCGGTGCTGAATTCCAAAGGTTTCCCGGTGGTGGGTATTCCCAAGACGATGGATAACGACGTCCGCAATACTGAGTACTGCATTGGCTTCTCCACGGCGATTTCGCGCGCGATGGAGGCCATCCAGCGCCAGCGAACCACGGTGGGCTCGCACGAGCGCATTGGTATTTTCCGCGTGTTCGGACGGGATGCCGGCTACACGGCGCTCTACACCGCCTACGTCACGTCGTTGCGCTGCGGCATTCCGGAGTATAAGTTCAATTTGGACAAAATGATCGATTTGATCATGACCGATAAGAAGAACAACCCGAGCAATTACGCCTTGGTGATTTTTTCGGAAGGCGCGACTTGGGAAGGCTATCAGATCAAGGAATATGGGGAGCCGGACGCTTTCGGCCACCGCAAGAAATTCAGCGTGGCGGAAGCGTTCAGCGACGAACTGATTGAAAAGACGAAAACAGAGACCGTAGTGAGCGACTTGACGTACGACCTGCGTTCTGGCGCTCCTGACTTTCTGGACAATCTGGTGGCGAACACTTTCGGCACGATGGCTTACGATTCGATCACGGAGGGCAATTTCGGGAAGATGACGGCGATTGCGGACGGTAAGTTTGCGATGGTGCCGATTCCCGATCCTAAGCTTGGACCGCGCAAGGTGGATCTTGGAAGTATGTTCAACACCGATCGATACCGGCCCACTTATACAAACAAAGTGGGGTTGCCGGTGTTTCTGACGCACGCCTAAGCGGATGACTACGCAGGCCATACAAAAAGGCGAGACGGCGTTCTCAGAAACAGTAGAAGCGCAGGGGCACCTTATTGATTCGCACATTATGGAGCGGATCTTCGATACGGTCGTCGAATTCGGCGGCCGCTTTGAGGTGGAACAGTTTTCGATTGGGCGGACGAACAGCGATCCCTCGCGCCTGCGGCTGCGCATCGAAGCACCGAACGAAGACGATTTGGCAAAGATGATGACGCAACTGCTGGGCTTGGGTTGCGCGGCGGTGGATTCGGGCGAGGCTGAACTGCGCGTGGCGGAGAAAGACCGTTGCGCGCCGGAAGATTTTTATTCGACCACCAATCAACGGACCCAGGTGCGCGTGGGTGGCCTATGGATTGAAGCAGCGAGCCAGCGCATGGACGCGATGATTGTGGTGGGTGACGGAACCGCCGTTTGCCGCCGACTGCGCGATGTGAAGGCGGGCGACAAAATCGTGGTGGGGATGAAGGGCATCCGCGTGATTCCGGAAGCAAAGGAACGTGACCGTTTGCAATTCGCCTTCATGAGCAACGACATCTCGTCGGAGCGCCAGGTGGAAACGGCGGTGGGGGCAACCGCAGCCATCATCCAGCAAATGCGGCGTGAAGGCAAGAAGATTATTGCGGTGGCGGGCCCAGTGGTGGTGCATACCGGCGGCGGGGTTCCGCTCGCGCGGCTGATTCGCGAAGGTTGGATTGACGCGGTACTGGCGGGTAATGCACTGGCAGTTCATGACATCGAATCGGCGCTGTTGGGAACGTCTCTGGGAGTGCGCAGTTCAGATGGCCGTCAGGCGCAACATGGGCACCGCAACCACATGCAGGCTATCAACGCGATTTATCACGAAGGCAGCATTGAAGCGGCGGTTGCGAATGGACGTTTGACCAAGGGCGTGATGTATGAATGCGTGAAAGCGAAAGTGCCTTACGTATTGGCGGGCAGTCTGCGAGATGACGGGCCGCTGCCTGGCGTGATCACAGATATGAATTTGGCGCAGGACGCCTACGCCGAACAATTGCGCGGAGCCGGCGTGGTGCTTTGCTTGAGTTCGATGCTGCATTCTATTGCTGCCGGCAACATGCTGCCGGCCTGGGTGAAAATTGTTTGTGTGGATATTAACCCGGCCGTGCCAACCAAAGTGAGCGACCGGGGAACGGGTCAGGCCACCGGCGTTGTGACGGATGTCGGCCTGTTCCTGGAATTGCTGGCGAACAAATTGTTAACGAAATGAAGAAAAATCATAAGCCCGAATACACGGATGCACACGCCGAAGCGGGCGTGCATGCCGAACTGCCTGCTATTGAAACTTGGCCGAACCAGTATGGTGAGTATGAGATTGAGATTATCTTGCCGGAGTTCACGTCGGTGTGCCCGAAAACTGGGTTGCCGGATAGTGGGACGTTGACCCTTGTTTATACACCGAATAAGCGATGTTTGGAATTGAAGTCGTTGAAGATGTATTCGCTGGCTTATCGAAATTTGGGAATCTTTCAGGAGAATGTAGTGAACCGGTTTCTACAGGATGTAGTGAAGGCAACGGATCCTTTTGAGGCAGAGGTTCACGGCGATTTCGCGGCGCGTGGTGGAATTACGACGAGGGTCACGGCGGTGTATAAAAGGAAAAAGAAGTAGTCTATTAGTAATAAGGACTTACGGATGCGTACCCTCTTCCTCGCGCTCGCGCTTGCCGGTCTCGTCCAAGCCAGCGACTTTCACACGGGCCAAGCGGCGCGGGCCGTCATTGGTCAGGCTTCGTTTTCAGCGCGCGATGCGGGAATTAGTGCCAACGCTCTTTCGCTGAGCCGGGGCACTCTTTACGCGGCGGAGAGCAATCGTATCCTGGCCTTCGATCTTTCAAACCGTTGCGCCGTTTGCGGCTTGGCCCCAGTTTCCGTGAGGAATGAATCGGTCATGCGCGGCATCTCGGCGGTGGCATTTTCCGGCCAGGTTGTGGTGATGGCCGATACCATTCACCATCGCGTTTTGATTTGGCGCTCGACAACTCCGGTGGCAGGAGTCATTGGGCCGCAGCCTGATGTAGTGCTGGGCGACAACGTGGTCGATCCCGTATCGGTTGCTTACGATGGGCGCAGGCTCTACGTGGGTGATGCTTCGCAGCACCGCGTCTTAATCTGGAATTCGCTGCCCAGTGCCGATAATCAACCGGCTGATGTGGTGTTGGGGCAATCCGATAGCCCGATTGACGCCGCCACTGTGGGTACGCCGGCGGCGCTGGTTTCCGATGGAACCAACCTTTTCGTGGCCGATATAGAGAATCACCGCATCCTCATTTTTTCGGCTGGTGATATTGATCTTTCTGGAAACGATATTGTGAATTCGGCCACGCTGGTTCCCGCCGCGATGGCGCCTGGGACACTTGTCACAATTCGCGCCGCCGGTGCGGCCAATGATTCCGAAGTTGCCGAGACCTCCGCCGATGAACCTTTGCCTACCAAACTGGCTGGCGTGGAAGTATACCTGAACGGTGCGCCGCTGGCACTTTTATCCGTTTCACCAAAGGAGATTCAGGCGCAGTTGCCTTATGACTTGGGCAATGGCAGTTCGGGTAGTCTTTATTTGCGTAACGCCAATCTGGTTTCAAGCGCTGCCGCCGTCCATTTTGTGGCCGCGTCACCGGGTATTTTTGCCATTGGCCAAGCTGAACCGCGCAGTGGTTTGCTGCTACACGCTGGCGACGAAATAGCAGACGACGACGGTAGTCCGGCGAAGGGTGCTCCTATTACCGCGGATCGTCCTGCCATTCCCGGCGAGCAAATCACAATATGGGCCAACGGCTTGGGCTTTCTGGGCAACGAAGCAAGCTTCCCGGTGCGTGCCGTTGTGAACGGCGAACCCGCGGAAGTGGTTTCCGCACGCTTACCGAAGGGTTCTGTGGGCGTGTATGAAGTGGTGATCGCCCTGCCTGCGCGTTTCGTGTCTGGGCAAGAGGCACGCCTGCAGCTTGTACAAAACTCCGTACCTTCCAACACTGTGGTCTTCCCCGTCCTAGTCAGTCGATAAATAAAATCATGCATCAGCTCCGTTGGCATGCAGTGCTTCAGCAGTGGATTGTCTTCTCAACCGACCGTCAGAACCGTCCGCAGATGCCCGCCAATTGGTGTCCGTTCGACCCCGGTTCCGGCAAGGTTCCCGAGCATTACGACGTACACCTTTACCCGAATGATTTTCCCGGATTCGGACCGAACGCCGACCCGTTCAGAGCCATCGACAACCCCGGACTGTTTGCTGAAAACGGTCCGCGCGGCGCCTGCGACGTGGTGCTTTATTCGCCCGAGCACACTCTGCCGCCATCGAAGCTGACAGTGAAGAACTGGCGCAAGGTGATTGATGTATGGACGCGCCGGACGGCGGAACATGCGGCGAACCCGGAGATTGCGCTGGTGGACGTGTTTGAGAACTGTGGCGAAGCAGTGGGTGTAACCATGCCGCATCCGCACGGCCAGATCTATGCCACGCCGTTCTTAGGACCAACTGTTGAGAAGGAAGTTGAGTCTACGCGACAGTACAGCCAAACGCACAATGGCGCCTGCCTGTTCTGCGATTTGCTCGCGGAAGAGCTAGAGCGCCAAGAGCGCGTGGTGGCAAGCAACGAACATTTCGTAGCCTACGTGCCGTTCGCCGCGCGTTTTCCCGCGGAAACAGCCATTTACGCGCGCCGGCATGTGCGCACGCTACCTGAGTTGACAAGCGCCGAGCTTGATTCACTCGCCCAGATGATTAGCGTAATGCGTAAGAAATACGACAACCTTTACGGCTTTCTCATGCCACTCATGATGGCTGTAAAACAAGCGCCGCTCCGGCAGAAAGACACTCCTTATCATTTCCACATTCAGTTTCTGCCGCTGCAGCGCAGTGCGACAAAACTGAAATACCTGGCGACGATGGAAACAGGCTACGGTGTGTTTTTGGCAGATACCGCTCCCGAAGAGATGGCGGCGCACTTGCGCAACTCGGAACCGAAAACAACCTAAGCGCTGCGTAGAGCCGTTTGTTCGTAAGGCTTATATTTGCCGCGAACAAGGACTTCGCGCGCGCGCGGAATATCCTTTGGCGCCACGTAAAAATAAGCGCCAGTGAGTTCGCGAGGAAACAACAGTCCACCCTGGTAAGGACCGGGTTCCACAAAATATTCCACTTGCGCCTGGCTCAAGAGCATCTCCACAGCCAGCGCTTCACGCAGGCGGCGCGCCATATAGAGAAGGTGCAATTCCGCTCCGTTGAAAAATTCCAGCTCACAACGCATGTCAGTGTTTGGCGATGGTGGTACGAACTCCCTTGCTGTCGCGCGGTTGTCCTCCTGCCACAGTGATAATGTTACCGTGAGCATCGGCAGGGTCTAGTATCCAACTCACCACGCTCGATTCGCCGGCGTTAAAGTGCACGCGGCGAAATCCTGTGAGCCAAGGAGCTGATTTCTCGTTGCCTGTATACAACTGAACAACTTCATCGCCCGGATTTTCCGATGTGTTGCGCACATGCACCGAAATCCGAAGTTTGCCATCGGAGCCTTCCTTCGCGGTGAGCTTCGAATACTCGAAAGTGGAATAGCTCAATCCATAACCAAACGGATAGAGCGGCTTGCCCGTAAAGAATCGATAGGTTCGGCCCTCCATCGAATAGCTGTCGAAGGGCGGTAATTGCCCGGTGGATGAGTAGAACGTTACGGGCAAACGGCCGGCGGGATTATTATCGCCTGAGATTGTGTTCGCAATGGCGACGCCGCCTTCCTGGCCGCCGTACCAAGCCTCAAGAATCGCAGCCGCGCCCTTTTGTGCCGCATTGACGGCCAGCGCGCTGCCGTTGAGCAGCACGACAACCACGGGCTTACCGGTAGCAATGACGGCTTGGAGCATTTTCTCCTGCGGTTCGGGCAGGTCAATACTAGTGCGATCGCCATGCGCGAAGCCCGGAATCTGGGTGGGCGATTCCTCCGCTTCGAGCCGGGAATTCAGGCCAACGCAAACAATGGCCAAGTCACTTTGCTTAGCCGCTTCAATTGCCTCGGCCAGCGCCGCGTCCGCCGGCGGCGCCCACACCAACTCAAACCCCGAGCCAGCTTCCTCTTGCACGTACTCCGCCCGCACCTGGTACGACTTCCCTGTCTCAAGATGAATGGCCTTGCTGATAATTCTGTGGCCACCGGCGGCGCGGCGCGAATCTTCGACGAACTTTGCGCCGTTGAGAGTGAGCCGCCAAGTGTTGGCGCCCACGCAGCTATCGCATTCCTGACGACCCAAACCTAAGAGGTAGTCGCCAGTGGCCGGAACGCTGAGCGAAAAGCTCCAGCGCACGGCAAACGTCGGGTCGGGCAAAACTTTCATCACGGCCGGATCATTCATGGCCCAGACAAAATAGCCGCGCGGCTCAACGCGTTTGAGAACCGGTTCGCCGCTGAAATCGGTATTCTTAAAATATTCGGCGGTCACGCCGTTCTGTCCCGGATCGCCACCTGACGGTGTCAGAGCGGACGATGGAACAAGCGCGGTGGTGGAATTGGCATAGACGCTGCCCAAGGCCCAGTGGATCTTGGTCTTCCCCCCAAATTTGCTTTGCATTCCAGCCAAGGGCGTGATGAGATGGCGCGGGGTTCCATAGTAATTGCCCAGCATCACATCAGGATCGTCGGACGCGGGCCCGATCACGGCAATATTCGCCGGCACTCGTGCTAACGGCAGAATGTGGTTGGCATTCTTTAACAGGACGATGGATTTTTCCGCAGCTTCGAGCGCGAGCTTTCGGTGATTTTCGTTCGCGACTTCATCCATGCCGAGCTTGCTGAACGGGACTTTTTCCGGCGCGTCAAAAAGGCCCAATCGAAAGCGCGCCACAAAGAGGCGGCGCAGGCTTTGATCGATTTCCGCTTCGCTGATAAAGTGCTTCTGCACGGCTTCGATGAGCGACACATATTCATTGCCGCACGTTAGATCGGTACCGGCCTTTACCGCTTTGGCTGAAGCTTCCGCCAGCGATTGCGTAAATTTGTGGCCGTGAAATATGTCGCCCACCGCACCGCAATCGCTCACCACGTAACCCGGAAACTTCCATTCAGCGCGCAGTTTGTCCTTCAGAAGAAAATCACTGGCGCAGGCGGGAGAGCCTTCCAGACTGTTGTAAGCGCACATCACGGAATAGGCGCCGCCCGGTGAAAGTGTTTTCCGAAAGGCGTAGAGATAAGTATCAGCCAGATCTTCCTTGCTGACATGGGCATCGAACGAATGGCGCGAAAGTTCGGGGCCACTATGCACGGCGAAGTGTTTAGACGTGGCGATGGTCTTGAAATACTTCGGGTTGTTGCCTTGCATGCCGTGAATAAAAGCGAGCGCCATTTCAGAAGTCAGGTACGGATCTTCCCCAAAGGTCTCCTGGCCGCGGCCCCAACGCGGATCGCGAAAGATGTTGATGTTGGGAGACCAGAATGTCAGTCCTTGGTAGCGCCGGCGGCTACTGCGCTTGATCGCGTCGTTGTATTTGGCGCGAGCTTCCGTGGAAGTAGTGTCGGCGATACGCTGTTCCAGTTGGGTATCCCAAGTGGCAGCCAAGCCGATGGCTTGCGGAAAAACCGTCGCCAGACCGGCGCGCGCGACACCATGCAGTCCTTCGTTCCACCATTCATAAGCGGGAATACCCAAGCGGGAAATCGCGGGCGCGGCGTTCTGCATTTGGCGGACTTTTTCGTCAAGTGTCAGGCGAGAGACCAGGTCGGCCGCGCGGTCTTCGGGAGACACGAGTTCGTCTAGATACATGGCGGGAGGGTCTTGCGAGAAGCTGGCGGCGGGCGAGTAGGCAAAGAGGATTCCAAGCGCCAAAGCTACTAGGCTTTTCTTGATTCTGATCATCAGGGCTAGTTTAGGTGATGTCGTCTGGCCCCTTTTACGACCGGCCCCTTTTACGACCTTGCGAGCGGCTTTTCGTGCTTGGCGCTCGACGGCGCGACGCATGTCTCTTGGGCCCATACATACGAAGGTCTCCTGAAGAAAAGGTAGCTCTTCCGGGTCGGCTAGCGAACCTACTTTTCGAGTTGGAGAGGCCGTGAAGGCCTGTAAATCGCTGAGGGTGTTGGAGAAAAAATTATTTTGGAATTTCGGCGGGATTTGTGACTGGTGAATGGGTGACGGGAAATCTTATTCAAGGGAGGATTTCATGCGATCAAGAGATTGGTTTGCCTCTGCGCGTTCTGGAGAGGGATATCTCACGAGTCAAGTGTCCGGACTGCGCCGTTGGTGGTGCAGCTTCGGTCATGGAAAGGGTGATTGAGTGTATTGGCGACAATTTCGCCTGGCGACAATTTCTCCCTTTTTTAGCCGCCGGGAGCGGCCAACCGTTTCAAGGCTTTCTCTAACTCCTCGCGCAGCCTTCCCCTCCTGCGCCTATCATCGAATTCACTGAGGATCGCCAGTGCTCTGGTGCCGCCAATCTCTGTGATCGCGTAAATACACCATAACTTCAAAGATGGCGGGTTTTCCGAAAGTAGAGTGTCGCCAAGCGGTTCCAAGGCACGCGAATCCGCGATGTTACCGAGCGCCTCTGCAACGTGGCTCCTTAGGTCGGCCGATTCGCTGGCGTCGCGCAAAACACCCAGCAAGGGCCGGGCGCTCGCCCACCCGCCAATAAAGCCAAAGGCATAGGCTGCCGCGACGCGAGCAGACAGCGCGGCCCGCCTCTCCGACACCACTGCCGCCAGGAACGAAGGAACGAACGCCGCTCTCGAGACAATAAGTCTTTTTGCTGACCCCATAGCCTCGCGCTTATCTCCCAACAAAATCTCCACGAGGAGCGACGCCGCGGCCAAATCCCCCCTCCTCATTGGCTTGAGCAGGCGCACTGGGGGGGAACTCGGATTTGACCCACTTTGACCCTTGCGGTTGTTGGCCGGGTTATAGACGTTTGTCGTTGGCGCGGCGGTCCCCTTTTGCTTATTTCCCTTGGCGCGAGACGCACCACGGGCGCGGCGGGAAAATTTTAGGGAAACTCGGGACGGCATACTCAAACACCATATCCAAAAGACAAATGATCTTCTTCCTTCCCGCTTACTTTCTTCGGCCGCCCCACGGGTCGGGCACGGAGCCGACGTCCGCAGCGCGTCTTGAGACTTTCCACAAACTCCTCATCACCCAGTGGCCGGCCGCGGCAGCTAGCCTCACGCAGCCGCCGCCCAAGCGCCTCTTCGTCTATGCTACTTCCAAGTGCCTCTTGCCAGCCTGTCCCATCGTATTTCGCTTGCCAGGCCGTCAGATCCACCAAGTCCGCCGTACCCTGGAACTGCGGTCGCGCGCTCGACCATTCGTCGAATGTTGATTGAGTTTACCGCCGACGATTTTCCTGGAGGCGGGAAAAAGCGGTGATCCTAGTCGGGCGGAGATTGCTTTTCGATGATTAGATATTGTCGTCTGTCCCCTTTGACCCCCCTTTGACCCCTTTGACCCCCCTTTGACCCCCTAACGCTTCGAACACCTTGCGGCGAGGAGAGGTTGGCGCGGTGAATTGAGGCGAAGAATAACGTCTGCGCCTGGGCACGCAAAAAGGGGACACTGCTGCCACATGTGATGCTTAGTTTGCGATTTTGTTGACAGACGCCCGCAATGTCCCCCTTTTGCTTATTTCACTTAGCAGAAGACACACCACGGGCAAAGCGCGAGACGGTAAATTGAGGCGAACCGTTAGGCGGCTTGGGTGGTTGTTTGGGGTTGCCACCACTCCTTATCGAGGCCTCTTTTTTCGAGTTCGGCCATGTATTTCGCTTCGAAGCCAGGGATGTCGCGGGTGGCTTGCGTGGTTGCGATAACAAGGTCAGTGAGATCGCTCTGAGCTTTCATGTCTTTTGCGAAAAGTTCGATTTGATGGGTGATTTTGGCCATCTCGTGGCGCGCGGTTTGGTGTTTCTGCGCTTCGAAGCCAATGTTGGCTTTGCGGCGCTCGGATCGCAGTTTTGTTAAGTCGTTCAGGGACTTGTGAAAGGCGCGGGTGTGGGTGGTCTGGTAGCGAAGATATAAGGAGAATTTCTTTTCGTCTTTGATATCGCCGGTAGCGGGGTCGATGCAAGTGTCCTGCAGGCGCTGGGCGCGTTGTGCGAGCCAGAGAGATTCGGCCATGCTGTGAATCAGGATCAGTTCGGTGGGCGTGGTCGCTTGGTGCTCGTCGAGCAGAGATTGCGTTAACGCTTCGAAGCCAACGGGGTCTTCGGTGGTGAGGAGTGTGAACGTGCCGTTGCCGTGCCGGGCCAACCCGTGCGTGGTGTGGTTGAGGCAGGAGATGGCCCGGCCCGCTACGATGGACCAGTGGAGAGCTGCGCGTTGGCGCGGTTGGCGTTCAAGCGCGCAGATGAAATGGTGGCGCTCGGTTCGGGCGCGCGTGTTGTGTCGATAACGGCGTTATCGATTGATTCTTCTGGCGCGA
>Ga0302319_10007182_pt1 | contig 21939 bp, 18 predicted proteins | sample Bog_T0_2_FD_203319 | JGI IMG/M metagenome (GOLD analysis project Ga0302319, IMG submission 203319) | Peat permafrost microbial communities from Stordalen Mire near Abisko, Sweden - Bog_T0_2 | ecosystem: Environmental > Terrestrial > Soil > Wetlands > Peat | place: Sweden: Abisko, Stordalen Mire... | reverse complement strand
ACGCCGGTCACTGCCGTCACGCGCCCTCCGCGGTCGGGCCCAATCATGCGGTAATGCATGCCAGACCAAAGGTCGGGTTTGTACGTCTGCGCCCCCGCCAAAAAGCTAATCAGGATACTCACTTGCGCTGCGCGACAAACCGGAGTCAACATATTGTCAGATTTTAGCTTGTTCCCGTACTTTCGGTGGAGATTGGACACACTTTGGGTGCGGGCGGTGTAGAACGAAGAGGGTGGGAGGCGGTTAGGCGGCCATTTTCTGGTCGCCGGGGGTGCTTTTGACGACTTTCTTGACCTCTTTTCTGCTTTCGATGACAGTTTTCTTGAATTCAAACTCTTCGCGCTTCAAATCTTGAGATTCTTTCTTCAAATTCATGCCTTCGACAGCGCGCACTTCGGCGGCTTGTTTGAGCTTCTGCGATTCGAAGCCAATTTCGGCGTTACGCCTTTGTTGTCTTAATGTTAGAAGCTCCTTCAATGAGCGATGGAAGTTGCGTTCGTGCGTGGTCTGATAACGGATGAAGATGGCAAGTTTCGCAGGGTCAACGTCTTTGCCAGCATCTTGCAGCAAATCGTTTTGGAGACGAAGTGCGCGAGCCCTTAGCCACTCCGATTGCGCCATGTGGCGAACGAGCAGGATCTCGGTCTCGCTGGTGGGCAGGTGTTCATCGTTGAGACGCTGCTGAAGTTCGTCGAACTTTTCGCGGTTCTCGTCAATGAGAAGAGAGAAGCGTTCGTGGTCTTTAACGGCGAGGCCGTGACGCCATGCGTTGATACGGGCGGAGAGGTCGAGGCCTTCCTGCGAAGTAGGACCCGTGGAGTGCTGAGCGTTTTCGCGGTTGGCGGCAGTTTGTTTATCGGTAGCCATATATTTTCCTTTTTGATTTCGAGTGATTTGTGAGCGGGCGCAACGGCCAGCTACAGCTCCAACATCCCAGGTTTGTCAAGTCTCGAATCCAGGCTTTGGCTGTAAGTCATTGAAAAGAATCAGGTGATTTATTTTGATGGTTGGTGACCGGCGAAGACGGGTCTCCTTCGCGGGAGATTATCGAGATTTTCTGGTCGGCGGCGCTTCTTCAATTTGGAAAATCTGGCCAGGTTCATCGCGTGTGCCTTCCGAAGACTTAAGAATTTTTAATGACGTCCACGATTCGACCACTGTCGAGTCGAATGGGACCACTGTTTTTCGGGTTGGCGAGATACTCGTTGATAACCTCTGAGACATCATCCCGATACTTTGTAAGGAGAGAGAGATCGTTCGTTTGAAAATACTCGCCTTCGTCTTCGACTTTCAAATCCTCGAAAAAAGAATCAAGAAGATGGAGTAGCTCGCAAACCTGCACGTGAACGTCAATAGGCGCGAACTGAGTCTTTATATAGTCCTGGACGTACAAGTCCCTATCGAATTCCAGCCGAAGAGGTTCGGAATCACAGTGCGGTTGAATTTCGATGCCGCTCACGGGTCCCCAATAAGTCCACTCCTCCTCTTCGCGAACGCGAAGGAGCGTCACTTCCGGATTGTCGATCGGCTTAAAATGCCAATTCCGTTCGTCGCTAAATCGTTTTGCAAGCTCCAAGCACTCTGCGAGGGAATTCTGGGCCTTCAACCTGCCTTGAAAGTGAATCGTCACGCCCACGGCAATTCCTCCTTCATCCCGTCATTTTGCGTATTGAAACAACGCTCGTTAAAGTCTCCCATGGAGAGGCCGATGTCGGGTTTGTCACTCGAAGAAGTGGATGCGTTCCTGGCGGGAGAGCGCACAGGTTATAAGGTCAGCGTGCCTGCGGACATTGATGTAAAGACGATTCGCAAGAACCTGCATATGACCCAGGCGAAATTTTCGGATGCCTTTGGTTTTAGCCTGGATGCAGTTAAGCACTGGGAAGGCGGGCGTCGAACGCCGGAAGCGTCGGCCCGCGCCTTCCTTACGGTCATCGCCAAGAACCCCAAAGCCGTCATAGCCACGCTGCACGCGACCAAGAATGGCGAAAAGGCTCTGGCTGGGAAATCGGCATCGCGCGAGCGCAAATCAGGAAAGTCGTCATCGTCGGTTAGGCTTCAACACTCGCGGGTGTAGTTCAAGTTTGGCGAAGCTCTTTAGATTAGGACCGCAACTCAACTGCTGCATTCCGCTTCCGCGTAGAATGTGGTGATGCCCACGCAAGATAAAGTCGTCTCCATCCACCCGTACTTCAAAGTGTCCGAAGGCAAAATGCCTGAGTTCAAGAAGTTGTGTGACCAATTCATATCAATCACTGCGAAAGAGCCCAAATGCCTGTATTACGGCTTCAGTTTCAGTGGCGACATCGCCCATTGCCGCGAGGCCTACGATGACGCTGAGGCACTGCTCACGCATCTTTCTAACGTTGATGCGGTTATAAAAGCCGCACTCCAAATCTCTACGATGGAACGGTGCGAAGTCCATGGAATAGCGGAAGAACTGGCAAAACTCACGGAGCCCATGGCTGCTTTGTCTCCTACCTACTTCACGCTCGAGTATGGAATCCGCCGCTAGCCTAACAAATGATCGATAATATGAAGATTACCCACTTAGCATCAAAGGAGCTTTATGACGGAGATTGTCGTTAACGGAGTCAAGCGCGAGGTGCAGGCACCCTCTGACACGCCTTTGCTTTACGTACTGCGCAACGATCTTGAGTTGACCGGGCCTCAATTTGGTTGCGGGCTGGCGCAATGCGGGGCTTGTTCTGTTTTGCTGAACGGTACCGAAGTGCGCTCTTGCATCACACCTCTATCGGCCGTTAAGGGCAAGGATGTCACCACGCTCGAAGGTCTGCCCGCTCGTTGGGCCGCGCAAAAAGGTCTTTCTGCCGCGGACGCTGCGAAGACTCTTCACCCCATTCAAGCAGCCTGGATTGAAGAGCAGACGCCGCTGTGCGGATTCTGCCAGAACGGCATGATGATCAAAGCCACGGAACTCTTGGAGCACACACCCTCGCCGACGCTCACTCAAATTAAGGCCGCGTTTACAACCTCCGGCCCATCGCCCCACCTCTGCCGATGTGGTAGCTATACAGCCATCATTCAAGCCGTACAACGTGCGGCCCACGCCATGAAAGGGAGTCAAGCATGAGCACCAAGCAGATTCCCGTTTCGCGCCGCGACTTCGTAAAAACCGGAGGCGCTTTGTTCGTCGGCTTCGCCTTCGCGGATACAGAAAAGGCAAGCGCTGCCGTCACCGCCACTGTAGACAAACTCGATCCATCATCGCCAACATCCTGGATCGAAATTCACGCCGATAACACTATTCTCATCCGAACCGGCAAATCCGATTTCGGGCAAGGCACCGTTTTTACCGCTTACCGTCAAATCGTCGCTGAAGAACTGGGCGTTTCCTTTGAAGCGATCACAAACGTTATTTCGGGCGACACTGATCGCACTCCTGACGGCGGCGGCACCTTTGATCTGCTCATGCACAGCATGCCGAACATTCGAAAAGTAGCGGCGTATGTTCACCAGGCTCTGCTCGATCTCGCGTCCCAGCAACTGGGGGTCCCGAAGGCCCAACTTTCCGTCAAAGAAGGAATTGTCTCGGGCGGCGGAAAGAGCGTTTCTTATGGCGACCTGGTCAACGGCCGCAAGTTAAGCCTCACGATTCCGGTCAAAGGCGATATCAACAGCATGTTCGGATTGACGGTCGAGGGAGACCCGCCGCTCAAGCCGGTAAGCGAGTACAGCATCGTCGGCAAATCCTTTCCCAACTCGGTTATCGTGTCGAAGGTGAGTGCCAAGGAGACTTGGGCGCCCGATGTACGTTTGCCTGAGATGCTACATGGGCGCGTGATTCACCCCAAAACTCTGGGCTCGAAACTGATTGCGGCAGGGCCTCTCGACAAGGCTAAGTTTCCGAATGCTCAGGTGATCGTGAAAGCGAACCTGGTGGGTGTCGTCGCGCCCACGGAATGGGAAGCCATCAAAGCGTCTCAACAAGTGGCCGCGGGCACAAAGTGGACCGAGTGGAAGGGGTTGCCTGGAGACCAGCGCCTGTTCCAATACCTTAAGGAAGATGCGGATTGGAAAACCGCGCCCGTGGCGAAAAGCAAGCCCAAAGGCGATGTGGCGACGGCGCTTCCGGCCTCTGCGAAGACGCTTTCGGCAACCTATCAGCTTCCCTATGTGAAGCATGCTCCAATTGGACCGACGATGGCGGTAGCCGACGTCCGCGCCGATGGAACCATCTACATATACACGCATACACAGAATGCGCAAGCGCTTCGCAGTGGTATCGCACACATGCTCTCAATCCCGGCTGACCGAGTGGTAGTGCGGACGTTCGCCGGCCCAGGCCACTATGGCCGTTCCAATGGAGGCAATGCCGGCGCGGAAGACGAAGCGGTGATTCTCTCGCAGGCTGTAGGTAAACCCGTTCGCGTACAGTGGACTCGCCAGGACGATCTGCAGTGGTCTACACAATCATCCGCCGCCATCTCTGATGTCCAACTTGGTGTGGATGCCAACGGCCGTTTGGCCTCGTACGAGATCAGCCACTACATGCCAGCGATGCAGGATGATCGGCTGGTAGGAGCGATTCTCGCTGGACTTCCAACGATTCCCGCACCCAATGAGATCGGGTCTCTGTTCGGCATCGCCAATGGGATGCAAGACCCGTGGGTGTACGACGCCACGCCGGCCGTGGCCGAGTTCGCCTATGGTACATCGCAAGTGGGGCAGACTTCCTCGCCTATCAACGTCGGTTTACGCGATCACAGTTTGCGGACGCCAGGCCAGTATCAGCAGAACTTCCCGCGCGAACTGGCCATTACAGAGGCGGCGTTCCTGGCCGGAGCCGATCCTCTTGCCTTCCGCCTTCAACACGCGACTGACAAGCGCGTGATTGGAGTGCTCGAATCCGTTCGTGAGACATCAGGTTGGCAAACACATAAGACCCGTTCAGCCCACATCTCGGGCAACATGGGCAACTTGCGCCACGGCCAAGGCGTCTCAGTCATGTTCCGCTCCGGCACTTTTTGGGCCTGCGTTGCGAACATTGCCGTTGATATGACCACGGGCGCCATCAAAGTTGAAAAGATTACGATGGCCTGCGATCCCGGCATTGTGATCAACCCTTCACAACTCAAACGCCAAATCGAAGGTGGCGTGGTTATGGGCGTTAGTATGACGCTGCTGGAAGAGGTTCGCTTCAATGAGAGCGGCGTTGTTTCTAGTGACTGGCGCAACTACCCGATCGCTACCATGGCAGACGTTCCCGAGATCAAAATTGCTCTCATCAACCGGCCAGAGATCGGCTCATATGGCCAAGGTTCTGAAGCTGCCAATGCGCTGGCGGGGCCGGCTATTGCGGGGGCGTTGCTGGATGCCACCGGAAAAATTGCCCGCCGCCTTCCGCTTAAACCGGAATACGTGCAAGCTCTTCTGAAGGCCTAACAGTGGTGGGGATATCGATATATGATGTCCCCATGCTTTACCGGTTTCTCAGCATCTTCGCTCTGACCGCAGCCATTACGCAAACGCAGACTCCTCCCGCCGCCGCTCCACCGAAGGAGGTCGCCGGCATCTCCGTCAACTATGACGAAGCGAAGGTTGGGAACTACACCTTGCCCGATCCGCTGCGCCTTGCCAACGGAAAGCAAGTGAAGGACGCCAAAACGTGGTATGCCAAGCGGCGACCGGAAATCGTTCGCCTGTTTGAAGAGAATCAATTTGGTCGCAGCCCAGCGGCACCGCCGGCGGATTTGAGCGCTGACCGCTTCGACACCGGCACAGCGGCCTTTGATGGCGCAGCCATGCGCACACAAACCACCATCTACTTTGGCAAAGACAAGGCAACGGGACCCAAGATGAACCTTCTGCTTTATCTGCCTGCGAAAGCGCAGAAGCCAGTGCCCGTGCTGCTCAACATTGGCTTTTCCTCCAACGCTGCTGTGGTGAACGATCCCGGAGTCGCCGAAGGAGAGGTTTGGAACCGGGACCACAAGAAAGTGCCGGGCAAACAGGGCATGGCCATCGGCAAGATCGACGTGGCGTCGGTCATCAACGCTGGTTTCGGCTTCGCCAGCGTCTACTACGGCGACATTGAACCCGATTTCGATGGTGGCTTGCCGTACGGAGTTCGTTCGCTCTATCCGAAGCCCGCGCCCGATGAATGGGGCGCCATCGCCGCGTGGAGTTGGGGTTTGAGCCGCGCGCTGGATTACTTGGAGAAAGATCCCGGCGTCGATGGTAAACGCGTTGCGTTATACGGTGCTTCGCGGCTGGGCAAGACCGTTCTTTGGGCGGCGGCCCGGGACACTCGCTTTGCCGCGGTGGTCGCTTGCTGCTCAGGAGAAGGAGGCGCCGCACTCAGCCGCCGTGACTATGGCGAGACAATCGCTCATTTGGTGGCACCCGGCCGCTTCCCCTATCAATTCGCCGCCAACTATGCCAAATTCGCCCAACACGTAGATCAGTTTCCCGTGGACGCGAACATGCTTATCGCACTCATCGCGCCACGGCCGTTGTTCTTGCAAACGGGCGATACGGATTATTGGTCTGATCCCAAGGGTGAATTCCTCGCCGCTAAGGCCGCGGGACCCGTGTATCAGTTACTCGGCAAACAAGGGCTTGAGACAGACGAATGGCCGCCGGCGGGCGTAGCGATCATGCACACTCTCGGTTACTATATGCACTCAGGAGGACACGGCACGCTGCCCAGCGACTGGCCGCAGTTTTTAAAATTTCTCCAGTTGCAGTTGGCCGACGCTAAAATGTGAATCCGACAAGAACGTCAGTTTGGTTCGGATTTGAAGTTGCCGTGGCTTCCGCAAGGAAGGTCCTGAATGCGTTGTTACCCCAGTGCGTATAGCGAATCTCTGGCGAGACTCGGAGATGCCACCATTTCAACGTAACCCCGCCCCCAACCGCGAAGCCCGGCGAGTTGCGGTTTTGCACCTCCTGCGAGTTACTGAATACCGAAGTGCCCGAAGTGACCACTGGGAAATAATTCAAATACGTAGAGGTATCGCTAATCCCCGTGAGGTGCCGAAGCACGGGGCCGGCGTCGACAAATGGCCTCACCGGGCCGAAACCTTTTAGCTCATACTTGGCGAGGAGCGGAAATTCCCACTGGTTGGCCGTCAGATGATCGGTGTAAATTCCAATGTCAGTGGAGTGAAAGGCGGAGTCGAATCCAGTCTTCTTGTAGATGGCATCCAGTTCCACAGAGAACCTAAATGGGAGATGAAGTTCCGCTGTTGCGCCCACCAGATAGCGGCGCGCCAGAGAAGTAACCACCGAATCCGGGGTAAAGGCGTCTCCCGTCGGCACTCCCGCCTTTACTCCTAAAGAGACAATTTGACCGAAAGCAGGCCCAACTGTCACGAGGGTCAGGAATAGCATCAATTTAGTAAGCATCAGCCTTCATAGTGCGTGGAAAGGCAGAAGCGTTTCACTAGAAAAAACTTTTCGCTTGCGCACTGATCTGAGCATACTGCGACGAAAGCTCGTCAAAATAGTGGCTTTGCGCAGCCGTTGGCGCCGCGTCTACCCCGTCAATCATATTGAACAGCGCATCGAGGTTGTCTCGAAGCCCCGGCGGGGCTTCCGAGCGATTGGCAGTAGCGGGACGAGCCAAGCGCGCTATCAGTTCGGCGATCTGCGGCGACGAAGGGCTCGCATCTCTCAGCTTTGCCTGCAAAGCGCCAACTTCCGCTTGCAGCGCCAGCAACTTCTTGCACATGTCGAGTTGCGCCTTGAGCTCGTCCATGGTTGTTTTTACTTCTCCGTCAAGCCTTACTGTCAATGGTTGGTCAACACTGATCCCATCCGCCGTCAGCCGCGCCGTATAGTTGCCCGGAATCACTTGCGGACCTCGCGAAACTCGCCGTCCCGATCTGGGCGCGCTGTAACGGAGATCCCAAGTGAAACGATTCAGGCCAGCCTTTGTAGAGACCGGCAATTTGACAATCGAGTTTTTCGCTTCGTCCAGAATTTCGATCTGCGCCGATTGCGCCTCCGATTTCAGATAGTAAGTCAAAAGAGACCCATATTCAGGATTCTGTCCGACAAACACTTTGTCGCCAAAGGCCGTGCGAGTGGCCCGGCGGGCAAAACGCGTAGTAGGCTTGGCCGGGAGCAACACAACTTTCTCATTCACGGCTTCGCCGAGTTGAGCCAGCACGGACGCATCGTCTAAAACGTACAGACTGCGCCCGTGCGTGGCAACGATGATATCGCCGCTTGCAGGCTGAAAAATAATGTCGCGGACAGCCACAGACCACGGCATGTTACTACCGTGCAGAGGCAACCATTCCGTTGCGCCGGGCCAAAGCGCGTAGATGCCTAACTCCGTTCCCACATATAACAGGCCGGGTTTATCCGGATCTTCCCGCACGGTCCAGATGAATGCTTTGGGCGGCAGGTTGTAGGAAAGGCTGGTCCATGATCTACCAGCGTCCATCGTCTTGAATAAGTACGGGTGAAAATCATCGAACATGTGGCGGTCAAAACTGACGTAAGAAGTCGCAGCTTGCGTCCGCGAGGGCTCCACGTGCGAGACGGGCGAACCCCCTGCCAGGCCTGGAAAATGAGCAGCGAGATTTGTCCACTCGCCGCCACCGTTCTGCGTCACTTGCAAGTTACCGTCGTCCGTGCCAGCCCAAATCACGCCTTGTTTCGCGGGGGATTCGGCCAACGCCGTGATGGTCGAGTAGACCTCCGAAGCGGAGTTATCGATATAAACCGGGCCCCCCACGTTTCCTAATCGGGTCTTGTCATCTCGCGTAAGATCGCGGCTGATGTTCTCCCAACTCTTGCCGTAATCGGCCGATTGAAACACTACGTTGCCCGCCAGATAGATGGTATTTTTGCCGAAGGGCGAGCGAACCAGCGGAGCATCCCAGTTGAAACGGTATTTCATGCTGCTGGCTGGCGCGCCGCCAAAGCTCTGCGGTTGCGGTCCCACGGATTGCTGCTCGCGCGTTTTGAGATTGGTGAGCAGAAGCGCCCCGCCCGGCTGTTCCGTGAGAATCACGTCGGGGTCTTCCGCATCGGTCATTGAATTCATGCCCACCATCGCATTCACCATCCGCCAATCGTCGTTGAAAATGCCGGTGAGCTCGCGCGTGCGGCTGGGCCCGGTCCAGGTTCCGTTGTCTTGCATGCCGGCGGTGACTTGATAGAACGGCTGCCGGTCGTCCGCGGACACATGATAGAACTGGCCCAACGGAATGTTGTTGATCTGTTCCCAGTGGCCTCCGGCGTCGTAAGTCACCGCCAGACCGCCGTCGCTGCCTTGCCAAATGCGGCGTGGATCCTTGGGATCAATCCACAATGCGTGCAAATCTCCATGAACGCTTGGCGACATGCGGCGGACGTGCGCGCCCCCATCTTTCGATTCAAGCAGCGCATCGGCCAGCACCATGATGTGATTCTCGTTTTCCGGGCTCACCCGAAGATCGGTGAAATAATACGCGCGGCCCACGAGTTCGCGCTCGTTCGACATTTGTTTGAATGTCAAACCCGCGTCCACCGACCGGTAGAGCGTGCCTTCTTTCGATTCAGTAATGGCGTAAACAACATTCGGAGCGCTGGGCGCCACCTTGATTCCGATGCGTCCCAGCAGCGTGGGCAGGCCCGCCGTTAATTTGGTCCACGTTTGGCCGCCGTCTTGCGAATTGTATACGCCGCCTTTTTCACTACCGCTTGTATATGTCCATGGTTTACGGTCAAAGTGCCACATGCCGGCATAGAGAATGTTGGGATTCTTCGGATCCATTTCCAAACAGGAAGCGCCGTGGCTATCATCAATGTAGAGCGTCTTGCGCCAGGTATGGCCGCCATCTTGCGTCACGAAAACACCGCGCTCGGGATTAGGTCCGGAAATATGTCCGACAGCGGCTACGAAGACGTTCCGCGGATTCGCCGGGTTGATAATCACGCGCGAGATAGTTTGCGTCTCGGCCAGACCCATATGCAGCCAAGTTTTCCCGCCATCTTCCGATTTATAAACGCCATCTCCGAAAGAGACGCTGTTGCGAACGTTGGATTCGCCCGTGCCCACCCAGATGACTTGGGGATTGTCGTTTTGCACGGCGATGGAACCGATGGAGATCGTCGTTTCATGATCAAAAAGCGATTCCCAGGTCATGCCGCCATCGTTCGTGCGGAACAGACCGCCGGAGCCTGCCGCCGCAAAAACGGTGGCCGCGTCGCCCGGAACACCTTGCAAATCGGAAATACGGCCGCCCATGATCGCCGGGCCGATGCTGCGCCAAGCAAGCCCGTTCAAAAGAGTGGCGTTGACTGATTGGGCCGACGCCATGTTCGCGCTGAGACAGCAACTCAAGAAGAGCAGGATGCGACGATCGACCATTTCTAAATTGTAAACGCAGATGTGCTAACTCTTGAGCAGACTTGCCAGAGCATACCCTGATTGATACCTCTCTCATTTTGCGCGGTACGCCGGCTTTCCGCCGTACCAACCTCGCCCTGTTCTCCGCCGGCTTCGCTACCTTCGCGTTGATGTATTGCATCCAGCCGCTGCTCCCAATGTTCACGCGAGAATTTCACATCAGCGCGGCGACCAGCAGTCTGTCCATCTCAGCAGTCACGGGTTCAATGGCGGTAGCCATCCTGTTGGCGGGTTCCGTCTCGGAAGCTTGGGGACGCAAGTCAGTGATGACGGCGTCGATGTTCGCATCTGCCGCGCTCACAACTCTCTCTCCACTCGCACCGGGTTGGAATTCGTTCCTCGCTATGCGGACGCTCGAAGGCATCGCATTCAGTGGATTACCGGCCGTCGCCATGGCTTATCTGAGCGAAGAGATGCACCCTTCGTCTGTTGGATTGGCGATGGGACTTTACGTGGGTGGGACGGCCGTGGGAGGATTGTCCGGCCGCCTGCTCGTCGGCATACTGACGGATTACGCGGACTGGCGCACTGCTCTGGCGGCCGTGGGTGGGATTGGCTTGTTGGCAGCGCTGATTTTCTGGCGCAGCCTCCCGCGTTCCGTGCACTTTCATCCACGGCCCATGCATGTTGGCGCCTTGCTGAAGTCGCTAGCACAGCACATGACCGAACCGGGCTTACGGCTGCTGTTTCTAGAAGGCTTTTTGCTAATGGGCGCTTTTGTCTCCGTCTACAACTACATTGGGTTTCGATTGGTGGCTACGCCGTATAGTCTCAGTCACGGAGAGGTGGGGTCTGTGTTCGCCGTCTATCTAGTGGGCACTATCAGTTCGGCGTGGGTGGGAAACTTAGCCGGACGCCTAGGTCGTCGCAATGTGCTCTGGTGTGTAGTGGCTCTGATGCTGCTTGGTCTGTTGGTAACGCTGCTCAAGCCGCTGAGCATAATCATCGTCGGGCTCTCCGTCTTCACCTTTGGGTTTTTTGGAGCGCATTCTGTGTTGAGTAGTTGGGTTGGCTTGCGGGCGCGGCATTCGAAGGCACAGGCAACATCTCTGTATCTTTTCTTTTACTATTTGGGATCGAGTGTGGCGGGAACCGCGGGCGGATTCTTTTGGAAATCTTACGGCTGGGCAGGCGTTGTAGCTTTCCTCGCTGGATTGCTGGTCATCGCGCTCATTGTGGGTTTACGGCTGACTCGATTGCAGCCACTGGCTCAGACGGTCTCATCGAGGTGAGGAGTTTCTGTTGTTTACGCATGCCATAGTTCGGTTGCCGGGGTCGAATTTTGCAGACGGATTGACGACCGTGGATTTTGGCGTACCGCGCTTTGAGCTGGTGTCAGAGCAGCATGCGCGTTACTGTGAGGCGTTGCGGGATTGTGGGCTCGCCGTCACGACGCTGGCGGCCGATCTCAATCATCCGGATTCGACGTTTGTGGAAGATACCGCGGTTTTGACGGAGCGCGGAGCCATCTTGCTGCGGCCGGGAGCCGCGAGCCGCGTGGGCGAGACTGAGGCGATTCGGGAGACGATTGGAAGATTTTTTCCCGCGTTGCTGGCGATAGGGGCTCCAGGAACGGTTGACGGCGGAGATATTTGTGAGGCGGGCGAACATTTCTTTATCGGCCTCTCGCACAGGACCAACGACGAAGGAGCGCGCCAGTTGGTGAACCACTTAGCGAAGTTGGGCTATACGTCGTCGGTAGTTGATGTGCGCGCAGTGAAGAGCATTTTGCATCTGAAGAGCGGGATCTCTTATCTAGGCGAGAACACGATTGTGGTGATAGAGGAAATGGCTCATTGGGAGGAGTTTCAGAAATATGAGCCTGTTGCCGTCTCAATGGAAGAGAGTTATGCCGCGAATTGTGTGCGAGTGAATCAGCGGGTCTTGGTGGCGCAGGGGTATCCGAGGATGCAGATGGATTTGGAGAGGCGAGGATTTAAGACGACTGCGCTGGACATGTCGGAGTTTCAAAAGATGGAGGGAGGGTTGAGTTGTTTGTCGTTGAGGTTCTAGCTGAGTTGGAAGTGGGGGCGGAGGGCGGCAAGGGCCGCTTCGAGCTTTGAGGAAGGCACAAGGATGTAGTCCGTATCAAAAGTTGACAGGGAAAGAATGTTGACTCCAGCCGCAGCGAGAGGGTTGAGTATTGACGAGAGGACTCCGATAGCGGAGAATTCGAGCTTGTCTTCGACACGGAGAACCCGATAGCCCGGCTCGGCGGTGAGACCGTCGGGAACAACGGGAGAAGGACAAATGATGGATAGTTCCTTGTCAGTGATCGTCACGGAAGTAAGTGGTTGGTAGGAAAGCGGGAGCCACGCGGGTATGCGGCTATCGGGTGGGAGGCGAACGACCGTGAGTTCGCCTGGCAGGACGCGGAGTGTGAGAGACATTAGTTGCCGTCGGTGTGTTTGTAGGGCTTGAAGAAGCTAGAACCTAGCCAGGCTGGCATGTCTTGCTTCCCTCTACTTACATAAGGGGCGATCCTCTCGAGAATGGTTGTTGGAGCTTTACCGTTTTCGACCCAGGCCATGATGGCGCTCATGAGATCGGGGTTGAACGGACCTTCTCCGCCGCCGCAGTGATAGCCACCGGGGAACAAGTAGAGCCGGACTGACTCTTGCGTGGGCTTTTCTCCCAGCACGCCATTGACGGCGGCGAAATAAGCGATGGTGTTGAGAGGTGAGATGTGCTGGTCTGACCAACCGTGCCAAAGGATGAGCTTGCCGCCGTAGGCGACGAAAGGCTTGAGGTCGGGATCGGTGGCGTCGTAGAGGGGATGCATGAGTTTGAGCGCTTCCATCGACTCCTGATCGAAGCGAAGATCGGCGAGAGTGTAGCTTGCCGCGGGATTGGTGTGATAGGCCAAGTGCTTGAGAGTGTCCATGGCGAAGTGTTCGGCAGGAATGCCCTGGTCTGGCTTGTTAGGCACCTCCACTCCTTTCCAAGCCAATTCGGATCCCACTTGCGGTCCGCTGATAACGAGCTGGTGGCCTTTGTCATCGTGCGCGCCGCGGTAGATTTCGCGAGCCGTGTTGACTTGCACTTCTGTGAGGCACGTGCTCGGATCTTGGCCGGCTTTGCAGAGAGTGACAGCCGGGTCGAAGTGGCAGTTGCGCGGATCGTTGATCAGACCATCTTTCTTGCCGTCGAGGGCATCGCACGCGGCCACGGCGGCAGCATGCAGAATAGGGAGTTTATCAGCGGTGAGAATGGCGTGACCTTCAGCGTTAGTGTTCATGCGCGCGTTCCAGCCATGATAGAAAGTGTTCTGCGTTATGAAGTTCATGGCCGGAGCGCCGGCGGTGATCCCGTCAAAATCGTTGGGGTAGCGTTGGGCTTCCATGAGAGCTTCGCGGCCGCCATCGGAACAGCCCGCGAAGTAAGAATACTTGGCCGGTTGGCCGTAGTATTTGGCGACGATGGCCTTGGCTGCGAGCTTGGTTACGTGGACGCCGCGATATGCGAAATCAATGCGCAGTTTGGGATCGTCTCCCCAAGCGGGATCCATTCCCTCGTGACCCATGTCGGTAGAGGCGAGAGCGAGTTCGCCGTTTTGCGCAGGTGCGCAGCTCTGGGCGTTGCCGAAGCGGATATTCAGGGTGCCGCAGAGGCCACCGCAGCCAGTTTGTAGGAAACGTTGGGTCCAGTTGGAGAGTGGGAGGCGAACCTCGAATTTGACTTGCGGCTCGACGTAGCCGGTGACTTTGCAGTAAGAAGCGGGTTTGCCGTCGGGTATGGGCGTGGACGAGGTGATGTGGATGGGCGCGTCCGCGATGTTGGAGAAGTCAGCTTTGGTGAGTTGGGCGCAGTCGATGACAGGGGTAACGGGCGCGAGGTCGGCGGCGTGGACGACGGCGGAGGAGGCGAAAATCAACAAGGCACGCGTGGGAGATAACGTCATGGCTGAACAGATAATACAAGAGCGCGTTGGGGAAAGCAGATGGCTGGACGAGCAAGCCTTGATGCGGTACAACAGTGGTGCTAGTGCTTAATTGCGTAAATTGGAGTAATCGTTGCCGCTCCTTCACGGCTCAGTAAGGGCGTGTGCGCAAATGTCTGCAAGTTGGTACCAGCCACCACGGAGGTGTTGTTCGTTTGAAACAGCGTCATTCATTCCTCTATCTCGCAGCTCTGCTTCTGCCGATTTGTTGCCAATCTGAGTACGCCGCTGACCCGCCGAAGGTTGTGATCACCAAGCAGGTCGATCCCGACTGGGGCACTCTCACGTCCGGCTATCTTCTTGAGCAGCGAGAAATCAACTTGGGTGTCGATGCTGGCGGTGAACCGTACTCCATCCAGGCGAAAACGGCCATCCCCGATAATGTCGTTCGCGCTTTAATGCAGTGGCGCTTTAAGACAGGCAATTTCGTTGCATCCCTCAAGTTCGCTGTTCGCGTTCCTCTTACTCCCGGGCTCGAACGAGCGCAGACTCCGCGCTGGACATTCACGGCTCCGCTCACGGCTGCTAAAAAACAGGCTTCTGAACTCGATGCCGCCGGAGCCGCTCAACTTCTCGCCAATCTTCCCAATGCGGAAGAGCCGGATAACCCCAGAGCCGTCCTGTTGTTTTATTTCGCGGGCAAAGGCGCGTCGGATCCCGGCGCGGCTCAAGCACGTCGCGATCTCATCCTCTGGCTAGTGCGTGTCTATCCACAAGATCCGATCTTGAGCAGTTCGTACGCCACCGTGAGTGCGTCCGATGCTGAAGCTACGTCGTCGATTAAGCAAGCGTGGCTCAATGCCGTAAAAGAATATCCCCAGGATGACTTGGTCATCCAAGGCGCGGCTAATTTCCTTCGCCTCATTGATCCGATGGCTGCCATCAAGCTCGTGGCCTCGCACCATTGGGAGGGACAGGCGAACTGGCTCGGGGCTGTCGCAGCCACCGGTGCGCTGGGCGTGAACGGCGTATCGCCCGAGAACGGAGCAGCAATCTCTTCCTCACCTGCCAGCGTCAACGCGTCCTTGCGTGAAGCAATTCTTAAGTCGCCGGACCTCAAAGTCGTGTTGAGCGCGATGGCCACAACTTCGCAGATGGCGCACGATCTCTCTGCCCACAACGCGCTTCCTGCTGACTTCGGCCCATTCTGCGAATCTGCCCTCAAACACACGCGCGACCTGTATTCGCAAACCTCGCTGGATTGCGATGCCACGCCTGCTAAACCATCCGGCAGTCTGCAACGCATTGGCGGCAACGTGATGGAGGCCAACATCATTAAGAAGGTACAACCCACGTATCCACAAGCCGCTAAGAACCGGCGCATCCAGGGCACAGTGGAGTTCTTGGCCTTGATCGACCGCCAAGGGGTGATCGAGAGGCTGGACCTCGTAAAGGCACCGCTCGCTCTTTATGATGAATCTTACAAGACGGTCATGCAATGGAGATACCGGCCCACGCGCCTTAACGGGGAGCCGATTGAGGTGATTACTGACCTGATCGTGAACTACACTTTGAGCCAGTGATCGGGTTGGGTCGCGGCTAGCGAGCAAAGCATATAAATTGCGGGCAAGTTCTCGAATATTGTCGTCTGTCCCCTTTTTGGGATGCTACCAATCAGTCGAGCGGTAATCCTTTAAAAACTGGCCCCAGATGTGTTGGCCGGTGTTGATGCCGGTGATGATGGGGTCGAGGATGCGGGCGGCGCCGTCGATGATGTCGAGCGGGGGGTGGAAGCGCTGTTCGGCGGTTTTGCGGGCGGCGATGGGGGCGGGGTCCTCGTCGGTGACCCAACCGGTGTCGACGCTGTTCATGTGGATGCCGTCGGAGTGATAGTCAGTCGCTGCCGTGCGGGTCATCATATTCAAGGCGGCTTTCGCCATATTCGTGTGGGGATGGCGGGTGGTTTTGCAGATGCGGTAGAACTGGCCCTCGACCGCAGAAACGTTGACGATGTGCTTGTCGCGTTCGGGGGTGCGGAGCATCAGGGGCTTGAGGCGCGCGTTGAAGATGAACGGGGCCACCGCGTTGATGAGATGGACTTCCAGCAATTCAACCGAAGAAACCTCGGCCATGAGGAGACGCCACGAGTTGCGGCCGCGTAGGTCGATCTGTTGGAGATCCTGATCAAGCTGGCCAGCGGGGAAGAGATGGTTTTGGGGAGTGAGTTCTTCCGGTAAAAGGGGAATTTGAGAAAGCTCGGCGCTGGTGACGTGAGCGCCGAGCAGTTTTTGTGCGTGGGCCGGAGCGTTATCGAGCGCGATGCGTTCGCCTTCCATCATGTGCGCGTAAAAATCGGGTGGGCGGCGCACGGTTTGACAGGCGTTGTTGACGATGAAATCGAGACGTGAATGAGAGGCGAGTAATTTCCGGCAAAGAGATTCGACGCTGGGCGTGTGGCGCAAGTCTAGGCCATAGATTTCGAGACGGTGACCCCACTTACTGAAATCGGGCTCCATGGCATAGCGCTTGGCGGAGTCGCGAGGAAAGCGAGTGGTGACGATGAGATGAGCGCCGCAACGCAGGAGTTTGAGGCCGGCTTGATAGCCGATTTTGACGCGGCCGCCGGTGAGGAGCGCGACGCGGCCGCTGAGATCAGCCAATTCGGTGCGTTTCAAGAAGTTGAATTCGGCGCACTTGGGGCACAACTGATCGTAGAAGTGATGAATGGTGGTGTAGTGGCGCTTGCAGATGTAGCAGTGTTGCGTCTCGATTGACTCTTCGTAGTCTCCGGCGGAAGTGAAAGAGCCGTTTTCGGGTGGAAAGACGTTGGGCGTGGTGAAGACGGGTTTACGGCGAAGGGCGCGGATGCCGGTTTGATGAAGAAGGGCGTCGGCGCGGCGCATTTGCTCTTCGCTGCGAGCGCGTTCGGCGGCTTTTTGTTTTTGGCGACGGGCGAGGGGGTCGGGATTGTGGAGTTGGGCGACGGCGCGGAGGAGGCGTTCACGGTCTTCGACGGGGAGGTCGATGAGAAGGCGGCGGTTGTCTTCGAGGCGTTCGAGAAGTTCGGCCGCTTGGCGCGCGAGTTCGGCGAGCGTTGGTTCACACGTGGGCGTAGTGGTCATCTATTGGGTGCGAAAGTGTGAAAACACGCCGCACATCTATTATCGCGCGAGGTAGGACTTGGTTTGGTCCTTGACGATCTCGAGCAAGTTGCCCATAGTGAGGTTGACATCAATAAGATGCAATCCCCAATCTCTGAGCAGGGCGCCGTTGATCACGAGGTCTCCGGGGATTTGATTGGCGCGGTGGCCATCGGGAGTGGGATGAACGGTGATGGCTAGATAGTTGAGATATTCGGTGGCAACGCATTCGGCGGAGAGGAGGCCCGGCGTACTCACAAAGGGTGTGTCGATGGGTTTGAGAGGGCTGGTCCAACCAAAATTGCCGGATGGGAAATAGGACTTGAGTTGACCTGAGTCACCACTGAGAGAGGCGGGGTTGACGCAGGCGGCCACTGTAGACGGTTGGTTCGCCGCAAAGCGACCGTTGGTTGGGGGTGGAGGGTCGGCGCGGTAGGAGGAGAACGTGACGACGCAGCCGATTTGGTGAGCGGTGTGACAGACAGGAATGTTCTTGAAAGAACCGCCTACGTCAGCGCCTTTGGGAACTTGAACGCTGGTGCCCATGAGGATGGCGGAGATTAGTTTGGACTGAACGGGTTTGCCATCGATCTCTCTGGCGATGAGCGGGATGAGGACGTTGGAGCCTTGGCTGTGACCGATGAGGACAACGCCGCGACCCTTGTTACGGTGAGCGACATACTCGTTCCAGGCGCTGACGACATCGCGATAACCGAGAGTTATATCCCCGGGCATGGGCGTGCCTGTCAATCGAGCGCGGAGTCCGGCGAGCGTGACTTGGCGATACATAGGCGCGTAAAGGCGGCACACGGAGGCGAAGCGGGCGAACTGATTGAGTACGACGTTGCGCTCTTCCGGCTCGACCGTCATGGATGCGTTGAGACCGGAATCTTTGGAGACGGTGGGATAAACGTAGAAACAATCGATGGGGGCGTTCGGGTCGGCGTGGAAAGTTTCTTTTGTCGTGGAGCCATCGGCAGCAATGACGGTGGTGTCGAGATTGACGGGGCAGGCGTCCTGGTGGCCGGAGAGGCAAAGCCAGTTCGCGTCGTTGGCGTAATCGATAAGGGCTGCCGGAACGTCTTGCATTTTTGCCGTGCCCACAACGGTCAATATTAGAGCGATGATGAGACGCCTTGTCGTTTTCATTGGTCCTTGTTCAGCGTAAGCTATTACAATGACACGCTTACAGCGCACTTTGCTTGGACTGATACTCGTCGCCGCCTGCGGGTTGGCACAGGCTCCCGTAAAACCCAAGATTCGGGCGATTACGGGATTCGTCACGATTGATGCGAAATCTTACCCACAGCAGCTTGCAGAGGCTGTAAAATTTCTAAACCACGTGAAGAGCGCGGAGCAAGCGGCGGGTTATGAAGTATCGACGATACGGATTTCGACGCAGCCGTTTTCAGAGTATACGCGCGGATTGAGTCACGCCGATGCCGTTGCGGTCTTGGAAGGGATTAACGATCTGGCGGAGAAGCTGAAGTTCATCCCTAATATAGGTCCAGCGATGACGGGGGACGTTGCCGATACGGAGGCGGTGAATTTGCTGATCGATGTTTTGTCGCGTCCGGGGAACCGGTTAGTAGGGAATCTGATTACGGCAAGCGACGACGGTATCCATTGGAACGCAGTGCGACAGGCCGCGCGGGTGATTCGTGAGGTGGGGGCAAAGAGTCCGCACGGCCAGGGAAATTTCAATTTCGCGGCGATCGCGATGGTGAAGGCGTATGGGCCGTTTTATCCGGGCGCCTGGCACCCGAGCAATGGGCTGCGCGGCTTTGCGATTGGATTGGAATCGGCCAACGTGGTGATGAATGTGTTTGCGAAGGAACACGATCCGCGGACTGCGGGGGCAACCTTGACGAAAGAGCTTTCTGTACACGACAAAGCGGTGGAAGCGGCGGCGCTGAAAGCGGAAGGCGGCGGATGGAAATACATGGGGATTGACCCAACACCTGCGCCGGGTGGAGATATTTCGATTGGCGCGGCGATTGAATCATTCACGGGAGCGCCTTTTGGATCGCCCGGGACAGAGACGGCGGCGGGCATCCTCACGCGAGCGGCGAAGGCGGTACCCGTGAAACAGACGGGCTATTCGGGATTGATGATTCCGGTGCTGGAAGAGAGTGTATTGACGAAACGCTGGACGGAACAGACCTATGGGTTGGATTCGATTCTGGCGTATTCGGCGGTGTGCGCGGGAGGTGTGGACACAGTACCGTTAGCAGGCGATACGAGCGAAGAAGCGATAGCGCGCATTATAGGGGATGTTTCGACGCTGGCGTTCAAGTGGAACAAGCCGTTGGCAGTGCGTTTGCTGCCCGCGCCGGGACGCAAGGTGGGCGAGATGACAGAGTTCGGCGGCGCGCTATCGAACGCGTTGATTCAGCCGATGGTTGGGTCGGTACGAAAGTAGCTTGATCGGCGCTTGATATGATCGCGCTGGAGAACCCGATATTTTATGGCTGAAACAACATCACGGCGATTTTTTCTGGGAGCTTTGACAGCGGCGTCGGCCGCCCGCGTTTGGGGAGCAAACGACAAAGTCAATGTGGGCATTGTGGGCTTGGGTGGACGCGGTTCGAGCCACTTGAACATTTATTCGAAGATGAGCGACGTGCACGTGGCGGGACTGTGCGATGTCAGGCAGGAAGCGCTGGAAAAAGCACAGGGCACGCTGCTGAAAAACTCGGGAGGGACGGCTAAAACGTATGTGGATATGCGGGAGTTGTTCGCAGATCCGACTATTGAGGCCGTTTCGATTGCCACGCCAAATCACTGGCATGCGCTGGCTGCCATTTGGGCAATGAAGGCGGGCAAGGATGTCTACGGTGAGAAGCCGGCTTGCTACAACATTCACGAAGGTCAACGCATGATCCAGGTGGCGCACGAGACGAAGCGCGTGATGCAAGTGGGATCACAACATCGGAGCACGCCTTTCAAGATGAGAGCGATGGAGGCGATCCATGGCGGAGCGATTGGCGACGTTTATTTGGCGAAGGGGCTTTGTTTTAAGCGGCGCGCGTCGATCGGGCATGCGGACGATTCGCCCATTCCGCCCGGCGTGAACTGGGATTTGTTTTTGGGACCGGCGCCAATGCGGCCCTTTAACCGGCTGCGGCTTGTTTATAACTGGCATTGGTTCTGGGACACGGGCAATGGAGACATTGGGAATCAGGGCGTGCATGAGATTGGTATTTGCCGTTGGGGATTGAAAGACCCGGGCATGCCGGAGACGGCGTATGCGCAAGGCGGCAAATATGCTTATACGGACGATCAGGAGACGCCGAATACTTTGCTTGCGAGTTATAACTATGGCAAGCGGGAAATTGTGTTCGAAGTGCGCGGATTGTTGACGGGAGGGGAAGGTGCTCCCGTAGTACGACGCGGCGGAGCGCCTGCCGCGGGCGCGGTGGCGCCTCCCAATTCTCCAGCACCGATGGCCACGGCGCCGGTAAAAGGCGGACCGCCGCTGGAGATTATGGTTGGCAATCTGTTCTACGGTACCGAGGGATGGGCGGCCATGAGTGACGCTGGTTTCCAGGCATTCAAAGGCGAAACGAACGAACTCTTCATGGACGAGCGGCCGGAAAGAGGCGAGGATACGACCAAGCTGCACATGCAAAATTTCCTGGCGGCTTGCCGGTCAAGGAACAAGGCGGAACTGCATGACGGGATCGATAACGCCTATCTCAGTGCGTCGCTGTGTCACTTGGCGAATATCAGTTACCGGGTCGGGCATAAGTTGACGCTTGAAGAGGGCCCCACTTTCGGTAAGGATACGGAAGCGAACAAATTACTGACGCGCGAATATCGCAAGCCTTACGTGGTCTGAGTTTCAGGCAAATGGAACGGCAAATGGGGACACTGCTGCTGCATGTGATTCGCCGTTTGTGGCTTGGGTTGACGCAACCCCGCAATGTCCCCATTTGCTTCGCTGTGCTTTTGATAGCGGTCGCGCTGACGGCGCAGGACACAACGCATCAGCCGCAGGGAAATCAGATTCCCGGACCGGGACAGGCGCAAAACGGAACAGCGTGGCTGGGATCGCTCCTCGATTTTAAGAGCGATCCCGCCGCGGACCATGATGCGTGGCTGCACGATTTGAAAGTGTGGCGCGCCGAGCGCAAGACGCGCATGGGCTATGACGACAGCGAATACCGGCGGCCTGAGTTTCAATGGATACGGCACAACTTTGTTTCGCCGCAAGTGATGGTGGAAGAGAGAACGCTGTTCGATGTAGCGCAGGGGCGCTGGACTGTTGACAAATATCTAGATGATCTGGACGCTCGCTATGGAGGCATTGATAGCGTGCTGCTCTGGCCGGTGTATCCGAACATCGGGATTGATAATCGCAATCAGTGGGATTTGGCGCGCGATTTGCCCGGCGGGATTCCGGCCCTCCGCAAGATGGTGGAGGATTTTCACCTGCGGAATGTGCGCGTGTTATTTCCCACGATGGCTTGGGACAACGGGACGCGCGATCCGGGGATGCCGCACTGGGAGGCCACGGCGAAGCTGATGGCCGAGATTGGGGTGGACGG
>Ga0302319_10007176_pt1 | contig 21950 bp, 14 predicted proteins | sample Bog_T0_2_FD_203319 | JGI IMG/M metagenome (GOLD analysis project Ga0302319, IMG submission 203319) | Peat permafrost microbial communities from Stordalen Mire near Abisko, Sweden - Bog_T0_2 | ecosystem: Environmental > Terrestrial > Soil > Wetlands > Peat | place: Sweden: Abisko, Stordalen Mire... | reverse complement strand
CCTCCTGCAATCGGCATTCACAAACTGGTGCCCCGCCATGACCATCTTTCGCGCCATGGGGATGAAAGATGCCAACTGCGGCACGACTCAATGAGCCAACACTGCTGGAGGCTATACTGGACTCATCACTGCGAGCCCCAGCGATGCGCCCCGAACTGATTCAAGCCGCCGATCTCTTACACCGCAACACTCCTGAAGCCGTCGATGAAGCTATCGGCTTGCTGCAGAACACGGTCTATTCCTTCAGCATGAAAGTCTGCGGGCATCCTGAAGATGCCGAAGATACCATGCAGGAGGTTCTATATCGCTCGCTCGGCCACCTGGCAAAAATTCAGACCCCGCAGGCTCTTGCTGTCTGGCTCTATACCGTAACCAGAAACCGCTGCTGGCGCATGCGCCGCAAGCCGGCTCATGCGCCCACCCAGACCTTCTCGTTGGATGAATTGATGCCGGACGCAGCGGAACTGGGGCGATTGCTGGAGGATGCCGCCGAAAGTCCTGAAGGCAATCTGCTCTACGCCGAGCAGCATCATCGGTTGCATCAGGCGGTCTTGCGCATTCCCGCGCAATTGCGCATCGTTCTTGTGCTCCACGACATGGAGGAGCTGACAACCGAACAAGTCGCGCAGATTCTCGATCTACTGCCAGGAACAGTCCGCGTTCGCCTGCATCGAGCGCGCCTTTCCGTGCGAAAAGAGATGAGTAGAACTCTCGAGAGATCTCCCGCGCCATCGGATTGCGCCAAGCCGTCCAAGACGAAGGCCAAGCGAATCGCACCTAACAGTGGACAACGCCCCACCGAGTGCCGCGAGTTATTCCTGAACCTCTCAGAATATCTCGATGGCAAAGTGGAACCGCGCACCTGCGATCAGATGCGCCAGCATATCGACGCCTGCCCAGCCTGCGTTGCATTCCTGCGCGACCTGCGCGCCGCCATCGACCGCTGCCGCTTGCTGGAGGTTCCCTGCGATTCTGCGGTGGCGCCTCGCTTGCGTTCCATCCTCACGCAGGAGTATCTCCGCCTGCTGGGCCTTCCGGGAACACAAATAGCTCCCGCAGTTCTGTAGCATATCGGGTCGGTTTCAGCCGAGAGACGGTCCAGTCGTTGCTTGCAGAAGAATGCGCGAAGCCGATGTCATGATTGAGGTTACCAAGCGATTGCCGTTTGGTTTGCTCCGCATCTCGGAGGGTGGACTGCATGAGTTCTCTGATCGTTTGTGACGTTCCGGATATTCTCGACAGAGACGGCCCTCTGCCGCTGCGTCGCTGCACACTATCACCGATAGGAAAGTCTTTCTTATGATTGATAAGAAGAATAATGGTACCCTTTATACGGATGTGGCATCGAAGGATAGTATGCAGCAGTCTGGAGCGGTGCTGCCTTGAGTCGCATTAGTCGGCTCGTTTAGAGCCTCTTGTTTGGGTGCCAATTGAAAGTGCATTGTTGGAGCAAAACCCGACTAATCAGGTCCTTAGGAGCTCAAGCGTTCCTGGGGTTGGCCATTTGTGTCTTTGCTTGGGGCTTGCAATACAAGCTTTCGCTCTATGATCCGCCTCAAGCTGCTTCCCATCAGATTCCAAAAGCCAAGCTTCTATCCAGAGACGAGCAATCCAGCACAGCGATAAGCCCACTCGTCATTCGGACCAAAACATCCACCAGAATCACCTACACTGCGCCTACAACCGTCTTCTCGATTCTGTTGCTTGCAGTCAGCCAATTGAATCCACCCGCATCACAAAGAGTGGAACAGTTGGCTCATAAGCTGTTGAGTTTACACCGCGCTGTCTTGAACACCCTCTTCGTTCGTCCCCCTCCCGTTCTCGCCTAGATATCCGCTCATCGGAACTTCTGAAGCATTCGATCAAGTTCTGTGGTCGGGTGCAACAAGACCTATTCTCCCTCGGAGAACGTGTCCTGTCGTCGTAACCAACAAATCACAACTTAATATAGAGGTGCATTCGAACTATGCGAAAGCGAACCTCCTTGATCGTCGCCGCGGGAATTGCACTTCCTGTTCTGGCTGGCATCATTGCATACAGTTTCAAGGATCGGCACTCAGCAACGATTGCCGCAGAGATTCCCTCCGCAACAGTAGTCGCGGTAACACGCGGCACGATTGCGCATACCTTGAAACTTGCCGGGCAGTTCCAGCCTTACCAGGTTGTAGACGTTCATGCCAAGGTATCTGGATACATCAAGCACATCTATGTAGATATCGGCGATAAGGTGCAAGCCGGACAGACTCTTGCGGTGCTGGAAGTTCCAGAGCTGAACGCCCAGTTGAAAGGTACCGTGTCGCAGTTTGGCCGCAGCAAGGACGAGATCACCCGTGCGCAGCATGAGGTCGCACGCGCCGAGTCTGAGCACAGCGCGGTCCACGCCGATTACCTCCGCTTGTTGCAAGCCTCCACTGCGCAACCTGGGCTGATTGCACAGCAGGAACTGGACAACGCCCAGTCGAAAGATCTATCGACATCTGCTCAGATTGACGCTGCCAAAGCATCCCTATCGGGGGCAAGGCAGGGAGCGGATGTAGCAGACGCCGATCGAGAGCGCGTGCAGGACCTCAACGACTACACGCACGTGACTGCGCCGTTGAGCGGGATCATTGTCTGGCGCTACGCGGATACCGGCGCGTTGATCCAGGCCGGCACTGCGTCCGAAACCCAATCTCTTCCTCTTGTAAAACTCTCGCAAAGCAGTCTTCTTCGCCTCCGTTTACCCGTACCAGAAGACGCCGTGTCGTATATCCATGAAGGCGCCGAAGTGAACGTAACGGTCGATGCCATCCACCGCACCCTCGTGGGCAAGGTGGTTCGCTTCACGCGGGATGTCAGCTTGGCGACAGGGACCATGGAGACGGAAGTCGATGTCGAGAACAGCGATCTTTCACTCACGCCGGGCATGTATGCAAACACAACCCTGGAGCTGGAACGTAGGAACAAGGTGCTGCTCATTCCAGTGCAAGCGGTTATTAGAAATGGCAATCAAGCATCTGTGCTGATGGTTGACAGCGGGGGTCGCGTCCAGGCGCGAAATGTTGCTCTTGGTATGCAGGGCACCATGTTGGTTGAGGTGAAAAGTGGCCTGAACGAGGGGGACAAAGTCATCACTGGCGGCCAGTCCAACTACCAGCCAGGTGAAGTTGTAACACCGAAACTGGAAGATCTTCCCACGGCAGACGTAAGTCAAGAGCAGTCGGGAGGCGATAAGTAATGCCTAACTTCTCACTCAAATACCCCTTCTTCATCATTATGGCCTGCCTGGTCATTGTAGTCGTGGGCGTGGTCAGCATCGCATCGATGCCCGTGGATCTATTTCCTCAAATTGATATGCCAGTTGTAGTTGTCGCGACATTCTATTCTGGAATGCCCCCGCAGCAGATAGAAGCCGACATCACAGACACGTTTGAGAGATTCTTTACACTTGGCAGCAACATCGACCACATCGAGTCTCGATCCCTGACTGGCGTAAGCCTGATCAAGATTTACTTCAAGCCAGGAACAGATGCAAATGCAGCGTTAAGCAATATCGCCAATCTCGCTATGGCTGACTTGCGACGACTGCCCCCTGGCACGTTGCCGCCTGTGGTTCTCGGCATGGACGCTTCGAGCCAGCCTGTCTGCCTGGTCACGTTGAAGGGCGAGGGCCTGAACGAGACCAACCTCAAGGACCTTGCGCAGTTTCAGGTACGCAATCAAATCGCCAGTGTACCGGGAGCTTCGGTGCCACAGCCGTTTGGCGGGCGATACAGGCAGATCATGGTTTATGTAGATCCCTTGAAACTTGAGGCGCATAACCTCAGCCTGATGGATGTTGTAAGATCCGTAAACGATTCTAACCTGATTCTGCCTGCGGGCGATGTGCGCATCGGACCAAAGGATTACAACATCTACGCGAATAGCCAGGTTCCGACTCCTGAACTCATCAACGATCTTCCACTAAAGTCTGTAGGCAATGCTTCGGTACTTGTGGGAGACGTGGGCAAAGCGGAGGACTCAGGAACCATCCAGACGAACATCGTTCGCATTGACGGTCAACGATCGGTATATGTTCCTGTTCTGAAGCAAGGCGGAGACAGCAACACAATCACGATCGTGAACGGCATGAAAGAGGCTATCAAGGATCTGGTTGACATTCCATCTTCACTCAAGACGGCCGTGGTCTTCGACCAATCGGTCTTTGTGAAGACTGCACTGAAGAATCTTGGCAGCGAGGGCGGGATAGGCCTTGTTTTGACAGCTCTGATGATTCTGCTCTTCCTCGGGAGCATACGCGCCACCTTCGCGGTCCTTCTATCGATTCCGCTGTCAGCGCTGGCTGCCTTTATCTGCATTCGCATGGGCGGCGGGTCGATCAACACCATGGTTCTGGCAGGTTTGGCGCTGGCATTCTCTCGCCTCATTGATAACTCGGTTGTTGTGCTTGAAAACATATTTCGACATCTCGAAATGGGAGAGCCCCCGGAAGTCGCGGCAGAAGCAGGCGGCAAAGAAGTGCAGATGGCAGTATTGGCCGCCACTTTCACTACGGCTATTGTCTTCTTTCCCGTTGCGCTTCTCTATGGTGTAAGCAGGTACCTGTTCACCGCACTTGCTCTCTCTGTTGTCTTTTCGCTCTTCGCTTCATATGTAGTCGCAATGACTGTCGTTCCACTGTATTGCGCGCGGTTCATCAAGCCACACACAGCGGATGCCTCTGAAGAGGAGGAGATCGACGATGAAAAGCACATCGCTTATCGGATGCCGGTACAACTTTCATTATTTCAGCGCGTTGTCAGAGGATTCAACAGTCGCTTCCAGCAAATGCTGGAGAAATATGTGTTTGCTGTAAACCGATCAATACTGCGGCCAGTAGCAACAACTCTGGGCATTCTCGGGATGGTGTTGCTGAGCTTTGCCCTCCTTCCGCTCCTCGGCAGATCGTATTTTCCACGCACCGATCCAGGACAGTTTGTCATCAACATCAAATGCCCGAGCGGCACTCGGATTGAGTTGAGCAATCAATACATTGCACAAGTGGAAAGCGAAATCCGTCAGACGATCCCTTCGCGAGATCTCGACATGATCGTCTCAAATATCGGTATTACACCCGACCTGTCCGCCATCTACACCAGTAACTCATCCATGGACACTGCTTTTGTCCAGGTGAGCCTGAAGGAGGGTAACAAGCTTGGGAGCTACGAATACATGAAGCGCGTCCGCCAGAAGCTCTCCGAGGATATGCCCATGCTGTCTACCTACTTCCAGGCTGGCGGGCTGGTGGATTCCGTGATCAATCAGGGACTGCCCGCGCCGATCGACATTCAGGTAAGTGGAAATGACTTGGACCAGTCATTTGCGATCGCTAGCCAGATTGCCGCAAAGGCTAAAGGACTCAAGAATGTCAGCGACGTTCTCATTCCGCAGAATCTCCGTTTTCCCGGCCTCGAATTGAATATTGACAGGGAACGCGCCAGCTTGATCGGTCTGTCGCCGAAGGAAGTGGTTGACAACGTAATTACAGCATTGACCTCAAACGGAATGATTGCTCCGAGTTATTGGATCGATCCAAACACAGGGAATAACTACATGCTCACCGTTCAGTACTCAGACAAAAAGATCGGCCATATGAGCATGGACGACTTCAAGCAGATTCCATTGAGGGGCGCTGGTCAGGCGGATTACACTCCACTACGATCCGTGGCGGACATCACTGAGATTAACACTCCGACGGAAGTGGATCACTATAAGCTTCGTCGCGTCATCGATGTGTACGTCATGCCATCGACTGAGGCTCTGCAAGGAGTCAGCAGTTCAGTCAACGATGTGATTGCGGGAATCAAGGTTCCAGGAAATGTCCGCGTAACGGTGCGCGGCAGTGTGGTAAGCATGAACGAGTCGTTCAAGAGATTCGCCATCGGTCTGGTGTTATCCATTCTGTTGGTCTATCTCATTCTGATGGCGCAATTCGCGTCATTCACCGATCCATTCATCATCCTCATGGCGATTCCGCCTGGGTTGTCCGGGGTGCTGCTCATTCTGCTTTTGACTCATAGCACAATGAACATCATGTCGCTGATGGGTGTGCTGATGATGACAGGCATCGTCGTATCGAACAGTATTTTAATTGTAGATTTCGCTGGGCATCTTCAAAAGAAAGGCATGACCGTGGCTGAGGCTGTCGTTCAGTCGTGCAAGATCCGGTTGAGGCCGATTCTGATGACCTCTCTGGCAACACTGCTTGGGATGATCCCCATGGCTCTTGGCATGGAGGCTGGCAGTGAACAGTATGCGCCATTGGCACGGGCCATCATTGGCGGACTTGGTGTTTCCGTTGTCGTAACTGTCTTCCTCGTTCCTGCCGTGTATCTGATTATTCACGGCAGAGAGCAGAAGAGAATCGTTATCGAGGGAAGGGTTTAGAGAATGATGAAACAGGAAAAGAGGCGCGCATTTCAACCGGCACAGTTCTGGCTATTGGCGTTGGCTGTATCTTCTACGCTTGTAGCGCAGACACGATCCCAATCCGGCCCCGCACAGGATCGCCTTCCAGATGCGCCGCAAGCTTCCGTCGCACTTCTGCCTGCGGATGGGTCTATTGGCCAAGTGATATCGAGTGCGGCGGCTCAAGCTCCAGCAATGCCTTCTGACGCTCGATCCGCAGGTTCCGGCCAGCTCCTGACGCTAATCGACGCCGAACAAATGGCAATCAAGAGCAACCCTCGTGTCAGCATTGGGCGTCTGCTCGCTCTGGCTCAGCACCAGGTGGTGCGCGAAACCAGGGCGGCGCGGCTTCCCACCGCAACTGCCGCCATCACAGCCGAGAATGCAGAGGATGGCTCGCGTATTTCCGCGGGTTCGCTTACAGCCTCGCGCTTGTTTGAGCACGCAGGGGCAGGTGGAGAATTCACTCAACTGATCACAGATTTCGGAAAGACTCAAAATCTTATTGCATCTTCAAAGCTGCAAGAGAAAGCGCAGAATGCGAACGCGCTGGCCACGACGGAAGATATTGTCATCGCCACCGATCAGGCCTTTTTCAATGCGCTACAGGCACAAGCACTGTTGAAGGTCGCTGAACAGAACGTCACTACCCGCCAGACAACCGAGACGCAGGTAAGTGCATTGACAAAGAACAAGCTTAAATCGACACTCGACCTGAGCTTCGCAGATGTCAACTTATCGCAAGCGAAGCTCTTGATGCTGGATGCGCAAAACAATGCCGAATCTACGATGGCGGAATTGGATGCGGTATTGGGCCTTGACAAACAAGTTGCGTTCGCTCTGGCAGATGATCATACGGCGATGCAGCCTCCTCCTCCCGATGCCGATCAACTAACGCAACTGGCTCTTGGGCAGCGTCCAGACCTTCAGGCACTCAACTATAGCCAACAAGCGGCCGTCAAGTTCAGCCATGCACAGCGCGATCAGATGCTGCCGACCATTAGTGCCGCTGGGACTGTGGGCAGCGTGCCCATCCGTCCCGCCGCGTACTATCTTACGAACTGGTGGGGCGGCATCGGCGTGAACATGAGTATTCCGATCTTCAATGGCTTCCTCTACTCGGCCCAGGCAAAGGAGGCATCCATCCGTGCGCAGGCGGTCTCGGAGCAGAGCCGCGATCTGCGTGACAGGATTGTCCGGGATGTTCGCACCGCATGGCTTGCGGCAAACACCGCATATCAGCGTGTTGCCGTGACAGACGAGCTTCTTAACGAGGCTAATCTGGCGCTTTCGCTGGCACAAACACGCTATCGACTGGGACTCAGCTCGATCGTGGAACTGAGTCAGGCCCAGTTTCAGCAAACTGATGCAGCAATTGGCAACACGGATGCGCAGTACCAATACAGGCTAGCTCTCGCCACACTCAACTACCAGACAGGAGCAAGGCCATGATTCTGCGTGGCATCACTCGGAGCCGCATCCAAGACTCTTTTGGTGCCTGCTATTGTTTGAAGTGGCCGTATCGGTCGATACGACCGCCCTGAAAGAAGCGGTGGCGCACCATGCTTTGGGCAAGCAGAAAAACGGCGACTGCCAAGGCAAGTAGAAACAGGAACTGTCCAACTTGGAACCAGGGTGACTTTTCCCTTCCACGGCCTTTCGGCTTCGAATCAGTAATCATCTGAGCGGCCTCTCCGCGGTGATGGCCTTTGACACCGAGCACTTCAACGAAAGGGTTCCTTCTCAGCCTTCTTACGCGACCTGCATCAAAGATGACAGCCAGATAGAGGCCATGCAGTTCCATTTTGCACAGCCGTGAATCTCTATGCATTTGTTCGCCATGAGCAAGACGGAACATATTGTTGTTCTTGATGGCGCTATGCTGACGTGAAGCATCATGTCGCTCATGTGGCCAAGCAGGTCAAGGCGAGTTCCAGCGCAGAAGTGACGATGGAGGCCGCAAGAATAAATGAGTGCGAATAGCTCTATCCCGGCACCAACAAGCCAACCGGCTAAGCCAGGTCAAGACATTGCCTTGACTGGGCTCACAAGTGATGAGGCGCATACTCGTCTTGAAAAAGACGGTCCCAATGCGATGCCCGATACGTCTGCTCATCCGCTGCGCAATGCAGTGGCCAAGTTCTGGGCGCCTGTTCCATGGTTGCTTGAGGCCTCGATTGTTCTGGAACTTGCGCTGAATAAGTATTACGAGGCCGCGGTCATTGCCTCCTTGCTGATATTCAATGCGGCGCTTGCCTACTTCCAGGAGGGTCGCGCCCAAGCAACCTTGGCGGCACTGAAATCGCGTCTCGCACTTAATGCCTCTGTTCAACGCGATGGCGCATGGAAGACAGTACCGGCTGGGGAGTTGGTATGTGGCGACTTGGTGAAGCTGTCTCTCGGCGGTGTGGTTGCTGCCGACGTACATCTGACCGGTGGATCGATTGAACTCGATCAGTCGATGCTCACAGGCGAATCTCTTCCCATTGAAGCCGGTGCGGGTGTGGACACCTATGCTGGGGCTCTTGTCCGGCGCGGTGAAGCAACAGCCGTGGTGACGGCTACGGGCGAGCGCACGAAATTCGGCCGCACAGCAGAACTCGTGCGCACAGCACACGCTGTAAGCACGCAACAGGCGGCCGTTCTCAAGATCGTGCGTAACCTGGCGATCTTCAATAGCGCCGTTATCCTCGCAATGGGAGCATATGCTTACACCCATGCCATGCCGTGGAGTGAGATTATTCCATTGTTGCTCACATCAGTCCTCGCAGCCATCCCGGTGGCACTGCCTGCAACATTCACCCTTGCTGCCGCGATCGGAGCTCGTTCGCTGGCAAAGTTGGGTGTTCTGCCGACGCGGCTTTCTGCCGTGGACGAGGCTGCGTCGATCGATGTTCTATGCTCGGACAAAACCGGGACACTGACCCGCAACCAGCTTTCAGTCACTAGCGTTCGTCCTTTGCCCGGCTTTGACGAAGCCCACCTTCTCGGGTTGGCTGCGCTGGCCAGTACTGATGGCGGTCAGGATTCTGTCGATAAGGCGATTCGCGATGCGGCCTCTCACAAGCCATCATCGGACTTGCCAAAGCTGGTGAAGTTTGTGCCCTTCGATCCAGCAAAGAAGACATCGGAGGCAACAGCAACAGATGCCCAAGGTATCGAAGAGCGAATTATCAAGGGCGCCTACACAGCAGTCGCTGCCCTTTCAGCTCCGTCGTCCTCTGCGACCGGGATTGTCAACGAACTGGAGAAGCAAGGCTTTAGGGTTCTCGCGGTAGCTGCCGGGCCCTCGGCTTCCGTTCAGATCATTGGCATAATCGCCCTCAGCGACCCGCCGCGATCGGATTCGAGTTCTCTCATCACTGAGTTACATGCACTCGGTGTGGCCACGGTCATGGTGACAGGAGATGCTTCGGACACGGCGGCAATCGTCGCTCATGACGTAGGGTTGACTGGGCCTGTTTGCCCGCCCGGAAAGCTCCCTGAGGGTATCAAGCCGGGGGATTTCGCGGTATTCGCGAGCATGCTTCCGGAAGGCAAGTATGACCTTGTCAAGGCCTTCCAGAGAAGCGGGCACGCGGTCGGAATGTGCGGCGATGGCGCCAATGACGCACCTGCGCTCCGTCAGGCGCAGATCGGCATTGCCGTCTCCACCGCTACCGATGTCGCAAAATCGGCAGCAGGCGTCGTACTCACAGAAGCCGGCCTGAGCGGCATTGTAGCCTCTGTGAAAGAGGGCAGGATCACATTTCAGCGCATCCTCACCTACACGCTGAACTCGGTGATGAAAAAGATATTGCAGGTGCTGCTGTTGGCGGTTGGTCTGGTCATGACCGGACAGGCTGTCCTGACTCCCATGCTCATGGTGATTGTGATGATCACCGGAGACTTCCTCGCTATGTCGCTCACCACGGACAGGGTGAGGCCATCGAAGACGCCGAACTCCTGGACAATCGGCGGAATTACGATCGCTGGAGTTATTCTTGGGACTTGTTTCCTTGCCTTTTCCACGGCAATTCTGGCAGTTGGAAAATTCGAGTTGCATCTGAATATCGAAGCACTCCGAACTCTGTCCGTGGTCGGCATTGTGTTTGGGAGCCAGGCCACGACGTATGTCATTCGCGGGCGCCAACATCTGTGGGGCTTGCGGCCCAGCATTTGGCTCGTGCTTTCTTCCGTTGCCGACGTTCTTATCATCTCAACGCTCGCTGTTTGCGGGATTGCCATGGCTCCCTTGACCCTCTCGGTCGTCACTTGCGCGTTAGTCGCCGCAATCGCATTTGGATTGCTCCTGGACGCTGTAAAGATTCCGCTCTTTGTCCGCCTCCACATCTCCTGAGTACCCAGATGCAGTCGGTACAGTCCGGCATTTTGAGCGGACAGATCACTGCCACTGACTAAATCGCTCGCGAGGCCCCAAACCGGAAAGACTTGGAGCACCGAAAGGAAAGTAAGACCATCGACTCGAAAGATTATCGCGTGCTTCCAGACACGAAAATCGATTTCGGCAAGTGGCCGACGATTGCCGCCTCATACGCGAAGACTACGAAGCAGTACAAGGCACTTCTGCTTCGCCACTTGGAGAAGCTGAGTTCTCTGCAGCAGTTTCACTACCCGTCACATCGCCAAGCGTTGCTCCTGATATTCCAAGGCATGGATGCTGCAGGAAAAGACGGAGCCATACGCCACGTCATGTCCGGGGTCAATCCGGAAGCCTGCGAGGTCTTCAGCTTCGAGCAGCCAAGCGCCGAGGAGCTTGAACATGATTTTCTCTGCCGTACCACATGCCGTCTTCCCGAACGCGGAAGGATCGGCATTTTTCAACCGATCCTATTACGAGGAGGTGCTCGCCGTTCGAGTGCACCGGGAACTTCTCCGCAGCCAGGGCTCGCACAAGAGTTGCACAACGACAAGAACATTTGGGTACAGAGGTATGGCTCGATCGTCGATTTGGAGAGCCCTTCCATCTGCATCGCTACGTTGACGAGCAAGCGTTCCGCTACAACAATCGCGCAACCAAAGATAATCGGCTGACCGATTACGACCGTTTTGTGCTGGCTTTATCGCAGATTTCAGGGAAGAGACTGACCTATGCAGAACTGACCGGCAAGGTGGGAGAAACGGCGGGTTGGTAACGCTCTATTCGCTAAGAGCGGGTTCTGGATGAAGAGACAGCGGCGAGGGAAACGATAGGCCGCTGTCGCCTTTGCGTCTGCGCCTTCTACCCTTGGATCGGGCTCAAGAATGTTCAAATCGCAGATAAGGGAAGGGCGTCCTTCGGCATAGTTTTCGGCGATGGTATGCCGTTCTACGGTAAGGCAATATTGCCAACGCTCCGCGGTCTCTCGCATTTCGTTCGTCGCACCCTCGATAGCATCGAGCGCGTTTTCTTCGCGACACGAAAACCCTAACGATTGCGGATTAACGCAAGACGGCATTATCTATGACAAAACGTTAGATGGGTTCGCTATGTATATTTATGCCCTTACCACACACGTCAGATTCTTTCCGCCTCGCAGACCGTGTCCAGGCAAGGTATCAACGTAACGTGGACCACATCTTGGTGCTTCTATTGTTTTGGTCTTGCCCACCTGCATCTGCCAGATCAACCTTTATCTATGTTAGAAACACAGTTATCAGATGATCTTGCCTCGCTGCTTCCTGGATTCCCCGTCTTGCTCGAGAGAACTGTGGCACACGGCTTGGAAGAGGTCAATCTCAATAGGCTTGCACTCACTCCCTGCATTCGTGCAAGTCCCCGGCGTGCATTGGCTATGATCGGGGGAGAGTAGGCGACAATCCGGGCGCAGCTTCAATCCTGGACCCAGCGGCGTCTCGGGGTACGAATCCATATGCATTTCGGACAAATCCAGATTTGCTAAATTGGAACAATTCGAACGAGAGGTGACTCTCCAGCAATTGCGTTCCTCTGCTTCGCCAACCGAGCCAAGAGTGCTGTAAAGTCATTTGCAGGCCGAAGGGCTTTCGTCGAACGGCCAAACAGTTCTCAACGGGCTGTGTCAGCTAAGAGGCCAAGCGCACATTTCCACCACAGCCAGGGTTCGCTGCGGAGAGAGTCGTGGCCACCATTTTGATTGTGAGCAATTTGCAACAGAGCGCGCATCTCATCATCCAGGAGAATCAAGGAGTGAAGAAACCAGCCAGCGCAACCGATCCCCTCTGGTACAAAGACGCGATCTTCTACGAACTGCACGTCCGGGCCTTCGCCGACTCGAACGACGACGGCATCGGAGACTTCCCCGGATTGCTCTCGCGGCTCGACTACCTCCAGAACCTTGGCATCACCTGCATTTGGCTTCTGCCTTTTTTCCCCTCGCCCTTGCGCGACGACGGCTATGACATCGCCAACTACATCGACGTCAACCCGTCTTACGGAACCCTGAACGACTTCAAGTTATTCCTGGACGCATCTCACCAGCGCAATATGCAGGTGATGATCGAGCTGGTCATCAATCACACCAGCGATCAACACCCCTGGTTCAAGGCCGCCCGCCTTGCGCCGCCGGGGTCAGCGGCACGCGAAATGTACGTCTGGTCTAATACGGATCATCTATATAAGGATGCCGGCATCATCTTCACCGATACTGAAAAGTCCAACTGGACCTGGGATGACACGGCCAAGGCATACTACTGGCACCGTTTTTTTTCGCATCAGCCCGACCTCAACTTCGATAACCCCGCGGTGATGGAAGAGGTTCTCAAGACCATGCGCTTCTGGCTTGACATGGGTGTCGACGCGCTGCGCATGGACGCCATCGCGTACCTGGTGGAACGCGATGGGACATCGTGCGAGAACCTGCCGGAAACTCATCTTGTCGTCAAGCGAATCCGCGCCGCAATCGATGCCGAATACGCCAACCGTCTCATCCTGGCCGAAGCCAACGAGTCGCCTGCGGATGTCCGTCCCTACTTCGGCGATGGCGACGAGTGCCACATGGCCTTCCATTTTCCCCTCATGCCGCGCATCTATATGGCCCTGCGACAGGAAGATAGCCTGCCGATCACCGACATCATGGCCCAGACTCCGGCCATCCCCGACAACTGCCAATGGGGCTTGTTTCTTCGCAATCATGACGAACTTACGCTTGCCTTGGTCAGCGAAGACGAGCGCGACTACATGCACATCGCCTACTCGAACGACCCGCGCATGCGCGTTAACGGCGGTATCCGCCGCCGGCTTGCACCCCTGCTCGACAACAACCGGCGCCGCATCGAGTTATTGAACTCGCTCCTGCTCAGCTTTCCCGGTACACCCATCCTGTACTACGGCGACGAGATCGGCATGGGCGATAACATCTACCTCGGCGATCGAAACAGTGTGCGTACTCCGATGCAGTGGAACTCGGATCGCAACGCGGGTTTCTCAAAGTGCGACCCTGCCCGGCTCTACTTTCCTGTCATCATGGATCCTATCTACGGCTATCAAGCGATCAATGTGGAAGCTCAGCTGAGCGACCAGTCCAGCCTTTTGCACTGGACCCGCAACATGATCGCCTTGCGCAAGCTATTTCAGGTATTCGGCCGTGGAACCCAACAGTTCTTGAAACCGGCGAATCGCAAGATCCTTGCATACCTTCGCGACCTCGAGCGCAACGACGGCTCGCACGAGACCGTTCTCTGCGTGGCCAACCTCAGCCGTTTTGCCCAGCCCGTCTCCCTCGATCTCTCTGACCACAGCGGCGCCGAGCCCGTCGAGATGCTGGGCTATGTGCCGTTCCCCATCATCACCGAGGCCCCGTATGTGCTCACCCTCGCGCCATACTCCTTTCTCTGGCTCGAACTCCAGCCCCCGCGTGTGAGGCCGGCATAACCCTCATCGCACTTGCTGGCATCTTAGCCTCATAGAGGCTTCCGACCGATCAAAGGCGGTCAATCGGAGACAGTTGAGAGCAGCGCGTCGGCTTAATATCGGTCTCTCGAATCAACATGACGACAGCAGACCCAATCCCCGGCACCGCTGCCCCATCCGCGCGCCCCAGCGCGGGGCTTCTTGTCCTGTTCGCTCATATGACGCCGGAACACCTCGAAGATGTTCTCGCCAACCTGACTGCCGCGTTCCCGGCGGAAGGCCCGCTCATCGCCATGCAGGACGTGCTCCCGGCAGGCGCTTATCCTTCGCACCGATTCGTCGCCGCTCCCGCGACGAACCCGTCCTGGACATTGACCGCCGCTGATTTCGTCAACGCTTGCCAGCTCGCCGAAAAAAACGGATCGAGCGCTATCCTTATGCTTGGTCCGGCGTCTGGTTCCCTCGATGCGGCCTCACTCCGCGACCTTGCCAACGCCACTCTAACCACCTCGATTGACCTCGCAGTCCCCTGCTACGAACTGCCGCCGCGTGCCGGTCTGGTCAACTCCGCCATTCTCTATCCGCTCACCCGCGCGCTGTTCGCCTCCCCTGCGCGGTATCCCTTGGCCGTCCATCTCGGCCTCTCGCTGCGCATGGCCAAACGCCTTGCGGGCGCAGCCCATCGTTTCACCTCAAGCAACCAGGCGGAGATGCCGCTTTGGCCTGTCAACGAGGCCATGGTGGCTGGATTTACCATCGACCAGCTCGACGTTGGCCCACGCGTCCAATCCCAGCACACCGGGCTAGACCTCAACACGATCCTTCCCCTCGTTACCGGAGCACTGTTTGCCGATATCGACGCCAAAGCAGCATTCTGGCAGCGTTTTCGCCCCTTGCCGCCCGCCCTCAACGCCATCTCCACCTCCATATCTGTGGCGCATGCACCACCAAACGATGCGGCCTCAGAGATTGTCGCTTTGGTCAACGCCTTTCGGCTTGCTTACACCAACCTCCAGGAAGTTTGGTCGCTGGTCCTGCCGCCTAGCTCGCTGCTCGCACTCAAGCGACTCGCCGCAACCGACTGCGCGGCATTTCAAATGTCCGACAGCCTCTGGGCTCGAATTGTCTACGACTTTCTGCTCGCTCACCGGCTCCGCACCATCAACCGCGGACATCTTCTCGGCGCGCTGATCCCGCTTTATCTCGCTTGGGTCGCTAGCCATATCAACTTCACCGCCTTCGGCGTCGACCCAGAAAGCCACATTGAAGCCGTCGCCGCAGCATTCGAGGCCGACAAGACATACCTGGTTTCGCGCTGGCGATGGCCAGACAGGTTCAATCCATGAGCAAACGGCGGATCAAATCCGATTTCTTTACCAAGCAAGACAGTCGATTCAAGGAGTGAGTTCCATGCAAAACATTCTTGCCACCATAGTTCAGTCAGACACGAACCAGGCTTCGCAGTCTCTGTATGCCAGCAACAACTCGATCTGGCGTACTATGTCCGACGCCCTCCACGAGTCGATTTACCGCGTTCTCTCGCTGCTCATCTCCATCCTGCCCGGTATCCTGGCCTTCATCGTCGCCCTGGCTCTGCTTTCCCTTGTGGGGCTGGCACTTTCCGCAATGCTGCGGCACGCACTTACAGCGGCCAAGTTTGACGATCGCCTTGCACGCAGCCGAGGCAACGCCGAATGGGCGCTATCGAGTTCCCCTACCGCGCTGATCGCCCGGGCCTCCTTCTGGGGCTGCGTCCTGATCGGACTCGTCATTGGCGTATCGGCCTTCGACGCCTCTTATGCAACGGCTGCGGCACTGCCAAGCTCGCTGCTGCCCTACCTGGCTCGCATCGTGGGCGCCGCCTTCCTGCTCATCGCCGGCAATCTCAGCGCGCGTTTCCTGGCGCGCTCGGTCCTCATCGGAGCAGTCAATATGCAGCTCCAGTACGCGCGCTTCCTGTCGCTGGGCATCAAGTGGCTGGTGCTCGTCCTGACCGGAGCCATGGTCCTTGATCACCTCCAGATCGGCGGCAACGTCGTTGAGCTGGCCTTTGGCATCCTCTTTGGCGGCATCGTCCTCACGCTCGCACTCGCCGTGGGTCTTGGCTCCCGCGACCTCGTCAGCCGCTCGCTCGAAAGCCATGCTGAACACTCGAGCGAGCACAGCGTTAAACCCCCAGTTGCTCCAACTACCGGCCCCGACGAATCCATCCGGCATTTCTGAGAACTTGGGAGCTGCTAACGAATGGAAAATTGGACGTCAACCTGCTGGCTCGCTGATTTCCACCATTGCGAGAAGACCTGCTGCTTGGACCTGAAGGCCTGGAGGTGGAAGATCCGGTATATGGCGCGAGGTTGTTGCGCTGCGTCGGATGCCTGACCGTCATGCAGGATTTACTCGATGGTGTGCAGAAAATCCATGCTCCAGGGGCCGCCATGCGAGGACCCTTGCCGTATTTTCAACAGGTTGGCCACTGGCCTTTCACATGCGGCAGCAACAGACAAGCCGAATTGAGTCCAAAGGGAAAGCCACTGTTCCAAATTGCACAGGGAAACAAGTGTGAATCTGCTTTAAAAGAACAAGGGGGAAATCCATGCAATTCTTTCGCATGCGGTTGATTCTTGCGCTGGTTTTGGGAATCACACTGGTCTCAGTGGCCTCTACCTACTTTGAGGTGTTGGCCCACAAACACCTTTTGCGGCAGGAACTGGCGCGCAGGACTGCCTGGCAGAGCAAGAGCCTGCAATCGGAGATCGAGAAATCCTTGGCCGGTGGCCAGACCGCGGAGATTACCGCAGAGGCGGCGCGGCTGCGTTCGCAGAGTGAGGCGCTAGGCCTGGCCGTCTATGACATCCAGGGAGGGTTGGTGACTGAAGCTGGTCCTGCCGGGGTCTTCTCAGCGCTGCCGCGCGACCCCGTGGACAAGGCCATCAAGCAGGGTGGTGACTCGTCCGTTTTTGGCCACCAGGACGATCGGCAATGGCTGGAGGAGACGGTTCCGCTGTATGTCGACGGACGCATGGCCGGAGCGCTGGTGATTCTAGAGGATGCCGACGCCATTCGCGCCGAGGGCGTCACAGTCTGGCACCAGAGCTTCTGGCGGATCGTCGCCTTTGTGCTGCTGATCGTCTGCGTGACGCTGCTGATGGTCCGGTGGTTTCTGATGCGGCCCATGATGCGGGTGGCGGAGCGGCTCAGACGGTTGCGCATGGGGCAGCCCGACGATCTTGCCGACAAGAGTTTAGCTGAGCTGAGTCTGTTTACTCCGCTGGCCCGCGAAGTGGAGACGATGGCAGAGAGCCTGTTGGAGGCACGCGCCGCCGCTGAAACCGAGGCCCGGCTGCGCGACGCCGGCGAACACCAGTGGACGGCCGAGCGGCTGGCCGTCCATATTCGGGAGCGTTTTGGCTCCAGCCGCATCTTTCTGATGTCAAACCGCGAACCATATATGCATATGCTCCAGGGGCGGGAGACGGTGTGCACGGTTCCTCCCAGCGGCCTGGTAACGGCCCTCGAGCCGGTGCTGCGGGCTTGCGACGGCGTATGGGTGGCGCATGGCAGCGGCAGCGAGGATGCGCATCACGTCGACAACTTCGACCGGCTGCGCGTGCCGCCCGACGATCCCCGCTACACACTTCGCCGGGTCTGGCTATCGAGCGAGGAGGAGGCTGGCTACTACGACGGCTTTGCCAACGAGGGGCTTTGGCCGCTATGCCATATTGCGCACACCCGGCCTATCTTTCGCGCTTCGGACTGGGAGTGGTACCAGCGTGTCAATGAGAAGTTTGCCACCGCATTGCTTGAGGAGATGGAGAGCAGCGCCAACCCCATTGTCTTTGTGCAGGATTATCACTTTGCGCTGGTACCCCGACTCATCAAAGCGGCGCGTCCGGATGCGCGCGTGGCCATCTTCTGGCACATTCCCTGGCCCAATCCAGAGGCATTTGGCATCTGCCCGTGGCAGGCCGAGCTTCTGGACGGATTGCTGGGCGCAGACTTGCTCGGATTTCACATCCCGCTGCACTGCAATAACTTTCTTTCCACTGTCGATCGGGTTCTGGAGTCACGCACGGACCGCGAACACATGACCGCTCGCCGGGATGGGCACACCAGCACCGTGCGCCCTTATCCGGTGAGCGTGGCTCTGGACGGCGCAAAGCCGGAGCGGAAGACGCCAAGATCCTCGCGAAAGGAACTACTCAAGGAGTTCGGCCTGAGCTGTGAAACCTTGATCATCGGCGTGGACCGCATGGATTACACCAAGGGAATCGTGGAGCGGCTGATGGCAGTCGAGAAGCTTCTCGAAGAGCATCCCTGGTATCTGGAGCGGCTGACCATGGTGCAAATTGCGGCGCCGAGCCGCTCGCGGATTCCCAGCTATAGGTATCTGCGCCGTCAAGTGGTGGAGACTGTGGAGCGCATCAACCGGCGCTTCCAGACGACCCTGTGGAGGCCCGTCTTGCTCATCGAGCGGCAGTGCAGCCATGCGGAAGTGGATCTCTGGTATCGCGCGGCGGATGTGTGCCTGGTGACCTCGCTTCACGACGGGATGAATCTGGTGGCCAAGGAGTTTGTGGCCGCACGCGACGACGAGGATGGCGTCCTGGTGCTGAGCAAGTTCACCGGGGCGGCCACCGAGCTGCTGGATGCGCTGGTGGTGAATCCCTATGACATTGAAGGCGTAGCCGAGGCCATCCATCAAGGTCTGGAGATGGACCGCAAGGAACGGCGCGAAAGAATGCAGCGGATGCGCCACCATGTAATGGATCACAACGTCTATCGCTGGGCAGCCAGCATATTGGGCGATCTGCGCGATCTGCGCATCGAAACTCCGGGGGCGACCGATCAGAGCCGCAACCAGCCTGGATCTGTGTCGCCACTTGAGATTGTGCATCGTAAGCTGGCGTAGACAGCCAGCATCCGATGACCGCCGAGGCAAAGAAAAAGCTAAAGGACTTCTTTAGTGTCTTTGCGGGCAGGGCGAGTCGTTTGTAGCTGCTGGACTACGACAGAACGCCGGCGCCGTTTCGTGTGGATCGGCAATTCGGATGGCACCAGTTGTGCGGGAGACGAACAGGACATGCGATACGCTTTGCAATACGCTGGATCTCGGGGATGTGCGTGCTTTCAAGAACTCAGGCAGCCACCCTGGTCTTGTAAGTTGTTGAAATGCTTAATGTTGGGTCTATGGCATGGATGAGGTCATCGGTTCGATCCCGATCAGGTCCACCAGTTAAATCAATAGCTTACGTGGAAGACCATCCGGTTTCTCACCTGCAAAACGTAACCTGCCTCCGATTCGTCGCGTTCCCTACCCCCGACGGAACAGATTACGATCCAGGCTGCGACTTGCGCATCGCTCCCAACTTGCCCGTCGGGTAATAAGTGTGGCTAAGCGCACCCTCATTGTTTGGAACACGGAAACGGATGGTCAAGTTCTGTGCCCCATGTCCCTAAATGCGAGGGACATGGGGGCACACAGTTTCAGTTGACTCCGCCGGATGCTGACTTGGGCCATCCCCGGACCTGGCTCTCAGATGGCTGCCTATCAGCTCCTACGGCTTGGTAGCCAAAATCAGCGGTGAAGGCCCGTGCGTATTGAGTGTGCGGGCCTCCACGAATCCGGCTTCGCGCAGCCAGCCGCCGATTTCCTCGAAAGAGAAAGTGTCTCCGCAGTCGGTGTTTACCAGCATGTTGACGGCAAAGACCAGGCCGTTCACAGGGCCGGTTCTCTCCGGATTCACCAGGAACTCGGCAATGGCGATGGTTCCGCCTGAGGCGAGCGCCCCAAATGTCTTCGCCAGCAGCGCTTTGCTGCGCTCGATGCCTTCGCTGTGCAGGATGTGTCCCAGCGTCGCCACGTTGTGGCCGCTGCCGAAATCAGCCTGCAGAAGGTCGCCTTCGACGAAGGAGAACCGCTCCGCCAGCCCAAAGCGAGTGACGGTGTTGCGCGTAACCGGAATCACTCCCGGCCAATCCACGGCAGTGACACGAACCTGGATGGAACTCTGTGCCAGCGCGATGCCCCAGACGCCCGAGCCCGCGGCCAGATCGAGTACGCTCGCAGGGCCGCCGTTCAGATTGAGGTGCGAGGCCAGCTCCTGAGCCACGTGATAGCTCATGGGAAAGATGTCGTTGACAAACTCCGCAAAGAACTCGCTGCCGGTGGTCTGCTGGTTGACGGCTCCGGCGGGCTGCCCTGTGGCTACAATCTCATTCAATTTGAGCCACTTGGGAAGCAGATGCTCGCTGGTGTGGCGAATGAGACCGCCTTGAAAGCCCGGCTTGGTGCTCACCAGAAATGCCGCGCTCTCGGGAGTCAGGCTATAGTTTCCCGGCCCGTCCTTCGCCAGAAAGGCGAGGCCCACAAGAACATTCATGATGGCGGCCAATCCCCGTTCCGAAGCGCCAGTGGCTACGCTGACTTCGTGAAGAGATTTTGGGCCGCTGTCGAGCACGTCGAAGACATGGTGGCGGATTGCCGCTTCAAGTACGAGAGGCGGCGCATAGCCAAAGGCGAACTGATAGATGCGCTCTGGCGTGACGGGGGCGCTGACTGCTGTTGACATATCGACCTCGATCTGGGGAATGCAGGCTGGGGGAGCCGCTCGGAAATCATAGCAGAGCAAGTGAATACAAGGAATTTCGCTTCTTGATCCTCCGACTCAACTCAGCAGTTGTTTGGCCACCTTGATGTATAGCTCGACCGCTTCGAGAAGCTCCTTCTTGGCCAGCTTCTCAAAGGGCGTGTGGGCTACATGGATGGAGCCGGGCCCCAACAGCAGTGGCTCGCCCCAGTTGCTCAGTTGCGGAATGTCGGTGGAGAACTTGGCAACCATGGTGGGCAGGCCTTCGATTGCGCGCATGCGGATGAACGGCGTATCGAGCGTAAACTCGACCTCGGCCTGATCGCCGGCCACTTGCAGCAGTTGAGCACGCACCTGGGCCGAGTCGGTTACCGTGCGCACCAGCACCTGGGCCTCGGCCTTGTCGGCTACGACGTTGGGCGCATGGCCGCCATGGATTTGGCCGATATTCAGCGTGCTGGGGCCAATGCCTTCAAGCTCCGGCAGCGGCATCGCCAGGATTTTCCCCAGTACCTCGACGAGCTTGTGAACGGCGCTTTCACCCAGCTCGGGATAGGCCGAGTGGCACATCTTGCCCTTGCACCGGAAGGAAGCGCGAAGTGCGCCCTTCGATGCCAGGGCAAGGCGATTGTCGGTGGGCTCACCGTTGATCAGGAAGCGGCTGCCCTTGGAAGCCTGGTTGGCAACCAGGGCTCCAGCCGAGTCGCGCTCTTCGCCTGAAACGAACAACAATCCAATCCGAAATCCTACGGCCCGAAGGGCCTCGCCGGCGGCCACCTGCGCAGCGATGATGCCCTTGGCGTCGGAGACGCCGCGGCCGTACATGAAATCGGCATCCTCGCTAAACGGAATGTAGGGCGGCACGGTATCCATGTGGGTTGAAAACACCAGATCGGGGGTCTCGCCCGCCACGCCTGCATAGACATTCCAGCGCGGACCGCCGTCCGCGTTCTCGTTGGGCTGGGGCACGGGAGTTTTCTCGACTGACCAGCCGCGCAGGGCGAGGAAATCGGCCAGGAAGTCACCCACCGCACCCTCGTGATAAGTGGTGGATTCGATCTCGCAAAGCCGGCGCGTAAACTCGATGGGATCGAGGAGAGGAATCAGCGCGGCGTTGGGTTCGGCAG
>Ga0302319_10007174_pt1 | contig 21956 bp, 7 predicted proteins | sample Bog_T0_2_FD_203319 | JGI IMG/M metagenome (GOLD analysis project Ga0302319, IMG submission 203319) | Peat permafrost microbial communities from Stordalen Mire near Abisko, Sweden - Bog_T0_2 | ecosystem: Environmental > Terrestrial > Soil > Wetlands > Peat | place: Sweden: Abisko, Stordalen Mire... | reverse complement strand
CGCTGACCGGCTTGCCCGAGGCGATCTGGCGCAAAACGAGAAATTCCCGGTCGGAGAGACGCTCGTGCGGGGAGGTCTGCACATCCAGGGCGAGGAAGGAAGCCATCTTTTCCGCCAGCCGGGGACTGATATAACGCCCGCCCGCCACGACCTTCTTGACCGCCCCGACCAATTCCTCCGGAGCGCTTTCTTTGGTCATGTAACCGGCCGCACCCGCCTTGATCAGCCGGAGCGCGAATTGATCCTCCGGGTGCATGCTCAGCATCACCACCGGCGTCTTCGGCCGCGACTTCTTGATTTCGCGCAGGACTTCGAGTCCGCTCCGGCCCGGCATGCTGACATCGAGAATGACCACATCCCAGTTCTCCCTCCAGACATGGTCGATCGCCTCCTGGGCGTTGCTGGCTTCGCCAAAGCGGGCTTTGCGAAACTCGCCGGCCAGGATGAGCTTGAGGCCCTGGCGCACAACCGCGTGATCGTCGGTAATGAGAATATTCATGGCGGGAGGAGCCATCAGCCGGTCCTTCCTTCGGCCGCCTGGGGCAGGGGAATTTTCACCCGCACGGTCGTGCCGATGCCCGGACCGCCCCGAAAACTGACATCGCCCCCGACCAAAGCCGCCCGCTCCCGCATGCCGATCAAGCCGATCGACCGGGTGTTGGCGATCTCCTTCTCCGTGATCCCGCGGCCGTTGTCCTCGATCTCCAGAATGAGGCTGCCGTTCTCCTGCTCGAGCCGGACCGCCACCCGGGTGGCGTTGGCATGGCGGATGATGTTGGTCAAAGTCTCCTGGAAGATACGGAAGAAGACCGTGGTGAAGTCATGATCCCAAAGAATCTCCGGCACCCGGCAGCTGACCGAACAGCGGATGCCGGTGCGATTCTGAAAGTCATTGGTCTGCCATTCGATCGCGGCCACCAGCCCGAGGTCGTCCAGGATGCTCGGCCGCAATTCGGTCGCGATGCGCCGGACGGTTTGGATCGTTCCGTCGACATGGGCGAGCAGTTCCTTCACCTTCGTCCGCAGCGTCCGGCTGCCCCGGCCCGAGAACTGGTTGCCGAGCCAGGAAAGATCCAGCTTCAGCCCGGTGAGATTCTGTCCGAGTTCGTCGTGGACCTCCCGGGCGATCCGGGTCCGCTCTTCCTCGCGCACGTATTGGAGGTAGGCGCTGAGAGCGCGCAATTGCTCGTTGGTGCGCTGCAGGCGCTCTTCTGCGCGCTTGCGCTCCCGGCGTTCCCCCGCCTCGCGCAGCGCTCGTTGCACCGCCGGCACCAGCCGGGACAGACGGGTCTTGAGCACATAATCGGTGGCGCCGTTCTTCAGCGTCTCGATTGCGACCTCCTCGCCCATCGTGCCGGTCACGAAGATGAAGGGCACATCCGGCGCCTTTTGCTTCGCGATCTGCAGGGCGGCTAGGCCGTCGAAGGCCGGCAGGGCGTAATCGGATAGAATCAGATCAGGAAGAAAACGCTCCAGCTGGCTGCGAAAGCCGTCTTCCGTGTCGACCCGGGCGATGGCGCACTCGACGCCGCCATCATGCAGCACCCGCTCGACCAGTTCCACATGGGGCAGGCTGTCCTCCAGGAGCAGAATCCGCAGCTCCTTGTGGAGAGACTCGGCGTCAGGCCGGGGCGGGGCGGCTGTCAGCTGATTTTTGCGAAAGGCATTCATCGGCGGGCGGAAATCCTTCCTTTGGCATCGAGGCCGGCCATGAGGTCGAAATTCGGCGGTGCCTCGTTCATGCACATCCAAAAAATCAGGAGCTGGCCCACGACGGTGCGGAATTCCTGGTAATCGACCGGCTTGACCACATAGGCGTTGGCCCCGGCCTGATAGCACTTCATGATGTCCTTCTCGTTGCGCGAAGACGTGAGCATGACGACGGGGATCGTCCGCAGGGTTTCATTCTGCTTGATCTGCCGCAACAGCTCCATCCCGTCGATCTTGGGCATGGCGAGATCGAGCAGCGCCAGCCGGGGATTGATCGGGAGGCGGTCCTGGAATTTGCCCTGGCAGTGGAGATAGTCGAGCGCGTCGGCCCCGTCGATGACGTGGTCGATCTTGACCGCCGGATCCAGGGGCGGAACCGCCCGGAGCAGGAGGTGCACGAGATGGGCGTCATCTTCCGCCAGCAGTACGTATTTGGTCGGGACCATGGTTGGCCTCCCCGCCTTCGGGGAAGGAAATGAAGAAAGTGGCACCAGCGTCGAGTTTGCCTTCCGCCCAGGCGCGGCCGCCATGGCGCTGGATGATGCGCCGGACGTTGGCCAGGCCAATGCCGGTACCGTCGAAATCGGCCGCGGTGTGCAGGCGCTGGAAGACGCCGAAAAGCTTGCCCGCGTATTTCGGGTCGAAGCCGACCCCATTATCTCGGAAATAGACGATGGACTCCTCTTTGGCGGAGAGGGCCCCGACCTCAATCTTGGCCACCTCGCGGTTCTGGGTGTATTTCAGCGCGTTGGCCAGGAGGTTGAATATGGCCTGCCGCAGCATCGAGGGGTCGCCCCGGACCTGGGGTAGAGCCCCGACCGTCCAATCCACCTTGCGGTCTCCGGTCTCGCCTCGCAGATCCCGGATGACGCCCTTGACCAATTCGGAAAGATCGACCCGGACCTTGTGCATCTCCGCCCGGCTCATCCGGGAGAAAGAGAGCAGGCCGTCGATCATCCGGCCCATATGGCGGGCCGATTCTGCCACGGTTTTAAGGTAGTGCCGCGACTTGTCGTCCAGGCGCGGGCCCGCCTCTTGCTGGAGGATATCGACGAAACCCGCAATGTGGATCAACGGCGCCCGCAAGTCGTGCGAGATGGAGTAGGAGTACGACTCCATCTCATCGTAGGCCGTCTGCAGTTCCGCCGTGCGGTCCTGCACGCGTTGCTCCAATTCGCTGTACATCCGCCGGGCCTCATCCTCGGCCTCCTTCCGCTTGGTCATGTCCCGCACGATGACGGAGAATCCATAGGGCTGCTTCTGGGGGTCGCGGAGGGCGGTGATGACGACATTGGCCCAGTAGCGGGAGCCGTCTGGCCGTATCCGCCAGCGGTCATCCTGAAAGCGCCCTTCGGCCCGGGCGACGGCCAAGGCTTCGTCCGGCTTGCCTTGGGCCGCCTCGTCCGGGGTGTAAAAGAGGCTGAACTTGCGCCGAACCACGTCCTGGGCCTTGCAGCCCTCGATCCGCTCCGCGCCCGAATTCCAGGTCACGACCCGGCCCCGGGCATCGAGCATGTAAATCGCATAGTCTTCGACCGTGTCGACCAGCAGCCGAAACCGCTCCTCGCTCGTGCGCAGAGCCTCCTCCATCCGGCGCCGCTCCGTGATGTCGCGGATGAAGCTGGTGAAGGTGGGGGCGCCATTGCCGGAGAGCCGCGTGATCGCCAGCTCGATGGGAAACTGCGCGCCATTGGCCCGAATCGCCATCATCTCGGTCCGCCGCCCGATCAGCCGGCCGCGGTTGGCCCGGAGCAGGCGGATGAATTCGAGGCGCTCCGTCCCCGCGGCCGAGCGGGGCAGGATGAGATCGGCCAGATCGCGGCCCAGCGCCAGGGGCAGGCTGTAGCCGAAAATCTTCGCCGCGGTCAGATTCCATTCGATGATTTTGCCCTCATGGTCGACCGAGACGATGGCATCGAGCGAGCTCTCCACCACCGCCGTCTTGCGCGCTTCGCTTTGCCGCAATCCCTCTTCGACTTTCTTGCGCTCGGTGATGTCGCGGACGAAGACGGTGAATAGGGGGGCCTGCCCCGGCGAACTCCGCGTGATGGCCAGCTCGATGGGAAATTCCTCGTTGTTGGAGCGGCGGGCCGTCAATTCGATCGGGCGGCCGATTAAACTGCCCACGCCGGTCGCGAGATAATCGGCCAATCCCGGCAGATAGCGTTCGCGCAAGCTCGAGGGCACGACCAGCTTGTCCATCGGCTGGTCGATGGCCTCCGCCCGCGCGTACCCGAAGATTCGCTCGGCCGCCGGATTCCACTCCCGAATCTTGCCCTTCTGGTCGACGCAAAGAATGGCATCGAGCGAGGTCTCCAGGATCGCGGCCTTGCGTCCCTCGCTTTCCGCCAGGGCGGCCTCCGCCTGCTTGCGCTCCGTGATATCGTGGGCGATCAATTGGATCGCGGGCTGGTCCTGAAAGACAAGGCGGGCGGCGGCGATTTCCGCCTCGATTTCCTTGCCGTCCGGCCGGATCAGCCGGGTTTCGACAAAGGCGGTGGGACGGAATCCCGGCGGGAAGCTCGGAGGTTCGACCGCCGTCGATGGCGGACCGGTCTCGTTCAGCTGGCGCAGGCGCTGCTGGAAGGCCGGGCGATCGGCCTCGGCGACGAAACTCTCGGCGTCGCGGCCGATGACCTCGCCATTTTCCCGCGCCCCGAATAAAGCCTGGGCGGCGGAATTGATAAAGGTGATCCGGCCTTGAATCAGGACCAGCAGCGCGTCGGGACAGAGTTCAACCAGACTGCGGTAGCGGTCCTCGCTGATCCGGAGCGATTCCTGGCTCTGGCGGCGCTCGGTCACATCGCGGGTCAGATGGGTGTAGCCCCGCAGCCGCCCGGAACTGTCCCGCAAGGCCGTGATGGTCGTCTGGGCCCAAAACTGGCCGCCATTCTTCCGCACCCGCCAGCTTTCGGTCGGCGCCTGGGTGTCCCGCGCCGCCGCCGCCAGATCCGCCTCGGGCTTCCCGGCCTTCCGGTCGTCGGGGAGGTAAAGGCAGGCGAAATGGCGGTGCAGGACCTCGTCGGCGGTAAAGCCGTGGATGAGTTCGGCGCCCGCATTCCAGCTCGAGACCTTGCCCTCGGCATCCAGCATGAAAACCGCGCACTCCTTCACCCCGCCGACCAGGAGCCGGAAGCGCTCTTCGCTTTCGCGCAATTTGTCCTCCGCTTCCCGGCGAGCGCGTTTCTCAGCCGCTAGCCGCAAGGCCCGCTCCAAAGCAGGCGCAAGATCATCCAGACGCTCCTTCAGCACATAGTCGGTTGCCCCGCTGCGCAGAGAGTCGATCGCCAGGGCCTCGCCCCGGGCGTTGGTGACAAATATGAAGGGGGTGTCGGGCGCTTTGTCCCGGGCGATGGCTAGAGCGGCAAAGCCATCAAAGGCGGGAAGTCCATGGTCGGAGAGAATCGCATCGGGGGCGTTATGCTCCAATTCCCGGAGAAAATCCTTCTTAGTTTCGACCCGTTTGGTCTGAAATTGGAGGCCCGCCCGACGCAATTCATGGTTGATCAGCACCACATCGGTAGCCGTATCCTCCAACATCAGAATCTTAAGTTCCTTATCCACAGTTATATAAGCTACTTAGCCCCTTAGTTAATGCGCCGACCCGCCTCATACTTAGTGCGGTAGTGCCGGCGAAGGTGCCGTAGGTCTGAACCCACAAGAGGGGAGGGGATACGCCGTAGGGTCGGAAGGGGTCGATGGGGTAGGAAAGGGGCAAGGGGGAGAAAGTTAGCTAAGGTGGAGGCAGGTGGGCCGGAGCCCGCGCAGGAAAAAAGAGAGTACCGCGGGAGGGCGAACAGGCCTCCGCATACACCTGGACCGTCGCCTCGGCATTGGTCCGCCAGCTAAACCGGCGCGCCCGCGCCGAACCGACGCGACGCAACTCCGCCCGAGCCGCCGGATCGGCCGCCAGCCGGCCCAGCTCACGGACCAAGGCCGCGGGTTTCAGCGGGTCGATCACAACAGCCGCGTCGCCCACCACCTCGGCCAAGGCGCCCGCCCCGGAGGAGATAACCGGGCAGCCGCAGGCCATCGCTTCCAGCGGCGGCATACCAAAACCTTCGAAAAGAGAGGGATAGACAAAAACATCGGCCGCACGGTACCAGATGGGCAGGTCCGCGTCGGACACGAAGCCCGGGCAGCAAATGTCCCGGGCATACGGCGACTGCGCCACCGCCGCATGAATGACTTCGGCGCCGTGCCAGTCACTTCCGCCCAACACCAATTGCCAAGGCGAGCATGTCTCCGCCTTGAAGCGATTGAAGGCCTCGATCAGCCGCAGATGGTTCTTCGCCGGATGCTCGAGGCGGGCGACATAGAGAAAAAACGGCCGATCCACCCCGTTGCGGGTGGCAACCACCGCCTTGGCGGCCTCGGCCGGCCCCGGTTGGAATCGATCATGATCGAGCCCATTGGGAATTACGGTCACGCGCTGGCGGGGCAGGTTGAAATAGCGGGTCAAATCGCGCGCCGTCGTCTCGCTCACGGCAATGACGCGATGCTGGCGCGCGGCCAGCCGCCGCGCCACCACCCGCCCGTAAAACATGCGGGCGGCACTGTACTTGTTCTGGAGGTGAAAGGGAGCGAGGTCGTGGATCGTGGCGACCAAGGCGCAGGGCTGCCGCCAGAGCATCCGCCGGTAGCTCGGCACGTGCAGGACGTCCAGCCCCAGCCGCCGCGCCCACGCGGGGAGGAGCGTCTGGTGCCAGCCAATGTCGGCCAAGGGGGAGCGAAACGGCTCCGGCACTTCGACGATGCGCATGGCCGGTTCGGCGAAGGCCAAGAGCGGACGGTCCTCTTCGAGCACGAAGAGAGTGAACTCGTGCCGGTGCGCCAGGGGCAGCAGAGCACGGGTCAGGGCGAGCACGTATTGCCCCACCCCCGACCGGCCGCGTTGCATGACAGAGGTGGAAAGTCCGATTTTCATCCCAGTCAGGCGACGGCCAAGGGCGCCAATAGCCGGTCGGTTTGGGTCAGGCGCAGAACATTGCAAACATCCGGCTGCGCGCCCGTAAACCGGACGTCCGTGTCGAATTGCCGTGCGAGTTGGGCGACCCGAACCATCAGCCCGGCTCCCGTGCTGTCGACAAAACGCAGTCGGCTCAGATCGATCGGGATCGGGCCCGTCTTGCCCCGGGTGATGAGGTGCAAGGCCGTGACCAGCCAGGCGCCCTCGGCGTTGGCAGCGGTGATCTCCCCTTGCCAGGCGAGGGAGCCGGCCGTGCCCTCGTTGAACACGGTGGGCGGCCCGTAGCCCATGGCCTCGGCGACCTGCTGCTGGGCCTGGGCCAGGCTTTCGGCCACGAGAAATAAGTCGTCCAGTTTCAATTCCCGAAGGGCCCGGCGGACGGCCGGACTCGGGTAGAGCAGGACCAGCTCCCGCCCGACCGCCCGCAATTGCTTGCGCCACTGCACGAGCAGGGCGGCCCCCGTGCTGTCGATCGCGCGGACCGAGGACAGGTCGAGGAGGCAGTGCCGCCGATAGTGCAGGGCATCCCGCCAAAATGCCGCCGCCCGATCCAAGCTGGAGGCGGTAAAGTAATGGCCGACCCAGATCCGGAGCCAATGCTGGGTGGTGAAAGAGGCTTTGTGCTCGTTCAGCTCCGCCGCGGCGGCCGTCGGGGGCACGCGCCACCACTGGGCCGCAATGGCGGGAAAGAACCGGAAGAAGTCGTCGACATAGCGGCGAATCAGCCGGCGGGGTTCCTGACGGAGGCGATAGAGCCACTCGCAGCCGCTCACCCGCATCCACATCGGCGCCCGCTTGAGGCGGCCGGCCAGAAAATCGATCGTGCCGCCGACCCCGATGACGACCGGGACCCCGAGAGCGCGATAATGCATCGCGATCCATTTCTCCTGTTTGGGACAGCCGAAGGAGACCAGGAGCAGGTCCGGCTTGGCCTGACGGATCCGCCGGGTGATTTCCTCATGGTCCATGTCCAGCAGGCTCCGAAAGGGCGGCGAGTAATGACCGGCCAGAATTAGGGAAGGATGTTGGGCCTGGAGGCGGGCGGCCGCCTCATCGACCACATCCGCTGCTCCGCCCAACAGGAACACGCGCCGGCCTTTGCGCGCGGCCAGTTCGATCAACTGCGGCACCAAGTCGGAGCCGGCGGCGCGCTCGGGCAAGGCATTGCCCAACCAACGGGATGCCCACACCAGGGGGGTGCCGTCGCACAGAACCAGGTCGGCTTCGATCAGAATCCGGCGCAATTCGACATCGCGCCGGGCCTGAATCAGAAAATCCACATTGGCCGTCACGACATAGTGGGGCGTCCGCGTGTCCATCATCGCATCGATGCGCGCGATCGCCCCGCTCAGCGTGACATTGGCAAATGGCACGCCGAGAATCGCCACGGGCCATGCCTCCTGTCCGCCGGTCGATTCGGCGGAGGCCAGCCCGCCCGTCCGGCTGGAGCCAAGGGCGGACAACTGGGGGTGGAAAGAGATTTCTGCCAAAGCCATGCGAGCCTAGTGTGCCATGGAGTGATCTGCGCCTAAATGGGGCCTGTTGCCCGTCACCTGCCCCGCTGCAGCGGCGAAGCGGTCGATTTTGGGGTTTGCACCTACCGAGCGAGTCGTTGACCCACCGTAGTTTGGGGTCCACACCCACTTCTGGCCGAAGAGGGTGTTGGGCTACAATCACAGCGTTATGCCCGGCGCCGCCCAGCTTGCTTCCGAGCCTTCGGTCTTTGCCCTCTCGCCGCTCCAGCAAGGGCTGCTTTTTCATGCCCTGGATAAGCCTGGGCCCGGAGTGGATATTGTGCAAGTGGAGGGGGATTTTCGGGAGGAGTTGGACGCAGGCGCTTTTGCGCGCTCCTGGCAGATCATGGCGGAACGCTATCCGATTCTCCGCACCACCTTCGCGTGGGACGGGCCGGCCGGCCCTCGCCAAGTCGTGCGGCCGCGCGTGAACCTGCCGGTCCGGATATGGCGGACCGAGGCGGTTCCGGCCCGAGAAGCGGCCGCCCGCCTCGAGGCTTTTCTCCTCGAGGAACACCAGCGCGAGTTTTCGCTGGAAGAGGCTCCGCTCCTGCGGGTGGCGTTATTCCAGGTGGGAGCGGCGCACCATCGCTTTGTCCTGACCTTCCACCACCTTCTGCTCGATCTGCGGGCCGTTTCGATCCTGTTGCGCGAAGTTTTCGGCTGCTACCAAGAGCTGGCAGCCGGCCGAGAGATCCGCCTGCCTGCTCCCGCCTCCTATGCCTCCTATCTCCAGTGGGTCCACGCCCTGGATACGAGCGCGGCGGAAAGTTTCTGGCGGCACCGCCTGCGCGGCCTCACCGCCGCCACCGCCTTGCCCGGGGAGACAGGAGCGCGAGCGGCCACCCGTCCCGCCGCTTCGGCTGAACACAGTTTCTCCCTGGGCGAGGCGGCCATGGCCCAACTGCGCGCCCGGGCCGCGGAAGCCGGCGTTACTCTCAATATTCTAGTTCAAGCGGCTTGGGCCTTGCTGCTGAGCCGCCACAGCGGCAGCGACGACGTGGTCTTTGGTGCGATTCGCGCCTGTCGGCACCTCCCGATCGCCGGGGGCGAATCCATGGTTGGACTCCTGATCAACACCGTGCCCGTGCGGGTTCGGGTCGACGCCGAGGCACCGCTTTTGCCCTGGCTCCAAGCCCTACGGCGGGACTGGATGGAGCTGCGGGCTTTTGAGCACAGTCCGCTCAGCCAAGTCCAGGCTTGGAGTGAGCTGCCGCCCGGGCAGTCCCTCTTCTCGACCCTGGTCAACTTTCAGGAGCCCGCGTGGGACGAGCCGCTGCGGGCCCTGGGAGGCGCCTGGGCCGACCGCCGCTTCCGGGTGCACAATCGCCCGAATTACGCGCTGGCGGTGGATGCCTGCGCTCGCCCGACCGAGCTGGAGGTCAGCCTGCTGTTCGATCCCCAGTATTTTTCTGCCGAGGCCATCGCCCGCGTAGCGGGGCACTACCGCAACCTGCTCGAAGCCTTGGGCGGGGCGCCGACGCAAACCCTGGGGGAATTAAATTGGCTGACGGGGTCCGAACGGCACGAACTGCTTGGTCCGTGGCGGGGGGGAGAGCCCGCCCCGCCACCCCGGCGCTGCGTCCATCCGCTGGTCGAACGCCACGCCGCTGCCCGCCCCGAGCGATTGGCCGTGAGCGACGCACGGCGAAGCCTGACCTACGGCGCATTGAACCGGGCGGCTAACCGGCTCGCCCGCCGTTTGCGCGCCCACGGGGTTGGGCCCGATACTTTAGTCGCCGTCTGCCTGCCGCGCTCGGTGGACCTAGTCATCGCCTGGCTGGGCGTGCTCAAGGCCGGAGGCGCTTTTGTGGCGCTCGATCCCACCTATCCGGCCGACCGCCTCGCCTTCCTCTGCCGCGACTCCGAGGCCAAGCTGGTCGTGGCGGACAGCCGGACCCGGTCGGTCTTGCCCGTCAGCTCATCCGGGATATCCGTTCTCGAACTCGAGGCGGAGAACGACTGCTCCAATGGCGCGAGCGAGGCCGATTTGCCCCTCGAAACCACCGCGGCCCATCTCGCCTACGTCATCTACACTTCCGGTTCGACCGGCCGGCCCAAGGGCGTGCAAATTGAGCATCAGGCGCTGAGCCGGCTGATCGCCTGGCATCAGCAGGCGTACGGCGTCGGGCCGGATGACCGCGCCAGCCAAGTGGCCAGTCCCGCCTTCGATGCCGCCGTGTGGGAAATCTGGCCGTATCTGACCGCCGGGGCCAGCGTGCACTTTCCCGATGAGGATACGCGCCTCAGTCCCGCGCGCCTGATCGCTTGGATCGCCGCCGAACGGATCACGCATGCCTTCCTGCCCACGCCCCTGGCGGAAGCCGTGATGTCCGAGCCATGGCCCAAGGTGGTCCTGCGCGCGCTGCTCACCGGCGGCGACCGGTTGCGCCGCCGGCCGCCGATGGATTTTCCCTGCCCGGTCTTCAATCATTACGGTCCGACCGAAACCACGGTCGTTGCGACGGCCTCGCCCGTCACCGCCCTCGCGGTGCCGGCGTGCGATCCGCCGATCGGTCGCCCCATCACGCCCGCGCAAACCTATGTGCTCGATCCCCAGCTGCGGCCCGTCGCCGTCGGCGTGGCCGGGGAACTGTTCATCGGCGGGGAAGGGGTGGCCCGGGGGTATTGGCGCCGGCCGGAACTTGACCGGGTGAAATTTGTGCCGGATCCCTTTCGCTTCGGCTCCGGCGCCCGCCTGTACCGCACCGGCGATCGCGTCCGTTGGCTGCCGAGCGGCGAGCTCGAATTTCTGGGGCGGCTCGACGACCAAATCAAGATCCGCGGTCATCGGATCGAACCGGGTGAAATTGAGGCGGCTCTGGGCCGCCATCCCGCCGTCCGGCAAGCCGTCGTCATCGCCCGATCGGATCGGCCGGGCGACATCCAACTCGTGGCCTACCTGCAGCCGGCCCCGACGACTTCCGTCGCCGACCTCGAGCTCGGGCGGTTCCTCGCTCTGACTCTGCCCGAGCCCATGGTCCCGGCCCGCTTTGTCTGGCTGGCGGAGTGGCCGCTTACGGCTCACGGCAAGATCGACCGGCGGGCGCTGCCGGCCCCGCCAGCCCCCGCACTCGCCCCTCGCCCGGCTCCCCGCAATCCGGCCGAAGCAAAGCTGGTGGAAATTTGGCAGGAGGTATTGGGCGAGGGCGATCTGGGGATTGACGACAATTTCTTCGCACGGGGCGGCCATTCGCTGCTGGCCGCGCGGGTCATGGCCCGCATTCGGGCCGAACTCGGCATCGAACTCGGCGTCCGGGCGTTGTTTGACCATCCCACCGTCGCTTCCTTGGCCGTCGCCCTGGGGACCGGCCGGCGCACTTTTGTCGGCCCCGAACCGGCCATTCGCAGCCGAACGGCGGTTTCCGTCCGGCTCGCCGAGTCCGACTGCCGCTCCGCCCTCCTTCCATGACTCCTGCTTCCGCTCCCGTGACCGCTTCCGCCACCGACATCGAGGGGCTGAGACCACCCGCCTCCGTCCCTGACACCGCGCCGCTCTCCTTCGGCCAGCGGCGCCTGTGGTTTCTCGAGCAGATGGAGCCGGGGAGTGCCCTTTACAACATCCCCTATCTGCTCCGCTTGCGGGGCCAGCTCGATGTCCCTAGCCTGGAACGCGCCCTCCAGCAAATTGTGGATCGCCACAGCTCCCTCCGCACCGTCCTGACTTCCGCCGCGGGGGAACCGGTCCAGCTGATCGCTCCCACCGCCACAGTCGAATTGGCCACCATCGACCTTGGGTTTCTTGCCCCGGACCGCCGCGAGGCCGAATTGCGGCGGCTGGCCGGCGTCGAAGCACGGCGGCCCTTCGACCTGAGCGGCGACTTGATGCTGCGGGCCCAGCTCTACCAGCTGGGCCCGGGCGATCAGGCCGTGATGCTGGTGCTGCACCACGCCGCCGCCGACGGCTGGTCCATGGGCATCCTCTACCGGGAATTGAGCGTTTTCTATCGGGCTCTGCGGGAGAACGTCCCGGCCGAGCTTCCGGAACTGCCGATTCAGTACGCCGACTATGCCGCCTGGCAGCAGGACTACTTCCAGGGTCCGACCCTGCAGCGGCTGCTCGACTATTGGAAAGAGCGGCTGTCCGGAGCCCCCCCGCTGCTGGAGTTGCCGACGGACCGGCCGCGCCCGGCGATCCAGACCTACCGGGGAGAAGTCGAGGTCCTGACCCTGGCTCCGGCGCTCCTCAGCGCGCTGAAGGCGTTTAGCCGGGAACAGCGCGTCACCCTCTTCATGACCCTGCTCAGCGGCTTTAACGCCCTGCTGCACCGGCTGACCGACCGGACCGACATTGTGGTGGGGTCGCCGCTGGCCGGCCGAGACCGGCCCGAGCTGGAAGGCTTGATCGGGTTTTTCGTCAATTTCCTCGTTCTGCGGACTGACGTGGGGGGCGATCCCAGCTTCCGTGATCTGATCGGACGGGTCCGCGAGACCACCCTGGCGGCCTACGATCACCAAAACCTTCCGTTCGAGAAACTGGTCGAAGAGGTGCAGCCGAAGCGAAACCTCAACCACGGCCCGGTCTGCCAGATCGCCTTCGCGTTGCAAAACGCCCCGGGTGGCGCGCTGCAGTTGCCCGGCCTCGAGGCGACGGCGGAACCTATCTTTACCGGCACGGCCAAGTTCGACCTGACCATTTCCGCCAGCGAAGAGCTCACCGGCCTGCGACTCGAGGCGGAGTTCTCCACTGACATTTTCGAACGCGCCACAGTCGGGCGCATCCTCCGCCAATTCCAGACCCTCCTGGCCGGGGCGATGGCCAACCCCGCCGCGCCGATCTCGCGCCTGCCCCTATTGGACGATCGGGCGCAGCGACAGCTGGTGGTGGAGTGGAATGCCACCGCCGCCGACTATTCGCCGGCCGGGGGCATCGACGGCTGGTTTGAAGCCCAAGTTGCGCTGACGCCCGAGGCTCCCGCCGTGGTCTGCCGGGACCAAACCCTGAGCTACAGGGAATTGAACCGGCGGGCGGATTTGCTCGCCGCGCAGCTGCGCCGGATCGGCGTCGGACCAGAAGTGATCGTCGGTCTGTCCACCGAACGCACGCTTGCCATGATGGTTGGCCTCCTCGGCATTCTCAAATCCGGCGGGGCTTACCTTCCGCTCGATCCGGGCTATCCCGCCGAACGGCTCGCCTTCATGCTGAGCGATTCCCGGGCGCAGGTCCTGGTCACCCAAGCGGGCCTGCCGGTCCCGGCGGGCTCCAGCGACCTCCGTCTCGTGGTCTTGTCGGCCGACGGCCTGGCCGCGCCGGAACCGGCGACGGCAGCCGCCGCCCTCGCGGCCGCGGCCCCGCCTCACTCCGCCGACCGCCTGGCCTATGTCCTCTATACGTCCGGTTCCACCGGCAAACCCAAGGGCGTAATGGTCACGCATCGGAATGTGCTCAATTTCTTCGCCGGAATGGACCGGGTCCTGGGCCGGGAACCGGGGGTCTGGCTCGCCGTGACGAGCATCTCCTTCGACATCTCGGGCCTCGAGCTATTTTGGACCCTGGGCCGGGGCTACAAGGTGGTCCTCCTGACCGAGGAGGCCAAGCGGGAGCAGGGCCCGGAAGGGCAGGCGGGCATTGCCGGTCCGATCCCGGAATTCAGCCTGTTCTACTTCGGCGACGACGGCGGCACGGACCCGAGCGACCGGTATCGCTTGGTGATGGAAGGAGCCCGTTTCGCCGACGCCAACGGCTTCGAAGCCGTCTGGACGCCCGAGCGGCATTTCCATTCCTTCGGCGGCTCGTACCCCAATCCGGCCATCACCGGCGCGGCCATCGCCGCCGTAACCCAGCGGGTTAAGATCCGCGCCGGCAGCGTCGTGCTCCCGCTGCACCATCCGCTCAGCGTGGCGGAAGATTGGTCCATGATCGACAATCTCTCCCACGGCCGGGTCGGAATTTCCTTCGCCTCCGGCTGGCACGATCGCGATTTTGTCCTCGCCCCACAGAATTTTGCCGCGCGCAAGGAGGTGATGCGCCAGGGCATCGACACGGTGCGCCGACTCTGGCGCGGCGATGCGATCGTGGCGAGGGACGGAGCGGGCGGCCAGTCGGAGGTCAAAATCTTTCCCCGCCCGATCCAGCCCGAGCTGCCCTTCTGGGTGACCGCAGCGGGCAATCCCGAGACCTTTCGGTTAGCCGGCGAAATGGGCGCGAACATTCTCACCCACCTGCTCGGCCAGACCCCGGACGAGCTGGCCCGAAAAATTGGGATTTATCGCGCCGCCCGCCGAACCGCCGGTTACGATGCCGGCCGCGTCACGCTCGCCCTCCACACCTTCGTCGGCGAAAACCAGGCCGAGGTCAAAGCCACGGTCCAGGGGCCCTTCTGCGCCTATCTCCTCAAGTCGCTTGATCTCCTCAAGGACCTCACAGCCGAGCTCTTTCCCGGGATGGACGTCAAGGAACTGAGCAACGAGGAGAAGAAGATCCTCACCGATCACGCGTTTAACCGGTATTACGAGACCAGCGGCCTGCTCGGGACCCCCGAGTCCTGCCAGCGGCTGCTCGGCCGCCTGGGAGCGATGGGCGTCAACGAGGTCGCCTGCCTGATCGACTTCGGTGTCCCGGTCGACCAGGTGATCGCCAGCTTCGCCAGCCTGGGCCGCCTCCGGACGGAAAGCCGGAAGCCGAAGCCCGTCGCCGGGCACACCCTCGCCGAGGAGATCGCGCGGCAGGACGTGACCCATCTGCAGTGCACCCCGTCCTTCGCCCGCATGCTGCTGCAGAATCCCGAGGCCCGGCGTGAATTGCGCCATGTACGCCGCCTCCTGGTCGGCGGAGAGGCTCTGCCCACCGCTCTGGCGGAGGAGCTGCGCGCTGCCATCGGCGGCGAATTGGAGAACATGTACGGACCGACCGAGACCACGATCTGGTCCACGACCGCCCGGGTCGAGCCCGGGGCCGCCGGCGGGGTCGTCCCGCTCGGCCGCCCCATCGCCAACACCCAGGTCTACATTCTTGACCGGCATCTTCAGCCGACGCCGGTGGGCGTCGCAGGCGAGCTTCATATCGGTGGCGACGGGGTCGCCCGCGGCTACCTGCACCGGCCGGAGCTCTCGGCGGAGCGCTTTCTGCCCGATCCCTTCCGCCCGGGCGGCCGCATCTACCGCACCGGCGACCTGGCCCGCTACCGGAGCGACGGCGTCATCGAGTTCCTCGGTCGGACCGACCAGCAGGTGAAACTGCGTGGCTATCGCATTGAGCTGGGCGAAATCGAAGCGGTGCTGGCCAGCCACGCCCAGGTCCGGAACTGCGCCGTGGTGGTCCGAACCGACCAGGCCGACAACCCCCGCCTCACCGCCTATTTGGTGGCGAGCGGGGGCGCCAGCCCCACCGCGGCCGAGCTCAAGGAGTTTTTCCGGGCCAAGCTGCCCGAGCACATGGTGCCCTCGGATTATGTCGCCCTCACCGAGATGCCGCTCACTCCCAACGGAAAATTGGACCGGAAGGCGTTGCCGGCCCCGGGCGACCAGCGCGCCAGCCTGGAAACGGTCTTCGTGGCCCCCCAGGCCGGCCTGGAGCAAACCGTCGCCACGATTTGGGCCGATATCCTCGGGGCCAAAAATCCGGGAGCAGACGATAACTTCTTCGATCTGGGCGGCCATTCCCTCCTCGTCGTGCGGGTGCAAAGCCGGATCCGTGAAGCCCTCGGCGTCAACCTATCCGTGCTCAAGCTCTTCCAATACCCCACCATTCGCACCCTAACTCGTCACATCGCGGAATCCAAGGACGACGGCGGCTTTCTCGACAAGATCCGCGACCGCGGCCGGCGCCAGCGCGCGGCGATGCAACGATGAGCGAAGCGATTGCCATCGTCGGGATGGCGGGGCGTTTTCCCGGCGCCCCCAATCTCCGGCAATTTTGGCAAAACCTCCGCGACGGGGTGGAGTCAATTCAGGTCTTCCGGCCGGAAGAGCTGGAATGGGCCCCCCTGGACGAAGCCCCGGGCTCGCATCCCGGCAAACTGGCCGGAGCCCGGGCGGTCATGGCCGATCCGGAAGCCTTCGATGCCGCGTTCTTCAACGTCACGCCCACGGAGGCGGCGGTCATGGATCCCCAGCACCGGGTGTTTCTGGAAACGGCCTGGGCCGCCCTGGAAAACGCCGGGCTGAACCCAGAGACCAGCGACGGCCTGATCGGCGTCTATGCCGGCGCCAGCCAAAATACCTACCTCCTCGCCAACCTGCTCACCCAGCGGGGACGCCTGGCTAGTTTCGGAGCGCTGCAAACGATGCTGGCCAGCGACAAGGATTTCATGCCGGCCCGGGTTTCCTACAAGCTCAACCTTCGCGGACCTTCGCTCAATATCCAGACAGCCTGTTCCACTTCGCTCGTGGCCATCTGCGTCGCGGCCCAGAGCCTGCTCGACTACCATTGCGATGTAGCTTTGGCGGGCGGCGTCTCGATCAACTTTCCCCAGAAGCAGGGATGGATCTACGAGGAAGGGGGCATCCTCTCGCCGGACGGCCATTGTCGCGCTTTTGATGCGGCGGCGGCCGGAACCGTCCCAGGGGACGGCGCCGGGGCGGTCGTCTTGAAGCGCCTGTCGGAGGCGGAGGCGGACGGCGACCATATCTGGGCCGTGCTCAAGGGCTGCGGCGTAAATAATGACGGCGCGCGGAAAGTCGGCTTCACTGCCCCCAGTGTCGAAGGCCAGGCTGAGGTCATCGCCATGGCCCAAGCGGCCGGCGGCGTCGAGCCCGGGTCGATATCCTACGTCGAGGGCCATGGGACGGCCACGCCGCTCGGCGATCCGATCGAATTTGCGGGTCTGACCAAAGCCTTCGGCCCGGGGCTGCCCTCGGAGAGCTGCGCCCTCGGGTCGGTCAAAACCAATATCGGCCATCTCGACGTCGCGGCGGGGGTGGCGGGCCTGATCAAGACCGTACTCGCCCTCCACCATCAGCAAATTCCCCCGAGTCTGAATTTCCAGCAGCCGAATCCCCACATCGGGCTGGCCCACAGCCCCTTCTACGTCAATGCGCGCCTGCGCGAATGGCCGCAGGGCCCCGGCCCCCGCCGGGCGGGGGTGAGCTCTTTCGGCATCGGAGGGACCAACGCGCACGTCGTCCTGGAGGAATCTCCTCGGGTTCCTCGTGCGGATCCGCCGACCGGCCCGCAGTTGCTGATCCTTTCCGCCAAGACCGAAATGGCTTTGGCGCAGATGAGCGTCAATTTGGCCGAAGCCTTGGCGGAGCGGCCGGATCTGAACCTGGCCGATGCCGCCTTTACTCTCCAAACCGGCCGAAAGGCCTTCGCCCACCGCCAGGCGGTCCTGGGTCGCACCCCGAGCGACGTGACTGTGAACCTCCGCGAAAAAAAGTCTGCCTGGTCGGGTCGGGTTGGCACCAAGGATGCGGCAGTCGTCTTCCTCTTTCCAGGGCAGGGCGCGCAGCAAGCGGAGATGGCCCGGGGCCTCTATGTCGGGGAGCCGGCGTTTCGCCGGGAGATTGATCAGGGGGCCGAGATTTTCCGTCCGCTCCTCGATTTCGATCTCCGCGCGGTCCTGGGATTTGGCGGGGCGACCCGCGCCGATGCCGAGCCCTCGGTCAAACAGACCCGCGTGGCCCAGCCGGCGTTGTATCTGATTGAATATGCATTGGCCCGGCTGTGGCTGAGCTGGGGCGTCCAGCCCGAGGCGATGATCGGGCATAGTCTGGGCGAATATGTGGCCGCCGCCCTGGCCGGCGTCTTTACGTTTGAAGCCGGCGCAGGCCTCGTCGCCGCGCGTTCCCGGCTGATGCAGGCGTGTCCGCCGGGATCGATGCTGGCGGTGCGGATGGCGGAGAAAGAAGTCGGGGCGCTCCTCGGCCCCGGTCTGGCCCTCGCCGCCGTCAACGGACCGCGGCAATGCGTGATCAGCGGGCCCACTCCGGAGATTGAGGCCCTTTCCGCCTGTCTGGCCAGCGAGGGGACGGCAGCCCGCCTCCTCCCCACTTCCCATGCCTTCCATTCTGAATCGATGGCGGCGGTGGCGGTGCCGCTCGCGGCCGAAGTCGCCAAGCTCAAACTCCGGCCGCCGCAGATTCCCTTCCAGTCCAACCTGACGGGTAAGGCGATCACATCGGCCGAAGCCACCGATCCGGCCTACTGGAGCCGGCAGCTCCGCCAAACGGTCCGCTTTGCCGACGGGTTGGCCGAACTCGCCCAGAGACCGGAGCGCGTCTTCCTGGAGGTAGGGCCGGGCGACACCTTGACCGCGATGGCTCGGGCCCTCTTGCCCTCGGGCCGAACCACTGTCATCAATTCCCTGGGCCGGGAAGCGGGAAAGCCGGACGATCTGACGGCTCTGACGGAAGCCGTGGGCCGGCTCTGGATCGCCGGCGTTCCCATCAATTGGACGCAGCGGCAGGGTCAGGCCCGGCGCCGCCGGGTGCCGCTGCCGAGCTATCCGTTCGAACGAAAGCTGCATCGCCTGGGGCAGGGCCAGCCGACCGAAGCACCCCCGCCGATTGCTCCAAAGCCCAACCCGGAAGCCCCGCCGGCCAGGGCGGCGGCTGCGGACTCCGTCGAAGCCCTCAAGGGACTATTCCATGAGCTCTCGGGCATGGATCTGGCGGCGGCTCCGGCCACCGCGACCTTTTTGGAACTGGGCTTTGATTCACTTTTCCTCACCCAAATTCGCCGCGCCTTGCAGGAACGCTTCGGGGTCGCTCTGACGTTCCGGCAGTTACTCGACGATTTTCCGACCTTGGAGAAGCTGGCCGCCCAGCTCGACCGCCCCCGGTCGGCGCGAAACGAGCCGACCCGACCCCCGCCGGCGATTCCTACTCGGGCCGCCGCTTCCGCCGCACCTTTCGACTTAACCGAGGGCCAGCGCGAAATCTGGTTCGCCGCCCAAATGGGCTCGGGGGCCTCCGCCGCCTATTGCCAGCCCTGCTTGGTCCGCCTGCGCGGAAAGTTGGATGTGCCGGCCCTCACGACCGCGGTAAAGTTGCTGGTGCAGCGCCATGAAGCGCTCCGCATCACCTTTGACCCTACCGGCCGGACCCAGCAGATCACGCCCCAGCTGGCCATCGATTTCCCGGTGGTCGACGTCACCGCGGGATCGGGCGATCCCGAGGCGAACGCCGCTACCCTCATCCGGGCGGAAATGGAGCAGCCCTTCGACCTCGCCCAGGGCCCCTTGATCCGGGCCCGGCTGTTTCGCCTCGGGGCGGACCATCACATCGTCGCGCTCATCCTCCATCATATCGTCGGCGACGGCTCGACGCTCGGCATCTTGGCGCACGAATTGGGCGAACTTTACTCGGCCGCCTCGCGGGGCCAGCCCGCCACGCTTCCGGCGCCGGAGAAATTCAGCGAGTTCGTCCGCCGGGAGGCGGCCGAAACCCAAAAGCCGGAATTCGCCGCCGCCGAGGCCTATTGGCTCGAACAGTTCGCCGACTCCGTTCCCGTCCTCAATCTTCCCGCCGACCGCCCCCGGCCAGCCGCGCGCAATTATCGCGCGAGTCGGCAGACGCGCCGGCTGCGTCCGGCGGCCGCGGCGGCCCTGCGCAAACTGAGCGCCGAGCGGGGCTGCACTTCCTTCACCGTCCTTTATTCCGTCTTCACCATCCTGCTCCATCGGCTGAGCGCCCAGGGCGACCTGGTCGTGGGGGTACCGGCTGCCGCCCAGGTCTTTGACGGCCGCGAGCGCCTCGTGGGCCATTGCGTCAACCTCCTGCCGCTGCGCAGCCGGCTGCGCCCCGAAGCGCATTTCGACGAGTACCTGCTCGAAATGCGCCAGGCCATCTGGACCGGCTTCGAGCACTGGCGCTATCCCTTTGGTCGGCTCCTGCAAAAGCTTAAGCTGCCCCGCGACATCGGCCGGGTGCCCTTGGCCAATGTCTCGTTCAATCTGGGACGGCTGCGGGGCAGCCTCCCGTACGCCGGCCTCGTCCCTGAGGTGGTGATCGCCCCCAAACCTTCGATCAATTTCGACCTGAGCTTCGATCTGACGGAGATGGACGACGGCATCATTCTCGATTGCGGCTACAGCACGGAGCTCTTTGACCAGGACACCATCGACCAACTGGTCGACCGTTATGAAACCCTGCTCGAGTCCGTGGGATCCGATTCTCACCAGGTCGTGAGCGCATTGCCGCTGCTGGGCGCGGCGGAGCGGCAGCGGATCTTAGTGGAGTGGAACCGGACCGAGTCGGATTACGATCGTTCCCAGTGCGTCCCCCAGCTTTGGGCCGCGCAAGTGGCGCGGACGCCCCGGGCGCCCGCGCTGGTGTGGGGCCGGGAAGTCCTGACCTATACCGAACTGGACCGAGCCGCCGAAGACTGGGCGAGCTGCCTCCGGGAGCACGGGGTCAAGCCGGGCGTACTGGTCGCGCTCTGCCTCGCCCGCAGCCCCCGCCTGGTGATCGCCCTCCTGGCGGTCCTGAAGGCCGGCGGCGCCTACGTGCCGCTCGATCCGGCCCATCCGCGCGAACGCCTCGCCATGATCCTGGAGGACGCGCAGCCCTCCGTCGTTCTGACCGAGGAGAAATTGCGCTCCGTCGTCGGCCGAGTCGCTCCGACGATCCTCTGTCTGGATCAGCCGCCGCGGCGAGCAGGGCAGGGGAGCTCCGCCTGGGCCCCGGTCCGCCCGGAGGATCTCGCCTATGTCATCTACACTTCGGGCTCGACGGGCCGACCCAAGGGCGTCGCGGTCGAGCACCATGGCATCAACACCTTCCTGGTGTGGGCCCGGCAAACCTATTCCCCGGCTGAACTCGTCGCCGTCCTGGCCTCGACCTCCATCTGCTTCGATATCTCGGGCCTGGAGCTCTTTGTCCCGTTGTGCTCCGGCGGCAAGATCGTCCTGGCCGAAAATCTTCTCGAATTGCCCGGGCTCCCGGCGGCCGCGGAAGTGACCCTGATCAACACCGTCCCCTCGGCTATGGCCGAACTCGTCCGCTTGCGCGGCGTGCCGGCCGGGGTAATCACCGTCAACCTCGGCGGCGAGGCCGTTCCGCAGAGCTTGGTCGATCAAGTCTATCGTGAAACCGGCGTCCGGCGGGTCTACGATCTTTACGGTCCGACCGAGGACACAATCTATTCGACCTCCGTCCTGCGCCAGGCCGGAGGGAAAGCCACCATCGGGCGTCCGTTTCCCAACAAACAAACCTACATTCTCGACCCCAAGCTGCAGCCCGTGCCGGTCGGCGTGCCGGGCGAACTTTTTCTGGGCGGCGAAGGGTTAGCCCGCGGCTATTGGAACCGGCCGCAACTCACGGCCGAAAAGTTCATCGCCAATCCCTTCGTCGCGGGCCAACGGATCTATCGCACGGGCGACTTGGCTCGTTATCTGCCGGACGGGGCGATCGAATACCTGGGGCGCCTCGACCACCAGGTGAAGCTGCGGGGCTTTCGCATCGAACTAGGCGAAATTGAGGCCACTCTCCGGCAGGATCCGGCAGTGCGGGATTGTGTCGTGGTATTGCGCGAGGACACGCCCGGCCAGCCCCGGCTCGTCGCCTACCTGGCGGCGGCGCCCGCTCAGCACGCCGCCCTCGCCAACTGGCGGGCAGGGTTGGAGCGAACCCTGCCGCATTACATGGTGCCGTCGGCCGCGGTGCTTCTGGAGGCCCTTCCCGTCACGCCCAACGGCAAAATCGACCGAAAAAATCTGCCGAAGCCCGAGAGTGCGGGAGAAAATGACCTCGCCCTCAGGCCCGCTACCCCGACTGAGCAGGCCCTCGCCGTCATCTGGCGCGATTTGCTCGAGCGCCCGCAGGTCGGTCGCGACGACAACTTCTTTGAACTGGGCGGCCATTCCCTCCTAGCGACCCAATTG
>Ga0302319_10007172_pt1 | contig 21958 bp, 38 predicted proteins | sample Bog_T0_2_FD_203319 | JGI IMG/M metagenome (GOLD analysis project Ga0302319, IMG submission 203319) | Peat permafrost microbial communities from Stordalen Mire near Abisko, Sweden - Bog_T0_2 | ecosystem: Environmental > Terrestrial > Soil > Wetlands > Peat | place: Sweden: Abisko, Stordalen Mire... | reverse complement strand
TTTTACAATAAGGGCAAGGTCTACCTGAGTTAAAAGAGCTTGCAATTTATCCTGGTGCTCACATACCGCTTGAAACTCAGTAAATTTGCCTAAAAGTAAACTTAATTTTTTAAATACTTCGACTCTATTAGATATCTGTCCTATGGAAACTAGATCTAAAGGCCCTAAAAGGTCTGCTTTTGCTGTTTCCCTTACCCAATTAGCCTTTAACACTTTAACACGCTCAAAAAGGCTTCTGATTGCTTGCAAACGGGCTTCTAGAGTAGCTAGGGATGCTAATCTAGCCTCTATATTACATATATCCTTACTGAAAGCCTCAATTGGGGCAAGTTTATCTATTTGATCTTGTAATTCCACTACTTCTAACTCTTTGGAACCCCTCTCTGCTGTTGTTTGTCTTTTATCCTTGTTCAGACTTTGAATAGCAGAATCTAATACGTCTGCCCCTGTTAACTTGCCCAAAATCTTAGCATTAAACGATTTTGAACCTGCTAACATAAACAATGGGTCTAATTGTGAAGCATAGCCAAAGTTTATAGTTTCCCCATTAAGTATGGGGACCTTATACATATTAAAAGCTCGTTGTATAGGCTCAGGAACTCCCACGCCAATACTGGAAAAGACTTGATCTTCAGAATTAGGAATTTTTAAAACATACTCATTTACTTTTGGCCCTTTTCGTCTTGTAACTGAAACTCCATTATCTAGAGTAACAGTTATCTTACAAAAAGGTTTTCCAAATCTGACCCATGACGTATCCCATTCACCATAAATACACGCTGACAAAGCTCTAGCGATCCCCGTTTTTCCTTGATTACTTGTACCTACAATTACTGATAAATGAGGAGAAGGTTCTAATTCTAAATGCTCCCAACTCTGAAAGTCATCTATGATTATTTTTTTGATCATTCCTATACTCCAATAAAGCATCCATCATAACTTTGAATTCTTCAGATGTATACCTATCCCCACGAGCCCAATTACAAGGTCCACAACAGGACAAAACATTGCTTACTCTATAACCAATGGTCCTATCGTTATTAATTCTATCTAAACCTGCACCTGACTCATCTTCTAAAGATGCACCACAATAATAACAAGGTTTTAAAATAAAAGGAACATACTCTTCCTGTTCCATATTCCAAGGAATCTTTCTCCGTTTAGCCTCATCAATAGCTTTTTTAAAACGTACAGCAGGGGAACACTGCCATAAATGCCTACGATGCAAACGTTTTTGATCATAGGCAGGGTCATCTTGACGTTTCTTTAAAGCTCTTTCTTTTTGTAGATCAGCAACTAAACAACCACATGACAGAGATCTACCACTTTGCAACCTTTCCGCTGGAACTTTTCTTACTGTTCCACATTCACATTTACAAATATAAGAAGTTGGCCCTCTATATTCGTTCTTTACAGGTACTAACGATAAAGTAGTCCAACGTCCAAATTTCTTTCCAATTGATAAATACATACGCAAGGAACAACCGCAAGAACTAGTAACTCCCATTGATAATGCATTGCCAAAAACTTCCAAGTCACTACCACATTCACAATGGCAATTCCATTTTGTTGTTGTGGCACCTTTTCGACCTACTGGAGCTATTCTTGAAAAGGATATAACCGTCAATTTACCAAAAACTTTACCTTCCAAATGCAACATATTCTTTTCTCGTGAATCTTTTAAAGCTCTCAAACTTTGGCATCCACAAGATCTTGATATTCTTAAATTGCCACTACTCATCTCTTTCTGTATTCCACAATCACACTTAACAATCCAAACTGTAGATTTTTGTTTTTGTTTATTTGTCATAGAAAGAACAGTTAACATTCCAAGCCGTTTTCCTGTAAGATCTTTAAAAATAGTTTCTCTAACCCGTTCTTTTTGAAAGCATCCACAGGATTTAGTATTACCATAAAGTAACCCAGAAGCTGCAACTGAAATGAATTTTCCATCACAATCACATTTACATAGCCAAATTATATTTCTATTTTTAGTTTTTCCTACTATTTTTACTGCAACTAATTTTCCAAATCTCTGACCTGTAAGATCTTTCACATTTCCATGCATTTTAATCTCCTTAATCTCAACATAATGTGGTATCTATTACTATCACATTTTATTATACATCTGTTGAAGATTAAGATTGTTATCTACTTATCCTTTGGAAACTGCTTTCTAATAAAATCCCAACGTTCTTTATAATAGTCCCTTTGACATTTTTTACAATTACCTGCTTTAGTACGTCCTACTTCTGATATAACGTGCCCTTTAGGGCAAACAGGTTTAGGTTTAGGTCCTGGTTTCATATTCTATTCACCATTTAAACTGTTAAACTTTAGCAGAATTAAGAACTTTAGCAAAAAATTCCTCTTTATGTTCATGATTAAGACCAATTTTTTCTAAAATAAATTTAAAATCTACCAATGTAGGGGCGATCAGTTTATACTCACTTTTGTCCTTGTCATTTAGATCAATCCTTGAAAGCTCCCTAAAAATAAGAAGAGCCTTATCAACTTCTGAATCTGCAGTCCAAACCTGTTTGTGGATCTGGATAATAATTTTCTTCTTTGTCAGAGTACGATACAAGCCATTGGTTACATTGGTTTTAGCAGACCATGGGTTTTTCGGAGCATCTTTAAACAGGAGTAGCAAATCCTGACGGTTAATATGAATAAAACGATCAGGATAGGCACTCATCACTCGTGTAACCATGTCATTTACTGTGTTATCTGCATCTAGAAACTTAGCTTTCATGTTATTTAACCACCTTTTTAGATTTTTTAATACTTTTTCTTTCCACAATAGTTTGTTCCATTTGTTCTGTAATTGCAAGTTCTGATAACTGCTTCGCATCCTTGCCTGTCAATGTTAATACACCGTCTTTCATCGTAATTGTATTTCCCCTAATCAAAATCAGGCAAACAGTCATCAAGGTTTCTGCCAAGTGGGGTAAATTTACCTGTAGGATTGAATCCAACAGCCTGTGAAAAATCTTTGCCTTTTACAGCTTTCACAGCACTCTTGAAATGATCCTCGGTCAATAAAAGTTTCTGATTCTCATCGTAAGCCTTTTCGTCAATAGCAAAAATAATTGCCATATGTAAAAGTTCCTTCACTTGGGCACCAGTCATTTTTTTGGAATATTCCCTAGCCACAATATCTAGAAAGGGAAGATTTTCATCAATCAATCCATTACTAAACACTTTCAACATCTTTAATCGTTCTGGATAATCCGGTAAGGGGAAATCAATCACTTTGTCGAAACGACCAGGACGACTAACAAGGGCCTTTTCCAATACATCTTTGTTATTTGTGCTGCCAATGATAATAATATCAGTATTCTCTTCAATACCATCCATTTGATTAAGCAATTCTCCGAGCATCATTGGATTATTATTTTCTTCTCTACTTCCCCCAAATAGATCGATGTCTTCCAAGAAAAGGACCGTTGGAGAGAGATCTCTGGCCAAACTTACAATCTGTGCTACTCTCTTGGCATTTTCTAAATTCTTTGAAGTGACCCAGAGGAAGGTCCAGTCAATTTGATTGCAAAGAATTTTAGCCAGAACAGTTTTCCCTGTCCCTGGCTGACCCGACAAAATAAGCCCACGACGAACAGATAAACCATTGGCTTTATATACTTCTCTGTATTCAATAAGATTCTTAAGATTCATCTGAATCTCAGTTTTAATATTCTCTGGAAGAATCAAATCATCCCATGTAAACTTATGATTAAATTTCACAAAATTACAATTAGGATCTATCTTTTTTCCTTTAAGGAAATTATGATCTTCTCCATACTTAACCATCTCTTCCAGCAATCCATCAAGATTTGTACCTTTCTTTCCTCCAATCTTAAAAAGGAACGCATCAGGATATTGACTTTCTAAATGAACAATATACTTCTTGTCTCCATCAGAGACAAAGTAATCTCCATAGCTAAGTCTGCTCTCTTTCTGATCTGGAGCTACTTCAATAGAGCTAAAAGAAGCTGCATAGTCCCCATCTGAATCTGTCACTGTAATCTTATCAATATTTAATCCCTTACTTTTAAAGAAATCAGGGAGGATATAACGGTACACTAAGGACATTGCAATGGAGCATGTATAGTCAGAATGTGCAATATCATCAATGAAAGATACTTCCAGATAATTCTTATATACCTCATTTCTATAATCATTATTCCAATGTGATTCCTTGAGTATATTAATATAATCTTTCTGAGTACAATTAGTCATCAACTGCGGAGGAAGATTGTCGAATTGTGAACTAATATGTTTATGACGACGAGGGTTATTTGACATAGGGCTCCTTTATCTTATCTTATCTTACTGAAATTATCTATAGCCCACCAGGGCCTTAAGTTCTTTACATTAAAACAAACTAATCTATTTTCTTGCTTAGTTAAATCAAACTTATAACAAGGAATTATATGGTCAATATGCCACACCTTAGTATTTCCTTTTGTATAAATACCATGATTATTCCAAGTCATACCATCTATAAATTGTTTAGCTATATGATCCCTTAATTCTCCTACAGTACAACCAATATTAGGATGATAGATATTTAACTTGTGAGCTTTAAACAACATATTATAAACTTCGCCTTGTAATCGGGATCTCCAAATCTTATGCAGTTTCCGATCTTTAGATTTAATAGAGCAACGCTGCCCCTTACCTTGCTCAGCCAATGTTTCCCATTTGACATTATCTAATTCATAATTACTATCTACATCCTGACGGCCTAGGGTAGTATTGGCTACACCAAACTCAGATACATGTTTTAAATAAGATTCCCACAAATCTTCAATAAAATTCTTAAATTCTAACCATCTACTACAAACGGTAATTCCCCTACCACCATAATCTGGATAACTATCATTCTTTGGATTAAAACATCGTTGTTTCATGTTGTCCCAAATATTACTGAAACGTATCTGATCTTTTGTACAATTTTTAGAAGAAAACCCATGAAATGTCACAGCTTTAACTAATTGATCTAATCTATAACAACCACAAGATTTGGTTTGACCATTTCTTAAACTATGACCTGATGTAATTAGAAATTTTCCACAAGTACATAAACATTTCCAATAGGATTTATTTACATCAGAATGAGAAAAGGCAACCACAAACAATCGTCCAAATGTTTTATACAAAATATCTATTTTTCTAGCACAACCACAAGACTTTATCTGTTTACCAATCAATTCTTCTCTATGGGCTATAATAGCTCTTCCACATTTACAACGACATTTCCACCATGATTCATAATCAGGAGAAGGAACAAAATCTTCTACTGTTAACCATGTATAAGTATTGCCAATTATGCTTTTTCTAAACTTTTTACTCATTAAGATAATTGATAATTAAAGGGTTTAATAATACGTTCAAATTTCTTCTCTTTATCTGCAGCATCAACAAACAACCAACGAGAATCACCGACGACGAACTTAGAATTTGTTTCCCACATTATTTGAACTGGATTATTACTCATGATGCCTACGGCTTGAGCATAGCTATCGGTCCCAATTAGACTTCCGTTGATTATTATCTGTATGCCAGAATTCGTTTGAAAATGTGCTGCCTGATGCACATGGCCTACCACGAACAATTTGAAGGGCTTTCTTTTTTTGTTGCGTTCTTCTTCGTTAACTCGGTGTACTTGCACTTCAATTCTTTCTGTATTAATGGAACGGCCTGGATTCCCGACCATGAAAACTTGGTCGCTATGAGTCATGTACACTCTATGTTTTTGAATTCTCACCTCTGAGTAAGGACTCTTCTGAACATTAACCTCTACCTTTGGATCTTTTGAAAAATACTTTGATAAAGAATAAAATATAATATTCTCATAACTATCATATTTTTGTGACAAAGCTCTACCTTTTTCTGCTTTATGCATCATCCTACCGTGATTTCCAGGCTGGCATACAATTCTAATCTTAGGGAAGAATGCTTTTACATATTCAAACCCTTGGATAAAGTAACTAAGTGCTCCATTAACCTGATGAGTAATCAAATCATAATCAGGACCTTCTTGATTATGAATAATCCCACCAATCAAATCGCCTCCAAGAAGAAAAACCACTTCCTCATGCAATGCTCGTTGCTCCATCTTATACGTTGCAATCTGATCCATAATGAATCCAAAACGACGAGCAGCAATTTCCCAATTAAACTCATTCTTCCCACCCAATTCTTCTTTATCGATGTGTGTTCCAAAATGTACATCAGTAAGGGCAACGCAAAGAGAACGAGGTGTTCCATCATGCAATTCCTTAGTAGCAATTCCCTTAATATATTCCTCTGTTGTTTTTGCATCTACAATAACAGGCTCCACTTTAACTTTCTTCAATGTCTTAACTAAAGAATCCGTGAGCTGATCTGCAAATAGCTGCCACGATCCGTACTTTTTCTCCAAACTATCGACATAAGCCTTCCTTGCCTTAAGCAACTGGACCTCTTTCAAATCCTTATCCACAAACGGGAAATAGGTTGATAACAATGTCTGATATCCTCCAACTTTACGAAGAGAATATTCATCTATACCTGACAATTCAAGAAACTGGGCTTTCTTAAGCTCATAGGGATTCACTTTAAGTTTATCTGAAATCTTCTGAATACTATTTACAATATCTTTCACAAGCTTATTATCAGCCATTATAATTCTCCTTTACAATTCACCAAATAAGTATCAAAGCCCAAATAAACCATCCAATACCACTAGTTCCATGAGTTAAGTACATCCAATACATACAAGCAAAGGATGCTGCAACTGTTGCTAATGCCTTAGCCGCTACCTTGCTCATTTCTTCCTCTCTTCAAACTTATTACACATGCACCATGAAATACCTGCAAGTTTAAGGAGTAAATTATTATTCAATTGACTACATGCTATAGTCATATTACTCAACAAATAATGAGAATCTACACTATGGCCACATTTACAAATTTGACTCATTTCTTATTCTCCTGAATAGCCTTCCAAAGAGCCTCTTGAAGCTTTTCATCAGCTCGAACAGTTTCAACAAGCTTTTCCATGCCCTTAATGGATAGCTCCCCAAATTTATACATAGGACCGCCTTGGACAATTACCCCAGTTTTACTAGCCAAGGATACCAAATCATCAATCTTATCAATGCCCTCAGTAAACTTAAGCTGAAACTCAGCCGTCCTGAAAGGTGGGGCAACCTTATTCTTAACTACTTTAATACCTACACGATGCCCAAGGATTTCTTCACCACTCTTAATCTCTGTTCCAAACACTTTCTTTACTTCAAGACGCTGAGTAGCATAGAATTTCAAACTTTCTCCACCTGGAGTTGAGAACTGAATACCACCTGGACTAAATCCACCAATCTTTTGACGCAACTGATTGATAAAGATGACTGCAGCCTTACTCTTTGCAATAGCTCCAGTGAGACGGCGCAAGCATGTACTCATCATACGAGCCTGAACGCCCATTGTCTGCGCTCCCATTTCACCCTCAATCTCACTACGAGGAATAAGAGCTGCCACTGAATCAACCACCACCATATCAATATTGCCTGTCTGAACAAGTTTTTCAATAAGAGCCAAAGCCTCTTCACCACTATCTGGACACTTATAAACAACTGCATCTGCATCCACACCAAGCTTTGTGGCCCATTCAGGATCATAGGCATTCTCACTATCAATAAGGGCAACATTACCCCCCAAACGCTGAGCAGATGCTAGACCAAGAAGAGAAAGAGTAGATTTACCCCCAGAAGGTTGACCATACATCTCAATAATACGACCTCTAGGATAACCACCGACCCCCAATGCAAAATCTAGACTAAAGGAACCAGAAGGGATAGCTTCTAGTTTCTCCACATCCAAATCCCCAAATCGCCCAATAGTAATATCAAGCTCTTTAGACATCTGTTTTAATTGAGCATCTAGTGATTCTACTGTTTCTTTCTCTTCTTTATCTTTAGCCATGTTATTTCTCCTCTTATCTATTTATTCAATAGTGACTTATATTGCTTTGTAAGTTCTTTTCGTGATTTTGCGCTCCCAAGACACCAAGGGAAACTAAACTCAAATATAACTGATTCCTTATAAAAGAAAATCACCTTATCTGTCATTGTGCTAACATCTTTTACAGTTTTATATTCAATAGTAGGATCTGAAAATAAAGAAGTAACAATACGGCCAATTCCATTCTGCAATCCTCCAGGCGCATTTGTATCTTTCATAAGTTCTTCAAACTTCTTTTGTGCAGTCATATTATTCTCCTCTCATCCCTTATTAGAACGGAAAACTGCTCGTTCTCTTTGGTGCTACTGGTGCTGGTGCAGCAATTACTGGAGCAACTGGTGCCACTACAGGCTGAATTACAACAGGCTGAACAGGAGCAGACTGCTGTGCAACCACTGGAGCTACAGGTTGATGATACACAGGAGCAACTGGAGTCCTAACGGGAGCAGAAGCAACCTTAGTTGTATTGGCCTGTGCCAAGAATTGCTGAAGGATCTGCTTGTCCACTTCCGTCATAGCAAGAAGCTCATGCACATTGGTAAACGCTTGCCCATCCTCATTCTCCGTCGTTTTCACAAACCCCTTGATATAACGGCCCACAAGGGCTTGTTCATTATAATTCTCATCCACTTCAGCTAAATTAACACCTAGCACTGTAAGCCATTGACCCAAACGACTCTTGGGCGTAATAACTGGAGAGGTAATTCCCCATACAAACTGTCCAATTAACGGAGCTTGGGCAATTTTAAATTTCCAATTTAGGTAAGGCTTACCTGAACTCTTTCCTACCTTCTGTGCGATTTCAGCAATCTCCAAGAAATAGATATTATCTGGTACTGGAGGATACTCCTTCTTACTTTGTGAAAATAATCCCATATATTTCTCCTTTTAGTTTTTTATCTTGCAATATTAATTGCTTTGAAACTTCCATTTCCACCCTGTAAATTCTGATCTAACTGGACCACTGTGATCTGCCTGGACAAATTGCTATTAGCAGATTCCAAATTACTATGCACAAGTTGAATGCATTTCATGAACCATTGCCCTTTAATCAAAGAAATATCCTTATGATGCAAGTCCAATACTTTTTCGGGCATCTTGATACGGGCAGCTACATTACGCGCATCAGCTGATTTAGCAGCTAAGCAGGTCTGCTCTGTGACCATAAGAAGTTCTAGTTTTCTATCGTACTCATTCTGACAGATTTCCTTTAAAATCTCAAGTTCTGCAACGTTCTTCATTGCCTCCAATAAGAGAGAAGTCACCCTATCTTTGGCCAGTTGCATCTCAGTTAATTTTAAATTCAAACTTGCCAACCCCTTCGTTGTGGGATCAGGATCAAGGATCACTTGGATCTTCTTTACCTCTTCAAGTCTCTCTGCCATCTGTTCTTCTGTTAAAGCCATATTATTCTCCTTGCGTTGGTGGAAATACCTGTTCAATATCTTGTTCACATAACCATTTAACTTGGGCTGCTAATTTCACATTAGCATCAATCAATTCTTGGGCATAACTTACCTCAATGGTTGTACTCAACTCTGAGCCAAAATCAAAACTTTGAAAGTTTTGGGTTATTTTACGCCCGTATCTCTTTGTAATAGTAAATTTCTGTGGGGTTCCCTCAGTCATATATGACCTCCAAATATTTTATTTATACTTTTAAAATACTTTTTCTTTCTTTCTTTAGCACTTTTCTTTTTATGCTCAACCTTTGTTAATGGTTGCATATTAGTGTAATGAACAGCCTTAATAAATTGTTTTTTATTTGTAAGATCAAAAGAAATTAGGGGTTTTACATGATCTAGTTCCCAATATGTACCCCAATTCTTCCAAGTCATTCTACTATTAAATTTCTTCTCAATGTATTCCTTAAAAAATGGAATAGTACATCCTAAATCTCTAACTGCTGAACCTGCTTTAAAATTTCTTTTCAAGGCGTGCCACAATCTAACTCGTAATCTTGAAGTCAACTTAAATATAGGATCTTTAGCTTTTTTCTCTCGTGTATATTTTGCTTGTTGAACTAAAATCTTCTTTTTATGTTTTCGATACCATTTTTTATGATATTGTGGAAAATAATTCTTAGTTTGAGCTTTAACAAAGTCTATTCTACATATTAAGCATCTTCTAGTCTTAGTTCTACCTGTTACATCTTTGTCGTGACCTTTAGGACAAAATTTAGTTCTATGCCCCGTATCTCTACAAATAGCAGAACAATATTTTGCGTCTCCTATTAGACATTTTATGACATAAAACTTTTTACCACAATACAAACAATTCTGTAGTATGCCTGTTTTCGGTTTAAATCTAGAACGTTTCAATTTATCTCCAATTTTCTACTCTCTACTATCAGCTCTGCCATAAGTATAGCAGATATTTTCTTGGTTGTCAAGTCCTTATCCATCTTTTTCAAAAATTCCATAACCTTGTTAACTAGTTCAGGTCTTCGATACATAAGATCTCGACAATATTTGGATACAGCAAAGTTTAGTTCATCTCGATAGTCTTTTTCATCAACAACCCCGATTCCATCTAATGTCTGAACGATCTCCTCTAAAACATTACTAGAGCCATCTAGGGCTTCCTTACTAACCCGATAGCTGCAGCCCTTAAGCCTACTATAGAAACTGTAAATATCTCCACCAATAGACTCACCAAAGCAAAACCAGCTATCTGTAGCTGCATATACTGTGAAGGAAGGCGTGTTCACATTAATATGAAACGGACATGATCCTCTATAGATATTCTCACCTATAGGAACCAACTTGACTCCTGCTTCTTCTACCAATTCTTTAATGGTTTTCTTGCTCATGGAATATTATTTCCTACCTGCCCAGTCCCACCAACAGTAATCTCGCTAATCTGCATGAATTTCCCGTCAATTTGAAGAGTTGCAGTCCCAGTTTCTGAGTGCCTGGAAAGAACCAAAGATAGACGAGCAAAACCCTTTTTGCCACACCTATCAAAATCCTCTTGATTCTCAATACGCCATGAGAACACATTGTCCACGTCCTTCAACGGTTGCGAGGATCTCTCAAGACTATATGCATCAAAATCTTTGTTATCTTCTAGAGCCTCTTTTGCAATACTACCTTTCACATGTGTCAATAAAAGGAATGGGGTCCGATAGGCTAGAGCTATTCCACAAAGGCTTTGGGCTATTTCACCTTTCATCATCCAATCCTGCATATCAGTCTTCGTTGTGCTCGTCATCCTCCCAAAATGGTCCACCACTACCAAACTAACCTTTTTGCCCTCTTCTTGGAGCTTTTTGAGCCTTTCCTCGATGAATGCTGGGCTGCTCAGAGCTACAGGAACTTCATCAAAGTAGATATTATTTAAAACCTTATGTTTGCCCTCTTTTACCGCTGTAATAAATTGAATCCAACGAGATTCTTCTATTGGAGTCATTATGTTGTCACGTATATGTGAGAGAGGTATACTAAGCTCCATAGCTGCATACCTCTGGTAAAATAAATTCGCGGTTCCCTCGTTAGCATGGATAACGCAATATCCTCCATTTTTCGCTATGTTTCTGCATATGTTCATTGCAAGTGCGCTTTTAAATCCCTTCGGAGGAGACATTAATATTGATACTGTAGTAGGTAGTAATCCTCCCATAAATGAATCCAATGAAGGGAAACCAAGTTTCAATCCTTGATATTTTTCGGGATGAATCTTTCTATCCTCGAACTCAAAGTGGATACCCTCTGCGAAAGTATCAAGCTGCCCACTCCTCGCTACCTCCGTTCTAAATTTACTCTCAATCCTACCTAGAGAATTCTTCAGGTCTTGTATTGCCTCATCCGTCTTATTATTACTTAAACTCTCTACGCTCCTACGTAATGCTTGTTCAGTTAGGTTCCTTTTATGATACTGCAAAGTCTGATCAATTAAAAATTCAATTGAACTGTCATCTGGTATCTCAATAGCAAGCTCATTCCATAATACAAGCACACTACTAGCCAAATCTTCTTGAATATTCTGTTGAGTAAGGATAGCCTGGACCTCAGTTGCATTAGGTGAGGTGCCATAGGTCCTACTATGCCACACTATCACCCTATATAAGGTCCTTGATGTGGACCAAACAAATGCCTCATTCGGAAGCCTATCCCCAGCAAGCTGAGCATTTGCAGGATTACGTATGATATGCCTTAAAAGATTCTTTTCCAGTTGTTGATCCATATTATTCCTCTGCTAAATTATCCTCAATACAAGCACATTCCCATGTTAGATTACCACATTCATTACATCGACGACCTGGACCCCATGCCTTTGGTCTAACTAAATTAATTTCTTCCCCATCCATTATTCTTCATCCCCATCTTCAGAATGGTCATGCCCACAATCTCCCTCTTCAAATTTCTCCACATCGTCGGGGTCCATCTCAACGATATGGAACTGGCCGTTAAAGAATGTCTTATATTTAGCAGGACTATCGGGAAATACTCTATCACACTCAAGCACTCCACTGGGACCAATCTTCACATTCTCAGCCACAAATTTATCTTGCCCCTCCTTCTGAATATCTACATTCAACAAATCAACATAATAAAGTCTTCGAGGTACAATATTATCGTTCATGTTATCTCTCCTTCTACAACGTTTTTTGTCTAGTTAAATGGTAATTTTCACAGATATTACAGTGATAGACATCTACATAGACATCTTCAGTACTGCAAAGAAAATCTGCTTGACGTTGTGCAGCCTCTTCAGTATTATACCGCTTTTTAGTTGTGCAATTCCAAATTGCTACTGGCTTACCCATCGATATTCCCTGTCTTAATAATGGGATAAATCCTTTTAAGTGTCTCATGATCTGTCCATCGATTCTCCTGAAGCCATACTCCACGTTCAGGAGTAATACCTCCCATTGTATCACCCCAGCATCCTTCTGAAAAATAAACAGTGATCTCTCTTCTCCATTTATTAATATTTTGCCGAGGATAAATCTCAGTAAGCATACGACAGGCATCAGCTATAGAATAAGCTCCTAAAAAGAGATGACCTTTGCAATCCCAATTACGCCCATTCCAAATTTTAAGTACTTTCTTCTTTTTCATCAATATCCCTCTTTACTAGGCCAAAAATAAGGCGTAGAAATATCTTCTACCCATCCCCACTTTCCATACCATACAGGATCTTTTCTAAGAAGATTAGCTCTATGGCTGCTTGTAAATCGTTCATCATTTAGCCAAGGTGGATTTACAAATCTACTCTCATTATCATAAGGCACTCCATTCAGCAGCATATCAATTTTATCTGCACAAGTATCTTTATATCCCCTACTTATCCATTCTTGACAAATAGTTAAACCATATCTTGCTAAAGCTCCTTCATGACCTTGCCACATTCGAGCTGCAGGATGATTTCTCCAACCATTTCCTTTACTCTTACCTAACAAGACATTAAGCAATTGAAGTACCTCAACTCTTTGTTTTCCCAAACGGGCTCTATCGAGCACACTGGCTGACGTTTTAAAGTCACTATAGGGTAAAAATGTTTGGATTTTAATTCTCCTCTTCCCCTCTAGCCCACATAGGTAAAGAATTCCAAATCTCTTCCTCCCCTTCTGGAAGATTTATCCAACCAGCACATAGCATATCAGAATATTCTTCCCAAGCTTTTTCTGCTTCTTGTGGAGACAACACTATTCCATGTGAAATAGCAACATCACAAATCCGTTTAACATCATAAGGATAACTGCAGTCATCTGCTGATGATAATTTATAAACCATTATGCACCTCGATACAGTATATCACACTTGCTCGCTATTTGCAAGCTTTACTTTATCTTATCAAGAGCATCTTTAATACTTCTCAAAGCCCCAATCACCTTATACCCGTTCTCTGCAGCTTGCTCACACTCATTGAAGTATTTCAAATGATCATTCCAAGCTCTTATAACATAGATAGGAGCTTTCTCTTCTTTAAGGAAATTATCAATATCAAAAATATCGTCTGTTTCACTCATTATTTATTTCCTTCACCCAGATTGATAATGTATCTCTTGATATCCCAAATTTTTCAGCTGTGCAGTCAGTGCAAATCCAACCCTTAGCAGCTCTCTGTTTGGGTTTTAAATCTGTCCATTTGTATTCATTGCAGATTGGACACTTAGCCTTTGATTGATAAGGTAATTTCTTCATACTTAAGTCTATCAGGTAAATAACAATCTGTCAAGACCTATTTTTCACCTCTAGGTAAGGAATAAATCCTAGACACATCAATGTTGTCACTCCCGAAATAATAATCAATCCATTATACCCAAACAAAGCAAAACACTTTGCCCCTACTATATTTGAAAAGAAAGAAGCACAATTAACAAGTGAGCATAACAAAGCATAAGTTGTTGCTTCCGTTTTTTCTGGGCAAGTCATGGCCATGAGATTTAGCATAGTTAAATGAACAAATTGCGTAGCGATCCCAAAAATAATAGCATACCATAAAATCGTAGTAGGAGTTAAATACAAGTAAGCAAAAGTTCCAATTGCACTTATAAGTGTTCCATAATACAACCAACGTTTCATATTGATATTCTTACTCACTTTAAAGTATATAATAGCTCCTACAATTCCACAAGCAGATCCAATAGTATCTAACCAACCAATATACACTTTCGACATGTGCAGACCATTTAACATCTTATCTAGAAGAGGTGTTCCAAAAGAAGGACTAAACCAAAGGAAAAATAGAAATAAACTACAAAGAAGAATCTGTTTATTCTTTAATTTTACTAAAAAATCCTTAATTATAGGACCAACTGCCTTTTTAACTTCTTCAGCCCTCTCTTCTGGATATCTAAGAGCCATTATAGCGATTAGAATAGGGAAAATAGCGAGAATTATATAAGCAAGATGGTAAGAAGCCTTTTCTGCGATATAACCTCCAGAAACGCCTGTAAGAACGCTTCCAACGCCTAAAGCAGCCCATGTCACAGATTGAAAGCGGCCAGTTGTACCATCTTTATTACCTGCTTCAATTCCCATGCCATTTACAGCTACATTTCCACCTGCTTCCCCAATAGACCCAATAATCATTAGACCAATTAAAACAGATAAAGAAATAAAAGGGGATACACCAATAATGAGAAATGCAAGGGTGCCTAAAATAGCGAACAAGACAATATAACTCTTTCGACGGTATCCAAACATACTAAAACTATCACTGAGAACCCCCCATACGGGCTTAATCATCCAAGGAAGATTAGCTAAAGCCCCAAGCATCATGATTTGGGATACCGAGATCCCAAGGGTCTCCCTTAAAAAACAAAAAAGAGGTAGGGCAGCAAGACCTCCGATGCCTTGATTAAAGAATACAAGGATAGCTAAGATATAGAGAAAATTCATTTACTCATTTCTTCTAAATACTTTAAATTATCACCTTTAAAATTATGATAATTTGTTTCACGATCTTTATGAGTTTGCTCAAAACATTCCTCACACCAAAAATCGAAATTAAAATATCGTTTATGAATATTATCGTGATGCTTAGATAACAAATGACCACAAGTACAAGGATATTCCAAATTAATCATAAATTTATGGGGGTTTTGTAGAGACCCCCAAACTCTAGTCACCAGGACGGGCAACATCTGTCAGCCTCCGAAGAAGTTTTAAATCCTTTTACTCACCCAATCCATTATTACTTTCAGCATAATAATTATTTGTAACGCTATTAACATTAGATACAAATACCTTAGCAACGGAAAGAGTGATAAAAATAAAACCTGCAACAACAGCAAAACCAAAAAAAGCAAGTATCCAAATATCTCGTTTCATCATATGCTCCTCAGAACAATAACTGATACATCCATTATTCGTCGAATATCATAAGCGTCATCTGACAGAAATCCCCATCTTGCATTCAAAGGACGAATCCATAAAACATCATTATAGGGATTATATTTAAGTAAAATTCCTCGCTCAGATGTCCCGTCTTTTAAAAACACTTCAATTGTTGTCCCCTTAGGAATTTTTTCTATTTTCTTTTCAAGCAATGCTATATAAATAAGTTTGTACTGTCTTAATTGCTCCTTATAGGAATCTGCCAATGCAGGAGATAAGACACCAAGAAAAACTAAAGCTATAAGTAATTTTCTCATCTATTCCCCCAATAAATAATCCTTCATGAGATGCTCTTTGGTTTTTCCACGATTCTGTTCCAGCACACTCAGAGCTTCTATAAACATATCATTGTAAGTAACCAATTCAAGTTTCTCTTCATTCTTCACTTCAACTGTCTTCTCTGGAACCACTTCAATCACAAAAGGTTTTACTGTCTCAACTTGAGCAGATTCTGATCTAGGAAAGATGATATGTTTAGCATATCTAGTCTCCATATTTACAATCGCTCGATTAAGTTCTTCCTTTGATGCATGAGAAAACTGATACGGCCCTGGCAAGGTAATTTTCATATTATCTCCCTTAAATCCTTATTCCCTACACCTTAAGTATAGCAGAAGTAGATAAGAATGTCAAGGGTTATTTTTGTGCCTTCAATAGATTGTGCATCTGAGCCTTAAGTTCAAGCAATTCTGATGCTTGGGCATCCAACTGCTTTTTCTGCTTCTCTAGAACAGACTCCTCGTATGATTTGCCCAACTTATAGGTCAACCGGGCACCAAAGGCAAAGTTACGCTGGTTCGTCCCATCATACATGTCAAAAAATCCCACTGTATATTTCTTAGTATCTAAAATACGAAGATTCAGATCAGCCATCACCTTAACTTTCTCATCTTGGTTAATCTGGTTCTGCATACTTGATTCCACTCCTTGGGCTCGTGCTGTCTCATTATTAAGCCCAGTATTCAAAGCACCGATGCTTGCTGTATTATTGTTGACCTGCACATTAGTCTGAGCAAGACCTGCACCAAGCACCCCAATATTCTGAGTATTGACATTCACTTGAGCATTAGTCTTATTCAATCCATTTGTAAGAACATTTTCAGCACTAGTAGCCCGTACTGTTTCATTGGCAATGGCTACAGTGTTGCCATTGACAGCTTTATCTAGCACTGTGTTTGGATTGGACATATTATTGATAGCTGAAACATCTGCAGTTTCCCTGTTCGACAAATTAGAGACATTGGTATTGGTAACAGCCAAATTAGAATTGGTTGTAGCCAATCCTGTATTCAGAGTATTAATATTTCCAGTGTTAGTGGCCATCTGACTATTTGTTGCAGCTAATCCTGTATTCAACGATGAAATACTGGACGCTTGACCCTGGGATGAAAGAGCATCATATTCAGAAGTAAGAACATAGACGTTTTGAATTGCTGTTGGATCACCAGCCAAGCCCTCAAAGGAAAGTTCTGTCAACGGAACATTGGTAGGCAACGTCTGATTATACTCACTGGCATAAAGACCTGTATACTGAGGATTGTAATCGTAGGCAACAGAATATCCATCAATTGCCAACTGATTCTTTACACTATTTTCCTCCACATAGTCATTGGTGCCAAGCAATTGAGTAGATTGTCCATTAGTATTTGCTGTTTGAAATGTTGAGACTCCATAACGGTCACTCAAGGAATTAAGGATGAGAGATCCCCCCTCTTGCCCATAAGTCACATTGCCAAAACTCCATCCTGCGGAGGGAGGCTGTGTGCCAATATTAGAAGGATCTGCAAAACTAAACCTTGACAGCAAAACAACAGCAATTACAGCAAGTAACTTTTTCATTTTAGTCTCCCTTTACTTTTATAGAACATCCTTATCTTATCAAGAACCTTTTAGCAATTCTTCTACCTGTCTATCAAATAGGATAAAATTACAGGCGTAACAAAAATAGTATTTCCCTTCTTTATTAGGGTTCATCCAAGTCAATCGGCACCTAGGGCATAAAAAATTATGACATTCTGGTTGAGTAATCTCAATATTATTCATTCTTTTGGCTCCCCACATTCCTTGCAATAGCTTTTAATTTCCCCAGTTTCACGAACCACTGCCAAAACCCAATGATGCTTATGGAGTCTGTAACCCTTTGGATTCGGTCTAACAAAAACTGGAATTTCATTCATTTTAATTACCTCTCTGAAACAAGTATAACAGGTAAATAACAATCTGTCAAGGGTTATTTAAAGTTCAATTACAATAGGCTTAAAAGAAACTTCATAGTTCTCGTTCAATACGGAAGCATTAACAAATTTGACTCCATTATGCTCCTCAATTCCATGAGACGAGTGAATATGACCATGCACAGAAAGCTTTAAATCTTTCAATTGATCTATTCGTTTCTTAAGTTCTTCACAACCCAAATGGATAGGTCCTAAATGTTTCGGGTAGGGTTCTTCAGTATTTACATCCAAGATTCCGTATGGAGGACCGTGTACGACCAATATCTCAGTATCCTCTGGAATTTTCTTCCAATGCCTTGCAATTTCCTTTCCACGTTGGGCATTGAATGCCCAATTATTAAAAAAAGGACTCCATGCTGATCCAAAGACTTTATAACCAAAAACTTCACAGGGCTCCTCATCTAGATAGATACAATTGGTAAAAGTTTCTTTAGTCCAACTAGGATTCTTCATGGCCGTCCAATCATGATTGCCAGCGATGGCTACAATTTCTTTACATATACCTGCAGATTTTAACTTCCCAAACCATTGATCCATTTCTATAATATCAACCATCTTTCCTATAAAAGAAAAATCACCTGCATGGATTAGCAAATCACATTCGGGGATATCCAAAGATGCATGATTCAAATGTGTATCCGAAATGCAGCACACCTTCATTTTGCATTCTCCTCAAATTTATCTTCTAAATATTTCAAATTATCTGGTTTAAAAGTACATACATGAGCTACTTCAGACCCAAAACTAACTGAGCAATACATTTCCCATGTACCCCAAGTTAACTCTTCTATGTGTTGATCCTTGGGATGACCACATTTACAAGGGAAATTATTAGTCAAAGTTCACCTCATTGATTCCTTTAACTGGAATAAGTTTATAACGTGGTTCAGTCACATAGATATTCACTCGTTCCTTAGAATGGTTATTCAAAAATTTACCAGTATCCTGGAGATCTACTACATAAGCTTTAGATTTATTAGGTGCAGTACGAAGAACACGACCGAGCAATTGAAGTGAATGAATGCCCGAAGCAGCTCCAGCTGCATTAATAAGTACCGAGAGCTTAGGCATATCCACGCCTTCCGAGTAAATATTTGTCGCTATCACAATTCTATTTTTTCCATCCCCAAGTTCTTTTAAGATCTGCTGCCTCACTTCAGACTTAGACTGGCCATTTACAAATATAGCAGTAGGATCTACTTTTTGCAGCATCTGTTCCAAAACTTCTCCATGCTCTATTTGGAGGACGCTCACAAGAGTCGCTTTACCTGCTTGCTTAGCCTTAAGAGCCAAATTACAAATCAGCCTGTTACGATCCATATTATTTACAATATTCTCATTATAGACAAGGCTATACAGATCTCCTTTCTGCCTACGTTCATGTTCCACAGGATAAAGGTATATTGTAGGAGGGACAAGATATCCACGATCAATCAAATTAGAAGAAGAAATATCTACAAACTTCTTAGCTAAGGCCCCCTCTAGCATAATGTCCATATTATCTTCCCGAAATGCAGTAGCCGTTACTCCAATACGGTACAACGCTTTCGGGATACCCTGCATTGCATCCCAAAATGTATCCGCTACTACGTGATGGCACTCATCGACGAGCACACACTCTACTTCAGATAAGAACTGCTTAATGGATTCACTCTTCTCTCTTATAATTTCATTATCTTTGGCTAACACTTTCACTTTAGGGTCAAACACATGAGCTACAGTTTGGATGAGCCCTACCGTTACATTTTCAAATTGACATTCTCCATCCCCAACACGACCTATAGGAATCTGCAATATTCGTTCAAAATTTCTAATAAGCTGATAAAAGATATCCTGCTTATGAATAAGGATGAGTGTCTTTACATTGAGCTTTCCTATGATACCAGCTAGGATGGAAGTTTTACCCGCGCCTGTGCCAGCGCGAATCAAACCTCGCTGCTTCTCAATGGCAAGATTAACTGCTTCCTGCTGATAATCACGTAGCACTACATCATGCAAAGGCAATTCAGGACCTAGCTGCACTTGGGGTCTTAAATCTATATGTTCATATTCAATATGATATTTATCTAGTATATCCCTGACAAGATGAACCATCCCAGAAGGGAATTGCTGGGATTTCAAAGTGTAAAAGTATTTCACTCCTGCATATGGGTTAGCTCTCCTGGCAAAGAAAGCCCCAACTAGCTCTGCTGATAGCTTAGACCGCAAAGCCTTATTTACATTCTCAGGAAGAGTTTCTACTATTCGACTCTTCACATTATTTATTTCAATTGTGTATTTCATCAGCCTTCCACTCCAAAAAATCTAAATTAGACATCTGTTCAAATATGCAATCACTTTTACACGCATCACAAACAGGACGAGGATAAGGTTCTTCAACCCAAACTTCCTGCCCTATCTCATCATCCCATCGATAACCACCAACTGTTTCTTCAAAAATAAAATGATACTCTCCAGGATGGTGGCAAATCTTACAAGGATATTGATCTTTATATTCCATAGAAAATTGGAGCTGGGGACTAGTGATTATTCAGCAACCTCCGCACTAATTCTCCAATAGATTCTCTTCGCCCACTCGGACTCGAACCGAGAACCCTCCAGTTATGAGCCGGACGCTCTAACCAATTGAGCTATGGGCGAAAGGAATCTACTTACTGAGCCTAATAGGAATTGAACCTATATCAAGAGCTTAGAAGGCTCTTGCACTATCCATTGTGCTATAAGCTCAATAAGCAGACTCACTCACTACTTTCTAACAACTACTTTAAACAATTCTCCAGCAACATCATGGGTTTTACCATAATTTTCCATTTTTGGCCCAACACAAAACATAGTGCCGAAAAAAGCCACTCCCATAAGAGCCATCAAGAGAAAACAAACCCACGGTTTATTAAGCATAAACTTTTCTCCTTACTTCTGAGCATCCCAATAAGAATCTGCATCTTTTCCAATAAGACGACCACGAGTAGGAGCAATTACTTTATCAACAATGCCATAAGACTTCGCTTCTTCAGCAGACATATAATGATTACGCTCACAATCAGCCAACACTTTTTCTAGAGTTTGGCCAGAATGAAAAGCAATAATTTCAGACAACTCACGTTTATGCTTCTCCATTTCTCTTGCCTCAATAGCAATATCAGTAGCTTGACCAGAAATGCCTCCACCCATAATTAATGGCTGATGAATCATGATGCGCGAATGAGGAAGTGCATAGCGCAGACCTGGAGTACCTGCTGCAAGAAGAACAGCTCCAAAGCTCATGGCCATCCCACATACCACTGTAGCCACAGGGCACTTCAAGTTCATCATGGTATCATAAATCGCCAAACCAGCGGTAACACTTCCACCGGGAGAATTAACATAAAGATTAATCTGTTTAGAGTCATCTTCGCTCTCAAGATATAAAAGCTGCGCGATAAGCATGTTAGCGTCATCTGTATCAATAGCTCCACCTTGCCCACCTGCAAAGATAATACGATCCTTCAGAAGCTTAGAGAAAATATCATAGGAAAGTGTACTTCCATTTGCTTTCTCATAGATGGCTGGAACGATTGGCATTTTTAATCTCCTTTTGTATTTGTATCTTACTCACTTAAGTATATCTTAAAAAGAACTTATTGTCAAGACCTAATCTGGATCTGCTAAGTTATATTTTCGTTTATAGGCAATAATTCTTGCCTTTCGCATTTGCAATTTAAGAAATAGTTCGATATTCTTCTTATCCTCACGAGACTTTAACCATTTAGAAATAAAAGGAATTTTCATGCATTATCCTTTCTTTATGATATCTTAATACTCAGCAACTTAGCATCGTCCAATTTATTATATTGCTTTCGAATATTCTTCTTAATCTTAACTGCTTCTTCT
>Ga0302319_10007171_pt1 | contig 21958 bp, 23 predicted proteins | sample Bog_T0_2_FD_203319 | JGI IMG/M metagenome (GOLD analysis project Ga0302319, IMG submission 203319) | Peat permafrost microbial communities from Stordalen Mire near Abisko, Sweden - Bog_T0_2 | ecosystem: Environmental > Terrestrial > Soil > Wetlands > Peat | place: Sweden: Abisko, Stordalen Mire... | reverse complement strand
GCGTCACCAGCACGAAGTAACGGGCCGGTTCCACATCGAGCTGCTCGCTTTGCTCGTAACCGATCACCGCTTTATCTTTGCCGCAGCTATTCGGAAGACTACGGAACCGGTCGAGAGACCACAAACGACAAAGTCATCGCCATCAACACCCGCGGCTGCAGCCCAGCGGATTCGGCCGGGCTGTCAGATTGGTCTGAGTCCGCAGAAGACGTGTCCGGTTTGGGCTCATTGGGCTTAAGTACCAAGACCGGCTTTCCGGTTTTTAGATTCCACACCTCACGAGCGCCCTTGTAGGCCACCGACGCATATTCTCCGTCAGCCGAAGGCGATAAATCGGTCCATCCCACATTCAGGCGCTCAATGTCTCAATGCTCCAATAGTCACGGTTGTGGCGCCAGTCCCAAATCGGGATTGAGCGGCGCAGGAAGGATCTTCAGTTTCAGCTCGCGAACGGCCAGATCATAACGCGCTCAGGCGGATACGCCGTGCTTACGGTGGATAAGTCCGAGACCGTGGACGAAGTCATTTTCGCCGAAACAGGCGATCTCCAACTGCTTGGTGCGCGCGCTCTGGAAGGTCTGAATCTGCAAGTGGATGCTCGCCGGAAAAGGCTGGTTGCTGTCGGCCCGATCGTCAGTGCAGCGGCCGTGCCTCGGCGCTTCGGACGTTTGGTGCAGGTCGCCCCGGCAACGCCGAAGACTCGTGGAAATACCCGGGCAAACAAGCCGAAACCGCCTCGGGAGACCAGAGTGAAGATGAGTGGCCAGAGGCCAGGTGTCAGGTCAACTTGAGTAACTCGCAAACCACCGAAATGGACCGGAGCGAAAGCCCACGCGAAAGTTAGCCGGGGCCCTAACCAACGGACACCCTAAAACACAATCACAACAATCTTAAATAAATCGACACTCCCCATAACCGAAAGCAAACACAGCCCCAGGTGCCTCACCTCTAACCCAAAAACTCCGCCCCAGGCTCGCATCGAGCGTGGCCTCATGCATAATGAGGTCGTGAAAGAGAATTCCAAATCCGCCCGCTCCAGACCCCAGGAACTCGTCTGGAACCGAAGCATCGGAGGAGGAGGGGGCGAAAATGGCGCATAATACCAAACGAACCCGGCCATCTTCTTGAAAACAAACAAGGCTGTTTTTTAGCAAAATGAAGCATCCTTAACAAAAGGACCCGAGATTCCGGCAACTATCATTCGTAAAATCAGGTTGTGAGACTTGTAGCGTTTGCGATGGTAGTCCTCGGTTTATGTGCCCAAACCTCGCCTGTGTTTGAGGTAGCGTCCATCAAACCGGAGCCGTGGACCGGAAGCGGCGGCGTCTATGTGGTGGTGCGCGGTAATACCCTGAACGCCGAGCACAGCTGCTTAAAGGATCTCGTAAGTTTCGCATGGCGCCTGGAAGACTTTCAGCTTTCCGGCGGACCTGCGTGGGCCGAGCATGGGCGTTTGGATCAGTCCGACCTTTATCAGGTAATTGCTAAGGCTCCCGGCGATACTGCTCCTCCCGAAGGGCAGTTCCGTTTGATGCTGCAGGCGCTTCTGGCAGATCGATTTCATCTCCAGGTGCACCATGTTCAGAAGGAAGTTCCGGTTTACTGGCTTGTGGTAGCTCAGGGCGGACCTAAGCTGGTAGAGAGCGCACCGGATGCTAAGTTCTCGATGGCAATCTACAGCGGGCGCGGGTCTGAGCCGACCAGAATGCGAGCAACACATGTTTCGATCGACAAGCTGCTTTGGCAATTGGGCCACTATGCGGGTCGGCCGGTACTCGATAGGACCGGGCTTACGGGTTTCTACGATTTCGACGTGGAATGGTCGCCCAACTCGCTGACGGCCGATGCGGAGGGACCTTCGGTTTTTGCCGCTCTGCAGAAGTTTGGGTTAAAACTGGAAGGCGGTAAGGCTTCCTTCGATACCGTGGTTATCGATCGGGCGGAGAAGCCTTCGGAGAATTAACGCAGTGGCGGCGTAGTTGCCGGCGGCCTGCGGTGCATGGTGGATTGCTCGTAGGCGTAGGCGAACTTGATCAGGGTGGCCTCGTACCAGGCCTTGCCGAAGATCGTCATCCCAATGGGCAGAGTTCCGCCTCTTGTGAAACCCATCGGCACGTTGATCGCCGGAAAGCCTGTTGTGGGTGAGTAGAACTGGCTGTTGTCTCCGGCGGGTGTGTTTAAGTCGCCGATCAGGCGCGGTACGTTGCTCCACGTGGGATAAACAAACGCGTCGAGCTTGTATTTGTCCATGGCTTTGAGCACGGCGGCCCGGACCTGCTCGCGGTAATTCCGGTCCGCTTCGCAGGCGGGCGTTTCGGGGCCATTCTCAGCGCCTTTGTCCGCCGTCTCAAGGCGCGCCTGAACGGAGGGATGATAGCCTCGCGACTTCAACACGTCTGCCAGGCTTTTCACGGGAACCTTGTCGCCTTCCGCCGCCAGGAAATGGTTGAGATCGTATTTGAAGCCCTGGCAGCCGCCCCCGCGACCTCCGCCGCCTCGCTGGACCTGCTCCACCGTTACCGGATCCACGATGGTGGCTCCCGCCCGCTTAAGCTCTTCGATGGCTCTCATGAAGATCTTCGTGATCTCGGGGTCGGTGGAATCGCGTTCATAGGCCTGACGCAGAATTCCAATGGTTGCGCCCTTCAATCCATTACGATCGAGAGCGGCCAGATAGTCAACCCTCGGATGGTCATGCGCGGCCGCGGTAACAGGGTCGTTCGGGTCTTCCCCCACGATCACCTGAAACACCCGCGCGGCATCTTCAACCGTCCGTGCCATCGGTCCTGCGATGTCGGCAAGCATGCTCAGCGGGAACACGCCCGCCCGGCTCGTAAGCCCCATGGTCGAACGAATGCCCACCAGCGACTGATGCGACGACGGACCGCGAATCGAGTTGCCGGTATCGCTGCCAAAACCGACCAGGCCCATGCTTGCCGCGATGGCCGCCGCTGTTCCGCCACTCGATCCCGCGGTGACTCGATCGAGCGCATAAGGGTTGTGGGTGTAGCCCGGCAGGATCGAACTCACCGTCTCATAAGGGCTGAACGCCCACTCGGCCATGTTCGACTTCGCCAGCACAATCGCCCCCGCTTCCTTCACCCGCTTCACCGGAAAAGCGTCGTGATCCGGGACGAATTTTTCAAACGCCAGCGCACCGTTGGAGGTTCGAAGCCCTGCGGTCTCGAAATTGTCTTTCACAATCATGGGCACGCAGTGCAACGGACCGGTAAGACCGGACTGCGCAAAACGGCGGTCGAGTTCGTCGGCCTGCTTCTCGGCATCGGGATTGATCAGGACGATGGCGTTAATGGCGGGGCCGTTCTTGTCATAGGCGGCGATGCGCTTCAAATACTCGCCTACCAGAGCGTGGCAGGTCAGACGGCCGGCTTTCATCGCATCGTGGACCTGTGCGATGGTAGTCTCTTCGACCTCGAACGTCTGGGCCGCAAGCCCGAAAGCGGCCAGCAGAACGCAGGCAGTGAGGCGTAGCATGGGAACAGGATCGCATGACCGGCTCTGAAGAACAGGTCTCATTGGGACGGCGCCGCTCGGCGTTGCGCTTCATTGTTTGCCTCGGCGTTGTCAGCCTGTTCGCCGACATGACTTACGAAGGCGCGCACAGCATAATTGGGCCTTATCTGAAAGACCTGGGCGCCAGCGCGTTTCAGGTGGCCCTGATCGCAGGGATCGGCGAGATGCTGGCGGCAAGTCTGCGTCTGTTTTCGGGGCGCTTCGCGGATCGCACGCGCGCTTACTGGACCATCACGTTTGCCGGCTATGCGATGAATGTGGTCGCTGTACCGGCGCTGGCCTTCGCGGGCAACTGGCAGATGGCCGCGATCCTGATCGTCTGCGAGCGCACCGGCAAGGCGATGCGCGGTCCCGCGCGCGATGTGCTGCTCTCGGGCGCCACAGCAGACGTCGGGCATGGCTGGGGTTTTGGGCTGCACTCGATTATGGATCAGACCGGCGCCGTGATCGGGCCGCTGCTGATGGTTGCGGCGGTAGCTCGTTCACATCATTTTGGGCCCGGATTCCTGTGGCTGGCGTTCCCCGCGGTCGGCACGCTGATTGCGCTGACCATGGCTCGCATCCTGAATCCCGAGCGCTCGCGGCCCGTAAAGAACGTTTCGAACCAGGTGCTGCCGAAGGTCTTCTGGACTTACGTGGCGGCTGCGGGATTGCTCGCCTGCGGGTTCGTCGATTTCCCGCTGCTGGCGTATCATTTCCAGTCGGTGAACATCTCAACTCCGATCGAGATCCCGCTGCTCTACGCGGGCGCCATGGGAATGAACGGGCTAACGGCCCTGCTGTTCGGCCGTCTCTTCGACCGCATCGGCTTGAATGCACTGGTGCTCGGGATCTTCGTTTCACTGCTCGCCCTGCCGTTCGGATTTCTGGGTGGGCCGATCGGGGCCATCGCGGCGGTGGCCTGCTGGGCAACCGGTCTGGGCGCTCAGGACGCCTGCCTTCGGTCGGGCATCGCAACTGTGGTTTCGATGAACAAGCGCGGCTCGGCTTTCGGCGCTTTCAACGGTGTCTACGGCGTGATGTGGTTCCTGGGCAGTTTGGCGATGGGGCTTCTGTATTCGCGTTCTTTGGTAGCCCTGGTGGCTTTCGGGATCGCCGCCCAACTCCTGGCTGCGCTTTTGTTCTTCCGTCTGCGGGGCAGTATCCGAGAATAAAGGAATGCCTGTAGATATCGAAAACCTGCGGCGGCATTACGCATCTCTGTCGGATGACGCGCTGCTTGAGGTGAACCGCGCCGAACTTGTGGCAGCGGCGCAGAACTGTTATGACGAGGAGATTACGCGGCGCGGCCTGTCCGCTTCGAACGAGGTTACCCGTGAACAGGGTGAGATCGAAGCCGGCGTGGTTTTGACTCGCGACGAGAATGAGCCGGAGTGGATTGAAGAAGCCGCGGAGGTTTATTCCATCCTGCTTCGTCCGGGGATGACGGGCGCGACCGATATCGATGCGGCCCGCTCCGCGCTGCTCGAAGCCGGGGTTCCCTGTTATCTGGATGTGCTCGAAGAACCTTCCGACGACCCTAACATCCAGCCCACGCAGCGCTGGCGAATTCTGGTCCCGGGCGAGTTGAATCTGCAGGCGACCAGCATTCTGGAGCGCGACATCTTTAACGAAGAGTTCGAGGCCGTCTGGAGGCATCATCTGGAGGCGCTGTCCGACGAAGAACTGCAAGCAACTGAGCCTCAGGACGTTCTCTGCGGACTGTTCGACCGAGTGCAACGCGTATTACAGGCTTACGAAGATGAGTGGGAGAAGCGCGGCCTGCCTGTCAGTCCGGCATAACCTTCAGCGTCTCCAGCACCGATAGAACGCCTAACACCAGCAGCGCGCTTACGCCTGCCCATCGGACCATTCGCGGCGAAACTCGCGCCAGAATCCACGGCCTGACCCCCGCCCCGATCGACGCCGCGAGAGCGCCCTTAGTCGCCATCGCCGCGACCGCGCCGATCCAGACGGCGAGAGGCGAATGGAAGCGCGCGGCCATGGTTGCCGCTGTTATCTGACCTACGTCGCCCCATTCGGAAAAGAAGATCGCCGCGAACGAGACCATGGCCGCGCGCGCATATCGCCGGTCGATTTCGTCCTGCGATCGCTCTACCGGCTTCCGCCACAAGGTAATCGCGATCCCGATAAAACTCGCGCCGGTGAGCCCCGCGACCAGCAGCGGGGGAAGTTTACCGATCGCGCTGCCCACCATTACGGCCACCGCCATCTTGGCCATAAACGCGGCCAAAACGCCGAAGACGATGGGCAGAGTTCGATAGCGCGTCGCCAGTACGCCCGTCGTATAGAGCAGTTTGTCGCCCACGATTTCGGCGACGAAAACCGCTCCATACGTTGCGAGCAGGACGGAGATCATTTCGTCGGCGCGGGCGCGGGAGCTGCGGCCGAAACGCCGTTCACGCTCGCCTTCAGGGCCGCCCACTTCGCCATCAAGGCGCTGTACGCGGCCTCCTGCCTGCGGCAGGCCTCGAGCTGGGCAGCAGTCGGGGGCATTTCGGCACCCTGCATGGTCATGACGGATGCCACCAACTGGGCGCCGATGCTGGTGAGCGTGGGTGCGGGCGCCGGAGTGTCGTCTGCGGCTGCGAAGCCTCCGCCACCACCTCCTCCGCCGCGACCGCTGCGGCCACCGCCGGCAGGAGCGGGCACGGCCACCGGAGCGATCTCTTCCAGCTTCTTCACCAGCGTGTCATTCGACGCCGATTGCTTGCGCGCCTTCACCTTATCGATGAGCGCCCGCGCTTCCTTCTGAGCCGCAGCAGCGTTGTGCGCGTTGCTCTCCATCTGGGTGGTCAGAGTGAAGATCTGCTGAACTTCCGGCGTAACCTTAACGCGCGGGTCCATCTTGATCGTGATCGGCTGAGTCAGCGTCCTGCCATTCGCCGTGAGCCGAACCGAATAAACGCCAGGAGCGACCCAGGGCGACGCTACCGCGGGATAGGTTCGATGAGGTACCGCGCCATTCGCTCCACCGCCCCCGCCGCGTCCGCCGCCCCCACCGCCGGGGATGGGGTCGTAATGCATATCCCACCAGAATCGGTGCATGCCGGCCGAGGTTTTGAGGATCTGCGGAGGTGCAGGCCAATAGAGCGGCAAGCCGCAATCCGGCAGTGTCGGAGTTTCCTGGCAAAGCTTGTTGTAAGCCGCCGGATCGGTTGCCGGGTCCGGTCCTTTCGGCGTGTCTTTGCTCGAATAACTGCGGATCACGCCGCCCTTCGCATTGAGAAACTCCAGCTTCACTTCGTCCGACGGCGACGCCAGATAGTAATCGACAAGCGCGCCCGGAGGCGGGTTTTCACCGGCCGGCAACTCCGGCGGCCACGGCGTGGGATCGTTGGTTCCGAAGCGGACGCGGATTCCGGTCTCGGGCTTGAAGAGGTAAGCGTTCGAAGCCGCGGCTGCGTCCGCCAGCTGCCTCAGCGTAGTCACATCGTCGAGAATCCAGAAACCTCTGCCATGCGTGCCCGCCACCAGATCTGAGCACATGCAGGATTCATCGTCCTTCACTTCGATGTCGCGTACTGAAATCGCCGGCATGTCGATGCGGAGAGAGCTCCAGTTATCGCCATCGTCGATCGAGAACCACACCTGGGTATCGGTCGAAGCATAAAGCAGACCTTTCTTGCGGGGATCTTCACGAATCGAATTCGTTACGGCCCCCGGGGCGATGCCTTTCACGATTTCGGTCCATGTCTTGCCGCCATCGTGAGTGCGCCAGAGGTGTGGATTCATGTCGTCGAGCCGCAGCGTGTTGGCGGCAGCATAGGCGGTCTTCGTATCGAAGTGCCCGGCGTCCATGTTGAAGATTCGGGTCCACGGTTTGATTTCCGGAGGCGTTACGTTGGTCCACTTCGCCCCGCCGTTGGTGGTGACCTGGATCAGGCCATCGCCAGAACCGGTCCAGAGGACGTTGACGTCCAGCGGAGAGGGCGCGAGCGCAGTAACAGAGCCCACCGCGGTGGGTTGCGCGGGCGGCGTCGATCCATATTTCCCCGCGTTAGCCGGCACGGTCCAGTTGGCCCCGCGCGTCAGATCGACGCTGATGGCGGTCCAGCTGTGGCCGTTGTCGGAGGATTTCCAGACGCCGGCCGTGGCATAGAACAGCACTTTCGGATCTTTAGGCGACCAGTTGAGAGGCTGGGTTCGGACGGTACGCGCGGGCGGTTCGTTGCTGGGCGCGGCCGCAGGGGCTGCTCCTCTGCCGCGACCGCCGCCGCGGCCTCCTCGGCCACCACCTGGGCCTACGCTTTCTTTCTGGCCGGTGAGCCGGTTGAAGACTGTGACTTTGCCGCCGAAGACCAGGTTGGGGTCTTTGGGGTCGGGCGCGGCATAGCCGTATTCTTCGATGCCGACGGGGTGCCAGTCATGGAAGGTGATCTCGCCATCGTTCCCGCGGCTTTCGACGCAGGCGGAGCCGGAATCCTGCTGGCCGCTGCAGAGGCGATAGGGGAAGGCTTTGTCAGCCGTGACGTGATACATGGCCGCGGTGGGCTGGGTATACCAGTTGCTCCAGGATTCCCCTCGATTGGCCGACACTACGCCGCCCTGATCGCTGACGAGCAGAATAATATTCGGGTTGTTCGGATTGACCCAGCTCTTCTGATAATCGTCGCCCCCGGGCGCGCCGCGCACCGCGGACCATGTGAGGCCGGCGTCTTCGGTGCGCCAGAAAACGGTGGAGCAGCTATAGACGACCTTTTCGTTCTTCGGGTCGACGGTAACTGTGGGGAGATCGCCTCCCCCGATGCGGCCCAAGGGCCGAGTGTCTGGCGGGTGCCGGGTCGATCCCATTTCGGATACGCGCGGATCGTCGGTCGCGAGAGTCCAGTGTTCGCCGCCGTCACTGGTTTTGTAGAAAGAAATGGCGCCACCACCGCCGCCGCGGCCCCCACCGCGTCCGCCTCGTCCCGCGGCGACGGTTGCGTAGAGAACCTGCGGGTTGCTGGGCGCGATGGCAAGGTTGGCCTCGATGATCGGCGGGAGACCGCCGGCGAGTTTCTTCCATGTCGTGCCGCCGTCGGTCGATTTGAAGATGCCGCCATCGGTGCCGCTGAAGGCGCCGTTTTCGTAGAAACCCTGCTGCTGCTGCCAGAGCGATGCGTAGACGGTGTTGGGCTGGCTCGGGTCGATCCGGATATCGTTACCACTCGTGTATTCGTCTTTGTACAGGACCTTGTCGAAATGCGCGCCGCCGTCGGTGGAGCGGAAGATACCGCGTTCGGCATTGGGACCGTAAGGGTGGCCCAGCGCGGCGACGAAGAAGCGGTTGGGGTCGCGTGGATCCACGTCGATCATCGCGATCATCTGCGAATCGCGCAGGCCCAGGTGCGTCCAGGTTTTGCCCGCGTCGGTGGATTTATAGACACCGTCTCCGACCGCGAGATCGGGCCGGATAATGCCCGCGCCGCTGCCGACATAGATGATGTTCGGGTTGGAAGGCGCCACCGCAATCGCGCCGATCGAGCCGGTAGGCTGATTGTCGAACAGCGGAGTCCAGGTGGAGCCGTAGTCGGAGGAGCGCCAGACCCCGCCATTATCGAAACCGATGTAGAAAACGTTCGGCTGACTGGGCACGCCGGCGAGTGCGCGTGCGCGTCCGGCGCGTGGCGGCCCGATCGACCTCCAGTGCATTTCGGAATAGAGTTTGGGATCGATAGTCTGTGCGGGAATCAGGGCAATGAGCCCCAAACCCAATAAAAACGGCCTGCTGAAGCGGGAAAGAAGCACGGCGGTCACTCTCCTGAATTCGCTTAGTGTAGCAATCCCGGAAGTTCCGGCTACACTCGTAGCTATGCGAACGGTGCTGCTGGCGGTTCCCCTGCTGTCACTGGCGGTGCAGGCTCCGGGCGAGACCGAGGTTCAGCAGGCGCTGCTGGGATCGTGGACGGGAACCCTGGAATACCGCGATTATTCAGAGCCTGCCACGTCCACAAAGCGAGTGAATCTGCCCACCTGGCTCACCGTTCAGGCAACGGGCGCCGATCTCCGTCTGAACTACATTTACGACGACGGGCCCTCAAAGACAGTGACAGAGACTGCTGTGATACATTTCGAAGCCTCCGATACGGCGCAGTTGCGCGAGGGGCGGGGAACGATCGTGATAACAGCGCCAGGCAAGGAAAGCGACAAGCCGGTTCAGACGAAGACAACGTACCGGATCGGAAGAAATATTTTCGAGATTCTGGAAGAGACCGCGCCGGAGGGCGAGCCTTTCGCCTTCCGCCATGCCTATACGTTCGTGCGGGCCACGCCGCCATGAGAAAAATCCATTACCAGACCATCGCGGTGATTCTGGCCTTCTGCCTGTCTATCGGCGCGGCGTTTTTCTTCGGCTATCGTGCCAGCACCATGGCGAGGCAGATGCGGCGGCAGAACGAACCTATTCGGGCCTGGATGAGCGTGCCGTTTGTCGCCCACGCGCATCATGCCGACCCCGCGATCCTGTTCCAGGCGATCCACCTTCCCGTCGATCCGCACGACCGTCGGCCGATCCGCGAAATCGCCCGCGACGAGCATGTTCCTCCGGCGGAACTGATTCGGGATCTCCAGAAAGCTCTGGATAAGGCGCCTCCGAAGCAATGAGCGACCAGGTACTGGCGGCTCTCGCTCATTACGGAGCGCCGGCTCTGTTTGCGATTGTCGCAATCGCGGCTGTGGGAATTCCGCTGCCTGTGACACTGCTGCTGATTGTGACGGGGTCGCTCGCGGCGCAGCGGGTAATGAATGTCGGGGTGGCGATCGGGGTATCTTCAGCGGGTTCCGTGCTGGGCGATCAGATCGGTTATGCGATCGGAAGGTGGGGCGGAAGCGCTCTCCAGTCTCGCTTCATAAGAATGCTCGGAAGTCCGGAGCGGCTGCGTCGCATTGACGATAAAGCGAAGGCCTGGGGCGGCGCGGGAGTATTCTTCAGCCGCTGGCTGGTCACTCCTCTGGGGCCCTGGATCAACCTCGCCAGCGGCGCGGCCCGCTACTCGTGGATTCGGTTCACCGTTTGGGATGTTCTGGGCGAGACGCTCGGCTGCGCGCTTTACATCGCGCTGGGCATGGTATTCAGCGATCGCGTACAGGCCGTCGGCGCCATTCTGGGAGACTTGAGCTGGGCTTTAGTGGCGGTCATTGCCGCGGTTTTGCTGGGGCGAATGCTGTTCCGGCGAAAGTCGGCAGACGCTACATGAAATAGTCTTTGACCTTAGCCAGCAAACCTTTTTCGTGAGGCTCATTATTCACCGGCAGAGTACCCAACAGTTGCTCGAACAGCTTGCGCTGCTCTTTTGAAAGTTTCGTAGGCACTTTGACCATCACGTGCACCACCAGGTCCCCCCGCCCGCGTCCCTGCACTTCCGGAACGCCCTTGCCTTTAACGCGTAATTCGGTCCCACTCTGAACCCCTTCGGGAACCGCCAGCATATGCGGGCCTTCAAGGGTCGGAATCTCAATCTGATCCCCTAACGCCGCCTGGGCAATGTTGATGGGTATGGTGCAGTGCAGATCGTTCTCATGGCGTTCGAAAACCGGATGCTCTTTCACCGTGAAGAAAATGTAGAGATCGCCCTGGGGTCCGCCGTTAACACCGGGCTGCCCTTCGCCCGAAACCCGTAAACGGTTGCCATCGGCGATGCCCGCCGGGATATTGACCTTGAGCCGCTTGTTGACCTGACGGGCGCCTTCGCCCCGGCAATCGCGGCAAACGTTCTTAATAATCTGCCCCGTGCCGCCGCAATGCGAACACGTCCGGCGTACCGAGAGGAAACCCTGGGAGAACAACTGCTCCCCTCGGCCATGACACCCGGGGCAGGTGACGCTGCTGCTGCCCGGTTCGGCGCCTCTGCCCTGGCAGCGCGGGCAGGCTTCCAGCTTCGGAACCTGTATCTCAACCGACTTTCCGAATGCCGCTTCTTCAAACGAAAGCGAGAGGTCGTAGCGAAGATCGTCGCCTTTGGCGGCGCGGTTGCGGCCCCCGCCGCCACGCTGCTGGCCGAACGCGTCGCCGAAGCCGAAAACCTGGCTGAGCAGATCGCCCAGATCTACCGCCGAAGGGTCGAAGCCGCCCGCGCCCATGCCGGAAAGTCCCTGATGCCCATACGCATCGTAAGCGGCGCGCTTCTGCGGGTCCGACAGGACGCCGTAGGCCTCCGCGGCTTCTTTGAACTTCTCCTCCGCCGTGTGGTCGCCGGGATTCCGGTCGGGATGATACTGCAGGGCGAGCTTTCGGTAGCACGCCTTCAGTTCCTGATCGCCGGCTCCGCGAGAGACACCCAGCACCTCGTAATAATCGCGTTTCGTCACGGGCATTCGTTTTAAATTACGGATTCACGGCGACTTTCACCATCGCCGGACGCAGCAGTTTTCCTTTGAAATGATAGCCGCGCTGGAATTCTCCCAGCACCGCATGATCCTCGGCTTCTTTGGTCTCCACGCGCTCCACCGCCTGATGCAGATATGGATCGAACGTCGCGCCGGCAGTATCGATCGGCTCCAGACCCTGTTTCTTCAGCGCCTCGTACAGCCGGCCATAAATCATCGCCACGCCTTTGGCGTACTCGCTATCGGCCGTTTCCACCCGCAGGGCGCGGTCGAAATCGTCCAGAATCGGCAGGAGTTCCTTTACCAGTTCCATGCCTGCGAATTGCGAGAACTCTGATCTCTCCTTCTCCGACCGTTTGCGGAAATTGTCGAACTCGGCCTGGCGGCGCAGGAGGAGCTCCTTGAGTTCGTCGCGCTCGGCTTTCAGGCTGTCTCTCTCTTCGCGAACGGCATCCGCGCTGCCATCGACCGGCGGTTTCGACGACACTTCGTCTTCAAGCGTTACTTTATTTTGCACTGTCACTTCAGTCTCAGGTTAACATCGCCCGGGCGGATGCTAACTCACTCCACCCGTCTGCAGCGACTCGAACGTCCGGCCAATCTGATGAACAGCCGAGATTACCCGCTCGTAATGCATGCGCATCGGTCCCAATACCGCCACCCGGGCGCGCACTCCGGAGGGAAGATCGATCGTCACTCCTATTAGAGTCAGTTCCCTCATTGCGGGATGCGCGTCTTCGAGGCCCACCTGTATTCCGACCTGCCCGGCAGATGATTCGAGGAAGCGGTCCAGCATGGCGACGACGCGTTTTTTCTCTTCCAGGGCGCGGAAGAGGTCCCGCATACGCTCGCGCGTGAGATGAAGATCGAGCCCGACCAGATAAGATGCGCCATCCATTTCGACCTGTGGATCGCGGTCTGCCACCAGCAGCCCTTTGTTGCAAAGCAGCGTCAGATGCTGAAGGAAAGCGTCGTACGCCGCCCGTTCTTCTTCGATCCTGCGCAGCAGTTCCGCCCGTGCCTTTTCGAGCGTCCACCCTGCGAATTCGACGTTCACGTAATTGCGGAGGCGCGTAAGTTCGTCCTGCGGCAATTCTCGGTCGAGCGTAACCACGCGGTTGCGGACCATCTTGTCCCGTGTTGCGAGAATCATCAGAACCCGATTGCCCGAAAGCCCGATCAGTTCCAGATGCTCCAGTTCCTGCGATGAAGAAGGCAGCGCCGCGGCGATGCCCACGTTACGCGTCATTTCCGTAAGAATCCGCGATGCCGAGGTTACCTGCTCCTCAAGCGATTCGGCCGATTGCATCTGGCTGAAGATACGCTCTCGTTCCGGCGCGGATAGCGGTTTGGCGGTCACCGATCCGGCAAAACTGCGGAAAGCTTTGTCGGTCGGGATGCGCCCGGCGGAAGTGTGCGGCTGCGCCAGATAGCCCTCATCGGCCAGATCCGCCATCACATTCCGGATGGTCGCCGGGCTGAGCGAGAGATACCGCATACGCGATATCGTACGGGAGCCAACCGGTTCTCCGGTCTCGATGTAGGCGCGCACGATGAGGTGCGCGATTTCGCGTTCTCTCGCACTCAACTCCCCGCCCGCCAATGGCATCCGGTGTGAACTCCCTTCTTTCAATATACTGTTACAGCTTCACGCGAGCAACCGGCCTGGCTATAGTCCCGGCTTTTGGTACACTGAGAGTTTGTTTCAAACCGGTTTTTCGCAGGTGCGGAGTCACTTTTGGGTAACCGGACCTAATCCCCATCGGAGAATTCATGTCAGTTCAGAAGTATCTTTTTACGTCCGAATCGGTGACTGAAGGCCACCCGGACAAAATCGCCGATCAGATTTCGGATGCCGTCCTCGACGCCGTCCTCGAACAGGACCCTTATGGCCGCGTCGCCTGCGAAGTGCTGGTGACCACCGGTATTTGTGTCGTCTCGGGCGAGATCACCACCACCTGCTACGTGGACGTTCCGCTGATCGCCCGCAACACGATCAAAGAGATTGGCTATACCGATGCCGCGTTCGGCTTCGACAGCAAAACCTGTGGCGTTCTCAACACTATCCAGAGCCAGTCGCCCGATATCGCGATGGGCGTCGATACCGGCGGCGCCGGAGATCAGGGCCTCATGTTCGGCTATGCCTGCGATGAAACGCCCGAACTGATGCCGCTGCCCATCCAGCTCGCGCACCAGCTTACGAAGAAGCTCTCCGAAGTCCGTAAGGCGGGCACGGTCGACTATCTTCGCCCCGACGGCAAGAGCCAGGTTTCTGTTGAGTATGTGGACGGCAAGCCTGTGCGCATCGACGCTGTCGTGATCTCCACCCAGCATGGCGACCATGTGACCACCGAGCAGTTGCGGGCCGATGTCCGCAGGCTGATCATCGACGCCGTGGTGCCGCAGAACATGGTGGACGAGAACACCAAATATCACATCAACCCGACGGGGCGTTTCGTTATCGGCGGTCCTCATGGCGACACCGGTCTGACGGGCCGCAAAATCATCGTCGACAGCTACGGCGGCATGGGGCGTCACGGCGGCGGCGCATTCTCCGGCAAGGATCCGACAAAGGTGGACCGTTCCGCTTGCTATATGGCTCGCTACATCGCGAAGAACATCGTGGCCGCCGGGCTGGCGACGCGCGCGGAAGTCCAGTTGGCCTACGCCATCGGCGTGGCCGACCCCGTCTCCGTCATGGTGAACACCTTTGGAACCGGCACGATTCCTGAATCCGAGATCACTTCGCTGGTTCGTGCCCATTTCCCGCTGACGCCGAAAGGCATCATCGAGCATCTCAACCTGCGTCGCCCGATCTACAAGGCAACCGCTGCGTTCGGCCACTTCGGCCGCACGGGCGATTCCTTCAGTTGGGAAAAGACGGATAAAGCGGAAGCGCTCAACCGGGCTTCGAAAAAGGTCGGCGCGGCAGCCGACTAGCAAGGCCGAAACATGTGTGCTTGCGGATGCCTCCTGCTGCTGATCGTGGCCGGAGGCATCGCATGGCTCTTTCTTCACGGCTTATGGTTCGTTGCGATTCTGGTCCTGATCGCGGCCGCCGCCTCCGGCTGGTTTGGCCGAAATGCCTTCAGCAGACCTAAACCGCCTTCAGCAGGACCTTCATAACTCCAGGTTGCGCAGCCTGCCCGAATGCTTCGGCGGCGCTGTAGAGTGGCATTTCCCCGGAAATCATCGAAGCCACATCGATCTTCCCGCTTTCGAGCAATTCAAGCGCGGGTTCGAAACGTCCGCAGCGCGATCCCACCAAAGTAATTTCATTCACGATCACCGGAGCGGTGTCCACAGGCACCTCCCCATGTACGGTTGACTTCAGAATCACCGTGCCCTTCGGTTGCGTCATGCTCACAGCCGCCCGCAAACCCGCCGGTGATCCTGTTGCGTCCACTACCCATTCGTACCTGGCCTTCGGCAGGTGGTCGCCCGCGATTTCAGTCGTCACGCCGGCACGTTCGGCAATAGCCAGTTTCTCGCGATGCCGGCCGAACTGGTGGACTCGACAGCCTCGTGCCTGGAGAGTTTGAGAGATCAGCAGCCCAAGCTTTCCATCGCCCAGCACTGCAACCGCGCCCCCCGCCGGAATTGCGACCTGATCCAGGATCTGGCAAGCCGAAGCGAGGGGTTCGATAAAAACCGCCGCTTCCGTACGGATGGAATCCGGTACAACGTGAAGATTTCGTTCCGGCAAGGTGAGAAACTCGCGGAACGCGCCGGGGTGCTTCACGATCCCCAGCACGGTGCGATGGGGGCAATGCCGGCCGAGTCCCCGCAGGCACCAGGAACAATGTGTACAAGACAGGTTTATCTCGCCCACCACTCGCTTGCCCCGCAGCGCGGCCGTGTCGCACTCCACCACCTCGCCGACAAACTCATGGCCCGGAATGCCGGAAAAGCCATAATATCCGCGCTGCAGCTCAAGGTCGGTATTGCAGATTCCCGCCGTCAGCAGCCGGATGAGGGCAAATCCTTCGGGCCGTTCGGGCCGAGCGATTTGCTCGACCCGAATCGCGCCCGATTCCAGATGAACCGCCAGCATCACGCGGTGGTAGCAGCCGCTTTACGCACTTCGATCAGTTTTTTCATGCGAGCTGACATCTCGTCGATCTGTTTTCGCGCGTCCGGCAGGGAGAGCGTGAGCTTCTCCAGGTGCTGGAGGAAAGTCGGTGTGTAGCCCGCGCGGATAGCCGCGAGGACAGGTTCGATTTTAGTGAAAACGACCAGATATTCGGAAGTGGAATCCTGAAACATCTTGCGGTCGATAGCGCCGTTCTCCACAAGCGACGCGGCCATGTCCCAGTAACTGAGCACCTGACGGACGTAGGCGCCTTGCGGACTCATCATCGCGGCCATGAATTCATCCGGAGTTTGGGGATCGAACGTAGCCCAGAAGTCGCGAGCTTTGCGCATGGTTTCTTCACGGCGCTGCTCGTAAAGGGTCAGAATCAGTTGAGCGCTTTCAAAAGGTGTAGGCATCTCCGCTCACCTTACCAGATTGCTTTGGGGTAGTGGCCCCGAATCGTCTGATCCGCCGTGATCAGCGGCGCGAAACCATTCGCCTTAGCTTGTGAAACGATCATCAGATCGAACGGGTCCCGCGTCCATGTTTCGAAAAGCGCCGTTTCGGTCAGGTCCGCGAACGAATGGTTACAGACCTGGACGCTGATCTGCATCCTAAGTTGTTTGGCCAGATCCTGCGGTGCTCGGATGATCCGCTTGATTTGGTAGAGAAAGTTGAGCTCGATCAAAACGGCCGGCGAGATCAGCAGATCGTGTTCGTTCATGGCGTCGAGCGCCGGAGCGCTGATTTTTGAGAGGTTGTTTTCGCAGAGCCATACCACGACGTGTGTGTCGAGGTATGCGATCAAAGATCGGTCCAGTCCTTAACCCATTCCGCTTCCATAGCCGCCTGGAGTTCTTTTCCAGCCTGTTCGAGATCCACACCAGGGGCTGTAACCGGCTGGCCGACGAGCTTATCGAGCTTAGACTGCTTCTTCTCGGGTTTCACGTCGAAAACCACTCCTTTATACGTGAACTGTACGACTTCGCCGTTCAAAGCGTGGTCCGCCAACTGAAATAAATCCTTGCGAAACCGTGTTATCGTAGCCGTCACAAATCCATCTTACCCCGAACGTACATGTCTGTCAAGCGATAACGTACATGCCCGCGTTCGCTCGGCTGCGATACCATAAAGTCTTGCCCCCGGCAACTCCCGACATTCTGGCCCGAATTGTCTCCCGGAAACGTGAAGAACTCCGGGAAACCGCGATACACCCTCAGGCATTGCGCGCCACCGCCGAAATCGCCAAACGAACCCGCCGCGATTTCGCCTCCGCCCTTCGCTCATCAACCCCCGCCATCATCTCGGAAATCAAAAAAGCCTCCCCCAGCAAAGGACTCCTGATAGAGAATTTCCACCCCGCCGATCTCGCTCAAAGTTACCAGCGCGGCGGCGCGGCGGCCCTCTCCGTCCTCACTGATCGTGACTTTTTCCAGGGCGGGATCGAAGACCTGAAAGCCGCCCGCGCCGCCTGCAGCCTTCCGGTACTCAGGAAAGATTTCACAATCGCCGAGTATCACGTCCTCGAAGCGGCCGCAGCGGGCGCCGACGCAATCCTCCTGATTGCCGCAATCCTCGATGAATCCGAAATGCGCGCCTTCCGCGAACTGGCCGCCGAATTCTGCATGGCCGCGCTGGTCGAAGCCCATAACGAACCGGAACTCGAAAAGTCCCTGCGCTCCGGCGCCGAAATCATAGGCATCAACAATCGCGATCTGCGAACCTTCCAGGTCTCGCTCGAAACCTCAATCGGCCTCGCCCCGAAGATCCCGGCGGGCATCGTCAAAGTCAGCGAAAGCGGCATTTTCAACGCGGCGCACATTCAGCAGCTGATGGCAGCCGGCTACAACGCGTTTCTGGTGGGTGAGCGGCTGGTGCGCTCGGAAGACGCGACTCTCGCGCTCAAGGAACTGGTGGCCTGAAATGTTTGTCAAAATCTGCGGTATCACAAATCGAGAAGACGCCGAAGCGGCTATTGAAGCCGGCGCGCAGGCGCTCGGATTTATCTTTCATGGATCGAGTCCGCGCAGCGTCACGGCGGATTCGATCAGTTCATGGATCAGGCAGATCCCGTCGGGCATCTGGAAAGTGGGCGTGTTCGTGGACGAGTCTCGCGAAATGGTGGAAGAGATCGCCACCGATCTCGATCTCGACATCGCGCAGCTCCACGGTTCGGAAGCCCCGCGCAATTATCCTCGCGGCGTCAGAGTGTGGAAGGCAGTTCGGATCAGCGATTCGGTTTCGGCCGGCGACAGCGGACGGGCCGAAGCGCTCCTGCTCGATGGCCCCGGCGGCGGGAAAAGTTTCGATTGGTCGCTGGCGACAAAAGTGCCGGGGAAGTTCATTCTGGCCGGCGGTCTTACTCCGGAGAACGTGCGCGAGGCGATCGACAAAACGCACCCCTGGGGAGTAGATACTGCCTCGGGCGTTGAGTCTTCGCCCGGCCACAAAGACCACGCGCGCATGAAACAGTTCATTAAGGCTGCTCTCGGATCATGATTGCGACACAGCCCGATGCTGGCGGGCACTTTGGTCCATACGGCGGCCGGTACGTACCGGAAGTTCTGATGTCTCCGCTCGAAGAACTCGAGCGGACTTATGCGGAAGCGACGCGGGACCCGGGGTTTCAGGAAGAACTCGACCACCTGCTGGAGACTTATGCGGGGCGACCCACCCCGCTGTACTTCGCGAGGCGGTTGTCGGAAAGCCTCCGCGGCGCGAAGATCTACATCAAGCGCGAAGACCTCCTCCATACCGGCGCGCACAAGATCAACAACTGCCTGGGCCAGGCTCTGCTCGCCCGCCGCATGGGCAAGCAACGCATCATCGCGGAAACCGGCGCCGGTCAGCACGGCGTCGCCAGCGCGACCGTCTGCGCGTTGTTCGGCTTCGACTGCACCGTTTACATGGGGCAGGAAGACATGGACCGGCAGCGTCTCAACGTTTTCCGCATGCGTCTGCTGGGCGCGAAGGTCGTGCCGGTAACCAGCGGCAGCCGAACACTCAAAGACGCCATCAGCGAAGCCATGCGCGACTGGGTCACCAACGTCGCCGACACGCATTATCTGCTGGGTTCGGCGCTGGGAGCTCATCCCTATCCCGCGATGGTGCGCGATTTCCACCGCGTCATCGGTATCGAAGCGCGTGAGCAGATTCTCGAAGCCGAAGGTCGATTGCCCGATCAGGTGATCGCCTGCGTCGGCGGCGGCAGCAACGCCATCGGAATCTTCCACCCGTTTATCGAAGATGAATCCGTCAGACTGGTGGGCGTGGAGGCCGGCGGCCGCGGCCAAACCCTGGGAGACCATGCGGCGCGCTTTGCGGGCGGCTCGCCAGGCGTCTTACAGGGAACACGCAGCTATCTTCTGCAGGATGACGATGGCCAGATTTCATTGACTCATTCGATTTCGGCGGGGCTCGATTACGCTTCTGTCGGTCCCGAACACGCATGGCTGCACGACGTCGCCCGCGCCGAATACTGCGCCTGTTGCGATAACGACGCCCTCAAGGCCGCCGTCACCCTGAGCCGCATGGAAGGCATCATCCCGGCGCTCGAATCGGCCCACGCGGTTTCCGAAGCCATCCGGCGCGCCCCCGCGTATCCGGGTGAAACGTTCATCGTCAATCTCTCCGGCCGCGGCGACAAAGACATCGATATCTACAGGAAGAACCTGCCCGAACTGGACGCCGCGTGACTCGCATCGGCAAGCTGTTTGAGAAGCTGAAAGAGCAGAAGCGCTGCGGCATGATCGCCTATCTCACGGCGGGAGATCCCTCGCCTGCGGCCACGCCCGCGCTGGTGGCGGCTCTCGAACGCGGCGGCGCCGATTTGATTGAACTCGGCGTGCCTTTTTCCGATCCCATCGCCGACGGCCCCGTGATTCAGCAGGCGGGCGATCGCGCGCTGCGTGCCGGCACCACCCTGGCTCGCGTCCTGCAGATGGCCATCGAGATCCGCAAAAAGTCCGAAATTCCGCTGTTGCTTTTCACCTACCTGAATCCGGCTCTGAAATACGGTTTTGAAAAGCTGGCGCACGATGCCAGAGCCGCCGGAATCGATGGCTGCCTGCTCACCGACGTCAGCGTGGAAGAAGCCGAGGAATACGTTCGTGTGATGCGCGAAGCCGACCTCGATACAGTCTTCCTGGCCGCTCCCACCAGCACCGATGAACGCCTCGAACTCATCGCGCGCTATTCCAGCGGCTTCGTCTATCTGGTCTCCCGCACCGGTATCACCGGAGTCCAGGACAACATCGCCGATTCCGCGCTGCCGCTCGTTCAGCGCATGCGCGCTCACACCCATCTCCCCATCGCGATGGGCTTCGGAATCTCAAAGCCCGAGCACGTGGCCGCACTCAGTGGAATGGTCGAAGCCGTGGTCGTCGGCAGCGCCATCGTGCGCCAGATTGAAAAGGATTCCTCTAAGCTCGAAATGTTCATGCGCGAGCTTTCTCTTCCCCTGGCGGTGTGCACACCGCCATCACAATTGAACAAGGGCGCGATATCTTAGTCTCCGATGGCGAAGCCTGAAGACATCGCACGGGCGCTGGACGCGTGCCGCGAAAAAATCGATTCCGTCGATTTGCGTCTCCTCAATCTTCTGAACGAAAGAACCTCCATTGTTCAGGAGATCGGCCGCATCAAAAACTCATCGCAGTTGCCCGTCTATGAGCCGCGCCGCGAAGATCAGGTGTTTTCGAACGTGACCTCGCACAACAACGGCCCGCTGCCCAACGACGCGCTGCGCCGTATCTATGAGCGCATCATCGACGAAATGCGCAAAGTTCAGAAAGACCGTATGGAGAAAACCTCTTAGATGCTGGTCGTAATGCAGCAGGGCGCTACCGAGGCCCAGATTCAGAAGATCATCGACCGCCTGGGTCAGGACGGCTTCGATATCCACCGTTCCACCGGCGTAATCCACACCGTGCTCGGCGGCGTGGGCGGTAAGGAAGATTTCGATACCGCCGTTGTCGAACTAATGGAGGGCGTGAAGGAAGTCCACCGCATCGTTTCTCCTTATAAGCTGGCGAGTCGCGCCTTTCGCCCTCACGGAACCATCGTCAAAATCAAAGACGTTGAAATCGGCGGAACCGCGGTGGTCGTTATGGCGGGGCCGTGCAGCGTGGAGAATCGCGATCAAATCGAGCGCTCGGCCGATATCGTGGCCGATGGTGGCGCCCGAGTAATTCGCGGCGGCGCTTTCAAGCCCCGCTCTTCGCCCTATAGTTTTCAGGGACTGGGTGAAGAGGGCCTGGAACTCATGCGACGCGCGGCGGACCGGCGCGGGCTTCTCGTGATCAGCGAAGTAATGGACTCTTCGCAGATTCCTCTGCTTTCGGCCTATGCCGATATCCTTCAGGTAGGCGCGCGCAACATGCAGAATTACAATCTGCTGCGCGAACTCGGCAATATCCGCAAGCCGGTGCTGCTCAAGCGCGGTCTGTCGGCCACCATCGAAGAACTGCTCCTCTCAGCCGAGTACATCATGTCCGGCGGCAACTACGATCTCATCCTTTGCGAGCGCGGCATCCGCACCTTTGAAACCTATACGCGAAACACCTTCGACGTCTCGGCGATTCCGGTAGTGAAGAAGCTCTCTCACCTGCCCATCGTGGCCGATCCCTCGCACGGCACCGGGCGTCGCGATATGGTTCCTTCCATGGCGCGCGCCGCCGTGGCCGCGGGCGCGGATGGCCTTCTTATGGAGGTGCATCACGATCCCGAACATGCCATGAGCGACGGCGCGCAGTCGATGTACCCCGCTCAGTACAGCGAGTTGATGGATCAGTTGCGCCGGATCGCGCCGGTGGTGGGGCGCTCGATCTGATGCGCTGCGCCGCCATCGTGGGCACGGGCCTGATTGGCGGGTCGTTTGGGTTGGCTCTGCGCAAGGCGGGGTTTCAGGGTTCCATAATCGGCGTTAGTTCGGACCGCAGTATCGCGGAAGCCCTCACTCGCGGCGCAATCGACCGCGGCGCCTCTCTTGCCGATGCCTGCGCGGAAGCCGATCTCATCTTCCTCTCCCAGCCGATCTCAGGC
>Ga0302319_10007170_pt1 | contig 21958 bp, 23 predicted proteins | sample Bog_T0_2_FD_203319 | JGI IMG/M metagenome (GOLD analysis project Ga0302319, IMG submission 203319) | Peat permafrost microbial communities from Stordalen Mire near Abisko, Sweden - Bog_T0_2 | ecosystem: Environmental > Terrestrial > Soil > Wetlands > Peat | place: Sweden: Abisko, Stordalen Mire... | reverse complement strand
TAGCTGATAGCTGACAGCTAGCGAACGAAGTGAGCAAATGACCATCGAAGGCAAGCGTCAAAGCATTCCGTTAACTGAAGGTCCGTCCCGCGCGGCGGCTCGTTCCTACCTGCGCGGCGCGGGGTTCAAGAAAGAAGACCTGCACAAGCCGATCATCGGCGTCGCAAATACGTGGACCGAAATCGGCACCTGCAACGTGCATCTGCGCCAGGTGGCGGAGTGGCTCAAGGAAGGCATTCGCGAGGGCGGCGGCACGCCAATGGAGTTCAACACCATCACCATCTCCGACGGCATCACCATGGGCACGCAGGGCATGAAGGCGTCTTTGGTCAGCCGCGAAGTTATTGCTGACTCGATCGAACTCGTCGCTCGCGGCAATCTCTTTGACGGTCTCGTCGGCATCGGGGGCTGCGACAAAAATATGCCGGGCATCATCATGGCGCTCTGTCGCCTCGACATTCCCGGCATGATGTACTACGGCGGATCGATCGCTCCCGGCAAGGTCAACGGCCCCGACGGAACCCAGATCGACATCACGATTCAGAATGTATTCGAAGGCATCGGAGCGTACGCCGCCGGCAAAATCGACGAAGCCGGCCTTGAAGTGCTCGAAGCCAACGCCTGCCCCGGCGCAGGCGCATGCGGCGGCCAGTTCACTGCCAACACCATGGCCATGGGTGGCGAGTTCCTCGGCATCTCGCCGATGCAACTCTCGGGCGTTCCGGCCACGGACACGGAAAAGCGCGAAGCCACACGCGCCGCAGGCCGCATGTTGATGGATGCAGTGCGCGCCAATCGCCGCCCCTCGCAGATCATCACGCGGCAGTCTCTTGAAAACACCATCGCCAGCGTAGCCGCCAGCGGCGGCTCGACAAATGCTGTGCTGCATCTCATCGCCATTGCCCGCGAACTCGGCATTCCGCTCAACATGGACGACTTCGACCAGATCTCCACGCGCACGCCGTTCATCTGCTCGCTTACGCCATCGGGCAAGTATGTAGCCTCGGACTATCAGGCAGCGGGTGGCTCGCGCCTGCTGGCCAAGCGGCTCATCGATGCTGGATACGCAAAGGGAGACTCCATCACCATCAGCGGCAAGACTCTGGCCGAGGAAGCCGCGCTGGCCAAAGAGACTCCAGGCCAGGATGTGATTGCAACTTTTGAAAATCCCATCAAACCCAACGGCGGCCTCGTGATACTGAAAGGCAATCTCGCCCCCGAAGGTTCGGTGATGAAAGTAGCCGCAGCCGGCCGCTACGATCATCGCGGACCGGCGCGCGTTTTTGAATGCGAAGAAGACTGCTTCGCCGCCGTGCAAACCGGCAAGATCAAACCCAACGATGTTCTGGTCATTCGCAACGAAGGCCCCAAGGGCGGCCCTGGCATGAGAGAGATGCTGCAAGTAACCGCAGCCGTGAGCGGCAACCCCGAGCTTAGCTCCACTGTTGCCTTGCTCACCGACGGCCGCTTCTCCGGCGCAACGCGCGGATTTACAGCGGGCCACGTTGCCCCTGAAGCATTCGTCGGTGGCCCCATCGCCGCAGTGCGCGAAGGCGACATCATCGCCTTCGACATTGCCAAGCGCACCTTGACGGTCGAAATCAGCGACGAAGAAATGAAGTCACGCCTCAAGAACTTCAAAGCCCCCGCGCTCCGCTGGCCCAAGGGCGTCTTCCGCAAGTACGTAGATCGAGTGACCAGCGCTTCCGAGGGCGCAACAACGTAAGAGCGGCTTTCAGCCACTAGCTTTCAGCTTCCAGCTGGGCTGTGGATCAGAAGAAGCTGGGATTCATTTCAAGTCATCGGATCAATGGCATCTTTTCAAAAAGATATCCGCTAGCATGGGCAGGGCAAACTGAAAGCTGAAGGCTGAGAGCTGAAAGCTGGAACAAGGAGTCACACATGGCAAGCAAGGAACAAGCGCACACAGCAGACGCACATCTCACTACGCCGACCAAGCTCACCGGCGCGGAGATTCTCTGGGCCACACTCGTAGGCGAGGGCGTAACCACGGTTTTCGGCTATCCGGGCGGCGCAATCCTTCCCGCTTATGACGCGCTGCGCAAGTTTCCCATCCATCATGTTCTTGTCCGCCACGAGCAGGGCGGCGCGCACATGGCGGATGGCTACGCGCGCGCCTCCGGCAAGATCGGCGTGTGCCTGGCCACCAGCGGTCCCGGCGCTACAAATCTTGTCACCGGCATTGCCACTGCGATGCTCGATTCGATTCCACTGCTCGCCATAACAGCCAATGTTTCCTCCAAAGTTCTCGGCACCGACGCATTTCAGGAAGTCGACATTACAGGCATCACGCTTCCCGTGACCAAGCACAACTTTCTCGTCAGCAAGGTAGAGGACGTAGCCCCGATTCTGCGCGAGGCCGTCCAGATTGCAACCACAGGACGCCCAGGCCCCGTGCTCGTCGATATCACGAAGGACGCGCTGCAAGCCTCGACGACCTTCGACTTCAATGCTGCCAAGCCGAAGCCCGCGCGGCCACACCCCATGCTCGGCCTGCCGGACGGAGGCCTTGCTGAAGCAGCGGAACTGATTCGCAACGCCAAGCGCCCGGTGATTCTCTCCGGCCACGGCGTCATGGAGTCCGTTGCCATGGAGCAGGTTCGCGCCCTGGCCGAGCGCGCGCAGATTCCCGTTGCCACCACGCTTCTCGGCATCGGCGGATTTCCCGCTTCGCATTCTCTGTGTTTGGGCATGATGGGCATGCACGGCGAGTCGTGGGTGAACCAGGCCATTCAAGAGTCCGACCTGCTCATCGCCTGCGGAATGCGCTTTGACGATCGCGTTACCGGCACTCTGGCCAGCTATGCGCAAAAGGCCAAGAAGATTCATATCGAGATCGACCCATCCGAGATCAATAAAAACGTCAAAGCCGATGTGGCTCTGGTCGGCGATCTTCGCGCCGTGTTAGAAGAGTTGCTGCCCCGCATATCGGGCCGCGACGGCTCGGCATGGCTCAAGGAAATTGAAAATAGCAAGGGCGCGGTTGCCGTGAAGGACATCAAGAACCTGCCCGACCTGGGCCACCTTTACGCGGCGCACGTGATACACGACCTGTGGCGCATCACAAACGGCGACTCCGTTGTTGTGACCGACGTAGGCCAGCATCAGATGTGGGAGGCGCAGTACTATCACCACGACAAGCCGCGCACGCTCATCACCTCTGGCGGCCTCGGCACCATGGGCTTCGCGCTACCCGCCGCCATTGGCGCCAAGATGGCCTGCCCGGAAAAAGATGTCTGGGTCGTCGTCGGCGACGGCGGATTTCAGATGACGGCAGCGGAGCTTGCAACCATCGTGCAGGAAAAAATCAAGATCAACATCGCCGTGGTCAACAACGGCTTTCTCGGCATGGTTCGCCAGTGGCAGGAGTTTTTCTACGACAGCAACTACGAAGCCACACCGATGGTCAGCCCCGACTTTGTAAAGCTGGCCGATGCACACGGCATCCCCGGCCTGACAGTACGCGAGCGGGCGGAAGTTGCCCCGGCGGTTGAGGCAGCGCTCTCCAGCAATGGCGCATTCCTGATCAACTTCATGGTGGAGAAGGAAGAGTCCGTCTACCCCATGATCCCCGCCGGCAAAGCGCTGCATGAGATGATTCGCCGCCCCGGCAAAAACCCGATCGAAGAATCGGCGGACGATAAGTAGGAAAGACAGCCTCTAGCTTCTAGCCTCTAGCTTTTTCGTGCCAGCCGTGATGGCTTTGTTTGACACGTCTGAATCGAAGAAGAAGAGCTAGAAGCTAGAGGCTAGAAGCTAGGAGCTAGTTTTTATGTTGCATACATTTGTTGCTTATGTTGAAGACCGGCCGGGTGTGCTTACCCGCGTGGCTTCGTTGTTCCGCAGGCTCAACATAAATATCAATTCGCTCACCGTCGGCTCAAGCGAGCGGCCCGGCCTGTCGCGCCTCACGCTGGTCTGCGAGGCCACGGCTGAGTCCGGCCCTCGCATCCGTGCCAGCCTCTTCAAGCTTGAAAACGTCGTCGACGTGGACGACATTGCCAAAACCCCCGTCGTCACGCGTGAGTTGGCGCTGATCAAAGTAGCGGCTACGCCCAGGAACCGCGCCCAGATATTCGATCTCGTCGAGGTATTCCGCGCGCGCATCGTCGATCTTACCTCGGAGTCTTTAATGATCGAGATGACCGGCGTTGAAAGCAAGATCGAAGGCCTAATCGAAGTGCTGCGCGAGGACGACGGCCGCATTCTCGAAATCTGCCGCAGCGGCAAAATGACGATGCGCCGCGGCCATCATGTAAGTCGAGTGCTTAAGGCGATGGGCACAGCAGAGTAGAAGATGTGAGGGTTCGTACTTTCCCCGGTCTCTAAATCAGACCGGGGGCACCCAGGTTCAGGGGTGAATTGAAATCGATAAGAGAATCTCAGATACCAAACAACACAATCCGAAAAGAAAAGGAAAACTAGACAACACCATGGCTAAGACTTATTACGATCAGGACGCGGACCTTTCGCTCATTCAATCCAAAAATGTGGCCATCATCGGCTACGGCTCCCAGGGCCACGCCCACGCGCTCAACCTCAAGGACTCGGGCGTCAAAGTCAAAGTTGGCCTGGCAGCCAACTCCAAGTCCATCGCCAAGGCGCAGAAGGCCGGCCTAGAAGTTGCTACCGTTGCCGATGCCGTCAAATGGGCCGACGTGGTCATGGTCCTGGTTCCCGATCAGACTGCTGCTAAGTTGTATGCAGACGAAATTGGCCCCAACCTCAAGCCCGGCTCGCTGCTCATGTTCGCGCACGGCTTCAACATCCACTTCAAGACCATCGTCCCCGCTGCGGGCATCGACGTAGGCATGGCCGCGCCTAAGGCGCCGGGCCATCGCGTGCGCGACATCTTTCCGGAGGGCGGCGGCGTCCCGGGGCTCATCGCCGTTCATCAGGACGCGACCGGCAACGCCCATGCGCTGTGCCTGAGCTACCTCAAGGGCATCGGCTGCACCCGCGCCGGAGTGCTCGAGACCACATTCAAGGAAGAGACCGAGACCGATCTCTTTGGCGAGCAGGCCGTACTTTGCGGCGGCGTCAGCGCGCTGGTCAAGATGGGCTTTGAAACGCTCGTCGAAGCCGGTTACCAGCCCGAGAGCGCGTACTTCGAGTGCCTCCACGAGCTCAAGCTCATCGTTGACCTGATGTATCGCGGCGGCCTGGCCTACATGCGCTACTCCATCTCAGATACTGCCGAGTGGGGCGACTACGTCAGCGGCCCGCGCGTGGTCAACGACGAGAGTCGCAAAGCGATGAAGGCCATCCTATCTGAAATTCAGGACGGAACGTTTGCGAAAAGATTCCTCGCCGACCAGAACTCCGGCCGCAAGGAGTTCATGGCCTTCCGCGAAGCCGAAGCCAAGCACCCGATTGAAATCGTCGGCAAGCAGCTCCGCTCCCAGATGCCGTTCCTCGATCCGGTCACGGTTGAGGAAGTGTCGAAGAGCCGTTGAGCTGTTCCTGTGCTTATATCGTGGGTCCAGATCGATTTGGAGCACACATGGGTCAAAAGGGATTTGTAAACAACGCAGTGGGGCTAAGATTTCGGAACATAAGAGACAGAATTGATGCAATTCGTCATTATGGAGGAAATCCGCCCCGCTGTGCCTGTTGCGGAGAAGATCAATTTTCATTGTTGTCGATTGACCATATCGATGGTGGCGGAAACGAAGAGCGGGAAAAGCTCTTTGGGGACAGACGCCTTTGCGGCCATGATATGTATCGCTATTTGCGTAATAACGGATTTCCTGATGGTTATCAGGTACTTTGTTATAGCTGCAATACCGGAAAGCGCGACAATATGGGGAATTGCCCGCACAAAGTACCAGCTCCTTCACCAGATGAATTCCTAAGGCTGTTTGATGTACTTAGAGTGGGACAAGGGAATTGGGCTGCTACCGAGACTGACGAATATCAAGCAGCATTTCAGGCCGTACAGCGGAAATGGCAATTTGGCAAAAAGACTGAGGGAGTCTCTGAAGCTGATTAAGAACCCGAAAGGTTCTCGATCAGGGTCCGTAAATCCCGTCCCCCGTGCAGAATGCGAACAATCTCCACCGTTTCTGTTCCGACACAAAATAGAATGGTTGCCCTGCGCTCAAAACCCATTGAGCGCAGCCCCGGAAGACGCGAAGGGAACAGTGTTCCCCGCTGCGGAAGAGACGAAAGCTTGAGGTATGCTTGCTCCAACCGCTCAATATAATTCGCGGCGATCTGAGGACTGGCTTGGCTCGAGATATAGCGATAGAGGGATATGAGGTCTTTACGGGCTGGTGGCCGAAAAAGTACCTCGTACGACTTCACCGCATGGATTTCCGAATGGTTTCCTGATGTATTGCGCGCAGCTCGTTGAACACATCAGCAGCCGGAATACTCGGACCTGGATCAGCGAGAGATTCTTCGGCTAGCTGGGTGAGCCATTCGTTCAAATCTGATTCCTCACGCTCAAGAGCATGCAAGCCCGCCTGAATGACCTCGTCCGGGGTGGCATAGGAGCCGGATTTGACCCGCTTCTCGACAGCTTCTCGATATATCCCTAGATCGACTGTGACCATATTCTGAGCTGACGCCATGCGGACCTCCATTCTTGTCATTTTACCCCTGAAATCAAGTCAAGCCTATGGTTGAAACAGTTTTAGCGTTCTGTCCTACACTAAATCCGTCGCCCAGTTCTCCATCCCCGCAAGACCTATGACGGAACGGAAAACCGCGTCGGCAGATACCAGGACTGCTCCCAGTGCAATGGCGTGTGCGGCGATCAGCATGTCCATACTTTCAAGCGGCCTGCCCGCGGCTTGCTGCCTGACGCGGAGTTGTCCATAGACGCGAGCCTCAGCAGAACCGAGCTGTAAAATTCGGATGCGCGAAAGAAACCCGCGAACCGCCCGACGAAGATTGTCAGAGTCCGGATTCTTGGCAAGGCCGAACTCCAACTCAAACTCCGTGACGATGGAGATGCAGGCAACATCATCATCACCCAGTTTTGCCAGCCGTGCGCGAGCCGCCGGTGACTTGCCCTTGAGGATGTAGCTGACTGTGTTGGTGTCCAGCATGTAGAGCCGGCTCATAGCTCTTCGCGCTCTTGCGGCTGTCCCTGTTGGCGGTCAGTGAGAAAGTCTTCTGGAAATGCGGCCTTGTCGAGCGCGGCAAACACCTCGTCCCAACTGCCCGGCGCCTGAGAGAGAATCACGTCGCCGCTCTGCGGGTCCCTGCGGATGAAAACCTCATTCGACGTAAAGCGAAACTCAGCGGGAATGCGGACTGCCTGGCTCCGTCCGCTCATGAAAACACGCGCTTTATCGGCCAGTGCCATAATTCATACCTCTTGATATATATCATGCCATATCTCAAGATATAGGTCAATACTTTGGCACTCATCGACGAGACTTGGTCGGGCTGAACATTCCCTACTTACTCACCAGTTGCAATCGGCTAGCCCGCTCCACCCCATCCGCGCCGGTTCGCGTCACGCTGCTCACGGCCACTCCGGGCTTCAGGACGCTCTTATCCAGCGGCTCGGAAAGCGTTACAGGCACGTTAGGCGGAACAAGCAGAAAGCGCGATCCGCCCGGATACGTCACTTCCAGTTCCACGCCTGCGTCCGTAGCAGAGACAGTTTTTACCGTGCCATGCGTCATCATATTCGGGTTGGTCGGCGAAACGGCATGTGTCCCTTCCTCAGGCCGGTAGCCGGGTTCCAATATCCGGACCTCTGTCGATCTGCCTGTGGAAGGCGTGACTACCGTATTCGTCGTGGCGATAAAACTCCCTGGCTTGATTGCGTCGGCGTCGAGAGGTTTGTTCACCGAGACAGTCCAGCCCGGCGTCATCTGTACCACGAGCTCTTTTCCATCCTTATCCTGAAGCGTCACGCTATCCCCGGCCACACTCACAATGGTTCCGGAGAAGCCCTTGGGCGGATTCTGGGCGTTCGCAACACTGGCTGCAACGAGAAACAGAAGAGCAGCAATTCCAGACAGCTTGAACATCGGTTTAACCTCCACGGTCATTCTAAGTCTGCTGCATCGAATTGTTCTTGGAAGTAAACTGGCATTCATCCCGTACCTACGGCACGGAGAATATCAAAACCGCGCAACCCAGGATTCCGTTCGCTGTGGCGAACTCCATCCTGGGCTATTTTCCTGCACCCCCTACGGGAGGCCCGCGGCGAGGACAGCCAAATTTTACTCATCGGGATCGGCAGCGCGGTTAGGACTGCTGCGACGACATGCCCAAAAGCACTCCGTAGAACGCTGGAGTGCCGATAAGTGTTCGGGCGCTATGGCCGCATTGGTGCCGCCAACCTCCCGCGCTGTAAAATCAAGCTGAAAAGCCTCATTTTTCGCGGAGATTCCTTGCTCTACTGGCTGCTTTACGAAAAGCTGTATCCGTTCTTTCACCCCTTCCGGATCTTCCGCTACCTCACCTTTCGCACGGCATTCGCCTCGCTCACGGCGCTTCTGATCGCGCTCTTCATCGGCCCTTACGTCATTCAGAAATTGCGCGAGTTTCAGATCGGCCAGTTTATTCGCGACGACGGCCCCCAGTCGCACCTGAAAAAGTCCGGCACCCCGACCATGGGCGGGGTGCTCATCTGCATTGCCATTCTGCTGCCCACGGTGCTGTGGTCCGATCCCGCCAATCCTTATGTTTGGGTTGTCGTCTTCTCCACACTCGCTTACGGCACAATCGGTTTCGTCGACGACTACACCAAATTAGTGCAGAAGCGCAGCCTGGGCCTCACGGCGCGCGCCAAGCTGATGTGGCAGGGACTGGCCGGTGCGTCAGTAGCAATAGCACTTGTCGCCCTTCAGCAGTTCCAGATATTTTCTACACGCCTGAGTGTTCCGTTCATCAAGAGCCTGCGGCCAGACCTCTTATGGCACGGCTGGCCCAGCACTTTGCCGCATATGGCGTTGTTTGCCTTTGTGCCGTTTGTCATCTGGGTTACGCTCTGGCTCACACTCTCGTCCAATGCCGTCAACCTTACCGACGGCCTCGACGGCCTCGCCATCGGCTGCACCATCATTGCCGCCGGAGCGCTCGCCGTTCTCACCTATGTCAGCGGCCACGTTGTCTTTGCAGACTATCTTGAGCTTCAGCGCATGCCCCCGGTCGGCGAGCTGACGGTTTTTTGCGGCTCCATGGTAGGCGCATCCATCGGCTTCCTCTGGTACAACGCCCACCCCGCTGAGGTTTTCATGGGCGACGTCGGCTCGCTTGCGCTCGGCGGAGCCATCGGCACCGTCGCCGTCATTATCCGCCAGGAGTTGTTGCTGCCCTTTATCGGCGGCATCTTTCTTCTTGAGGCGCTCTCCGTCATCCTCCAGGTGGGCAGCTACAAGTTGCGCAAAAAGCGCATCTTCAAAATGGCTCCGCTGCATCACCACTTTGAGCAGCTCGGCTGGCATGAGTCGAAAGTCATTGCCCGGTTCTGGATCGGCGCGCTGGTGTTTGCTTTGTTTGCACTCACAACCCTGAAGCTGCGTTAAGGCCGGCCCCGATCCGTGGGACAATCAAGAATCCGAACAAGCCGTAAGATAGACACCATATGGACCTGAAGGGCAAAAAAGTGCTGGTTGTGGGCCTCGGCAAGTCCGGCCTTGCGGCGGCCCTGTTCTTGCGTAGACAGGGCGCGCAGGTCACCGTATCCGACGTGCGCACCGCCGAAGCCCTGGCCCAGGAACTCCCCGCGCTGCTTGAGGCAGGCATCATGGTCGAGTCCGGCGGCCATGGCCTGCTTACCTTCCGTCGTCAGGACCTCATCGTCGTCAGCCCCGGCGTTCCCATCGATACGCCTGAACTGGTGCAAGCCAGAAACTTCGGTCTGCCCGTCATCGGCGAGCTGGAACTCGCGTCGCGCTATCTCAAAGGCAAAGTGCTGGCCATCACCGGTTCCAACGGAAAAACCACAACCACCACGCTGCTGGGCGATATCCTGCGCCAGGCCGGCATGAACTCGATTGTCGGCGGCAACATCGGCGTGCCGGTTGTTGACCTCATCGATCAAACAACCGACCAAACATGGACGGTGCTCGAAGTTTCCAGCTTCCAGCTTGAGACGACGGTCGACTTCCATCCCAACATCGCGGTCATTCTGAACATCACTCCCGACCACCTTGACCGCCACGGCAGCTTTGAAAACTATGCCCGCGCCAAGGAGCGCATACTGGCCGCTCAGAATGCAAAGGATGCCGTGGTGCTGAACGCGGACAACGAGCGTGCCGCGCAAGCCGCAACTCACTCCGCGGCCCGCATCTACTGGTTTTCCATCGAGCATAGCGTGGATCAGGGCGCATGGGTTGAAGATGGCTACCTGCTCTACCGCGCTGCCCGCGAGGCGGAAGTTGAGCGCGTGATGCCGCTGAGCAAGATCCCGCTCAAAGGCGAACACAATGTGGAAAATGTTTTGGCCGCGGTCTGCGCGGCCCGCCAGGCCGGCGCGCCAGTTGAAGCAATCGCGCACGCCATAGAGGATTTCAAGGCCGTCGAACACCGGCTTGAGCATGTGGCCACCTTGAACGGAGTGGAATACTACAACGACTCAAAGGCAACCAATGTCGATGCCACCGCGAAGGCGATCTCGGCGTTCTCTTCCGGCATTCACCTCATCCTCGGCGGCAAGGATAAGGATTCCGACTATTCGCAACTTGAGGAGCTGCTGCGCCAGCGAGTGCGCGCCATCTATACCATCGGTTCCGCCTCCACCAAAATAGAGTCGCAGTTGCGCGGAGTGGTTTCCATTCACTCCTGCATTACGCTTGAACACGCGGTGAAGGCCGCTGCCCTTGCAGCCCGACCCGGCGAAGTGGTGCTGCTTGCCCCGGCCTGTTCCAGCTTTGACCAGTTTGAAAACTACGAACATCGCGGCCGAGCCTTTAAAGGGCTCGTCCTCCAACATCTCGGCCATGGCACGCCTACTGCCGATGCCGGGCGAAACATTTGAAGGAATAGGAATGAACGCATGGCAAAACGCGAAGGCGTAGACAAGTGGATGTTTTTCGTCACCGTGCTGCTGGTATTTGCGGGCCTGGCGATGGTATTTTCCGCCTCCGCCGTCGTGGTCGAGGAGCAATATCACACGCCCTATGCCTTTGTCGGCCGTCAGGCACTCTGGGCATTGCTGGGCGTCGTCGCCATGGTGGTGCTGATGAATGTCGACGCGCGCCGCTACAACTCGGCCCGCTTCATCTATCCTGCCCTTTCGATCACTCTGCTACTGCTGATTGCCGTCTTCTTTTTTCCCAGCTCGCACAACACGCACCGCTGGATTCGCTTCGGGCAATTGTTCACCTTCCAGCCATCTGAAATTGCCAAGTCGGTGATGGTCCTGTTCCTGGCCTGGTTTCTGCACAAGCGGCTCGGCCTCATGAGCGACTGGAAAGGCACGCTGCTCCGCGCGATTACGATCCCGGTCGTTTTTATGCTGCTAATCGTGCGCCAGCCGGACCTGGGCACGGCCATGGTTCTGGCCGGCGTTACCGGCATGATGCTCATCCTCGCCGGCATGGAGTGGAAATATGTTCTCGGCGCATTTGCTGTCGCCGTATTGGCCATCGCCCCGCTGCTTTACTTCGTGCCCTGGCGCTGGCGGCGCGTGCTGACCTTCCTCAATCCAGGCGCAGATCCAGAAGGCGCTGGCTTTCACATCAACATGTCTTTGATAGCAGTCGGCACCGGCGGATTAACCGGCAGAGGTTACATGGAAGGAATGCAAAAGCTCTTCTATCTGCCCGAAGCTTCCACGGATTTTATCTTTGCCAACATCGCTGAGGAACTCGGCTTCCTCGGTTCCATCGCATTGCTCTTGCTCTTTGTCGTATTTGGAGTGCTCGGCATGCGCGCCGCGTTTCGTTCGCGGGACCCGTTTTTGCGGCTTGTGTCCTTTGGCATCACGGCCACCATTCTGCTTCAGGCGTTTTTCAACATCAGCGTGGTGCTCTCCATGGTCCCAACAAAGGGAATTCCGCTGCCCTTGATCTCCTCAGGCGGCACCTCGTTATTTTGCACACTGGCCTCAATCGGCGTGCTGCTGAACATTACCCGCCATGCCGAGTAGGGCAATTTTCGGATTCGCCTGAAGGACGTACCTTGACCGCTCTCAAAGTTCTCATCGCCGGTGGCGGCACCGGCGGACACATTATTCCGGCCTTGGCCGTGGCTCACGAGCTCAAGCAGCGGTACGGCGCAGAGGTTCTCTTCCTCGGCACCGAGCGCGGCCTTGAAACCCGCCTGGTTCCCGCGGCGGGTTTTCGCCTCGAGGTTATCAACGTCGGACCGCTCAAAAATGTTTCCATCCGCACGCGCATCAACACTCTTCTCGGCCTGCCGCGTAGCTTTAGCGATTGCAAAAACATCATCCGCGACTTTAACCCCAGCGTCGTCCTCGGTGTCGGAGGCTTCTCTTCCGGGCCGGCCGTAGCCGCGGCGTTGCAACTTAAAGTGCCGGCCATGACCTTTGAGCCCAACGCATATCCCGGCCTCGCCAACCGTCTTGTCGGCAAGCGCGTCCAGGCCTCTGCCATTAACTTTCCCGCAGCCGCCAAATGGTTTCGCAATCCCGAAGTCACCGGAATCCCCGTCCGCCCTGAGTTCTTCGCCATTCCCCCACTAGTAGATGCCGCGCCCCACTTGCTCGTCTTCGGCGGTTCGCAGGGCGCGCGAATTCTCAACACCCTCGTTCCCGCGCTGATCAAAGAGTTACTCGATGCCGTCCCCGGCCTCACCGTCACGCACCAAAGCGGCAGCCGCAATCTGGACTCGACTCTCGCAGCCTATGTCGAATCCGGCGCTGACCCCGCGCGCTGGCGTGTGCAGCCGTTTATCGAAGACATGCCCGCCGCCTTCGCGCAAGCTCATCTGGTTCTATCCCGCAGCGGCGCATCTACCGTGGCCGAGCTAGCCGCAGCCGGCAAGCCGTCATTGCTCATTCCCTTCGCCGCAGCCGCGGACGAACATCAGCGCCGCAATGCCGAAGCCATGGTCGATGCCGGCGCTGCAGTCATGTTGCAGGAGAGGGAACTCAACAACCCGCGTAACGACCCGCGCAACAAGCCGCGCAATCTGCTCACCACACTCACTGACCTTCTCAGCAATCCGGAAAGACTGACAGCCATGGGAGCGGCCGCACGAAAGCAAGCGCACCCCGATGCCGCCCAGCGCATCGCAGCCCGCATCGCCCAACTTGGCGCCTAGGAACGTATGAATGATGGTGCTCAATGAACTGCTCAACCCAGCAATAGAATGGGTGCCCCCGGTCCCTGGCATTTGGGGACCGGGGAGACCACGAAATGAAGCCGTCATGATGGTGATGGCGGGTGGCCCAACCAAAGCTTTTGAAATCTTGACTAGAGTATTCAACGAAGTTACAGAAGTCTCACCTCCAACAATTTCACAAAGTTCTTCATCGTCGAATGTGACATTGAACTCGATTTTCTTAGCTTGCACGTCATCACTGTTACGAAACGCGGCAAACTTCGATCCGCCTCGTATTCCAGGCCACCTAAGGCTCGTTCAAGACGGCCGCCTGCCATCCAAGACTTCATCGATGCTGAAGCCATTGCCGACGCCTTGCAGAAAGCGCAGCGCCTCGAGGAAGTTAGACTTTCCGCTGGCGTTGGCACCGACTAGCAGATTGAAATTGCCGAGCTTGAGGTCGACGCTTTCCAGACTGTTGAAGTTCCGGATTTTTAACTCGCAGATCATTACCTCGGCCTCTGTTACGCGTAGTTGCCCGGCTGGTCCCTAGTCCATGCCACAGCCTGCTTGAGTCAGTTTAGCCCTTTACCGCAATCGCAGGAAGGATAAAGCTATATCTGGATTGATTCCTGCGGTGGCCGATCTACCATATGCGGCGAATCGCAAACTGGTCGAGCTGCGAGTCGGGGCTCACGACGGGGATGTCGAGGGCCTGGGCCTGGGCGGCGATTATGCGGTCAAAGGGATCGCGATGGTCAGCGATGAGGCGACCGGCTCGGAGTGCGGCCGCGGGGTCGATGGGTAGTGACGTGTAGCCGGCAGCTTCCATCACAGCAAGATAATCGTGCTCCAGTTTTTCCGCTCCCGGCAGCTTGCCCAGACGAACCTTGCTGGCGATCTCCCAGGCCGTGGCGGCTGATACGAGAATCTCATTGTTCTCGTCGGCTATGGCCTCGCGCGCCTGCGCACTGAGCGCGGAAGGCGTGAGCGTGGCCCAGAGGAGCGTGCAGGTGTCGAGAAGGACTTTCATTCAATGCCGAGTTCTATTTGCCGCTTCCATTCCACAGGTTCAGTTCATCCTCGGGCAGTGGTTCGAAGAACTGCTTAGTGAGAACAAATCCGGGAGTTTCCAGGGCGCCGAGGCGCTTTTTGGCAACTGGTTTTAACGCCTCCAAGCGGGCTACCGGGGTGCGGTCGCGACCGGAGGTGATGGTAACTACCTCACCCTTCTGGGCTTGTTTGACCAGTTGGGACAGGTTGGTTTTCGCCTCGAAGATTGTGGCTTCCATGATGAACGCACCATTACTGCTAACTCATCTTAGCTAAGATAGTTTAGAATGGCAAGCTAATTGGTATCAGCGGCCAAGGGCCAGCGATGGGTCGGCGCTGAGGTCGGGGGGTGCAAACTCGCCTGCTTGCAGGCGAGGCCAGGCCGCGGCGGCGATCATGGCGGCGTTGTCTGTTGATAAGGCGAGGGTGGGGAAGGCCACGCGGACGTGCCGCTTCTCTGATTCGGCTGTGAATCGGGAGCGGAGTTCGCGATTGGCTGCTACGCCTCCGGTTACGAGGACGCGGCGGACGCCAAGCGACTCGGCGGCGGCAAAGGTCTTTTTCATGAGGTCGCCAATGACGGCGCGCTGAAAGCTGGCAATGAGGTCGAGGGTCTGCGGCTCGCACTGGGCGAGGGCTTGATCGACGGTTGGGTTGGCTGGAGCATCAGGGCCAGTAAAAAGAGCTTCGCGGCGGGACTCGGCTTCAGGGCGCAGGTTGTGAAGCTCGACATAACGCAGGACGGCGGTCTTGATTCCAGAAAACGAAAAGAGAAAGTGCGGATCGAGCTGGCCAATGGGCGCGGTCTTGGCGGCTTTGGTTCTAGGCGCGGCTCCGGCAAGATGGACCTTGGTCTTGATCTGCGAAAAGGCAAAGAGAACGGCGCGCGGGTTGCCGTGCAGGGCGAGTTTGTCGATCCAGGGTCCGCCGGGATAACCGAGTCCGAGCAGCTTGGCAACCTTGTCGAAGGCTTCGCCGGCTGCGTCGTCGACGGTGCGGCCGATCAGGGTATAGGTCCACGTGCCGTGCGCGGGGCGGGCGAGATAGAGATGGGTGTGACCCCCGGAGACGACTAAGGCGAGGGCGGGTTCGTCGGGATTTGTGCCATCCCCGGTCTCAGATGCGAGACCGGGGGCACCCACATTTTGCGGTTGAGTGGACTCACGCTCATGCAACAGGACCGCGTGGATGTGGCCTTCTAGATGATTGACGGCGATGAGGGGGAGATTTTGGGCGAAGGCCAGCGCCTTGGCATACGTGATGCCGACGAGCAGCGCGCCGGCGAGACCTGGCCCAGAGGTTACAGCGATGGCGTCGAGGTCTGCGAAGGTGATCTTCGCTTCGGCAAGTGCGGCACGGACTACGGGAACGATGGCGCGGAGATGCTCGCGGCTGGCCAACTCGGGAACCACACCGCCATAGCGGGCGTGTGTGTCGATCTGCGAGGCCACGACGCAACTCAACGTTCGAGACCCACGCTCGACGACGGCAGCAGCCGTCTCGTCGCAGGAGGTTTCAATGCCAAGGATGAGGCCGGAGCCGCGCATCTCTCTAGTCTATTGCGCCAGCCAGTGAGTGAGAATAGATGCAGCGATGACGGTTACGCGAAAGTTCGAAGCGGCATTACGGATTGTCGAAAAGCTGCGCGCGGCGGGATATGAGGTGTACTTTGCCGGCGGATGCGTTCGCGATATGCTGCTGGGCCGCGAGCCGATCGACTACGACGTTGCGACGAGCGCGACTCCCGACGTGGTGTTGGATATGTTTGAGCGGACGTTTGCCGTGGGTGCGCATTTCGGCGTCGTGCTTGTAGCCGACGGTGACGAGGAAGAGTATCTGACCACAGAGGTTGCCGCGTTCCGCTCGGACGGCGCGTACTCCGATGGGCGGCATCCGGATGCGGTGCGGTATACGCGGAGCGCGCAGGAAGATGTGCAGCGGCGGGACTTCACGATCAACGGACTTTTATTGGATGTTGAGCGGCTCTTTCCGCAGGGGCTAAAGCCCGATCCGCTGGAAGGTTTGTCGGCACGACTGAAGTCGTGCCCTGACACAAAGCACTTAATTTTCGATCCCGATACATCCCGCCGCCTTCCTGGCAAGGCTGGGCTTCACGGGGCGGTGATTGATCATGTGGGTGGGCTGGCGGATCTCGATGCGGGTGTCATTCGCGCCATTGGCCAAGCGGAGCTGCGGTTTGAAGAGGACCACTTGCGCATGTTGCGCGGGGTGCGGTTTGCGGCGCGGTTCGGGTTTGAGCTGGAGGAAGAGACGAAACGCGCGATGCGGGCTCTCGCGGGGCATATTCAATCAACGAGCAAAGAACGGGTTCGCGACGAGTTGACGCGGATGCTGACCGAGGGCCACGCGCGAAGAGCTTTCGAACTGCTGGATGAGACCGGCCTGCTGGAAGAAGTCTTGCCGGAGATTGCCAGGATGAAGGGCGTGGAGCAGCCGGCGCAGTTTCACCCCGAGGGGGATGTGTGGACGCATACGCTCATGCTTTTAGAACAGCTTGAGCCGGGATGCAGCATTACGCTGGCCTGGGGCGCGCTGCTGCACGACGTGGGTAAGCCGCCCACATTTCACAGGGCCGCGGACAGGATTCGTTTCAACGGGCATGTGGAAGTGGGCGTTGCCATGGGCGCGGAGATCTGCCGGCGGTTTCGCTTCTCTAATGAGGAAACGCGGCAGACGCTGGCGCTGATTGAAAATCACATGCGCTTCGCGGATACGGAGCGGATGAAGGCCTCGACGCTGAAGCGGTTCTTCCGGCTGGAGAGATTCGACGAGCACCTGGCGCTACATCGAATGGATTGCATGGCGGCGAGCGGAAACCTGGACCACTGGCGGTTCGTGCGCGAGCGTTGGCTGGCGATGCCGGAAGAGGCAGTGCGACCGCAGCCTTTGATCACCGGGCGCGAGCTGATTGCTGCGGGCTATGCGCCGGGCGCGAAGTTCAAGGAAATTTTGCGCGCGGTAGAAGATGCGCAGCTTGAGGGCGCGATTAGCACAGAAGAAGACGCGATGCGGCTCGTGCGGGAGCGATATCCGGCTACATAAGTATGCTTGACCAAGTCATAATGACAACTGCCCCTCGCCAATTCGACATGATTGTTCTGGGTGCGGGCGCGGCGGGGTTGATGTGCGCAGCCGTCGCCGGCCAGCGCGGACGGCGCGTTCTGCTGCTCGAACATAACGGGCAACCTGGAAGGAAGATTTTGATCTCCGGCGGCGGGCGGTGCAACTTTACAAATCTGCATTGCGGGCCGCAGAACTTTCTCTCGGAAAATCCGCACTTTGCCAAGTCGGCGCTTGCGCTTTACCAGCCTCAGCACTTCATCGAGCTTGTAGATCGCTACCGGATCGCGTGGCATGAGAAAACATTAGGCCAGTTGTTCTGCGACCACTCGGCGCGGGTGATTCTCGACATGCTGCTGGCGGAGTGTCAGCGCGGCCCAGACCGGCGGGGCAATGTCGAGTTAATTCTGAACGCGCGCGACATTCAGGTAGAGCGCGATGCCTCTGGCGGATTTTTCGTTTCCTCTTCAACCGGCCAATACAAAGCGGGCGCGCTGGTGGTTGCGACAGGCGGGTTGTCGATTCCGAAGATGGGCGCGACTGGATTCGCGTATGAACTGGCGCGGCTGTTTGGGATCGGAGTGATAACGCCGCGCCCCGCGCTGGTCCCGCTGCTGTTGTGTGGAGATGAGGCGCGATGGTGTCAACTGGCGGGGGTTGCGGCGGATGTTGTCGCGCGAGCGGGCAAGTCGCGGTTTCGAGAGAAGCTGCTGGTAACGCATCGCGGACTGAGCGGGCCGGTAGTTCTACAGGCGTCTTCGTATTGGCAGCCGGGTGAGGAGATGGTGGTGGATTTTGCTCCGGATATTCCTGGACTGTTGAGTGAGATGATGCAGCCGGGAGTGCGCAGGGATGCGGCAGCCCTGCGTTTCGCATTGCGCGCCGTGCTGCCGCTGCGGCTGGCGAATCATCTCGCGGAAGTGGGCGCGCCAAAGGGCTGGTCGAATGCAGCGCTCGAAGAATGCGAGCGGCGGCTGCATCGGTGGGCATTTCATCCCGTGGGGACTGAAGGATTTGAAAAGGCCGAAGTGACGGCGGGCGGCATTGATACCCACGAATTGCAGGCGCGAACCATGGAGGCGCGGAAAGTGCCGAGACTGTTTTTCATCGGCGAGGCTGTGGACGTTACCGGTTGGCTGGGAGGTTTCAACTTTCAATGGGCGTGGGCTTCGGGCGTGGCTGCGGGACGGGCGGTCTGAACGACAGGGGGCAGGTTTCAGGGATCAGTTCGCGGCGGGCGGAGATTGCTGAGTTTCGCCCGGCTCCGGAGGCGGCGCGGGAGCTTTTGCGGGCGGGGTGAGAACGAAGCCATCGCGGACCAGCGCGAATCCGGCCTGCGGCAGTTCAGCCTGAAGCAGTTGATTTTCAGGGCCGGAGAACAGATCGGTGTTGGTGCCGGCGAAGGTGGCAACCACATGATGCACGGTGATGGGTTTGCCATCGAGAATTCCCTGCTCGTCGGCGTAAGTGGCGAGTGTAACCGGCTCGATGGAACCGGCCTGTTTGGGAAGGATGGCCCAAAGGTCGCGATTGTTCTGCGTTGCAGCGAGGGCGAGCAGCGTTTCAAGTGCGCCGGGATCGAAGTCCGGCAGCAAGACTGCGGCCTTGTGTGCGGCCAGCTCCGTCGAGGTACTGCGACCGTTGGCTGAGATGTTTAGAACGAACTGTGCCGAGTCAGGCTTAACCGCGACAGTCACAGCGGAATCATTTACAACGGCGCTCAGTTGCGCTTCGCGGAGTTGATTGGCAGAGGTCAGGTCTTCCGTCTTTGAGAGCGAGTAGTCCAAGCCCTGCATGGAGACGCGGACGACAGATGTGGAGTAAAAGCCGTCAGCTTTGGGCGTGAAGTTGAAACTGGCCGTTCCCACCGCGTGTCCGTGCTGCGCTACCTGAAAGCTGCCTGACTCGGAGCGGGCAACAGAGGACGCGATCAGGGCAAAAAGTGCAACCGGAAGTATGAACGCAGATTTGAACACGGGGCCTAATAACTCACTCACAGCATTAGACACTGAAACCGGAAAAGGGTTGGCATAATGACAGAGATCGGAGCCAGGGGGCAGGCTTCAGGGCTCGGATTTCAGGGATCAGTCCTTTTGGTAGTGGTGCTAACCGCGCCAACTCTTCAACCTTCCAGCTAGTCTTATATGATTTGCCCATGCTTGCCGAATTAGCCCTGGTATCCAAGGTGCATCCATGACCCAAGCTCCGCTCGTGGACGACGCAAAGCCGCATCTGCGCAGGTCGATGGGGTTTTGGGATGTGCTGCTGTTCAACATCGCCTCGGTACTGGGGCCTCGTTGGATTGCCGCAGCAGGTCACAACGGTACATCGTCGATCAGCCTGTGGGTGCTGGCTGCGCTTCTGTTTTTTGTCCCCAGCGCGCTGGTGATCAACGAGCTTTCGTCGCGCTTTCCCGAGGAAGGCGGCATCTATGCCTGGGTGCGCGATGCCTTCGGCCCCTTTCACGGCTTCATCGCCGGATGGACGTACTGGATCTATACAGTGTTTTATTTTCCCGGTCTCTTGCTGGCAGGCGCATCCATGAGCGCGTACATTCTTGGCGAGCGCGGATTGGCGCTGGCGCAGGATCGCAGCTTCCTTCTCTGGGGCTCGATGGCGCTTCTGTTGATTGCTGTGGTGCTGAACATCATCGGGCTCAACATCGGCAAATGGCTCCAGAATGCCGGCGGCATTGGAACATACGCGCCCCTGTTGATTCTCGTTGGCGTGGCGGCAGTGGTTGTTCTGCGGCATGGCTCGGTGACGCACTTTACCGTAGCCAACATGATGCCTGCATGGAACTGGGACACAATCAATTTCTGGTCTCAAATCGCGTTTGCATTTACCGGCCTCGAACTCGTCTCCTGCATGGCGGAAGAGGTGCGCGACCCTCGGCGCACGCTGCCTCGCGCGGTGTATGCATCGGGAGTGCTAACGGCCGTTATGTATGTAGTGGGAACGCTAGCGGTGCTGGCGCTGGTTCCCGCAGCCGATCTCGACCCGCAGAGCGGCGTCTTTCATGCCATCACTGTCGGCACTGTGGCCCTGCGCATCGGATTTGTCGGCGTGATTGCCGCAGTGCTGGTGACCGCAGGCAATGCAGGCGGAGTTGGAACTACGGTGGCCGGAGTTGCGCGCGTGCCGTTCCAGGTGGGCATTGATCGCTACCTGCCCGCCGCCTTCGGTAAAATTCATCCCAGGTGGAAGACGCCGTATATCGCGATTCTGGTGCAGGCGGTGTTGTCCGGCGCAATTCTTCTGGTGAGCCAGATGAACGAGACGACGCAGGGCGCGTATCAAGGACTGATCGATGTGGCGATTATTCTCTACTTCCTGCCTTTCCTCTACATGTTTGCGGCGGCCATCAAACTGGCAGGCCGCAAGGACCGCGCGAGCAATCGCCATGCAGTCCTGATTCCGGGCGGGATGGCAGGAGTTTGGGTTTGCGCGGGGTTGGGGATTGCGGTGGTCTTGCTGGCAATATTTGTGTCGCTCGTGCCGCCGGGGGATTCATCCAACAAATGGCTGTTCGAAGTGAAGGTGCTGGTGGAGACGGTTGTCTCGATCCTGATCGGGCTCTATCTCTACTGGCGTGGGGCAAGGGCGAAGCGGACGGGGTGAATTGCAGGAGCGCCTTGGGGTGGCGTACAATGTACGCACGGAGAGAGTATGCCTGTTGCGAAAAGAAAAGAGCATCGGCTTCACCTGCGAGCCACAGAGCGCGAAGTTTCAAGGATTAGCCGGGCGGCTGAATCGGCCGGGGTAAGCGTTAGCGCGTTTATTCTGGAGAGCGCAGCCGAGCGCGCAGAGCGAGTGCTCGCCGACCAGACACATTTTGTGCTTTCCGACAAGCAATGGAAGGCATTCACCGCAGCGCTGGATCAGCCCGCCCGGCACCTCCCGCAATTGAAAAAACTACTTCGGGAGCCCTCCGTCCTTGAACGGGCCTGAGTTACATATCGAGCCGCTCTCGCCGGTCGAGCCACTGGCCCGGACCCACGACACAAGCACATTTGATTGCGGAGTTCCTGATTCGCTCAGCAACTGGCTGAAGCGCTTTGCCTGGACGAATCAGCAGAACGAGACTTCCCGTACTTATGTGGTTCGTCGCGCCAACCATGTGGTTGCCTATTACTCGATTGCAACTGGGAGCACTCGCCGCGAGGACTCTCCCGTTCGCGTAGCGAAGGGGCTGGCGAATCATCCTGTTCCCGTCATTGTGCTGACGCGGCTGGCCCTGGACAAAACCGAACAGGGAACTGGGCTGGGCAACGCGCTGCTGAAAGATGCGCTGATTCGGATTGCAGCCGCAGCGGAGATTGTGGGTGCGCGCGCTGTGCTGGTTCATGCCATCGACGCAGAGGCTGCAGCGCTTTATCGAAGATTCGATTTTGAGCCGTGTCCTGGCAATGACCTGCACCTCATGCTTTTGATGAAGGATGTGAGAGCAGTCCTCACCGACTAAATAGACCCGAAATCGATTTCTACCGCCGAGCTTTACGCTTGCCGTCGATCTTTGGCCAGTAGGGAAATTCCTGCGCGTAAAGTTCGCCGTCGAGATCGGTGACGCGCTGCTGCATGCGCATCTGTGCGTCGCGAATAGCGC
>Ga0302319_10007166_pt1 | contig 21964 bp, 14 predicted proteins | sample Bog_T0_2_FD_203319 | JGI IMG/M metagenome (GOLD analysis project Ga0302319, IMG submission 203319) | Peat permafrost microbial communities from Stordalen Mire near Abisko, Sweden - Bog_T0_2 | ecosystem: Environmental > Terrestrial > Soil > Wetlands > Peat | place: Sweden: Abisko, Stordalen Mire... | reverse complement strand
GCGTGAAGTTGCCGGTTTCTACGACTCCGAACGCCGCGCTCGCTTTCGCGCCCGGCGCAAGTCGAATACTGTCGCCGTAGCCCGACGACGCAATTGTGCGATTCGTTGCGGTAGGACCGACGAGGATGTGTGCGACCCCCGCGAGCGATCCCGTCGTGGGCTGTACGGAGGGCGTACCGGAGATCACGCACGCGTGACTGCCAACGTTGTCAACAATGATTGGATAAAAGATTGTTCCGGCGGTGCCGTCGCTCTCGCCCACGCTGAGGCGTAAATCAGCTGATGTGCACGCCAAAGGTCTCGGAAACGAAAGTGACGACAGTGTCGTCCATTTCGTCGTGCCATTCACACAGACGCCGAGCGATGACTTCAATTTAATCAGCGCGCTACCACCGCTAGGGCTCGTCACTTTTATGTACGACGCCTGCTTTTGAGTACAAACAACGCCTTGCTCCGTGACGACATTTTGAATCAATTGAAAAGTGTCATTCACTCGCCACGGCTGTTGCGGCACGGCGAGTCCCTTTGTCGAGGCGAGCGACACGGCGGCCCCAAGACGAACTCCCGATGATGTGGCGAATTGATACGACGTCGCGCTCGACCATTGGCATGTGGGGAAATAGAGGCTCGTCAATACCAAGCGAACCGTTGCGCCACCCGGCCGAGTACTCGTAGTCGACGTCCAAGAAAAGTGTTGTACGTTGCACGACGGCACCGAGGTCGCTGACGCGCCAGAAATGTCGCTGGGAAGGATGGCGACTGAAATCGACCCAAGCATCACTAGTGCGGCGAGCAAACTCGTCACGCGGGAAAATTTCATACCTCCATAGTCGCATCTTGTTTCGAGAACGTGTCAGGTATGAGCCAAACGTCATGGAATTGTCACTAAGTATTTCGCTGGACTTAACGCCCGGCGGTCCGGAAAGCCTGCAATTGCCACTCTTATAAGTCGCGGTGACCGCACTTCGAGGCGTACGAGCACTCAACTAAATTTGATTGAGCGCAACTCGTACGCTCTTTAAGACCTCGCGACCGAAAGACTTATAACGTGCCTGGATTTGCCCGCTTTGACTCCGATGAATCCCACATACTTTCTGATCGTGATCTCAAACGCCGATGGTCGCGTTTTCACGGGAGTATCCGTCTCGTGCAAGGAAATCTATTTCAGCGAGTCGTCGGTCGCATGCTGGGCGAAGACACCATTCGTTACAAGGTCGCCCGCCTCTTCGGACGACCATTACTTCAACTGACGCGACGACTTCGAAGGAAACCTTCGGTCGCTTCCCAAAGCCGGCCCGCGGTGAAACCGATTTATTTCCCGCATAATTATCGACCACCGACCAACGTGAAGATAGATGAGGGCCCCACGCCGGTAATGCCGAACGACGTTGAACTTTTCGTTGTCGCAGAAACCTCCTCGCTGGTGAGCGAGACCGTCACTTCGCTCAACGAGATCATCGTCTCATCGGGCGCCACGTGGCTCCTCATCGTCGACGAATCAATACCTGAACTCGATCGAATCGAAGCGGGGACAATACTCTTGGCCGCCGCGACAGAGGACGACGACGTTGTCTTCGCGGACGAATCCGGACCCAACATTCTTACGCCACTTTTGAAGACTGCGGCCGTTGGTAATCACACGCTGCTCAGTTACAACTGCGTAGGACGACCCGCTTTACTACGCCTTGCGACCCTTCGCGCAACCGGAGCGTTCGACGCTCGTGCGGGTTGGGCATTTGAGCACGACATCTATTTACGACTACGAGAGCGCGATGCCGTCTTTCACCATGTCGCAAAGGTCTGTGTCGCGGGGCGACCTACAATCAGTTTCGACGATGATCACATCGAGCGCGATACGCAGGCCATCGTTCGCACGGCCATGACGCGGCGTGGTTGGAAGGGTTCGGTCGCGCGCGGCGAATTTGGGACGTCGGTTAATTGGCGAATTGATCCCCCCTCGCCCGAGCCCTCCATCGACATCATCATCCCCACTCGTGATCGGATCGATCTCGTGCGACAGTGCATCAACGCGCTCGAGTCCAAGACCACGTACAAGAATTTCGACATCATCATCCTTGACAACGATTCGAAAGAGCAAGAGACGCTCGACTACTTCGCCAACACTAAGTACCAAGTAGTGCCGTGTCCGGGTCCATTTAATTACGCGCACATCGTAAATCGCGGCGTGCAACACTCGAGCGCCGACTACATAGTGACGTTGAACAACGACACGATCTTGGTGACCAATGATTGGCTCGAGCAGATGCTGGGCCTCGCTTCGCTACCCGACGTGACATTCGTTGGGGCGTGTCTGCTCGATCAGGAAGGTCACCACGAACACGACAGCATCGTGATTTCGCCGTACCCCCAGCACTTGCGAATTGACTCGAACTACCCGCACGTCGACCACTTCAGCACCAGTATCCGCGACGTCGCGGCGGTCACTGGGGCGGTGCAGATGGTTCGCCGTGAAATCTGGGAAGAACTTGGCGGGATGGACGAACTGCTGAAGGTGACGATGAACGACGTCGACATCTGCTTGCGTAGTCAAGACGACGGTAAAAACGTGGTCTACACCCCCTACGTTGAGCTCTATCATCACGTCAGTTCGTCGAGAGGGTCACTTGATCCGCTTGTCGACCGCAATCGTTTCCTTCGTCGTTGGGACATTTTTGGAACGTTTCGCGATCCGTACTTTCCTGAGTCGCTTCTTCTACTAGGCGAGACGGTCTACTACCGACATCGGTAGGCGGCTGTACCAAACGGGCACTTCCTACTCTTGTAACCTGACATCGTGCCATCGGCCTGGGCGAAGTTCGTCGCCAACTACCGAAAACTGCCCCCGCCGACAACGCCGTTGCTCGTCATATTCGTCGGGGTCTGCGTTGCCAACGTCCTGTACCTAACGGGATTCTCTCTAATTAATCCAATCTCGTGGACCGCAGGCATCTCGCACGTGATCTGTCACGTGTCGTGCGGGCGTCCAATGATTGACCCCAACGTTGGTTACATCACCCAACCGCTCGGCCACCTCGCCGCGATGGATCTTCTCCACGGACATCTCCCCTACTGGAATTACTTCGAAGGTCTCGGCTCGCCGCTGCTCGGCGAGATGCAATCCGCGGCCCTCTTTCCCCTGACCATTCTCTTTGCCCTACCAAGTGGTCTTCTCTGGTTCCACATGGCCTTGGAGATAATTGCAGGATTCTCGACCTACTTCCTCGCTCGCCGACTGTCACTACCCGTGTTCTTCGCGAGCGCCGCGGGACTTCTCTTCGCGTTGAACGGCACGTTCGCGTGGTTGGGCAACGCCGTGCTCAATCCTGTGGCGTTCCTGCCCATGTTGCTCCTCGGAATTGAGATGATCTACGACGCCGCAACCAAGGGTGGGCCGCGCAAGGGATGGTACGTCGCCGCCTTTGCGATTGCGTTCTCTCTCTACGCCGGTTTCCCGGAGGTTGCCTACCTCGACGGGCTTTTCTGCCTGGTGTGGGCGATCGTCCGATTCTTTTCGCTCGATCGTTCCGTGCGGCTCATCGCCGCGCGCCGCATTGGACTTGCTGCGGTCGTTGGCGGGTTCCTCGCGTTGCCCGTGCTCGTACCCTTCGACGATTACCTCAAGGCCGCCTACGTCGGCGCTCATTCGGGGGGCGCCGACCGACTCTCGCACCTGCCGATCCACGCGATGTCGATGTTCATCGACCCCTATATATATGGCGGCATTTTCTCGAACGCCAACGTGTACAGCGAGTGGGGCGGCATCGGCGGTTACTTTGGGGCGAGCGTGCTCGCACTGTCATTTCTCGGCCTCTTTGGTGTCGCGCACCGTGGACTGCGGATATTTCTCGGGTGCTGGGCGTTCCTCGGCACCCTCGCCATCTTCAATCTCGCGTACATCCATCAAATATTGAATCTCCTGCCGGAGGTAAAGAACGCGACGCTCTCGCGCTATCTCATGCCCAGTTGTGAGTTCGCGGTTATCACTTTGGCCGTTTTTGGTCTCTGGGATCTCGCGACCAATCAACGGGCGAAGAGAATCTTTAATCTGACCAATGCGTTGGCGCTGCTCTTTTTGATCTGGGCCGCCCTCGAAGCGAGTTCGCTCAACAAGGGCCTCGTCCAAAGCCACAAGGCGCGAATCCTCATCGCGGTGCTGCACGTCGTGCCCTTCGTCGCGTTGGTGGCAATCATCGCGCTGGGTTTCTTCACGAGTCGACGACTCGTGACCTTCGCCGTGGCGTTCGTGGTGGTGGGCGAGGCGCTCGTGACTTTTTGGGTGCCCACCGCCGAAGCCGCCAAGAAGATCTCCATCGACACTGCTCCAATCTCGTACTTGCAGACCAACCAGGGCGAGTACCGGTTCCTCGACTTCGGCATCTTGAACGCCAATTGGGCGTCGCAATACGGCCTCAATTCACTTTCAGCGATCGACCTTCCCTTCCCCAAGAAATTCTCCACCTATATCCAACGTTCTCTCTTTCCCGGTCTCACCCCGCCCCAACAGTTCGTCATCCACGACGGGCTCACGGGAATCGAACTCCAAGAGACCGAACTCGCTGACCACTTCCAGGCCTACGAGAACGCTTCGGTGAAGTACCTCCTCTTTCCGAGCAGCCTGACGCTGCTACCCGCGCTCACCAAACTCGGCGTGAAGCCGGTCTTCGAGGATACGCAAGGGATCGCCACGATCTACGAGATGCCCAATCCTCGTCCCTTCTTTTCGACGTCGTCATCGTGCACCGTCACGAGTACCAATCCCGCCGCGGCGAGCGTCAACTGTCCTTCGGGTTCGAACGTGCTCGTGCGAAGCGAACTGCAGATGAAGGGCTGGCGCGCGTTCGTCAACGGCAAAGAAGTGAAGATCAGCACCGTCGACGGCGTGTATCAGACTGTTTCGGTCCCCCAAGGAACATCGAACGTGACGTATTCGTTCACGCCACCGCACGAAAAATACGCACTCCTCGCCGCTTTCTTGGCCGCGTTGTTCCTTCTGGCGTCGTGGATCCTCGGACGTTTTCCCGCTCTCGTGTCCCGACGACGAAATCCGGGCAAACACGCGGCTCGTGACTAGTGAAATTCCCTTGACCGGTGCTGACGTTTTGACCGCCGGCGAACCTCCGGATCTGGAACACTGAAGCGATGAACGCTCGCTACGGCATCACCGTCCCCTTCGATGGCGTCTCGCTGCTCGAACACCGCGAATGGTTCCATCGACTCGCCGACCTTGGCTACAGCGACGTGTGGTCCTCCGAAGTCGACGGTGCCGACGGTTTCACGCCGCTGACACTCTGCGCCGCGTGGGAAGCGCGATTGAACGTGGGCGTCGCCGTGACGCCGGCTTTTACGCGCGGACCTGGACTGCTCGCCATGAGTATCGCCGCGCTCGCCGAGAGCGCCGGTGGTCGATTTACTATGGGACTGGGCGCGTCGAGCCTGCCAGTCGTCCAACAGTGGAACGGCATTTCCTACGACGAGCCTTTCCAAAAGACCCGTGACGTACTTCGATTCGTCAAGCGTGCACTGGACGGCGAGAAAATCGACGACGTTTTCGACACCTTCGAGGTACACGGCTTCAAACTTTCGAGACCGGTGCTTGAGCGACCTCCCATCTTGTTGGGTGCGTTGCGACCGGGCATGCTACGACTGGCGGGTCGCGAAGCCGACGGCGCGATCCTCAATTGGCTGGGCGTCGACGATGTCGCCACGTGCACGAAGGAGGTGGGCGAAGGAAAGACCATTGCCGCGCGGCTCTTCGTCATACCCACCGAGGACGCGGACACCGCGCGCTACATCGCGCGCCGCATGATTTCCTCGTACCTCACGGTTCCGGTCTACGCGGAGTTCCACCGCTGGCTCGGGCGAGGCGATCTACTCCAGCCAATGTGGGACGCGTGGAAAGACGGCGACCGCAAACTCGCGAACGAATTGATCCCCGACGTCGTCGTCGACGACCTGATAATTCACGGTTCCTACGACGCGTGCCGCGAACACGTGGCGCGTTACGTCGAGGCGGGCATCCAGGTACCTACGCTCGCGGTCGTGACCTTCGGCATTGACCTCAACGATGCAGTCGAAGGCCTCGCCCCGCGCTAGACGTTCTCGAACTCGAGAAATTCGAGCATCCCCGCGAACTTCTCACGAGCAGCCGCAGCGCGCGTGGGGATGTGGTCGCTCGGGATTTCGTGCGGCTCGTAGCGCTTGAGGGCGTGACGCGCGACGGTCTGACGGTGCACCTCGTCGGGACCGTCGTAGATGCGCGCCGCTCGCGCGGCGCGGTACATCGCCTCGAGTGGCATGTCCGCGGAGTAACCGAGCGAGCCGTGCGTCTGCAGCGCGCGGTCAACCACGTTGTGCAGCACGGACGCGCCGTAGTACTTGATCATCGCAATCTCGTCGCGCGAGCCCGACGCGCCCACTTTGTCCATCTTCCACGCGGCGTGCAAGGTCATGAGCCTGGCGGCGTGCATCTCAGCTGCTGAATCGGCGATCCAATTCTGCACGGTCTGCTTCTCGGCGAGCAGGGTGCCGTGGGTGAAGCGACTGAGCGCGCGTTCGCACATCATGTCAAAGGCGCGCTGGGACTGGCCCAACCACCGCATGCAGTGATGGATTCGTCCTGGCCCCAGTCGCGCCTGGGCCAGGAGAAAGCCTGATCCCTCGGGACCAATCATGTGATCAGCGGGTACGCGAACGTCCTCGTAGAGGATTTCCGCATGGTTCCCGAAGCGACCGTAGGTCACCACGGGATCGTCCATGGAACCCACGTCGCGCAAGATGGTGACGCCTTTTGTCTCGACGGGCACCACGAACATCGACGAACCCTGGTACGGGTGCACGTCGGGATTCGTCACCGCCATGACGATCAAGATGTTGGCCACCGAGCCGTTGGTCGTGTACCACTTGCGCCCGTTGATGATCCACTCGTCGCCGTCGCGCACCGCCCTGCTCACCAAAAGTCGCGGATCACTGCCCGCAGTGTTGGGCTCGGTCATCGAGAAACCCGACCGGATCGAACCATTGAGCAGCGGCTCGAGCCAGCGCTCACGAATGTCCTCACGACCGGTCATCTCCATGCCCGCCGCCAACAATTCCGCATTGCCACTGTCGGGCGCGTTGTTACCAAAGACCACCGGACCGTAGGGAGTTTGACCCAAGATCTCGTGCATGAGGCCGAGTTTCACCTGACCAAACCCCATGCCACCGAGTTCGGGGGGCAGGTGGGCAGCCCAGAGGCCTCGCGCGCGCACTTCGTCTTGGAGGGGCTTGATCAGCGTCGTGATCTGGTCGTAGTTAAGGCGCAACGTCTCGATGGGAAAGATCTCTTCACGCACGAACGAGCGCATCCACTGCAGCTTCTCTTCAAATTCAGGTTCCGTCTCGAAGTCCCAGGCCATTGTCCCCCGCTTTCCTCTTCACTTTACGTCGGCCCACTTCGTTCCAAGAACGCCCTGGTGGCCAGTCTCAATACACTGGACGTACAACGAAAGGCAGCCATGGCGAAGAAGCGCAAGTCCCACTCGAAAGTCATCATCGGCGTGGTCGACACGATGTTCGCCCGCTTCGACATGGGCGCCGAAGCGCGCGCGGAACTCGAGTCACTCCCGGGGTACGGCACGAAATTCAAAGTGATCTCAAAAACGGTGCCCGGCTTTAAGGACCTGGCGGTCGCGGCGAAGAACCTCATCGAAAAAGACGGCGCGTCGATCGTGGTCGCACTCGGTATGCCGGGCTCGGCTCCCATCGACAAACAGTGCGCGCACGAGGCCTCGACGGGCATCATGCAGGCGCAGCTCCTCACCTCGACGCCGATTCTCGAGGTCTTCGTGCACGAGGATGAGGCCAAAGAGCCCATCGTGCTTCGCCGGCTCTTTGAGAACCGGTCGCGCGAGCACGCACGAAACGCGTACTGGATGATCTTCGAGCCCGAGCAATTGGCCCAACGCGCGGGACAGGGAATCCGACAAGGATTCAGCGACGCGGGTCCACTTCCCCAGAGCTGAAAAAAGGCGGGTCCTCGATTCACTATGCTCGCCTGAGTCGCCTCGTCGAGGCGTGAGGAGGGGCCATGACCGACGCGGTGATTGTTGCAACCGGACGAAGTCCCATTGGCCGAGCCTTCAAGGGTTCACTCATCGACGTTCGTCCCGACGACCTCGCCGCGCACGTGGTGCGCGAGGTCCTCGCAAAGATTCCCCAACTCGACCCCCAAAGCGTCGAGGACCTGATGCTGGGGTGTGGCCAGCCGGCCGGTGAATCGGGATTCAACATCGCTCGGGTCACGGCGATCCTCGCCGGACTCGACAACGTTCCCGGCGTCACAGTGAATCGCTACTGCTCTTCTTCGTTGCAGACCATTCGCATGGCGGCGCACGCCATTCGTGCTGGTGAGGGCGACGTCTTCATCGCGGCGGGCGTAGAGACGGTCTCGCGCTTCGGTGCGGGCGCGTCGGACAGTCCCAAGGCCGTGAATGCGCTCTTTGACGACGCGATGGCGCGCACGCAGCGACGTTCAGAAAAAGTCACCGAACCGTGGAGTGCGCAGTCCGGTCTCGCTGACGTGTACATCGCCATGGGTCAAACCGCGGAGAACGTGGCCGAGTACGAGAAGGTTTCGCGCGAGGAGATGGACGAGTTCGCCGTGCGCAGCCAAGAGCTCGCCGTCGCGCACCAGAACAACGGATTCTTCGAGCGCGAGATCATTCCGGTCACACTGCCCGACGGCACCACGGTCACGAAGGACGACGGACCACGCGCGGGCACCACATTGGAAAAGCTCGCATCGTTGCAACCGGTTTTTCGCGAGGGTGGGACCGTCACCGCGGGCAATGCCTGTCCGCTCAACGACGGCGCCGCGGCGGTCGTGGTGATGAGCGACACGAAGGCGAAGGAGCTCGGTCTCAAGCCACTCGCGCGCATCATCGCAAGCGGCGTGAGTGGCCTCAATCCCGAAATCATGGGGCTAGGTCCGATTGAGGCGTGTCGTCAAGCCTTGGCGCGCGCGGGCATGACGATCAAGGACATCGACCTCGTGGAGATAAACGAAGCGTTCGCCGCCCAGGTAATCCCGAGCGCTCGCCACCTCGAGATACCGCTCGACAAGTTGAACATTCGCGGCGGCGCCATCGCACTCGGGCACCCCTTTGGCATGACCGGGGCGCGCATCATGACCACACTGCTCAATTCGCTCGAGGACGCCGACAAGCGCTTCGGGTTGGAATCAATGTGTGTGGGCGGTGGCCAGGGCATGGCCATGATCGTCGAGCGTCTCGACTGATCGGATCGTCCTAGGGCTTCGTGCCCGTCTGTCGAGCCGAAGGGTCCTTCGTGAACTGCTCGTGTTCCGCGTCGCTCACGGTCCGCGATTCGTCAGGCAGCAAGACCGGAATTGAGTCGCGCACCTCATAGGCGACGCGTCGACGAGGGTTGTACAGCACGTTCTGATCACTCAGGTACAGCAGCGGCTGATGATCGACGGGATCTTCAAGTAGATCCAGGAGAAAGTTCTCCAGTGTCATTGCGCTCCTTTTATCATGTCAAGAACCTCACGTACGCGTTCACGGCACAGTTCGTCACTCGCCGCTTCGACGTTTAGACGCAATAGTGGTTCGGTGTTCGAAGGCCGCACGTTGAACCACCACTCACCGTAGTCCGCGCTAAGACCATCGAGATCATCGACCTTTACGCCAGTCTCTTGCAGCATTTTCGTCATTACCGTCACCGTGGCGTGAGGGTCATCGACCACCGAATTGATTTCGCCCGACGCGACGTAGCGTGCGAGAGGTGCGACGAGTTCTGAGAGCGGCCGCCGCGAGGTACTCATGAGCTCGAGCACGATCAGAGCGGTGATGATGCCCGAATCCGCTCGGTAGTTGTCGCGAAAATAGTAATGACCGGAGTGTTCGCCCCCGAAGACCGCGTTCGTCTCGGCCATGACTTGTTTGATGAAACTATGGCCCACCCTCGTGCGCACCGGCACGCCACCGTTTTCGAGAATGACTTCGGGCACGGCCTTAGAACAGATCAGGTTGTAGAGAATCGTTGCTCCAGGATTCTTCTGTAACACCGACTGGGCGACGAGCGCCGTCGTGAGCGATCCGTTGACGGGCTCGCCGCGCTCGTCGACTAAAAAGACGCGGTCCGCGTCGCCATCAAAGGCGAGTCCAACGTCGGCGTCACTCTCGCGCATTCGTTGTTGAAGGTCGACCAAGTTCGCGGGGTTGAGTGGATCGGCCGGATGGTTGGGGAACGTGCCGTCGAGCTCTTCGTAGAGAATCTCGACGGAGAACGGCAGTCCCGCAAAGACCTTCGGCACGACGAAACCGCCCATACCGTTGGCAGTGTCGGCAATAATCCGCAGTGGCCCAAGAGCGGACAGGTCCACGAACGAATGTACGTGGCGAACCCACTCGTCCATGAGGTCACGGTGCTCGAGGGGCGCCATCGAACCGTTCGCGGGCTTCACGAGGAATTTCTTGGTCAGATCTTCGATCTCGACTAATCCCGACTCGACGCCCACGGGCTTGGCCCCGGCAAGACAGAGCTTGATGCCGTTGTAACCGGCGGGGTTGTGTGAGGCCGTGAACATGGCGGCGGGAGCATTGAGGTAGCCCGCCGCGAAGTAGATGAAGTCCGTCGACGCGAGTCCGAGATCGATCACCGTGGCGCCTGACGACCTTGCACCGTGAGAGAAAGCCTCGCTGAGCGAAGGACCCGAGGGGCGCATGTCGCGCGCCATGAGAATCACCGGGGCGTTGGTGAATGTCGCGAACGCGGAGCCCACCGCGCGCGCGACGTCCTCGTTGAGTTCGTCCGGATAGGTCCCGCGCACGTCATAGGCCTTGAATATCGCGCTCGTTTCCATGTGGTGCCACTCTACCGGGGCGGTTTCGGCGCTTCCTGATCGCGAACCACAGGGTCACGAAACCACTCAACACCGCGAGGTCGGTAATGACGTTGCCCCACGCAAGTGCCGGTGTCGACCCATAGCTCAACGTGACGCTCTTTGACGTTGGTACGACGACCATCATGTTGGGACTCACACGGTACGGTCCACTCGCGCCCGTTGCGTGCCAACGTGGAAAATACGAGATCTTCACTTCGACGGGCACGCCGACGCGACTGACGTGAAACGAGAGCGACTGGGTACCAACAACTATCTTCTTCACCTTCACGTTCGCCAGAGGCGCGCTCGCGGCGATGGTCGTGACGCTTGACGCCCTGGGCCAGTTCGAAGGTCCACTGCTCGCGAGCAATACCTTCCAATCCTTCGGATCGAGCCACCACTTTACGTTGGCGTTCAGCCAATCCACACGACTTTGCAGGTTCGCCACCACGTTGGGCAACGACGTGAGAGGTTCGACCATTGGACTGTCGTTGATCTTGTAGATGTACCACTTGACCCCTGGTGAGGGCCAGGGCTTGGTCGTCGCGACGAGCTCGAGCGAGGGATCGCTCGACGCCTCGCTTACCGCGACACTCGAGAAGCAGATGTAGTACTTCACGCCGAGCATCTGGAGATGCTGGACACCCTCGGCGACGTCAAGGTCTCCGTAGGGAAGACCGGCCTGCGCGTCGCTCGGTGACGCACTCAACTCGGCTTGATCGAGGAAGTGATATGGCGTCGTCGCCGAGGACTCGAACAACAAGCCTTCCATTGAGTCAACGCAGTTGTTCGTCCAGTACGGCAGGAGCATCAACGCTTCGGGGGTGCCAAAGCGCTGCTCGGTCGCGCTGTACTCCCACATCGCTCGTCCGCACCCGTACTGCTTCGCGACGCGCTTGACGGTGTCGATGAGGTCGTGGTACTCGGGCCAGCCACTCTGGGCTTGGTAGCCCGAGTAGTTCGTATCCGCCCAGACCGCGACTTGGTTGCCTGAGGTGTCGAGGTGTAGTGCGGACGCGGCGGCGGGAATGAGACCCGGCACCGTGGAGGCGAATCCAAGCACCGCGACGGCGACGGTCACGTTGATGGTTCGACGAAGTTTGCGCTCCTCGTGATCCTCTCGTTCGTTGAAGTACGCGTAGTCCGCCTCGTCCAAGGGCAGATTCGCGAACGAACTCGTCACGCGACGACCGGATTCGTCAAAAGGATCGGACGGCACCTTCTTCTTGCGACGTGCCCAGCGCGATAAGGGATACGCCAGCAGCCAACCGGCGAGTAAATGGATCGAGATGAACCAGAAGGGGACCAACCGCTCGTTCCAGATCACACTCTGGGGCTCGAACACGTAGCCGACGAGTGAGAGGACGACCAGTGACGCGAGCACCATGCCGAGTCGGTCACGTACGACGAAGGCGACGACGAGACCCACCCCAGCGAGAATGATCACCCACTGATCGCCGCCGTGACCGCCGTTTGCCCCGAACCACCCCAACGTCGTAAAGATCTCGCGAAAGGTGCCCACCGGATCATTGACGTAACCCAGCGAATCCGAGTAGCGCTGGGAGGTGGCAAAGGGAAAGAGCCACCACGCTGAGAGGGCGAGCGAGAGTAGACCCGCGCCGAGTGCGAATCGAAAGGGGCGCGCGTAGTCCCCTCGAACGGCGATCTCCTCGTGAGGATCACCGATCCCTCGACGAGCGAGGAGTTCGATCACGACGAGCACGAGCACGGCGACGATCGTGAATCCCCACGGCAAGATGTGCGCCGCGAGCGTAAGACTAAGACCAATCGCGCAGTACCAGTAACCGCGACCTGTTCGAACGCCGCGCGCGAAGAGTCCGATCGTCAAGAGACTCAAGGCGAGTGACAGCGAGAAGGCGTACTCCCCCGCCATGGTCGAGAAGAGATTGCCACCGTCGATCGTGAACGAGGCGTCAAAGAGAAAGGGCAACGTCGCGAGTGCCAACGCGATTGGAATCGGTCGCGGAGCGCGAAAGAGTCGACCCATGGCGTACGCGCAGAACGGCATCAACACTGAACCGAGGATCGTCGCCAACTTCATCGCGACGGCGAATCCAATCAAGTAACTGGCCCACGTCGCCAGGATGTCGGGCAACACGAAGTAGTACGAATACGCGGGCATCCCCGCGAACCAACCCGGATACCACGGCGTGAAGTCAAAGAGGTTGCCCTGGGTACGCAAATACGCGGGTAGCGCCAAGTGTGAGCCGGTGTCGCCACCGGTGATGAGCGTCGAGGAGAAGATGAGGTTGGGGTGCAGCTCCCACACCACGACGAAGACGATGCCGAGCAATATCGTCAGGTCCATCACCCGAAGAGGCGTCCAGAAGCGTGCGATACGACCCAGCATCAGTGGTTCGCTCGCTGGGCGATGAGTGACGCGAGCGCCACCGCGTTGAAGGACGCGTGCGTGAGAATGCTCGGGATGAGGCGTTGCGTTCGCTTTACGACGAGAGCGAGGATGACCCCGAGCAGGGCGAGGCCCGCGAACTGCGCGGGCTCACCGTGCGCGAGCCCGAAGAGGCACGCGCTCACTACGACCGCCACAACTGTTCCACCCCGCGACATCTTCTCCGAGAGACCAATATCGAGTGTGCGAAAGAGAACACCGCGAAAGAACCATTCCTCGAAGATCGGCGCGCCAATGGCGGTCAAGATCGCGATGAACACGAACGCACTACCCGTCGCCCCTCCAAAGAGGTGATTGACCGGCTTGTTGAGGTCCTTCACGTGGAAAGGCAGGTAGAGAAGATCAACGAGCAATTGGGCGCCGATGCCCAACGCCACGAACCCGACGTCGCTCGTGCGAAACGTCCACTGATGCGCCATGTCCGGTAGCCCACCGCCGGTTCGCGAGAAGCCAATCGCTGCCCCGAAACCAACCCAGAGTCCTACGAGCCCGAGCGCGTTTGACCACCACGGTGGCGAACTCAACTTGGTAAGCGCCGACAAGCCCCCCGGGAAGTGATCGATCTGCACGCCCACGTCCAGCAAGATCGTCGCAACGACCTCGCCGAGTAAGAAACCCGCAAGGCACCCGATGAGAATGGCGCCGATCTTTGGGCGATTCTTAAAATTCACCGTAAACGAAGAACTCACAAGGCCCAACGCTAACAAGTGCCGACTTATGCACAGGGCCCAAGTCACCGTGTTGCTCTCGGCCCCTAGATTAGAGGGCGTGAGTACACCACCCAACGAACGTCCCGGCTACAAGAAGTACGTGCCAGGCGGCGAGCAGCCCATGGCGCCCGAAGCTCGTCGGCGCATCATCACTATCGCGCTCGTGGCATTCATCCTGGGCATACTCATCATCCCCTCCCTTTTCTCCAATAAAGCAGTGAAGACCATCTCGTATTCGACGCTGATCAAAGACGCCCGACACGATGGCGTCATTTCGGCGAGCATCAACAACAACAACGGCGTCATCACTGGTCAATTGACGAACGGCACGAACTACACCACGAATGGTCCGATTCCCGCGCTCACTGACGAGGTCAACACGCTTCGCACTAATAGCGTCAATGTCACCTTCGCCAATTCGTCGAGTTTTCTGTCCGAATTCCTGCCGTACATCATCTGGATTCTGATCTTCGTTGGATTCTTCGTGTTCGCGAGTCGCCAGGCGCGCGGACAAATGAACGGGATGATGTCGGTCGGTCGGTCCAAAGCCAAGCAATTCAATCTCGATCGTCCAACGACGACCTTCGCGGACGTGGCGGGCTACTTCGGCGTGAAACAGGAAATCAGTGAAGTCGTTGAGTTCCTTAAGACGCCCGGACGCTACAAAGAGATCGGCGCGCTCATTCCAAAGGGAATTCTTCTCGTAGGACCCCCGGGCACCGGAAAGACGATGCTCGCGCGTGCGGTCGCGGGAGAAGCAGGTGTGCCCTTCTTCTCCGTGTCGGGTTCTGACTTCATGGAGATGTTCGTGGGTGTGGGCGCGAGTCGCGTTCGCGACCTCTTCGCAACCGCGCGCAAGCAGTCACCCGCCATTGTCTTTATCGACGAGATCGACTCGATTGGTCGTAAGCGTGGCGCTGGCGTGGGCGGCGGACACGACGAGCGCGAACAGACGCTTAATCAGATGTTGAGCGAAATGGACGGATTCGACCCGGCCGAGGGCGTCGTCGTCATCGCCGCGACGAACCGTCCTGACGTTTTAGACCCGGCACTCTTGCGTCCAGGTCGCTTCGACCGACAGATCGTCGTACCACTCCCCGATCTCGATGAACGCCTACCGATTCTCCAAGTGCACTCCAAGGACAAACCCCTGGATCCCACGGTGAACCTGGAAACCGTCGCTCGCGGTACTCCGGGGATGAGTGGGGCTGACCTCGCGAACCTCGTCAATGAATCAGCGCTGCACGCCGTGCGTCGAAACTCCGTGACCATTGGCATGGAGGACTTCGAGAACGCCCGCGACCGCGTCCTCATGGGCCAGCAGCGCGACACGATGGTCCTGATGGACGACGAGCGTGAACGCATTGCCTTTCACGAAAGTGGCCACGCGCTCCTCGCCTACGTGCTCGATAAGACGGACCCGCTACACAAAATCACCATCATTCCTCGCGGCATGGCCCTGGGCGTCACGATGACCCTGCCCGAAGAAGATCGCCACATCATGTCGCGTCAGCACCTCGAGGACTCGTTGTGCATGCGAATGGGTGGACGCGTCGCTGAACTCTTGGTCTACGGTGACCTCTCGACGGGCGCGGCCGATGACCTGCAGCGAAACACCGAACTCGCTCGACGAATGGTCCGTGAATGGGGCATGTCCAAGGAGATTGGACCAATGGCGTGGGGTTCGAACAATCAGGTATTCCTCGGTGAGGACCTCATGCACACTCGTGACTACTCCGATCACACCTCACAAATCATTGACGACGAAGTCGAGAGGATTCTGCGCGAACAAGAGTCTCGCGCGATCGAGGTCCTCACCCTTCATCGACGCGGACTCGAGTCACTGACGCGATCGCTACTCGAAAACGAGACGATCGACGGTGAGACCGCAGCCCAGCTCATCGACGAGGCGCACGGCGAACCGGTGCACGCGCCGGGCAAGAAGACCGTGAGTTCGTTAAGTGGCGTGGGCAAGACGCCCCCCTCGCCGAGCGACAACCCCGCGCCACTCGTACCTCCGGTGCCCGCGGCGCCGGCGTGGAAGCCGCCAACGCTACCCGCCGTCTAAGGGCGACACGACTGACACGCCCGAGGGCGTACTTGGCAACGTCAGAGTCACGAGAAGCGACGAGCGTGACGACGCGGTCACGAGCAACGTCTGTCCTTTAAGCGAACTCACGCCGCTGAAGACGCTCAAGATGCTTTCGGTCGAGTGCGGCGCCAGCTCGGTCGAGCCGGTATCACTTCTTTCGCCGGGATTGGGAATTGTGGTGAAGGTGACCTTGAGCGTCTTGTTCAGAATGTTCGTGACGTCCGCCGCATCGTAACCAACACCCGCGAAATCCGCGACGACGAATTGGTTCGATGGCGTGACGGGCGACGAGAGTGCGGTACCAGCGGAGGTTCCGGTCACGAGGGACGTCGCGACGGGCGCGCTCGACCGCACGCTCACGATTGCGTAACCCGCGGCGGGGATCGCCGAATTCGGCGTGATCGTGATCTCGCCACTGGCGTACGGTGAGACGGTCAAATCCTGCGGGGCGGGCGAGAATCCCACGACCTTCACCTTGGCCACCACATTCACCGACTCACCGCTCGGGTTGGCGACGCGAATCTGAGCCACCGCGTTATTGACCGTGGTCACGGCAGGAAACCGCGTGACTTCACTGAGTACGGACTGACCTTGCGTGAACGACGTCACCGGACCGGATTGCTCGACGCCGTTGATCACAATAGAGCCGCGTAACACCCGCACGTGCGTCGCGACGTTGGAGGTATTGACAATTTCGCTGCCGAGGTTGATCTCGGTCTGCTGGTGGGCAGCCACCGCGAGACCTTGAAACGGTGCGGGCGCCGCGAACCCGCTTGGCGAGTAGGTCGAGATGTTAAAGACCGCCGGCGTCGCGGTCGGGTTGTAGATGCTGAGCTCGGCCGTCGAACCCACGGTGGTATCAAAACCACTCGCGTACCAGTTCGTGACGCCCGCGGACACGCACGGCGCTTCGGCGTGCGAGTTCGTAACCTCTTCGCCAACGACACCACCACCGTTCACCTGAACTGCGGCGGCGTAACTCGAACCCGAGGTCACACTTTGGGGCACGAGCGTGCTCGAATGATGGGGACCCAACTTGATCGACACGAGTGAGGACGCGTTCTTGTCCGACACCACCTCGACATTCAGCATCCGAGTGGAACTCGTTGTATTGAGGAATGAGTAGTGACCCACCTCGGGACCCGTCGTTCCCGACAGCCCCGTGCAATAGAGTGCGGTCGAGTCCGAACCCTGGCCCAACGAAAGTGAACTCGTCGAGGGCGCGACGTTCGAAAATCTCACGAGCGTGCTGAGACCGGCCAGCACCAATAGCGCGGCGAGCACGACGAGCAGTGGTGGACGGCGACTAAACACGACGTGATCCTCTCGCGTGACGTGCGGAGGCGCCACGTTGGCGACGACCCGTAAAGAGCCACTCGAGACGCTGGACCAATCCAAAACCGAGCCAAACAATGATCCACAAACCGAGCGTGAACCCAGCGAGGATCCCGTTCCACGGGAATCGGTGAAGCGTGAGTGACGCGGTCGGGTTCGCCGCACTCGTGCTCACGAGATAGGTGGGCACCCAACCGTCGTGCACACTTCGCGTCGCGGGTTCAGCGTTCACGTCGAGGACGAAATCACTCGCGGGAGCGACGCCTGCGAGAATCGTCGAGCCTGGAGCGACCGAAGCCGACGTTGTCCCGCTCGCGAGCAACTGCGTCGGTGACGTCTTCGCATCAATCGTCTGGGAGACCAGTCCGTGGTACATCGAGTTCGCAAAGACCACGACGGAACTCGTCTGTAATTCGAGCGAGAGATCCGTCTGAAGACCGAGCGCGGTCTTGAGCGCCGCGGGCACGGGGTGCAGCGGCACCGACTGCACGCCGGCCAATTCCGGCGCCGACGCGTTCATCACCACAATCGACGAGATGCCCGCGGGTGCGAGCAACGCACCCAGGCGCACCGTGCGCCCGTCGATGGCGCTCTGCAGAGCGGTCAGAATCTTGTCCGTGGTACCCGAATTAGGTTGCGCGAAGAGAACGTCGCCCCCCGGAAGACCATTCGTGGAGGTCGCGGCCTCGAGTCCGGGCGCGACCGACCAACCAGGCACCGGCAGCACCGAAGGGTCGCCCAGCCACAAGACCCGATAACCACCCGAGTTGGCCGGTGCGAGGGCGCTCAACGATTCGGCCACGCTGGTGGTCGGCAGATCGAAACGACCACTCGAGAAGCTCACGGCGAACGGCACCACCGCCACAATGACCACGACGACGCTCAACGTGGCGAATAGTTGGCGCCAACCGAATCCGCTCTGGCGAAGGTCGAGCTCGAGAGCGCTCATTCCCAGACCAATCAGCAGCGCGATCATCACCATGTAGAGCGACAACAAGACGTCAAGGTCGGGTGCGAATGAGCCGAGCCAGTGGTGCGAGACCAACGTGGCGAGTACCAACGTCAGCGTCGCAATGGCGGCAGCCTTAGTCGCGATTGCGCGACGTTGGTCGCGACACAACAGCAGCGCCAAGAGCGCCGCAGCCGGGAGCAACCAGCCGGTCCAGTTCGTGCCGAAGGTGCCGTCGGCGCCTCGCACCAAGACCGAGAACGAAGGCGACGACCACGGACCACGAGCGAGACCGAACACTTCGAATGCGCGACGACCTGCGGCGAAGAAATCGATCGTCAGCGGCAAGAGAAAAATTGCGACGTTAAAGCCGAGCGATCCAAGCAGACGCCAAGGTTGGACGCGTTCACTCTCTGGATCGCTCTCGAAGGCTCGCGCGAGGTAGACGCCGGCCACGATCAGCACCACCAAGACCAAGGTTGCCGGCGCCATCGCCGTCATCAGCGCGATGAGCATTATGAGCGCCATGCGTTGACCGGCCTCGGTCGAGCGCCAACCGCGCTGGCCGAAATGCACGGGCTCGAGGTACGGCGATGATCGAAACCCCGGTACCCAGAGAAGTTCGAAGAGCCGCCGCACGACGAACGGCAATCCGGTGATGACGAAGAGCACGTCGACACGGCCCGCACCAATCATGTTGACGCCCAAGGGAAAGGCCATGTAGGCAATCGAGGCAACCACGCGCGCACGATTCGAGACGCGCCCGCGTAATAGACGCGCGATGCCCACCGCGCCCAGCGGTACTGCCGCGACGAGAGCGAGGCGCGGGAGGATGCCCATTCGACCTATGACGAAGGTCCCCGCGAATCCGAGCACGCCGTAACCGGGCATCGCGGGCGCTCAGCTGCCGACGCCGTTGGAGGACCACGAAGCAAAGAAGTGTCGCCACGTCGACCACCACGAGTCCAGTGGAGCGAGACGGCCAATAAGCGGAAGATGCATCGCAAAGAGGTTGCGCGAGCCAATGAGCCACAACACGACGACCAACGCCACCGTGAGCGCCTGAGAACGAAAGGACGTCAGGAATCGCGACGGGCGATTGCGCTGTTCGAGCAAACCGCTCTCAGGTATCTCGTCGAACTCCTCCTCCTCGGAAAAGACAGCCCCGAAGCCGACCGTCGCGAGGTCATCAACCTCGACGTGTTCTTCGGCGTCAGGTACGGGAAGAATCCCACGCGCACGGTCCAAGCCGTGGCGAACCAACGTGAGAAAGAAGCGTCTGAGCCGCGACGAGCCGCCCACTTGCAATCGGCGAAGCTCGGCGTCGGACAAGATGCGTGTCGCGTGACGCTGACGTCGTCGCTCGCGCACGCTGTGACGATTGTGAAAGAGCCAGCGCCACGAACCAACGATCGCGCCGGCTCGATCGGCGTCGCGACCAACGAGGGCGAGCAGGAACTCCATGGTGTCAAGAGCCAGGAGCACCAACAAGGTACTGAACGTCGCACGCGCGCTCCAGCCAGTGGCAACCACGAGCAACTGGTGTCGACGCTGGAGGTCCTGACGACTAGCGCGTCGTGTGCCGAGCGCGGTGACCGGGCGCTCGCCCGTCGCAATGGTCTCGCGATGCGCGACCTTGGCGAGCGGGGCAACCACGATGCGAGCACCCGCGACTTGAGCACGCCAACAAAGATCAAGGTCTTCGCCAAGTATTGGAATGATCGGGTCGTAACCGCGGAGTGTGCCAAAGAGGTCCGAACGCACGAGGGTGACACCGCCGGGAGCGACGAAGACGTCGCGTTCGAGGTCTTGTTGGCCGTGGTCAATCTCGCCGATCTCCACTCGTTCGTGCACCACGCCGTAGCGGTCACACGTTTGGCCCACGTGCAAGAGCACGAGTGGGTCCTCGTAACTCACGACCTTGGGTGAGATGACGCCCGCGTTGGTGCGAAAAGCGGCCTCGACCATCAATTGCACCGCGTCCGGCTCGAGACGCACGTCATCGTGGCAGAACAGGAAAAACGCCGACCCTTCAACCATGAGCGAGGCGTCGTTGCACGCCGAGGCGTAACCTCGATTTTCCTCCAGGATTCTCACGAAGGCCTGGGGGGCGATGGCTGCGACCCGAGCGGGGACGTGCTCGGTCTCCCCGTTCGCAATCACGAGCAGGCTTAGTTCCTCGTAGTCCTGTGCCACTAACGAAGCCAGCGTGGCTTCGAGACCTGGACCCGGACCGGTGGTAACGACGACGGCCACAACGGCCGGAGCGCGAGATTCCATCAGTCCTTCAAGGTTAGTTGAGGCTCGTATCGGCTCCTGGCGCACTGCGACAAGAAAAGACTGGCCAATGACCCAAATCTCAGGGTTTTGACCGACGCGAACGGAACTCTTCGACGACGTCCGCTAATGACGTCGAAAGGTCAATCTCGGGTTCCCATCCCGTCGCCGCGTGTATTTTTTCAATGCTGCCGCGCATCACGGGCACTTCGACGGGACGAAGTAAGACGTCGTCAACGACGAGATCGACGTCGGGCGCAATCTCGTCGCGAAGTTGATGGGCAATGTCCGCAATCGCGGTGTCGTGGCCCGACGCGACGTTGTACACCTCGCCACTCTTCGCGTAGAGCGACAGCAATCGATACGCACGCACGACATCGCGCACGTCACTGAAGTCGCGTCGCGTGCTCAGGTCACCAACGCGAATCTCACTTCGTCCTTCGTCGCGCGCGTCGAGGAGTCGACTTACCAAGGCGGGAACAACAAACTGTGCCGATTGACCGGGACCGACGTGATTAAAGGGGCGCACGATGACGACGCGCTGACCGGTGGCGTGGTGCGACGCCAGGACGAATCGCTCCGCTTCCAGCTTGCTCGACGAGTAGGGATTCGCCGGTGCGGTCCGATATGTTTCGCGCACCGGTAGGTCCTGCTCACGAGCGATGCCGTAGACCTCGGCGGAGCTCACGAACACCACGCATGCCGTAGGGACGACTCGATGGGCAACGTCCACAAGGTGCTTCGTGCCCAATACGTTTACTCTCGTGAACTCCGTGGGGTTTTGCCACGAATCACCGACGTGGGTGAGCGCCGCCAAGTGATAAATCACCTCGGGCGCAGTGTCGCTGAGAGCACGGACCAACGCTTCGGGGTCGGTGATATCGACCTCACGATCCACCCTGGTTACGAGGTCGCCGTTGGCTTCGAGGTGCGCCGCGAGGTGGGCGCCCACGAATCCCCCACCGCCGGTTATGAATGCACGAACCGTCATCCCTTCGCCGTTTCGTAAGCAGAGAGGTGACGGCTGACCATTTCGTCCCAGGTGAACGCGCTGGCGCGTTCACGCGCGACGAGTGAATGTTGCGCGCGCTGGGCCTGATCAAGTCCTAAAGCGACGTCGAGTTGTTGCGCCAGTGCATCGGCGTTGCCGGGCGGCGCAAGCAATACCGCATCCGCACCGGTCTCCGCCATGACCGTGTCGGACGTGGTCACCACCAAGGCACCGCACGCCAGCGCTTCGAGCACCGGGAGTCCAAAACCCTCCCCTCGTGAGGGGTACGCCACCACG
>Ga0302319_10007164_pt1 | contig 21971 bp, 17 predicted proteins | sample Bog_T0_2_FD_203319 | JGI IMG/M metagenome (GOLD analysis project Ga0302319, IMG submission 203319) | Peat permafrost microbial communities from Stordalen Mire near Abisko, Sweden - Bog_T0_2 | ecosystem: Environmental > Terrestrial > Soil > Wetlands > Peat | place: Sweden: Abisko, Stordalen Mire... | reverse complement strand
CTTTGGCTCTAACCGTGACCAAAAAATCGAGCGCCACCGCCGACAAGCAGGAGACCGATGGGGTTGCCAAGCCTGCAGCCTCGAGCGCTGCCGTGAACGCCCGCCTTTCGCCGGAGGAGAAAATCGGCCTCTACAGGATGATGGTCAGGATCAGGCGCTTTGAGGAACGCAGCCTGCGCTCCTACCAGGCCAAGAAGATCGGCGGCTTCCTTCACCTTTACATAGGCCAGGAGGCGGTTGCCGTCGGGTGCTGCTCGTTGATGGGGAAGAACGACCATGTCATCACCGCCTACCGGGACCATGGCCACGCCCTGGCCGTGGGGATGGACATGAAGCCGCTGATGGCGGAGCTCTACGGAAAGTCCACGGGTTGCTCCAAGGGGAAGGGGGGGTCCATGCATTTCTTCGATCCGTCTCGCAATTTCTGGGGCGGCCACGGAATCGTCGGGGGCCAGGTCCCGCTCGGCACCGGCCTCGCCTTCGCCCTCAAGTACCGGGGGCTCAAGGGGGCCTGCATGACCTTCATGGGCGATGGGGCCGTGAACCAGGGCGCCGTCCACGAGGCCTACAATCTCGCCGCACTCTGGCAGCTGCCGGTGGTTTTTGTGATCGAGAACAATGGATATTCCATGGGAACCAGCCAGGCCCGCTCCTCGGCCGGCGACCTTGCACGGCGCGCCGAGGGCTACGGCATGGCCTGGGGGGTGTGCGACGGACACGATGTGTACGAGGTTCGCGCGGCGATGGATGGATTCCTCTCCGAGGCCCGCGAAAATTCCAAGCCCGCCGTGGTGGAAGTCAGGACCTATCGCTATCGCGGCCACTCGGTCGCGGATCCCGACAATACCTACCGGAAAAGGGAGGAAATCGAGGAATACAAGCGCTCCAAGGATCCCATCCACGTCTTTCACAACGCCCTCGTGGCGGAGGGGGTTCTCGACGAGGCCGTAGCCGCCCAGATCGACGCGGAAGCCCGGGCCGAGGCGGACGTGTCGGCGAGTTTTGCCGAGGCCAGCCCGTTCCCGACCGTCGCCGAGATCACCCAGGACATCTACTGGGAGGAGGACAATCCCTCGGAAAAAAAGTCCCAGGGCCGGATGTTTTTTGGCTGATCCGGGGATGCACTCGCGTATTCTTCGGGATTTCCACGCAACCTTCACCTCATGCCGCTCCTAAGCTATCGCGACGCCATCCGACAGGCGCTTGCCGAGGAACTTCAACGCGATGCCAACGTGGTTGTCTTGGGCGAGGAGGTCGCGCAGTTCAACGGCGCCTACAAGGTGACCGAGGGGCTGCTTGAGCGGTTCGGGCCCAAACGCATCATCGACACCCCGATAAGTGAGGCGGGTTTCATCGGCATGGGGGTCGGCGCCTCAATGCTGGGCATCCGGCCCGTGATGGAGCTGATGTTCTGGTCCTTCTACTCTGTCTGCTTCGACCAGATCCTCAACAATGCGGCCAATATCCGCTACATGTCCGGCGGCGCGATCAATTGCCCCATAGTCATACGCGGGCCGGCCAACGGCGGCACGAACGTCGGCGCCACCCATTCGCATACGCCGGAGAACGTGATAGCAAACCATCCCGGGCTGAAGGTCGTCTGCCCGGCGACCGCCTATGATGCGAAAGGCCTTCTGAAGTCGGCCATCCGCGACAACGACCCGGTGATGTACCTCGAGAACACGATTCTCTACGGGGACAAGTGGGAGGTTCCCGACGAGGAATACCTGATCCCGCTCGGCAAGGCCGACATCAAGCGCGAAGGCACCGACCTGACGATCGTGGCGCACGGCCGCGCCGTCATCAACGCCCTTGCGGCCGCCCAGCTCCTGGAACGGGAGCACGACATCTCGGCCGAGATCGTCGATCTCCGCTCGATCCGCCCCCTGGATGAGGAGACGGTGCTGGCCTCAGTGCGGAAGACCCACAGGGTGCTTCTCGTGGATGAAAACAAGCCCTTCTGCGGCGTCGGGGCCCAGCTCGCCTTCATGATCCAGGAACAGGCGTTCGACGACCTGGACGCCCCTATCAAACGCGTTTCCGCGATCGATGCCCCGGCAATCTACAGCGCGCCCGCCGAGATCGAGCAGCTGCCCAACCCGCAGCGCATACTTGGGGCCGCCATCGAGGTCCTCAGATAGCCCTTCCCATGGCAGAAATCATAGACATGCCCAAGCTCAGCGACACCATGACGGTGGGCACGCTGGTCAAGTGGCTTAAAAGGGAGGGCGATTCGGTTTCGGCCGGCGACATGCTCGCCGAGGTTGAGACGGACAAGGCGACGATGGAGCTCGAGTCCTTCTTCGACGGCACGCTGCTCAGGATCTTTGTGCCCGCCGGGAGCCAGGTTGCCGTCGGCGTCGCGCTTTGCGCGGTGGGCAAGCCGGGCGAGAAGGTGGAAGCCCCGGCGGGTGCTTCCGTTGTCCCGGAATCGGCGCCTCCCCCTCCTTCCCCAAGGCCCGCACCGAAGGCCCCGGCGCCTCTCCAGCCGAAGTCCGCCGCTCCGACGCAGGCTCCCGCCCCGGCGCCCCAGAAGCCGGCTCCGGTCCCGGCGGCCCCGCCGCAATCCGGGCGTCTCCGCATCTCCCCTCTCGCCCGAAGGCTCGCGGCGGACAAGGGCATGGATCCATCCCGGATTGCCGGCAGCGGTCCGGGTGGCCGGATAGTCCGGGCTGACATTCTCGCGGCCGAAAAGGCGGGTGTGGCCCAGTTCCTCGCGTCCTGCATCAATCCGCAGGACTCTCCGTCCGGGGGCGCCAGGGCCGGCACGCAGGTCCAGGAGGACAGGCTCGAGCCGGTCTCGAACATGCGGGCGACCGTGGCCCGGCGCCTTGTGGAGTCCAAGACCCAGATCCCGCACTTCTATCTTGAGATCGAGATCGATGCCGAGCCGCTGCTCACCCTCCGCTCCCAGATCAACGCATCCTTTGAGAAGGACGGCGTCAAACTGTCGGTGAACGACTTCATCCTGAAGGGCGCGGCGGAGGCCCTGCGCAATGTCCCGGCCGCCAATTGCTCCTGGGAGCCGGCCTCCGGGCCTGGCGGCGCGGCCTCCATCCGTCACCACCCGTCGGCGCATGTTTCCTTCGCCGTGGCGATCGAGGACGGGCTCATCACCCCGGTGATTCGCGACGCCCAGGCAAAATCGATCCTGGCCATCAGCACCGAGGCGAAGGCTCTGGCGAAGCGTGCCAAGGAGAGGAAGCTCGCCCCCTCGGATTTCACGGGAGGCACGTTCTGCGTCTCAAACCTGGGAATGATGGGCGTGGACCGGTTCAGCGCCATCATCAACCCGCCCAACGCCGCCATCCTCGCCGTCGGCGCCACCGTGCGGAAGCCCGTCGTCAAGGACGACAAGATCGTCATCGGGCAGCGCATGTCGCTCACGCTCTCCTGCGACCACCGCGTTGTCGACGGCGCCATCGGCGCCACTTACCTCGCCTCGCTCAAGGAGATCCTCGAGAAGCCCACGCTGCTCCTGCTCTGAGCCGGGAAAAACGTCAGGAACCGGCCCTGGAGCGGGCGTCGGTCTCGATCAGGCGGCCGAGGCTGTCGAGGGTGGCCTTCACGCGCGCCTTCACCTCCGGGAGCGCCGCCGCCGAACCCGCGGCCTCGTGCGCGAAGAGGTAGAACTTCATCTTGGGTTCCGTGCCGCTGCCGCGGGCGGCGAAGCTGAAGCCATTGTCGAGGGCGACAATGTACAGGTCCTGCCGGGGTATCTCGGCCCCGTCGGCGTCGAGAATCGTCTCGCGCCCGAAATCCTGGAACTTGACCACCTTCGCACCGCCGAATTCGGAGGGGGGAGTCGTCCGATAGGTGTCGAGGATCCGCTTGATCCTGGCCTGGCCGGTCGCCCCCTCGTAGTAGATGTTCACAACGCCCTCGAGGTAGAAGCCGTGCCGCAGGTAGATCTCATCGAGGTATTCCGGCACCGTGAGCCCCCGCCCCTTCACCCACGCGGAAACCTCGGCGAACATCAGGCACGCGGCGTTGCCGTCCTTGTCACGGACAAAGTCGTTTCCCAGGTAGCCGTAGCTTTCCTCGCCGCCGAAGGCGTAGAATGAGCTGTGCTTCCGGAGCAGCCGGGCCCTCTCCTCCAGGGAGGTCGCGTCGTAGTTGAAGTCCCGGCCCATCGCGACGCGCAGCCGCTCCTCGTAGAGCCGCAGCTTGGCCCCGATCCACTTGAATCCGGTCAGTGTGTTCACGACCCTCACGCCGTAGTCCCGCCCGATGGCGTCCTGCAGGCCCGTGGTCACGAACGTCTTTATAAGGCAGACGCTGGCCGACCCTTCGGGCGGTATCCAGCCGAGGTCCCTGTACTTTCGCAGCCGGTAGTCCGCAAGGAGCGCGCCGATCTGGTTTCCGCTGAGCAGGACCATCACGCCGGCCGCGTCGCGGACCGCGGCCCCCATCCGGTCGCAGTCCGGATCCGTGGTAAGAACAACGTCGCACTTTTCCGCCCCCGCGAGCGCGACAGCCTTAGAAAGCGCCTCGGCGTTCTCCGGGTTTGGGGACTTCACCGTCGGGAAACGCGGATCGAATGCGAGCTGGTCGAGCACCTGGAACACCTCGCAGCCCGCATGGATGAGGAGCGGCGGGCAATGCACCCCGCCGGTGCCATGGATGTTGGTGTACGCCACCCGAAGCCGGGCCTTGGAAAACACCCCCGGATCGAGCACCGATTTTGCCGCCGTGCCTATGTAGGTGTCGTCGGCATCCCAGCCCAGCTGGGTGGTGCCGGCAAGGTCCTTGGCGAGGTACGGTCCAAGCTCGGCGAGCCGCACCGCGTTCACCTCGGCGACTATCCCCAAGTCGTGGGGCGGGACAACCTGGCCGCCGTCCTCAAAGTAGGCCTTGAACCCGTTGTCGTGGGGGGGGTTGTGGCTCGCCGTGATCACGATCCCGGCGTGGGCCTTCAGCCAGCGCACGCTGAAGCTGAGCTGCGGTGTGGACCGCGGTCCGTCGAAGATGAAGGCGCTGCCGCCAAGGCGGGTCCAGGTTGAGGCGGCGAGCTCGCAAAAGTGCCGTGAGAAATGCCTCACATCGTGGGCGATCACCAGCCGGGGCGGGCCTGATCCTCCGCTCGCTGCGATATGGGACGCTGTATAGCGGTAGAGGCCGACCGTCGCTTTCACGAGCGTGAAGTCGTTCATCATGTTGCTGCCGACGGCCGCGTGCTCGGGTGTTCCCACCTCGCTCAGGACGCCCGTTTCCGCCGCCGCCGCGACGGCGCCGATCGTCCGGCCCCGCATTCCCCCCGTGCCGAACTCGAGGTGGCGGAAGAACCGGTCGTTGAGCTCCCCCCATGCCTCCCGCGCCGCCAGCTCGTCGATGCTGTCCTGCGCCCAGGCCGGAAGCCCGGCCCCAAGAAAGGCGCCGATGTTTTCGGCGGAGGCCTGCAGCAGCTTCCCGGAAGCAGCAGCCCCCCTGATGCTCTGGAGGGCCGTCATGGCTCGCGGCCCCGTTTCGCTTCCGTGAAGGGTATCATTCAAGGTACAAATCCGGCACAATATCGGGCTTTGGGGCGAGACGATTCCAGCTCTCTGCGAAAGATGCCTCGTCATAGCCGAACAGGGGAGAGACCTCCAGGGAGAGGTTCGGCAGCCCGGTGGTGTCGGTCTCCAGAGCCGCCCCGCCCTCCCGCAGCCAGCGGGCGAACTGCCTCAGCTGGTCGTCGCGGCAGGAGCGGGGGGAGTCCACCCCTTCGGCGTTCTTAACGGGCGAGAAATCGTCGGCCCGGAGGGTTTCCACGATGAGCGGATTGTACGCCAGGGGCAGGGCGTCGAAGACGAACATCTCGAATTTGACCCCGTTGGGCTTAGCCGGCCTGATCACGGCTCCGTCCGGACCCAGAGTCGGGATCTTCTTGTCGGCCCTGTGCCAGGGCAGCCCCGACGGGCCCGCGGCGATCCGCCTCACGAATTCCCGGTCGAGCATGTGGATGGCGATGCTCCCGGGCAGGAATCGAAGGCGGCCGTGACCATCCCTCTCACGCTGCCGCTCCATCGGAAGGTCGGAGTATTCGATGACGAGGAGGCGCCCGCCCTTCACGCAGAAATGTCCGAGCTTTTCCTCGGGATACTCCTTGGGCACCATCTTGCTCGACATCTCGGAGCCGGTGGACAGGTGCCAGCCAATGAAGGCCGGGTCGACGCAGCGCACCAGGGGGTTGTCGACCTGGAAGTAACTCAGCACATCGACGCCTTCCCCCGCGGCCAGGTCTAGGGCCCCGCTGCGGGCGAGCGCCCGGAGCGATCCTCCGTGGCCGTCGGGCGACATCGCGATGGCGCCGGGCGCCTCGAGCATGATCCGGCCCTCCATGTCCACCGCCGGCATACGGCCTTGCCGGAAGAAGTGCACGCGGCCGGAATCGAGGCCAAAGTGGCGGTGCTCCGCAAAGAAGATCTCGGTCGCCGCGTGGTTCTGATGGCTGGTCATGATGAACCAGTGAAGCGGCCGGCCGTAGCGGCGCCCCGCCGCCAGTATTTTTTCGGCGAAGACCCGGAAAAGGGGCTTCCCCCTGACGGGTGTCACCGGAAAGGTCCCCTTGGGGCCATCATACCCGAGACGCGTGCCCTGCCCCCCGGCCACCGTGAAGGCGGCGACCCGTCCGGCCCTCAGGGCCTCCTCCCCGACCGCGCGGGCCCTCGCCCATGCGACCGGGTCTCCGCCCGATTCCGGCCTGGCCTCGTAAGGCGCGGGCTCAAGGCCGGAGAAGTCGGCGCCGGCCCGTGCCCCGGGGGTGACCAGCTCCGTCGTGAGGCGCGCCACCTCGGCAAGGTCGATCTCGGCGGCCTCGGCCAGCAGCCGGTCCCTCCCACCCGCGGAGAGCCGGTCAAGGAAGGCAAAGACCTGCCCCTGGCCCGCCCGGCGGAACTCGGCTTGGATATCCGCGCTGGTCATGGCTCAATTCTCAAAGCGGAAGATGAATTCATCCGGCTTCGCGTATCCCAGTTTGCGCCGGATCACCTTCTCGACATAGGCGGGATCCGTGCGAAGGCGCTGAAGCACGATCTCCTGGTCGTGCAACCGATGCTGGGCCTCGGCCAGCCGCCGAAGGTCCTCGGCCTGGATCGTTCTCAGGCGGACGTATTCCTCCCTCGCGTCGAGGAAGAAGAGCCCGGCGGCCAGGCTGATCCCGGCAAACAGCGCCAGGTAGAGGCTGAGAATGAGACGTCGGAGGTTCACCTTGAAAAATCAACGTCCGGTCCTGCCGGAGATTTCAAACCAAATTCATCGGATCCACGTCCAAAAACTGCATAATGTCGTCCGGCCACGCAAAATCCGCGCGGAGCCGGGCGAGCTCGGCGGCGACCTTGGAAACTTGGGAGGTGAAATACCAGAGCTGCCATCGGTATTGGTCCTTGATCTTTTCTATGGGGGAGGCCGCGGGCCCCCTGAGCTCAGCCCGTCCCCCGAGCGCCGGCCTCACCAGATTTGCCCACTGCTCGGCATAGAATTTCAGCTTCTCGGGGTTGGGACCGCGGAAGAGATGGTGGATGACGTGGCGGTAGGGGGGATAGCCGAAATCCCGGCGCTGCTTCAATTCGGCGGCCGCGAAACCGGCAAAATCGGCCCGCCGGGAGAACTGGATGGGATCGGCCTGCGGCGCAAAGGTCTGGACGACGACCTCGCCCGCCCGGTCGCCCCGGCCGGACCGCCCGGCAACCTGAACCAGGAGCTGGAAGGTCCGCTCGTTCGCCCGGAAATCCGGGATGTGCATCGAATGGTCGGCATCGACCAGGCCGACCAGGGTCACATTCGGGAAGTCCAGCCCCTTGCCGATCATCTGCGTGCCCACGAGCACGTCGATCTTGCCGAGGCGGAATTCGCCGAGGATCTCGCGAAAGCGGTGCTTCTTCGCCATCGAGTCCCCGTCCATCCTCTCGATGCGGGCCCGCGGGAGCACCCGGCGGACGGCCTCCTCCACCCTCTGGGTCCCAAGGCCCCGCCAGCGCACGTCGGGCGCGCCGCACCGGGGGCAGCGCACCGGGGCCGGACGCTGGTCGCCGCAGAGGTGGCACCGCATCATCTCGTCGGTGCGGTGATAGGTGAGGGCGATGCTGCAGTGGGCGCACTCCTCGACAAAGCCGCAGGTCGTGCACAGGAGCGACGGGGAATAGCCGCGGCGGTTGATGAAGAGGATCGTCTGCTCGCCCCGGGCCTTTCGGTCCCGCATCGCCTCGACAAGCCGGCCGGAGAGCGCGGCGAACCCGCGCTGCTTCGCAGCCTCGATGCGCATGTCCACGATGTCGATGTGCGGCAGTTTCCGGTCGTCAATGCGCCTGGTCAGCTCGAGCAGGCGGTACCGCCCGGACTGGGTGTTTGCGAAGCTTTCGAGCGAAGGGGTGGCGGATCCGAGCAGGCACAGGGCCCCGGCGATCTTGGCGCGCATCACGGCGACGTCGCGCCCGTGGTACCGCGGCGTCTCGTCCTGCTTGTAGGCCGGTTCGTGCTCCTCGTCGACCACGATGAGCCGCAGGTTCCTGACCGGCGCGAAGATCGCGGAACGGGCGCCCACGACGACCCTCGACTCGCCCGTCGAGAGCGCGAGCCATCCGTCGAAGCGTTCGCCCTCGCTCAGGTGGCTGTGCCAGACGACGCACTTGTGCCCCGGGGCGATCGCCTCGAGCCGGGACCGGAGCCGCGCCACGGTCTGCGGTGTCAGCGCAACCTCCGGAACCAGCACGATGACCCCGCCTCCGCCCTCGAGAGCGGCGTGGATCGCGCGCAGGTAGACCTCCGTCTTTCCCGAGCCGGTCACACCGTGGAGAAGCCACGTCCCGAATTTTCCCCCGGCCAGCCCGCCGGCCAGGGCCTCCACGGCGGAGGCCTGTTCGGCATTCAACTGGTGAGGCCGGGCTGCCACCAGCTCGCCGCGCGCCCAGTCGTCGGCATAGGCCTCCCGGACGACCCGGCTCCTGGCGGAGCGGAGCACGCCGCGCCTGACAAGGGCCTCCGCGGCGTCGGCGTTCACGTGGAGCCGGGCGAGCGCCGCGCCCTGGGGCACCGGGCCCGCCTCCTGGGCAAGATGCCGGTAGAGTCTGGCCTGGCGGGGGGCGCGCCGGTCAAGCTGGGCCAGTTCATCGACCGAGAGCACCCTTGCCACCTGGAGAAGCTTTTCCTCCTTGATCCCGAGGCCCCGCCTCACCGCCGCGGGGATCATCGTTTCGATGATGGAGTCGAGCGGCGCCACATAATAGCCCGCCATCCACCGTGCCAGCTCGAGCAGGTCCGGTGGAAGCGCCGGGAACGGGTAGACGACCTCCGCGACCGCCCTCAGCCTCTCGGCGGGGAAGTCCCGCGGCGCGCCTATCCGGCCGACGATTCCCAGCTCCATCGACTTGCGCACGGGAATCCGCACAAGCGCCCCAACGACGGCGGTGGCCGCCAGTGCATCCGGCACCGAATAGTGCAGGACCTTGTCGAAGCCGGCCAGGGGATGGACGCCGATGATCATGAACGGGATTCCAAGCTTTCGGCCAAGTCCCACGCTCTTCAACCTGATTACGCCTTTCGGTAGTGGTACATTTTTAGGGAAGATCGGGATCGCTTGGGCTTCGTCGGTGCCCCACCCGCGTTCGAGGCGAGTGTTCGCCTCAAGACACGGGCCCGTCGGAGCGGCGGACTCTTGTCTCAGCGACCGGACGACAGGAGCGCGGGTTGTCCGCGGGTGGCAGAGCCGGCCGAAGGCCATTGACAATCAGGGGACGCAATTCGTGTCGTTGAGCGGGTCGGCCGCAGATTGGTGCTAACCCGCCGCTCCCGCGCCTTTTGGCGAACACGCGCCCTCGAATGCAGGCGGGACATCCCGCGGCAACTTGATCTGCCCTCAAAACGTACCACTACCCGCCTTTCCGCCGGATTGACAGAAACGGGCATACCGGCGACATTTTTCCCGTGAGCATTCCCGCCGCGCGCGAAAAATTCAGGGCCTACCTGACCCAGCGCGGCCTCCGGGTGACCGAGCAGCGCCTGGCGATCTTCGACGCCGCCCTGGTGCAGAAGGAACACTTTACAGCGGAGCAGCTCCTCGACTACGCGCGGGCGATCGACGATTCCGTCTCCCGTGCCACCGTCTACCGCACCCTGCCCATCATGACCGAGAGCGCGCTCCTGCGGGAGGTCGACATCGGCACCGGCGAGAAGTTCTACCTCCCAGATGCGGGCAACGGAACCCAGGTCGCACAGGTCGTCTGCACCGATTGCGACCGGATATTCGAGATTAGCGCCCCCTTCATGGAGTGGTACGGCAGCACGGTGTCGTCGAAGCTCGGGCTGACGCCGGTGTCCCAGCGGCTCCAGGTCAGCGCCACCTGCATTGCCCTTCGCGACACGGGCGCCTGCCCGCGGCGCGGTTGACCGGCTGCCGCGAACATGGCCAAGGAAAAGCCCCAGGACCCCTCCTTCGAGATCGGTTTTTTCGAGTCGGTGCTCCGGCGGGATCCCAAGTATGCCGAGGTCGTCGGCATCCTTGGAGGACTCTACACAAAGACCGGACGGGTCATGGACGGGCTCAGGATGGACCGCAGGATGGTGAAGCTCCAGCCCGGCAATTCGACCGCCCACTACAATCTCGCCTGCAGCCTGGCGCTTTGCCGGCGCAAGCAGGCGGCCCTCAAGGCGCTCAAGCAGGCCGTCGAATTCGGGTACAGGGACTTCGAATGGATGAACCAGGACCCCGACCTCGAGATCCTCAAGGAGGAGCCTGCGTTTGTCGCCCTGCTGGGTCAGTTGAAATCCTGACAAACTCGCCGCCGACCGCGTCGGCGAGCAGCCGGCCCCTGGCCGTCAGGCGAAGTGACGCTCCGGAGGTCTCCGTGAGCCCCTCGCCGTTCAGGCGCCCTATCCTGGAGTCGATCTCGCCCCACGGCGCGCCGGGAAAGCGGGCCCTGAGTCCGCCGAGGTCGACGCCACAGTTCATCCGGAGCCCAAAGATGAGGGAGTCCTCCGCGAGCAGCCCGGGCGTGAGCCGCGTGCGGTCCTCGGTCATGCGTTCGGCGCGCGCCACACGGCGGCCCCATTCCCCCAGATCCGCCACGTTTGCCCCGCGCCATCCGCTGTGCTGGGAGGCTGCGGAGGGGCCGAGGCCGACCCACTCCCCCATCCGCCATGTGTTGATGTTGTGGAGGCACTCGTGGCCGGGGCGCGCGAAGTTGGAGATCTCATATTGGGCGTAACCCGCCGAGCCGAGCTGGTCCCACGCGGATTCGTAAAGCCCGGCCTCCCTGGCGGGATCCAGGGCGACCCTTCCCTGGGAGAGCCGCACCCAGAGCGCCGTGTCCTCCTCAAAAGTCAGGCAGTAGGTCGAAAGGTGGTCGGGGGCCAGCGCAACCGCCGCCCGCACGTCCAGGGCCCAGGTCTCGGCCGTCTGCCCGGGAAGTGCGAACATCAGGTCGAGGTTCACGCTCCCGAATCCCGCCGCCCGGATACGGTCGTACGCGCGGTGGACCTGGGCGACGGAGTGCTGCCGGCCCAGTGCGTCGAGCAACGCGGGCTGGAAGCTCTGGACTCCAAGGGAGACACGGGTGACACCGGCCTCCCTTAGGGCGGCCAGCCGCTGGGCGGTCACCGATCCCGGGGCGAGTTCGACAGTCCACTCGTCCGGAGCCCCCGCCGTCCTTTCGCGCACAGAGGCCGCGAGCCTCGCGAGATCGGAGGCCGCCAGGAGTCCCGGGGTCCCACCCCCCCAGAAAACCGTGGTGGCTCCTCTCTCCCAGGGCACGAGCGCAGCCTCCGTTTCCACGCCCATGAGGAACCCTTCAATGGCGGCTGCTGTCGGCTTGGTCTGGTAAAAGGCGCAGAAGTCGCAGGTTGAGGCGCAGAACGGCACGTGCACGTAGAGTCCGAGCGGTCCTGTCGCAGCTTTGGCTTGCCCTGTCATAAGGCCGCCCATAAGAAACTTATCGAAACAAAATGCACGCAAAACGATTTTTATCAGCGGGAAGTATTGTTTCCTGGGCTTGCGCCGCAGCAGCCCTCGCCCTCCTCCCGGGCTGCGCCACCGTGGCGCTGACCAACCTGACCCCGTCCTCGCTGCCCGAGAATCCTTCCGAGATTTATACCTTCACGCTGCGGGCAACGCCCAAGAGCAACACTGTCGAGTCGGTCAGCATCGCCCCACGCGTGGTCGTGGATGGGCAGATCTTCGACATGAAGAAAAGCTCGTTTGGCGGAGACATCTATGAGTTCGACTACCAGCTCCCCCCGGGGCGCGATGAGCTGGCCTATTACTACCTCGTCGACTACAAGGTCGAGGGAAACGGCACCGAGTCGTCCGGCCAGTCCTACACCGACACGGAGCACGCCAGGATCGTGCGCCGCTACGTGCTCTCCCTGGAGGTGAACCGCGGCCCGGTCGGCGCGCGGGTCGGCGTCTTCGGCCGGGGATTCTCGCCGCAGGATGCCATCACCTTTGACGGCGCGCCTGTCCGCACGGTCTATTCATCCTCCACTTCGCTGAGTTTCATCGTGCCGTCGCTTGCCGGCGGCAGAAATTACCGGGTCGCGCTTGGCAGCACCACGGGCAACTCGGATATCGGGACCTTCCGCATTGATCCGACCAATGTCACGGTCACGCCGTCCACCCTTGCGCTGGCGACCGGCGAACGGCAGACTCTCACCTTTGCGGTGCCCAGCCCCGCGCCGAGCGGGGGGCTGCTCCTCGATGTCACGACCAACGCCCCCGAGAGCGTCATCATGCCGGAGGTCGTCGTGCCGGAGGGTCAGACATCCGTTACGGTGACAGTCGAGGGGGGAAAACCTGGAAGCGGAAGCCTGTTTCTCAAGGGGTATGGCGACACGGACGTCACGGTACCGGTGACGGTCACGGGAAAGTGATCGTGGCGACAAGCGGCCTGTGGTCGCTTGCGCCATCGGTGCCCGGTCCGTCGTAGACGAGCGCCGCGCCGCCCCTCACATTGCCGCGCAGCGCCGCCGAAACAAGGATGTGGTCGAGCTGCGCATAGGCGTCCTGGCGCCGCCAAAGCTCCGTCCACGTCTCTCCCCGTGTGTCGGCCGCGGGCAGCCGCCAGGACACCTGGACTTGCCCCCTTTTCTCGATCCTCAGGAGCGCGGCACTCCCCCTGGGATCGTTGAAGTCGCCCATCACGACGAAACGGGCACGACCGGGATCCTTGAAGTGCCGCAGGATGCAGTCTCGTATCGCGACAGACTCGGCCGTCCGCCGCCCGGCCGCCTCCGGATCGTCGGCGTGTTCGGTGAGGTGACTCTTCAGGTGCACGACATAGAGAGTCAGGCCGCCCCCGGGCGCCGGGATCGTGGCCTCGAGCAGGCCCCTCTTGACCCTTTCGGTGCCCCCCCGGTAGGCGAACTCCAGGTCCGGGTGCGGAACGACCTCCAGGAAGGGCGGCCTCGAAAGCAGCGCGACATGGCGGTCCGCGTCCTGCGCCTCGACGAGCGCCGCGTGGGGGTAGTCAAGCCCCTCGGCCCGCAAGTCCCGCCGGAGTTCCTCAAGGTAGGGCCATCCCCCCATCTCCTGCAGGGCAAGGACGTCGGCGTTGAGCCGGCGGATCACGGAGCGGAGCGCCAGTTTTTCGGCCTCGGGTTTTGGATAGTCGCTCCGATAGCCTTCGCCTGTCATCCTGTCCGCCCTGCAGTAGTTCTCGAGGTTGTAGGTCGCCAGCACAAGACACCCGTTGCCGCCCGCGCCGCGGCCCGTGGCCGCGGCCAGGAGCAGCACGACAGGAAAGCCGGCGCGAATCCGCACCCCCTCAATCTAGCAAGCGATGCCGCGGGCGTCGTTCCCGGCGCTCCGCCGCGTCACCCGGCGCCCTGGGCCGCGTGCCCGCCGTCGTGGATCGGCGTGGCAAATCGATATTCGATGTCCCAGGGGAAGTGGATCCACTTGTCCTGTTTGAACTCCTTGACGCAGGTGTCGACGAGAGCCCGGCCGGCGGGTTTTGCGTAAAGCGTCGCGAAATGGGCCTTCGGAAGCAGCTTGCGCACGACCTGGGCCGTGCGACCCGTGTCGACCAGGTCGTCGATCAGCAGGTATCCGTCCCCGTCGCCGTTCACGCCCTTGAGGACCTTCACGTCGCCGCGCACCTTGGCGGCACCGCCGTCCTCGGCGGCGTCGTAGCTTGAGACGCAGAAGGTGTCCACAAGGCGGATGTCGAGCTCCCGGGCGACCAGGGCGGCCGGCACGAGGCCCCCCCGGGCAATGGCGACGATGCCCTTCCATCGCCCCAAACCGTGGAGGACCTCCGAAAGGTAGCGTGCGTCGCGGTGGAGCTCCACCCACGATATGATGATTTCGTCCTCGTATCGCGACCGCGGCATTTGCGCCATCGCACCAAGCCGGGCCCGATCAGTCAAGCGCCCGCTCCCGTTCCGCGAGCGTCGGATGGGAATGGTGGAATGAGCTGAACCAGGGATGCGGCGTCATGTTGCCCAGATTATTGCGCGCCAGCTTGCGCAGGGCGGACACCATCTGACCCGCCCCCCCCATCGCCCGGCGGGCGAACGCATCGGCCTCATATTCGTGTTTCCTGGAGAGGCGGTTCGCAAGGGGCGCCAGCCAGAATGTCACCGTCCCGGCCAGGAGCCCGAAAAGGAGGAATGTCGGAGCCATCCTGCCCTGCGGAAAGCCGAAGGCTGCGTCGAACCAGCGGCTGCGGGCGAGCCAGGCGGTCGAGGCAAAGCCGGCGGCGACGAGCACCGCCGACAGCCCGAGCCTCCTGGGGATGTGGCCGCAGCGATAGTGCCCGATTTCGTGGGCGAGAACCGCCTCAAGCTCCCCGGGGTCCAGCTGCTCGACAAGCGTGTCGAAAAGAACGATCCGGCGGTGGCGGCCGAATCCCGTGAAGAAGGCGTTTGAGTGGGCCGACCTCCTGCCGCCGTCGATGACGTCGATGGCTGCGGCCCCGAATCCGGTCCTTTCCGCGAGGGCGACGAGCCGGCTGCGCAAATCCCCGTCGGGGAGGCGCTCCAGCCTGTTGAAAAGCGGCAAGATCAACCGCGGGTAGAGGACGAGCATGGCGACCTGGAAAACGAACATCAGCCCGGCGCCCCAGATCCACCATCCCGGCCCCGCGACGCGCGCCAGTGCCAGCAGGGCCCAGAGAAGGGGAAATCCGATCGCGCCGGAAAGGGCTGCTGTTTTCAGGAGGTCGGCCGCCCACAGCCCGGGTGTTGTGCGGTTGAATCCGAACCTTGCCTCTATGCGGAATTGGGACCACCAGGAGAACGGCAGCGAGGGCAGTGCAACCAGAAGGCCCGCAAGGAGTATGAAAATCGCCCCGCACCAGGCCGAATCCGGCGGCCCCCACGCTGAGACGCGCCGGTAGAGGATCGGAAGCACGCCGCCAAAGACGGCGATGGCCAGCACCAGAGCCTCACAGGAGGACTCGAGGCCTCCAAAGCGCGACCTCGCCAACGTATAGGCACCCGTCTTCGAAAAGGTCGCCGGATCCATCACGGCAGCGGCGGCGGCGGGCGGAGTTGCGAGACCACGGCGCACCGCCGCACGGTTTAGGGCCGATAGCAGCAGTTCAGTGGCAAGCCGCAACACCATGAGGGTGGCCGTGATATAAAGGACGGCCTTCGACGCGGATGACATGGGTCCAGTCTGGACGCGCAATCCACGTCTGCAAACTGCGAATCATTTTGGCCGATTTTATCGGTTGAAACCGGTTGGACGCTCCGCATCTTGGGGGCGTGGATGCAAAAGACCGCCAACCTTCCTTCGAAGCCGGCCTGGCCAGGTTGGAAGCCATCGTCGAATCCATGGAATCCGGGGACGTCCCCCTCGCCGAGCTTCTCGCCAAGTACGAGGAGGGCAACAAGCTGCTCAAGCTGTGCGAGGGCCGGCTCAAGGAGGCCGAGCTGAAGATCGAGCAGCTCAAGAAGCAGAAGGACGGCGTGACATTCGCCGCATTCGAGACGGACAAACCGGGGGAGAGCGGATGAGCGGGGCAGAATCGCAGCCCGGCCGCATCCTCGACGGCATCCGCGGGCCCGCCGACGTCCGGGCGCTGGCCCCGGAGCAGCTCCCCCAGCTCGCCGCGGAGATCCGCGCGGAGATCATCGCCGTCACCGCCGCGCAGGGCGGCCATGTGGGCCCCAACCTGGGGGTGGTCGAACTCACGATTGCCCTGCACAGGGTCTTCGATTCGCCGACCGACCCCTTTGTTTTCGATGTGGCCCATCAGGGCTACACCCACAAGCTCCTCACGGGCAGGGGGGGCGGGTTTTTCGCCCGGCTCCGCCAGACCGGCGGCGCCAGCGGCTTCCTGACGAGGTCGGAAAGCCCCTGCGACGCGTATGGCGCCGGCCACGCCGGCACCGCCCTGAGCGCCGCACTCGGCATGGCCGTGGCACGCGACCTCCGCGGAACTCCCGAGCATGTCGTGGCGGTCTGCGGCGACGCCGCGTTCACCTGCGGCATCACCCTTGAGGCGCTCAACAACACGGTCACGTCCACCAAGCGCCTGATCGTCATCCTGAATGACAACGAGTGGTCGATCGCGAAGAATGTGGGCGCCATGGCGCGCTATCTCAACCGCCTGAGCACAAGCCCGACCTACAACAAGATCCACCACGATCTGGAAAAGTTCTTCACGGGCCTGCCCCGGGGGCATGACATGCACCGGATTTGGATGAAATGGAAGCGCGAGACAAAGGACTTCCTCGTAAGCTCCAGCCTCTTTGAGAAATTCGGGCTTCGCTACCTGGGCCCCATCGACGGCCACAATCTCGAGGATCTCGTCAAGAACCTCGAATTTGCGCGCCTGTGCGACGGGCCGATACTGCTGCATGTCCTCACCAAGAAAGGCCAGGGCCTCGACGCCGCGATAAATTCGCCGGAAAAATTCCACGGCCTGGGTGCGTTCGATCCGGTGACCGGCGAAAGCCGCAAGGCCGCCCCGGGGACGCCGCCGTCCTACCAGGATGTCTTCGGAAGCACCCTTCTGCGGATGGCCCGCAGCGACCCGGCCATTGTCGCGATCACGGGGGCGATGCCCGCCGGCACCGGACTGACTTCCTTCGCCGCCGAGCTTCCGCAGCAGTTTTTCGACGTTGGCATCGCCGAGGAGCACGCCGTGCTCTTTGCAGCTGGGCTGGCCGCCCGGGGATTCCGCCCGGTCTGCGCGATCTATTCCACGTTCCTCCAGCGCGCCTATGATCCGATCGTCCACGACGTGGCGCTCCAGAACCTGCCAGTGACGTTCTGCCTGGACCGGGCCGGCCTTTCGCCCAATGACGGCCCGACGCACCATGGGCTTTTCGACATTGCCTACCTCAGGTGCGTGCCGGGCGCGACCGTGATGCAGCCGAGGGACGAGGACGAACTTGCGGACATGCTCCACACGAGCCTGCGACTCCCCGGCCCGGCGTTCATCCGCTATCCCCGGGGCGCGGGCCTCGGCGTCCCGGTCAAGGAAACCCCTTCAGAGCTGCCGATTGGGCATGCCGAGGTCGAGCGCGAGGGCTCGAACATCATGATCTGGGCGCTCGGCCCGATGGTCGCGGAGGCGCTCCGACTGGCCGAGCGGCTGGCGGCCTCCGAACACCTGTCCGTCGGCGTTGTCAACGCGCGGTTTGTGAAGCCCCTAGATCGCAATCTCCTGCTCAGCCACGCCGCGGTCGTGCCGCTGCTGGTCACCATGGAGGACCACGTGGTCGCGGGCGGCTTTGGCAGCGCCGTGCTCGAGGCCCTGCAGGAGGGCGAGTGCCAGGTGGCGGTCGAGCGCATCGGCTGGCCGGACAAGTTCGTCGAGCACGGATCGAGCGTCGACGCCCTCCGCGCAGCCCACGGACTCGCGCCCGACGACCTTTACCGCCGTGTGCTGGACCGCTGGCGCAACCTAAGCAACGAGCGCGTCGAAGCCGACGCGTAGCGGGGCGTCACTCGTCGTGCTGCAGCGCCACGACCACCGAGAAATCCTCGAGTGTCGTGGTGTCGCCCTTCACGTCGCCGCCGGCGGCGATTTCCTTCAATATGCGCCGCATGATCTTGCCGCTCCGGGTCTTCGGAAGGCCGGCCGCAAAGCGCACGTCATCGGGGCGGGCGAGCGAACCGATCTCCCTGGCGACATGCTGCCGCAACTCGTCCTTGAACTCAGGCGAGACCACATAGCCGTTCTTGAGCGTCACAAAGCACACAAGGGCCTGGCCCTTCATGTCGTCGGGCCTGCCCACGACCGCGGCCTCGGCGACGCCGGGATGGGAAACCAGGGCACTCTCGATCTCCGCGGTTCCGATCCGGTGGCCTGACACGTTCAGCACATCGTCGATCCGCCCGACCACCCACAGGTAGCCGTCCTTGTCGAATCTGGCCCCATCCCCCGCAAAATAATACCCGGGAAGCTCGCTCCAGTACTGCCGCTGGAAACGCTCGTCGTCGCCCCAAAGCGTCCGGAGCATCGAGGGCCAGGGCTTCGTCAGGAAGAGCCTTCCGCCGCTGCCGCGCGGCACTTCCGCCCCCTTTTCGTCCAGCACCTTGGGCACCACGCCGAAGAACGGACGCGTGCACGAACCCGGCTTGGTCGGCGTGACCCCGGGAAGCGGCGAAACCATGATTGCCCCGGTTTCGGTCTGCCACCACGTGTCGACGATCGGGCACCGTTTCTTCCCGATGACCGTGTGATACCACATCCACGCCTCGGGGTTGATGGGCTCGCCCACCGAGCCCAGCAGCCGCAGCGAACCGAGACTGTGGCGGTTCACATAGTCGTCCCCCCAGCGCATGAAGGCGCGGATCGCCGTGGGCGCCGTGTAGAAGATGCTCACCTGGTGGCGGTCGATAAGCCGCCAAAAGCGGTCGGGCTCGGGGTGGTTGGGCGCGCCCTCGTACATGAGCACCGTCGCGCCGCTGGCCAGCGGACCGTAGACGACGTAGCTGTGCCCCGTCACCCAGCCGACATCCGCCGTGCAAAAGTAAACATCCTCCTCCCTCAGGTCGAAGACGTACTGGGTCGTCATTGCGGCACCCAGCAGGTACCCGGCCGTCGTGTGGAGCACCCCCTTCGGCTTCCCCGTGGATCCGCTCGTGTAGAGTATGAAAAGCGGATGCTCGCTGTCGAAGCCCTTTGCCCGGTGGGAGTCCGGCTGGCCCGCGACGAGATCGTGCCACCAGCGGTCGCGGCCCTCGGCAAACTCCACCGGCTGGCCGGTTCTCTTCAAAACGATGACGTGCTCGACCGTCGGGGTTCCCGAGAGCGCGCGGTCCACGTTGGCCTTGAGTTCCACGATCTTTCCCCGGCGCCAGCCTCCGTCCGCGGTGATGATGACCCTCGCTCCGCAGTCGTTGACGCGGTCCTTGATGGCCTCGCTCGAAAAGCCGCCGAAGATCACCGTGTGGATCACACCGATCCGGGCGCAGGCGAGCATCGCAATCGCGGCCTCGGGGACCATCGGCATGTAGATGGCGGCCCGGTCGCCCTTGTTGAGCCCGAGTGCCGAAAGTGCGTTTGCGAACCTGCACACCTCCTGCTGGAGTTGCCTGTAGGTGAGGGTCCGGACATCGCCTGGCTCCCCCTCAAAGATGATCGCCGCCTTGTTCGCCCGGGGGGTGGCCAGATGCCGGTCCAGGCAGTTCTCGGAGGCGTTGAGCTGGCCCCCTAGGAACCACTTGGCATGGGGCAACTTCCATTGCAGCACCCGGTTGAACTTTCTCCGCCAGGTCAGGAATTCGCGGGCCTGCCTGCCCCAGAATCTTTCTGGAGAGTTGACAGATTCGGCGTACAGCCTTTTATAGGCGGCCTCACTCCCAAGTTTCGCTTGGGCTTTGAACTCGGCCGAAGGCCTGAAAACCCGGTTCTCCCGGGACACTGAGGTAATCGTCTGGTCGGTCACGTTGAGTGGCTGATTTCGGGGTTAGTGACGCAATTAGGCGCGTCACTATCCCGTCTGGAGTTTTAAGCGTCAAGTCCGGGACGTGCTATTGTCGCCCGTAATTTTGTATGGAAAAAAAATCAGCGTCCGCCCAGGCGGATAACCCCACCGCTGCGGCCGCACCCCCGCCCGCGGCTCCCGAGCCGGCTGCGCCCCCCCAGGCGGCCCCCCCTCCCTTCCCCGTCGAAAACCTTGTCCGTGCGGAGGGTGTCCTTGACATCGACGTGATGCGCGGCGGCAACGGCCAGCTTCTGGATATGTCCAAGAACGGAAAGCGCCGCCCCACGGACCCGTTCCTGCCCAAGGAGCTTATCCGGCGGTTCAAGCTCAGGACGGGAATGCTCATATCCGGGACGGCCTTTCCTCCGGAGGGCAGGTTCCCGAATTCCAAGATGAAGTTCATCGAGTCGGCCGACGGAATGGCGCTCGAGGAGCGTCGCAACAAGCTGGACTTCACGGCATTGACGACGGTCTCCCCCAATCAGCACCTCAAGATGGAGATGAAGGATGGGCGCCTGACGACACGCACCGTCGACCTATTCTGCCCCATAGGCAAGGGCACGCGCGGGCTGATCGTCGCACCCCCGCGCACAGGCAAGACGACCCTTCTTCGCGACATGGCCCTCGGCGTGCTGGAGAACAATCCGGAGTGCCAGGTGATCATCCTGCTCGTCGACGAGCGCCCCGAGGAGGTGACGGATTTCAAGCGCAGCGTCCCGGCCGAAATCTGGGCGTCCTCCAACGACGAGCAGATCGACAACCACATACGGGTGGCCGACCTTTGCATCGAGCGGGCCAAGCGCCTGGTCGAGGCCGGCCGCGACGTCGTGCTTTTCCTCGACTCGATCACCCGACTGGCCCGCGCCCACAACACCCAGCGGAACAGCGGTCGGACGGGTTCGGGCGGCCTGGATGTCCGGGCTCTCGAGAAGCCCCGCCAGCTCTTTGCTGCGGCGCGCAAGACCGAGGAGGCCGGATCGCTCACCATCATTGCGTCGGTTCTTGTCGAGACCGGCAGCAGGATGGACGATGTCATCTTCCAGGAATTCAAGGGCACCGGCAACATGGAGCTGGTCCTCGACCGCAAGTGCGCCGAAATGCGGCTCTGGCCCGCGATCAACGTGGCTTCCTCGGGCACCCGCAAGGAGGAACTTCTCATCGATCCCAAGAAGCTCGAGGCGATCCACTTCTTCCGCAGGGCCCTGGTCCAGCAGAAGATCGAGGAGTCCACCGAGACCATGATCGCGAGGCTCTCGAAAACAAAGACCAACGACGAATTCCTGCGGCTGATCACCCGCTAGCGGTGCCGGCTTGAACATTCTCCCCCTCCCCCACATCGTAACCCTTCCGAATGCACAGTTTCTCCGAGCAATGCCTCGATATGGCCCGATCGATCCTCGGCCATAACCTAGACTCAATCCAACCCGACGGTTCCGTCCTCCCAGCCAACGGGGAGCAGTCCCGGGCCGACGAGCCCGGCCACGTGGCCTACGCCCTGGGCGAGTATTACCGGGCCACGGGCGAATCCTCGCTCCTGGGCCGCGACCTCGTGGATCTGGCCGCGCGCTGCATCACGGCGCAGGTTTTCACAGAGCCCCCCGCGGAGAACGGTCTCGCCTACGCCTCCCTGGGGCTTTTGTGCTTCGGCCCGTCGAAGGAGCGCAACCCCGTGTGGGAGCGGCTCGTGCCGGAGACCCAGGAGCGAATCGACAAGCAGCTCCTCCACCGCAGCGACTACGACAACCACTGGCAGGCCTTCAACGTCGCCAAGGCGGTCGCGCGCTTCAGCTTCGGGCTCTCCAAGAAGGACGAGACCTCCCGGCTCATCGAACGGATGGTCGACCGGATCGACCAGACCAGCTCGGCCGGATTCTTCGACGACTCGGTGCACGGCCTGGGCGGCAATTTCAACCTCTACGGGGTGATGACGTTCGTGTTCATCCGCTCCGCGCTCCAGCTCCACGCCAACAGCAGCGTGCGCGACCGCAAGCTGCCCACGCTGCGCACCTATGCGGAGAAGTACATCCGCATGATGCCCGAGCTGGTGCGCGCCGACGGGCTGGGCTGGGCCTTCGGGCGCGCTGCAGGCGCCTACGGCCAGATGCACTGCATCA
>Ga0302319_10007161_pt1 | contig 21974 bp, 24 predicted proteins | sample Bog_T0_2_FD_203319 | JGI IMG/M metagenome (GOLD analysis project Ga0302319, IMG submission 203319) | Peat permafrost microbial communities from Stordalen Mire near Abisko, Sweden - Bog_T0_2 | ecosystem: Environmental > Terrestrial > Soil > Wetlands > Peat | place: Sweden: Abisko, Stordalen Mire... | reverse complement strand
AGCGCGCGCGGGCCCTGATCCTGGAAGAAATGGAAGTGATGGGACCGACGCGCCTGAAGAACACCGAAGAGGCCCAGCAGAAGATCGTGAACACGATCCGCCAGCTGGAAGAGATGGGCGAGATCGTCGTCAGCCGCGGCGGCGAGGAGGAAGTCTTTGTCTGACACGGCCCGGGTCCTGGGCGCCGAGGCCTACGCGGTAGGCGCCCAGCCGTATCTGGTCCAACAGGTGGCCGCGGCGGCTTTGGCCGAGTTGCGGCGTCGGGCTGCTGTGAGCGCCAACCCGCCTGCCGAGGAAGGCGCCGCGCCCAAGGTCGACGCGGAGGCCATGCTGCAACGCGAGGAGGCGGCTCAGGTCCGGCACCAGGCCGATCGTTTCCTGGTGGGGGCCAAGTCGCAGGCTCGGACGGTGCTTCAGGCGGCCGAGACCGAGGCCATGCAAGTGAAGGAAAAGGCCCGCTTAGAGGGCTTTCAAGAGGGATTTTCGCAGGGTACGGCCGATGGCTACGAGGCCGGCGAAAAGCAGGGCGAAGAGACCGGCCTAGGGCATTACACCGAAACCGTGTCGCGCTTACAGACCCTGCTTGAGAACGCCCAGACTGAAAAAGAGGCTTATTTCAACGATCGCGAAGCCTTGATGGTGGAGCTGGTGTTGAAAGTGGCCGCTAAGGTCATCGCTCGAGAGGTCCAGACTCGACCGGACCATATCGCCAGCTTGTTGCGCCAGGCGATACGAAAGCTGGCTGACAAGAGCCATTTGGTGGTCACGGTGCACCCGGAGGACTTGGAGCGCATCACCCAGGCTCGAGCGGATGGGTTGCTCAGCCTGCCGGGTGTTAAACAGGTTGAGTTTCTGGCCGATGACAAGATGGTGGTGGGCGGGGTCAGGGTGGCCTCCGGCAACCTGACCTTGGATGCCGCCCTGGATTCGCAATTGGCCGAGCTGTCGCGGGCGCTGCTGGAAGAGGCTTACCATGAAGCTTGAGTCCCTGCCTTTTGGCGGCGAGGCTCAAAAGTTCCTGGATAAGCTGGATCAGACCGAGTCCATGCGGCCGTTGGGAAAGGTCGAGCAGTTGATCGGCCTGGTGATGGAAGCCAGTGGTCCAGCGACCAGCATCGGCGAGATCTGCTGGGTCTATGGCAACAATGGCCGCCAGCGGATCCAGGCTGAGGTCGTGGGTTTTCGGCAGGACCGGATGTTGCTGATGCCCTTGGGTGAGCTGCAGGGCATCGGTCCGGGCAGCTTGCTGGTGCCAACGGGGCGTGATTTTCAAGTCCCGGTGGGAAGGCACTTGATGGGCCGCGTGTTGGATGGCCTGGGGCGCCCCTTGGACGGTCGGGGCCCGCTGGGGGCCGAAGCCCAGGTGCCGGTGCACCGCGAGCCGCCAGATCCGCTGAGCCGGCGGCGCATCACTGAGGCGCTCAGCACCGGGGTGCGCTGCTTGGACGGTTTGCTTACCGTGGGGCGGGGGCAGCGTTTCGGGATATTCGCCGGTTCGGGCGTGGGCAAGAGCACGTTGATGGGCATGGTGGCTCGAGACGCCGACGCCGACGTGAACGTGATAGCCCTGGTCGGGGAGCGCGGCCGTGAGGTGCGCGATTTCATCGAGAAGGACCTGGGGCCGCAAGGGATGGCCAAGAGCGTGGTGATCGCCGCCACCTCGGACCAACCGGCGCTGATCCGGCGGCAAGGCGCGATGGTGGCGACGGCCATCGCCGAATGGTTCCGCGATCAGGGCATGACGGTCATGTTCATGATGGACTCGGTGACGCGCTTCGCCATGGCGCAGCGGGAGATCGGTCTGGCGATCGGTGAACCGCCGGCGACCAAGGGTTACACGCCCAGCGTCTTTGCGTTGCTCCCAAAGTTGCTGGAGCGGGCCGGGACCACCGATCACCGTGGCAGCATCACGGGCCTCTACACGGTCCTGGTCGAGGCCGACGACATGAACGAGCCGGTCGGGGACACGGTGCGGGCCATCCTGGACGGGCATGTGGTGCTCAGCCGGGATCTGGCGGCCCAGAACCATTATCCGCCGGTGGATGTGCTCGACAGCGTCAGCCGCCTGATGCCGGAGTTGGCGGGTGCCGAGCACCGCGCCGCCGCCGCCCGGGTCCGGGATGTGTTGGCCGCCTATCGCGGCGCCCGCGATTTGATCAACATCGGCGCCTATGTCAAAGGCTCGGATCGGCGGATCGACAGGGCGTTGGAGCATATCGACGCGGTGAACGCCTTCCTCAAGCAGGACCTGTCCGAGCGGGACACCCTGGCAGGCGCGGTGGAACGGCTGCTCACCCTGGTGCCGGAGAGCAAGTGAAGCGCTTCCGTTTCAGCCTTGAGACCGTGCTGAAAGTGAAGCGCCAGTTGGAGGAGGCCCGCCAACTTGAGCTGGCAGGCGCCAAGGAGCGCCGGGACCGGGTCCTGCTGTTGCTGGCCCGCTTGGAGCAGGACCTGTCGGGCCTTTTGGAGGACCGCAGCGGCCAGCGCCAGGGACGCGTGGATCTCGGGTTGGAGGCTTGGCACAACGAGCGCCAACGCGGATTGAACGCTGGCATCGGACAGGCCCAGGTTGAGCTGAAAGAGCGCGAAGCCGAGCTTGAAGCGGCCCGAGTCCGGGTGGTGGAAGCCGCCCGAGAGCGCAGGGTGCTAGAAAAGCTGGAAGAGAACCAGCTGACGGATCATCTTTTCAAAGTGAACCGGGAGGAGCAAGGACTGCTCGACGACCTGGCCCAAAGGGCCGTTTCGGCGTTCAGCCTTCCTTCCTTGCCCACTGAAGGTCTTTGACCCTTTGGTGGCATCCTAGATGAGAGGAGGTGAAACGATGATCGCAAGACCCCAGTTAGACCTGCTTGGCGTGCTGCCCTCACAGGCGGCAACAGCGGCCAAAGCGACGTTAGGAAGCGCGCAAGCGCGTTTTGACGTGGCTTTGCTTCAAGCCACCAAGTCCCTGCGTGATGCAGAGCCCGAAGGCCAGGCCTTGGTGATAGACCCCAAGGTGCAAGCGGCTTTTGAAGCGACGCTCCAGCAGTTGGCCCAAAGCCCTGTGGATCAGCTGAACACGCTGACCCAGGACAAGACGGCGCTTCAGGGCGTGGTGGATAGCGCGGCGCAAGCCGCAGGGCTAGGAACGGAGGATAAAACGGTGCTCGGGCAATTGACGAATGCCGCGCTTCCGCGCCTGGCAGCCTACAAGGCTGGGATGTTGTCCATGGGAGCTACTGCCGCGAATGACCGAGGCGGGGCACAGCCTGGACCGCAAGGAGGGACCCCCGCATTGGCGGGCTCCCCAGCGGACAGCATTCAAGCGTCGCCTGTGAACCAGGCTAAAGAACGCCCGCAGGAACAAGGGAACGCAAGCTCCACATTAGGCGCCATGGCAGCGCAGGCTCTTACGCCCGTGATCGTGTCCACTCGCACGGACGATGGCAGCATGCCTGTCGGTTTGGTCAGTTTGGCTTCGAGCTCCAGCAACGCATCCGGTGCCAGCATGGGCCAGGCCGCGCCGGCGCCCGCAAGCCAGGGGATCGAAGCGGCGCAACCACAAGGCCGAGTCGTCTCCATCAGCAGCAGCGGTGGTGACGATCAGGCGCAAGCTCCTGTCGCCCTGGCTCCCCAGGTCGAAGCGGCCATGCAACAGGGTTTGTCCCTGCAGCAGGGCCCGGTGACGCAAGCCACCGGAGCTGAGACCCAGCAGGCCTTGAATGTAGAGGTCCCCACCTCCCAACCTAAGTCGGTGCCGTCGAACGCGACGGTCCCGACGACGACGGAGGATGTGCAAGCCCGATTTGTGCCGCTCACGCAAGCTGTGGCGGTGGAAGAGGGCAGCGTGGTGACTTTGAAGGGCAAGGTTTCGCAGGAGCCAATGGCGCCGCAGTCGGCCTCCGCGGCGGCTTCGGCACCACAGAACACGGCACCGCAGTCGGCCCCCGTGGCGGCTTCGGCACCAGCACCGCAGGTCACGGCACCGCAGTCGGCCCCTGTGGCGGCTTCGGCACCGGCACCGCAGGTGACGGCATCGCAGTCGGCCCCCGCGGCGGCTTCGGCGCCTGCAGCGCAGGTCACGGCACCGCAGTCGGCCCCCGCGGCGGCTTCGGCTTCGGCACCACAGAACACGGCACCGCAGCCGGCCCCCGCGGCGGCTTCGGCACCAGCATCGCAGGTCACGGCACCGCAGTCGGCCCCCACGGCGGCTTCCACGCCGGTCGTGCCGGTCCCGCAAGCCGGGGCGGCATTGCAGGCGGCGTTGGCACCAGTGATCGCTCCCGTCCTGTCAGCCCCGGCTCCCTCAGCGGCGGCGCAGGCTCCGAGCATCATCACGGATGAGCGTGCATCCACCAACGCGGTGGCTCCTTCCACCGTGGGCGCTTCGTCTTCTTCCTCAGTTGCGGCCCCGCAGTCGGGGGCTTCGGCCGTGGCAGGGGCCAAGGCGCAGGATGCGACGGGGCCGATCAGCGGGCTGGGCCAGCAAGGCCAGGACCCGGTGAAGGCGTTGGCGCAGCAGGTGGCCAAGGACGTGACGGTGAAGCAGAACTCGTTCCAACAAGTCACGCAGGCCTTGAAGGACGCGCCCGGCGCGGAGAGCGGAAGGCTGGTCATCAGCCTGAAGCCCGCCAGCTTGGGGGACGTCACGGTGGACCTGGTGCTGGCTGGCGGCAAAGTCAGCGCCCGGTTGGTCGCCAGCAGTCCCGCCGTCAGGGACGCTTTCGTGCAGGACTTGGCCGGTTTCAAGGCCGGCCTGGAATCGCACGGGATCGCGGTGAGCGAAGTGAGCGTTGCTTTGCGCGCCGGCGTGCAGGACCAGCCCCAAGGCCAGCCGCAGCCCCAGCCGCAGAACGAGGCTTGGTGGCGTGTGCTGGGCAAGGAAAAGGCGTCCGATTTGAGCCTCATCCAGACGTCCGCCGTTTATGGCGGGTCGGACCTGGGCGGGGATCAAAGGTTCAGCGCTTTGGCCTGAACCGCTTCAAAATCCGATGAGAGGAGGTGATTCGCATGTCTACTACGAATGGTGTGGCTGGATACAGCGTCAACAGCGCGTCTTCGAGCACGTTGGCCGCCAACACGCAGACCGCTCAGCAGTTGAACACGGAATTCATGACGCTGCTGATGGCCCAGTTGCAGAACCAGGACCCGACGAACCCCGTTGATGACACTCAAATGCTGTCGCAACAGGCGCAGATCTCGTCCCTGCAGCAGATGCAAAGCCTCAACACGAACTTTGTGAGCATGATGGCGATGCAGAACGTGTCCCAGGCGACCAGCATGATCGGGCACACGGTGGCCGGTACTGTCAACGGTTCAGCGGTGTCTGGTTTGGTGCAAGGCGTCAGCTTTTCCAACGGCAGCCCCGTGCTGACGGTCAACAACAACGGGACGGCTGTGCAGATGAGCCTGTCGGATATCACGCAGGTCTCCTAAGCAAGGCGGATGGTCATGCTCAACAACATCAACAACAACGCGGCCATCCCGGCCCTGCAGGGCAGCCTGCAGAGCGAAGTCACCCGCAAGACCACGGCGGGTCAGCTCAGCTTCAACCAGGTGCTGGAACAGGGCCTGGCCGGCAATGCTGACCTCAAGTTCTCGGCCCACGCTCAGGAGCGCCTGCAAAGCCGGGGCATACGCCTGAGCACGGAGGACATGGTCCGACTGAGGCAAGGCTTGGCGCAAGCCGCAGCCAAGGGCTCCAAGGAGAGCCTGCTGATGAAGGATGGGGTGGGCTTCGTGGTGAGCGTCAAGAACCAGACGGTGATCACGGCCGTTGACGCGGCATCGATGAAGGGCAATGTCTTCACCAACATCGATTCCGCAGTGATCGTTTAAAAAAAAACCACAGGCTGGACCTGCAAGGGGAGCCTGGACGCCGCTGACTGATGGAAGCGGCGCAACCCTGTAAAGGAGCAAGACATGTCAGCATTAGGAGCCTCGATCTCCGGACTCCAGTCCTCGCAAAAGTGGCTGGACGTCATCAGCAACAACATCTCCAACAGCAACACCGTGGGCTTCAAGTCCGGCCAGCTGAATTTCGCTGACCTGGTCAGCAGCAGCATCACCAGCCCCTCCGGGCCGGACGCGGCTGCGAATCTGGGCGGCATCAATCCCAGCCAGCTGGGCTTGGGCGTGACGGTCGGCAGCATCCAGACGATCATGAGCGAGGGCGCCATCCAGACCACCGGTGTGGTGACGGATGTGGCTATCAATGGTTCGGGCTTTCTGACGGTGAAGTCGGGGGACAGCTCGTTGTACACCCGAGCTGGCAACCTGACTTTTGATCAGGCCGGCAACCTGACCACCTCCGATGGCGGCCTGGTGCAGGGCTGGGAGGCGGCCACCACCGTGACGCCTTTGGCTGGCTCGGTCGCCGCTGCGGCTGGTGACACATCGTTGACCATCACGGGTCCTGTGCTCAATACCAGCAATGTGTCTGCGGTCGGCAATATCGTGATCCCCCAGAACTTGGTGCTGGCCCCCAAGGCGACCAGCTACAACGCCAATTCATCCGTCAAGGATCAGGGCGTCATCCTGTCGGGCAATTTGGACAACGCCACGCCGATGAACCCTGTCGCGGCTCTCACGCCATATGGTTACGTTGCTTTCGGCGCGGCCTCGAACGGGTACGTTCCTGACGCCACGCAGACTTTTACCACCTACGATTCATTGGGCAATGCGCACGTGATGGAGATGTCGTGGATCCAGACGGCTAACACCGCTGGCGGAGCCGCTCCCGCCAAGTGGAATTGGTCCCTGAACGACATCACGGGCGGCAAGACGCCCAACGGCTCGGCCTGGGTGGCTGGTGGCCCTGGCAACCAGGTCGCTACGGGAACTGGGGTCGTGTTCAACGCTGATGGCTCGTTGGCCACCTTGGGAGCAGCTGGTATCAATGCCACGATACCCGCTGGTGCCACGACCTACGACATCGCCTTGAACTTGCCCAACGGCGCAGTTGGTACTGCTGCCCCGTATCTGTTCAATTTCTCCATCAATATCGGGACGCCTAACATTCCCGGCGCCCCGCCGACGCTGGGCTTGCGCGATGGCATGACCGGCGACTACGGCAATGGCACCACCAATACCCTGGGCGTTTACACCCCGGTGCAGACCGCCTACACCAAGCTGGTCGACGGATATCCGGAAGGCACGCTGACCGGCCTGTCGTTCAATTCGACCGGCGGCGTGAGCGCCAGCTTCAGCAATGGCCAGAACTTGGTCATCGCCCAGCTGGCCATCAGCACCTTCACCAACCCTGATGGCCTGTCGCGTGTTGGCGGTAATTACTACGCCGCCACGGCGAACTCTGGCCTGGGGCAGATCGGTACGGCGGGCGCCAACGGCGCTGGCACCATCCAGGGCGGCGCCCTGGAAGGCTCCAACGTCGACCTGACCGTGGAACTGACCAACATGATCCTGGCGCAGCGGATGTTCGAGTCCAACGCCAAGGTCATCACCACGGCCTCGAGCCTGCTCAGCACCCTGATCAACGCGGTGCCGGCGCAGTAAAGGCCAGCGGCGCCCTAAGGGCCGCTGTAGGATTGGAACGGCAAGGAAGCAGGGAAGGCACGGTCGGCCGGCAGGATCCCGGCCGTGCCCTTCCCGAAATCTTAAAGCGCTGCAAGGAAGAGGCCATGATCAACTTGAGCCGCCTCAACGGGACGGAATTCTGGATGAACCAGGACCACATCCTGTTCCTGGAGCGCACGCCTGAGACCGTGCTGACGCTGGATGACGGCAAGAAGGTCACAGTGAAAGAGACGCCTGAGGACGTGATACAAAAGGTGGTTGAATTCCGGCGCTTGCTGCTGCCGCCGGTGATGGAGCAACAGCAAGGCTGACGAAGGCTTTTCTACGGTTTTTCCGGAGGTTCGCTTGGATATCGCAACTATCGCCGGCTTGATCCTGGGCTGGGGCGGCTTGCTCCTGTCGCTGCTCATCGAGTCCCATTTCGACGTGGCGGAACTCGCCGCCTATGCGAACTTTGCAGGCCTCTTGATCATCGTGCTGGGCACCTCGGGTGCCACGATCCTGTCCTTCACGGTTGAGGACATCAAGAACCTGCTTCCCACCCTGCGCAACGCCTTCCGGACCAAGAATCAGGACCCGGTCAGCGTGGTGACCACCCTGGTCGGCTATGCCGGCAAGGCTCGTCGCGAAGGCTTGTTGGGCTTGGAGGAGGACATCCAGACCATCGAAGAGCCCTTTCTGAAGAAGGGCCTGCAGTTGGTGGTGGATGGCACGGACATGGAGATGATCCGTGAGATCTTGGAGACCGATACCGCGTACATGCAGTCCCGGCACAAGATCGGCATCGACATGATGATGGCAGCCGGCGGTTTCGCCCCCACGTTGGGCATCATCGGAGCCGTGGCCGGCTTGATCTCGGCCTTGGCGACGGTGTCGGACCCCAGCAAGCTGACGGGCGCCATCGCCGTGGCCTTCACGGCCACCTTTTACGGCATCGGGTTCGCCAATCTGATCTTCCTGCCGCTGGGCGGCAAGCTGACGCTGCGATCCAAGCAAGAAGCCTTCGTTCGCGAGCTGACCCTGGTGGGCGTGCTGGCCATCTCGGCCGGTGATAACCCCCGCATCGTGGAAGAGAAGATGAAGGCGTTCCTGTCGCCGGCGGACCGCGGCAAGCTGGCCGGCGCAGGCGAGAAGGCGGAATAGCCCATCCTCCATCCTCACCCCAGCCCCAGCGATCTGGGGACGTTGAACGGGGAAGAGAACTAGGGGTCTACGAATGTCGAAGAAGAAGAATGGCGGTGATCACGGCGGAGGCGGAGGCGGAGGCCACGACGGCGGTGGCAGCTTACGTTGGCTGCTGACTTACACGGACATGGTGACGCTGCTGCTGGCTTTGTTCATCGTGATGTGGGCCAGCGCTGACCCGAACCCGCAGAAGATGGAGCAGATCCAGGCGGCGTTCTCAGTGGCTTTTGGCATGGGTCAACCGGCCATCCTGGCGAGCGGCGGCAGCGCCGGCGCCAAGCCGATGGTGTTCGACAACAGCGGGCCGCAGAAGGACCTGATCAAGGAGAAGCTGCGAAAGTTCTTGCTTGAGGAGCGCCTGGACCAGGCGGTGAACGTCCACCTCAACGAGCGTGGCGTGCTGATCCGGGTCTATGGCGACAAGGTCAAGTTCGAGAAGGGCTCGGCTGAGCTGCCGGCACCGTACCGCAAGGTCTTGGACAAGGTGGCCAAGATCCTGGAGACCACGGGCAACCCGATCGAGGTCAACGGCTATACCGACGATCAAAAGGGCGACAACTGGGGCATTTCGGCCATGCGCGCCGTGAACACGGTGAAGTACCTGCAGGCGCACAATATAGCCCCTGAGCGGATGAGCGCCTCCGGCTATGGCGAGTACGCCCCGCTGGTGCCCAACTCGGACGTCGTGCGGCGAAGCATGAACCGCCGGATCGACATCCAGGTGCTCAAGGGCCCCCTGTTGCAAGAGCTGGTGGACCACGAGAAGGTCCGCAACGAGTTCGACCCGGTGGTGCAACCCGCCGAGGAGAAGGACCTTAGCCCGGCGCAAGGCGTGAGCCCTAAGCCCCTGACCTTTTAACCAAGAAAACGGACCTTAGGACCGGTCCTCATGGAGGCAATTCATGGCCGATGAAAAGAGCAAGATGAACTGGATCATCACCGGCGTGTTCGCGACGCTGGCCCTGTCACTGATCAGCGTGATCGTGACGGTGATGTTCCTGACCAACAAGGCTGACGTTGGCAAGCAGAAGGTGATCGAGCCGCGCCCGCAGCTGGGCAAGCTGGAGAAGATGGGCTCCTTCATGACGAATCTGGCGGATGTCGAGGAGTCGCACTATCTCCGCTCGGTGATCGAGCTGGAGCAGAATTACGGCTCGGCGCCTGAATTCGGCAATGAGATCGGCAACCGCAAGAGCCAGCTCCGCGACATCATCATCGCGACGCTGTCGGCCAAGACCACGGAGGAGCTGCGCACCCCCGAGGGCCGGGAAGGGCTGAAGCAGGAGCTGAAGGAGCGCATCAATTCGGTGCTGGCCAAGGGCCAGATCGCGCGGGTCTACTTCACCGAGTTCGCGATCCAATAAGGGTGGGCGGACGGCAGGCCACCCACTCCACTTCAAGGGCGACACATGGATGATATCCTGAGCCAGGGCGAGATAGACGCCCTGATGGCGGGCTTGGACTCGGAGATGGCATCCTCGGATGCCACCGCTGGTGACAGCGCCGTGGCCGAGGAGGCCCCGGACGAGGTCGAAGCGGATCCGCTTCCCACCGCCAAAGGTGAGAAGAAGGTCAAGCGTTACGACTTCAAGCGTCCGGACCGGTTCAGCAAGGACCAGCTGCGCATGCTTGAGATGATGCACGAGGCCTTTGCCCGGCATTTTGGGACGGCTTTGTCCGCGTTCATCCGGACGGTGGCGGAGATCCAGGTGACGTCGGTGAAACAGGCGTCCTATGGGGAGTATGTTAACGGGTTGAATAACCCCACCGCGCTCACCGTCTTCAGCTTCGAGCCATTGCGCGGCAATTGCATGATGGAGTTCAATCCGACGATCATCTTCCCGATCATCGACCGGGTCTTGGGCGGGCCGGGCAATCCCATGGCCAAGGAGCGCGACCTCACCGACATCGAGCAGGTGGTGGTGGGCAAGCTGGCGGTGAAGGCCCTGGACAGCCTTCGCGACGCCTGGGAGCGCGTGGCCCGGGTGAATCCTGAGATCGTGAACAAGGAGACCAACCCTCAGTTCGTGCAGTTGGTGGCGCCGTCTGAGATGTGCTTGGTGATCAAGTTCCAGGTGAAGGTGAAGGAGCACAAGGGGGTCATGACCATCTGCTTCCCCTACATGGTGCTCGAGACCATCATCCAGAAGCTGAGCACCCAGAAGTGGTTCATCGCCAACGCCGGCGGTTCCACCCCCGACACCCGGCAGCACCTGCAGGGTCGCCTGCAATCCACGCTGGTGCCGGTGAGCGTGCAGATCGGCAAGCTGGCGTTGAGCGCGGCCCAGGTCCTGGGTTTGAAGGCCGGCGACGTCATCCCGCTGAACATCGGCGTGAACAGCCAGCTGGATGTGTTCGTTGAGGACAAGCGAAAGTTCGGTGGTCGGCCCGGCATCCACGCCAAGCGCAAGGCCGTCATGATCACCACCGTTTATAACGACGAGACCGAAGCCTAGGAGGCAGCATGACCTTGAGCGGTACCCAGATCAGCGCATTGGAAGGCGCCCTCACCCAGGCGGGTGAGGCGGCTGGCAATGCCCTGGGCGGCCTGTTGGGGAAGAGCGTGACGCTCAGCCCCAGCACGGCGGCGGCCCTTTCCGCTTCGGACCTGGCGGACAAGTTCTTCGGAAGCGTGGCGGTGGTCCCCGTCACTGTCAGCGGCCAGGCCAGCGGCCCGGCGATGATCGTGTTCAATGAGAGCTCGGCCGCGTTGATGGCCGACTTGCTGATCGGCGGCGATGGCTCCAATCCGCCCGAAGCCCTGAATGACCTGCACTTGAGCGCGGTGGGCGAGGTCGGGAGCCAGGCGGCCGCAGCGCTGTTCGAAGGCTTGGGACAGGGCTTGGGCAAGCAGGTGTCGGCTTCGGCCGGAGACTTGGCCCCCGCGCAGGCATCGGACCTTCCGGCGCAGGCTGCGGCCATGGGCAAGAGCCTGGTGGCCTTGGAATTCAGCTTGGACGTTGAAGGCGGCCTGCCTTCGCCGTTCGTGCTGGTGTTGGGTGAGAGCGTCGCGGCGGCCCTGGCGGGCGCTGATGGCGCGGCGGCTGCCCCGCAGGCGGCCGCGGCGAATGCTCCTGTCAGCGGCTTTGGAGGATCCATGAACGCTCCGGTGGTGCAAGCGGCTCAGCTTTCCCAGCTCACGGGCAGCCTGCCCGCTGGCGCCGGGAACAACCTTGAGCTCCTGATGGATGTGCCCCTGCAGGTGACGGTGGAGCTGGGGCGCACGCAGAAGATGGTCAAAGAGGTCCTGGCCCTGGGCCCCGGCTCCGTGCTGGAGCTGGACAAGCTGGCCGGCGAGCCGGTGGATATCCTGGTCAATGAGAAGCCCATCGCCAAAGGCGAGGTGGTGGTCATCGACGAGAACTTCGGCATCCGCGTCACCGAGATCCTGTCCCCCAAAGACCGGGTCAGCTTCTAAGCCAAGTTCCGGGTTTCCAAGAGGGACGCGGCCCCATTTTGGCCGCCGTCCCTCTTGGCGTTTAAAGGGAGTCCCTTGTTCCGCATCGTCCCCGTCCTTTTTGCAGCGATCCAGGGTACGGCGCATGCAGCCGCTTACCTTGAGTCCGAGTTGAACGCCGTGAGCTCGACGGCAGCGGCTGGGCAGGGGTTCTCGATGTGGGGCGAGCTGCTGCAGGTCGGCCTTTCATTGGTCTTCGTGGTGGGCCTGGTCTACGTGGCGTATTGGCTCATGCTGAAGTGGCGCAATCGCCAGGGCGCGCCGACGGGGCCCGAGAAGGTCGGATTGATCAAGGTGCTGGAAAAGCATCACATCGACGGCCAGCACGCCTTGGCCGCGGTGGAGATCGGCGACGAGGTGGTTTTCCTGGGCCTGGGCCAGGATGTCACGGTGCTGTCGCGCGTCAGCGACCCCGAGGCCGTGGAGCGGCTGAGGCAGATGGCGCCCTTGCCGGCCGATTTCCTGGGCTTCAAGGAGCAATTGGCGCGCGTGGGCCTGCGGATGAAGCGTGAAGAATGGGGCCAGGCCAAGGAGGCCATGCGCACCCAAGCCGAGGAGTTGAAGGAGCAGATGGAACGCTTGCGCAGCCGGCGCGGGGAGGGGAAGTGAGCCGCCGCGTCACCGCTTTGATCGCCTTGGCGCTGGGCCTGATGGCCGCACCTGCCATGGCCGCGACCCCCTTGCCGTCGGTGAAGATAGCCATCGGCTCCGCCGCCAGCCCGCAGGACGTCTCGCTGACCTTGCAGATCCTGTTCCTGCTGACAGTCTTGAGCCTGGCCCCGGCCATCCTGATGTTGACCACCAGTTTCACCCGCATCGTGATCGTGCTGAGCTTCTTGCGGCAGGCTTTGGGCACCCAGAATATCCCGCCCAACCAGGTCCTGCTCGGATTGGCGCTGTTCTTGACCTTCTTCAACATGAACCCTGTTTTCACCCAGGTGAATGACCAGGCCCTCCAGCCCTACCTGCGAGGCGAGATCAAGCAGGAACTGGCGTTGAAGAAGGCGCTGGCGCCGATGCGGGACTTCATGTTCCGCCAGACGCGGCAGAAGGATTTGGCGCTCTTCGTCTACCTGAGCAAGAGCCCGCGGCCCGCCACGCCGGATGACGTCCCCACGCTGGTCCTGATCCCGTCGTTCGTGATCTCGGAGCTGAAGACCGCGTTCCAGATGGGCTTCTTGATCTATATCCCATTCCTGATCATCGACATGGTGGTGGCCAGCACGCTGATGAGCATGGGCATGCTCATGCTCCCGCCCGTGACCATCTCCTTGCCCTTCAAGATACTGCTCTTCGTCCTCATCGATGGCTGGCACCTGATCGTGCGGTCGTTGATGACCAGCTTCCATTGATGCTATGAGCCCGGAATTCGTCCTCGACTTGGGCAAACAGGCCCTCATCCTGACGCTGTTGCTGGCGGCCCCGATGCTGCTGCTGGGGCTGACGGTGGGCGTGGTCATCTCGATCCTGCAGTCCGTGACTCAGATCCAGGAGATGACGCTCACGTTCGTTCCCAAGATCATCGCCACCGTGCTGGCGCTGATCTTCTTCGGGCCATGGATGCTGCGGCTGCTCATCAGCTTCACGGTGGAGCTATACGCCAAGCTGCCGTTGATGACCCAGTGAGCACGGACCTGGCCAACTGGACGCTGGAGCAGTTCACCCTTTTCGGCCTCATGCTGACCCGGGTGAGCGTCCTTTTCATCACGGCGCCGGTGCTGGGCAATGCCCGCATCCCTAACCAGGTGAAGATCGCCCTGTCGCTGGTGGTGACGCTGCTGTTGTATCTTTGCTACCGGAGCGGGGAGGCCACGTTCCAAGCGCCGGCTAACGTGTTCCAGCTGGGCGGGGCCATCGCGGGCGAGGCGTTCGTGGGGCTGATCATCGGCTACACGGCCTACCTGTTGTTCAGCGGCATCCAGATGGCCGGCCAGGTGATCGACATCCAGGTGGGCTTCGGCATGGTCAACGTGATCGACCCCAATGGCGGCAACCAGGTGTCGATCCTGGGCGAGTTCTATTTCATCGTGTCGATGATGTTCTTCCTGGCGGTGGGGGGGCACCACGCGCTGATCAAGGCGGTCGGCGACAGCTTCGGGCTGTTGGCGCCTGGCACGGTGAACTGGTTCCAGCAGGCCTCGCACGCCGGCCCGCTGCTGGCCCAATCGGTGACCAAGCTCTTCGTGATCGCATTCCAGGTGGCGGCGCCGTCGGTGGCGGTGCTGTTCCTGACGAGCCTTAGCATGGGGCTGCTCAGCCGCTCCTTGCCGCAGATGAACGTGTTCATCGTGGGGCTGCCGATGAACGTGATCGTGGGGGTGCTGGTCACCATCCTGAGCCTGAACCTGTTGGGGACGGTGCTGACCAGCGTCAGCAGCCAGGTGGGGGCCAGCGCCTTCCGCCTGCTGAGCGCGCTGGCGCGCTGACGGCCCGGCATGGCGGATCCCAGCAAGACAGAATCAGCCACACCCCGAAAACGGGAAGAGGCCCGCAAGCGCGGCCAGGTCCCGAAATCGCATGAGCTGAGCTCGGCCCTGGGGCTGTTGGGCATGCTGGGCGTGATCAACCTGAGCGCGGGCTTCATGCTGAAGGAGCTGGCCAAGGTCGCCACGTTCGCCTGGGGCGGGCTGGGCACGTTCCAGCTGAGCATGGATGACCTGCCGGGGCATCTGCTCAGCTTCGGCGGAGAGCTGTTGCTGATCATGGGGCCCATCCTGCTGGGGGCCTTCACCTTGGGCGTTCTCAGCAACGTGGTCCAGTTCGGGTTCATCTTCGCGCCCGAAGCCATGACCGTCCGCTGGGACAACATCTCCCCGGCCAAGGGTTTCGAGCGGATCTACTCGCGGCGCAGCGCCGTGGAGATGGTCAAGGGCTTCGTCAAGATCCTGCTGATCGGCTTCACCGCGTGGGCCACGGTATCGGGCCACATGGGCGGCCTGTTGGACCTGATGAACACCGACCTGGCGCTGTATTTCGCCGCCATCGGGTCGCTGGCCTCGACCCTGATGCTGCGGGTGGGGCTGATCATGCTGGTCATGGCCCTGGCGGACTATTTCTACCAACGCTGGGAGTACGAAGAAAGCCTGAAGATGTCCAAGCAGGAGATCAAGGACGAGCATCGCCAGATGGAAGGCGACCCCTTGGTCAAGGCCCGCATCCGCCGGCTGCAGCAGGACGCCGCCAGGCGGCGCATGTTCGCCGAGCTCCCCAAGGCGGATGTGGTCATCACCAACCCCACCCACCTTGCGGTGGCCGTCCGGTACGACGGCGAAGGCATGGACGCCCCGGTGGTGCTGGCCAAGGGAGCCCGCCTGATGGCGGCCCGCATCAAGGCCATCGCCGCCGAGCACGGCATCCCGGTGATGGAGAACAAGCCTTTGGCGCGGGCGCTGTACAAGTCCGTGCCGGTGGGCGGCCAGGTGCCGGGCGCCTTCTTCGGCGCCATCGCCGAGGTGCTGGCCTTCGTATACCAGGCCAAGGGCACCTTGGAGAGCAAGGCCCGCCAGAACCAGCAACGCATCGCCCGCAAGAAAGCCGGGGCGGTCTGACCGATCAAGGACGTTGAGAGGAGAACATGGCTGAATCATCCGCCAATAGCCTGCCCGCGCCGCGGGGGCTGAAGGGAAGCGACCTGGCCGTGCCCGCGGCCCTGATGGCCGTGATCCTTTTCATGCTGTTCCCGCTGCCGAGCATGGCGCTGGACATGATGCTGGGCTTGAATCTGGCCTTTTCCGTGCTGGTGCTGCTGGTGACGCTCTACACCGAGGAGCCGCTCCAGTTCAGCAGCTTCCCCAGCCTCCTGTTGATCGCCACGCTGGTCCGCCTCAGCTTCAACGTCGCGGCCACGCGCCTGATCCTGACCGAAGGTGGCACGGGCAAGACCGCCGCTGCCGGGCGGCTGATCGAGGCTTTCGGGACGCTGGTCGGCGGCAACAACGCCGTGGTGGGCTTGGTGGTGTTCCTGATCCTGGTGATCATCCAGTTCGTGGTCATCACCAGCGGCGCCCAGCGCGTCAGCGAGGTGGCGGCCCGTTTCACGTTGGACGCCATGCCTGGCAAGCAGATGGCGATCGACGCGGACCTGAACAGCGGCCTCATCACCGAGGATGACGCCCGCAAGCGCCGGGAGAAGATCGGCCGCGAGGCCAATTTCTATGGGGCCATGGACGGCGCCAGCAAGTTCGTGCGCGGGGACGCCATCGCCGCCATCATCATCGTGGCGGTGAACATCCTGGGCGGCTTCGTGGTGGGCATGCTGGAAGGCAAGATGGAGTGGCAGGAGGTCCTCAAGACCTACACCCTGTTGACCATCGGCGACGGCTTGGTGACGCAGATCCCAGCCCTGCTGATCAGCGTGGCCACCGGCCTGCTGGTGACCCGCTCGGCGGCCGAGAGCAACCTGGGGCAGGACGTCACGCGGCAGCTGTTCTCCAAGTCCCTGCCGCTGGCCATCGCATCCCTGGTGCTGGCGGCCATGGCATTGGCCTTCCATAATTGGGCGTCGCTGCCGCTGCTGGCCCTGGCCGGTTTGGCCGCGTTCGCCTATGCCAGCCTCAACCGTAAGGAAGAGGCCGCCGAGAAGGCGGTGGCGGTGGAAGCCGCGGCCAAGCCGAAGAGCCGGGAGCCTGAGAACGTGGCCAAGCTGCTGGCGGTGGACGCCATGGAGCTGGAGATAGGCTTTGGCCTGATCCCATTGGTGGATGAGGCCCAGGGCGGGGACTTGCTGGATCGCATCACCATGATCCGCCGACAGGTGGCTTTGGATCTCGGCTTGGTGGTGCCGCCCATCCGCATCCGTGACAATATGGCCTTGGGAGCCGAGACCTATGCCATCAAGATCCGGGGCACGGACGTGGCGAAGGGGCAGCTGATGGCCAACCGTTTCCTGGCCATCAACAGCACGGGCAGCCGCGATGCGCTCCCGGGCCAGGCCACCAAGGAGCCCACCTTCGGCCTGCCGGCCGTCTGGATCGAGGAGAGCGTGAAGCCTCAGGCCGAGCGCAGCGGTTACACCGTGGTGGACCTGCCCAGCGTGATGGCCACCCACCTGACCGAGGTGATCCGCAGCCATGCCGCGGAGCTGCTGACCCGTCAGGACGTGCAAAAGCTGGTGGAGAACTTCCGAAAGGAGAATTCGGCGGTGGTGGAGGAGCTGGTGCCGGGCTTGATGTCCTTGGGCGACATCCAGAAGGTCCTGCAGAACCTCCTGCGCGAGCGCATCCCCATCCGCGACATGGGCGGCATCCTGGAAAGCCTGGCGGATCACGCGCGCGGCACCAAGGATACGGACGTGCTGACCGAGCATGCCCGCCAGTCCCAATCCCGCGTGGTGACGAAGCTGTTCGCCAGCCATGACGGGGTCGTGCACGCGGTGACCTTGGATCCGCGGCTGGAGCAGAGCCTGTTGAACGCCGTGACGCGCAGCGAGGCGGGCAGCTACATGGCGCTGGACCCGCGGGTGGCGCAGAAGGTCCTTTTGGCGCTGAGCAAGCAGATCGAGGCGCTCAACAAGCAGGGCCACTCGCCGCTGGTGCTCTGCTCGCCGCTGGTGCGCCCCTATTTCAAGCGGCTGCTGGACAAGGTCCTGCCCAACCTGACCGTGCTGTCTTACAACGAGCTGGACCCCAAGGTGGAGATCCAGAGCGCTGGCAGCGTGAAAGTGGACGAGGCCTAGAGGACCTATGAGGATCAGGCGCTTCGAAGCTCCCAGCGTCCAGGAGGCCTTGCAGAAGGTCCGCCAGGAATTGGGCCCTGAGGCGGTGATCCTCTACACCAAGAAGCTGCGACGCGGCGGATTCCTGGGGCTTGGCGGAAGTGAGATCGCGGAGGTCACCGCTGGCGTTGACTTGGGCGCGGATGTGGAGGCGGCGCCGGCGCCGGCTCAGCCCTTGGGCGGCCCCGTGCCGGGAGCCCGGTCCGGGGCGGTGCGGCATCGGGCGACCCCATTCAGCGCCGCCACGCCGCCGGCGGCCCCGTTGAGCAGCCTTTCGGCGCCTCCTGCCGGCCCGACCGCCACCGAGCGCCGGGCGGATGTGTTCAACAGTGAATTGAACGACGGCAAGGTCCTGGGCAACCCCACCGCCGCCGCCAGGACCATGCCCAAGCGCAGCGGGCCCGACCTGCATCCGGAGCTGAAAAGGGTGCTGGAGCAGCTGTTGAAGAATGGCGTCGAGGAGAACGTGGCGCAGGCGGCGCTGCTCCCCGCCCAGCGGGAGATCGTGGAGAGGGGCTATCCGCGGGCCGGGACGCTGGGCCAGCTGGTGAGCCGGACTCTGGCGGGCCAGATGAAGGTCTCCGGGCCCATTGAAGCGATCCAGGGGCGGCCCAGGGTGATCGCCTTCGTGGGTCCCACGGGCGTGGGCAAGACCACCACCTTGGTGAAGCTGGCCAGCCAGTACGCCCTGGTGCATCAGATGAAGGTGGCCCTGCTCACCGCCGACACCTATCGCATCGGCGCCGTGGAGCAGTTGCGGATCTACCGGGACATCATGGACATCCCTTTCGAGGCTGTCAGCTCGCCCGACGAGCTGGGCCCGGCCTTGAAGCGCTATGCGGATCGTGACCTGATCTTCTTCGATACGGCTGGGCGCAGCCCGCAGAATCGGCGGCAGATACAGGATCTGAAGGCTTTCCTGGAGGCAGCCAAGCCCAGCGAAACGCATCTTTGCGTGTCGGCGACGACCAAGAACAGCGACCTGCTGCCTATCGTGGGCAAGTTCGGCCTGGTGCCGGTGAACCGGTTCCTGGTGACCAAGCTGGACGAGACCCGCAGCCATGGCATGCTGCTGAACCTGGCGGCCAGCTTCCAGATGCCGATCAGCTACCTGACAACGGGCCAGAACGTGCCCAACGACATTGAAGTGGCGTCTTCGGAGAGGCTGGCGGAACTGGTCCTGGGGGATGCGCGTGGCTGACCAGGCGGATAAGCTGCGCCTGTTGGCGGCGGAGGTGCGCGACAAGGGGCCGGTCGCCCCGCGCAAGGCCGCGCCCCGGCCGGCGGCGCCGGTGGAAGCCTTCAACGCAGCGCCCAAGGCCCGCGTGATCGCGGTGGCCTCGGGCAAGGGCGGCGTTGGCAAGACCAACATGGCGGTGAACCTGTCGCTAGCCTTGGGCAAGCTGGGACGCCAGGTGATCCTGTTCGACGCGGACTTGGGCCTGGCCAATGCGGACCTGCTTCTGGGGATCCAGCCGCGCTACAACCTGACCCACTTCTTCTCGGGTGGACGCAGCCTCAACGAGATCATGTGCGAGGGGCCCTACGGGTTGAAGCTGATCCCATCGGGGAGCGGCATCGCCCAGCTGGCCGACTTGGGCCCGCAGGAGCGGGAGCGGGTGCTGGGGCACTTCGCGCTGATCGAGGACCAGGCCGACTACCTAGTGGTGGATACCGGCGCCGGCATCTCCCGCAATGTGGTGGCGTTCGCCCATGCCGCCGAGGACGTGCTGGTGGTCACCACGCCGGAGCCCACGGCCCGCCTGGACGCCTACGGCCTCATCAAGGTGCTGTCCCAGGCCGGCTATGCCGGGCGGCTCAGGGTGATCGTGAACATGGCCGACAGCGCCGCTGAAGGCGAGGAAGTGGGCCGCCTGATGGAGAACCTGGCTGGGCGTTTCCTGAACCAGCCGGTGGAGATGCTGGGCGTGGTCCCCCGGGACAAGGACGTGCTCAAGGCTGTGAGGGCCCAGAAGCCGTTCCTGCTGGAACACCCGCAGGGCGCCGCCAGCCAGGCGGTGATGCGCATGGCTACGGCGATCAGCCAGGTGCGCCTGGGCGAAGAGCCCAAGGGTTTACGCGGATTCTTGGAACGCTTGGGCTCCGTGCTGCGTCCCAAGGACTGAACCGGAACAACGAGGAGCGGATTATGCAGGAGATGACCTCCAACCACGACGATATTGAGAAGCGCCTGGCGATCTTCGCCGGGCTGGGCGGCTTCCTTTGCAGCACGCTGGTAGGCCTGGTCCAGGGCTACACGCTGGAGGCGTTCCTGCTCCAAGGCGTGGTGGTCCTGACGCTGGCTAGCCTGGCGGCCTATGCGTTCGGAGCCTGGCTGCGGCGGGCCCTCAAGGCCGTGGAACCCAAGGAGGAGACCCCTGACAACGTGGAGCGCCGCCGTTCCAACGCCGAGGACCTTGACATGGGCAGTGTGGTCCTGCCCAATCAGATGGGCGAAGCGGTCATCGCCGAGGATCCGGCGTCACCGAGCGGTCAGGTGGTCAACTACACCTTGCCAGAGCTGAGCCCCATGGCGGCCCCTGAGCGCGCCATTGCCCCCGAGGCCGAGGAAGAGCTGGCCCCGCCGCCCGTGCCCGCCTGGTTGAAGTAGCCTAGCTCGCGGATGGAGCGGGAGGAGGCGCTAGAACGCTGGTTGGCCCAGGGTGGCGATCGGGCCAAGGAGGCCTGCTTTGAGGCATGGCTGCCGGTGGTCAAAAGAGTCCTGGCGCGCCTCAAGGTGAGCCTGCCGCCCGCAGCCGACAGTTTGCACGAGGACCTGCTGCAAGTGGGTTGCCTGGGGCTCCTGCAAGCCGTGGAGGGCTTCCAGCCGGTGCAAGGGGTGCCGTTCGAGGCTTGGGCGCGGTTGAAGATCCGGGGTGCGATGCTCGACGAGCTGAGGCGCCAGGATTGGATCAGCAAGGAGAGCCGGCGGCGCTGGAAGGTCCTGCAGGCGGCGGTCAGCGAGTTGGAACAGGGGCTTGGGCGGGCCTGCCAAGAAGAGGAACTGGCCGAGCACCTGGGCCTCAGCCTTGAAGGGCTGCGCGATAGCCTGCTGCAAAACGCCCCTGGGAGCGCAGTATTCCTGGATGCGCTGATGCCGGACGGCAACCATAGCTGGGCCGAGCGGTTGGCCGATGGGCGGGGAGACGCGGTCGATGGGCCGCTGCAACGGCGGGAACTGAAGGAAGCCCTTGCCCGGGCTATCGGCGGCTTGCCGCCGCAGGAGCATCGCCTGCTGGTGCTCTTGCTGGACGAGGAACTGGGCCACAAGGAAGCCGCCTTGGTGCTGGGGCTCAGCCCAGGGCGTATCTCGCAGATCTACGCCAAAGCGGTGCTGCATCTGCAGTCCGCTTTGGCGGCGTACTTCAACTGAAACTGAAGCAACGAGGGGGCGAACCATGACCAGCCGCGACGTGGACGGGTATCCGAATATCAACACTGCCGATGATGGATTGGTGCTGACCGTGTACCCCCCTGAAGGCAGCGGGAAGAAGGTCAGCTTCGAGGAAGTCCGCGCGGAGATCGAAAAGCTGGGCCTGAAAGGGATCAAGTGGGAGGACGTGAAGCACGTCGTCGACCAAGCCAAAGGCCGGGCCGCCGTCATCATCCCTCCCAAGGCTAGGACCGGTGACGGGCAGATCTTCGTCGAGGTCACGGATGACCAGATGACCGCCAAAGTGACCATCCTGCCGCCGGAGGCGGGCGGGCGCCCGGCCAACATGGATCGGGTGCGCTCGGCGTTGGCCGCCAACGGGGTGGTCTTCGGCCTGAAGGAGGACCTTTTGCAGGCCCTGGCGGGGCCCTTGGCGGTGCATTCGGACACTTCGGCCATCCACGAGCCCATCGAGACCTTGATCGCGCAGGGAACGCCGGTGGTGCATGGCACGGATGCGTTCATCGAGAAGTACTGGGTGAAGAAGGAGGAGGAGGCCCCGGTGACCGGCCCCGGCGGCGTCGAGAACAAGAACACCCGGATCGACTACCGCAACCTGAACGTGATCGAGAACGTGGCCAAGGATGCGGTGCTGTGCAAGTTCGTGCCGGCCACCCAGGGCACCATGGGGATGACCGTCACCGGCAAGGAGCTGATGCCCACCCCGGGCC
>Ga0302319_10007159_pt1 | contig 21978 bp, 17 predicted proteins | sample Bog_T0_2_FD_203319 | JGI IMG/M metagenome (GOLD analysis project Ga0302319, IMG submission 203319) | Peat permafrost microbial communities from Stordalen Mire near Abisko, Sweden - Bog_T0_2 | ecosystem: Environmental > Terrestrial > Soil > Wetlands > Peat | place: Sweden: Abisko, Stordalen Mire... | reverse complement strand
GCCAAAGAAAGCTGTGATGAGCGACAACGTGCGACTGACTGGGCGGAGCAGTAGGTAAAAGATGGCTGTCAAGGAAAGGTCACAAGCCGCCTCGATCATGTACGCAACAAAACCGGCGCGGAATAAGCCAAGGAAAGCCGCAACTCTTAGACTGGTCTCATGAAAGTCGCCTGCAACGATGAGCTTACCTGGGACGAAGGATTCGCCAAATCCCCCAGCTAAAAGAGAGATTGCAATCAGCACTCCAGCCACTCGCGCATACCGTTGTGCCTCGCTTGCGTTCATCATCGCTCCTAGCTACTAGCCGGAGTGTACGTGAGCGCGACCAGAAGTTCTTCATGAAATATGTCCGGCTAAGGCAAATCTCGGAAGGAGCGACTCTGGATTGAAGACAAATCCCCGACGCGCGTTTCCAGGAGGGGATTCTGGATATGCGCATTGGTCTGTTCTCGCCAATTGACACTACCCTCCGGGGTCAGCTCCAGACCTGCGCAAGCTTGTTGCAAAAGGCAGACTGCTATGTTGGTTAACGGCGCTTCGTCTTGTGGGGAAGAGCATCCTTGTACAGTCGGCAACTAGTCCTAAACAGCTCGTAAACGCTGTTACCTCGGCGCTCAACGAGGGGTAGCATGCTCCGGAAGCTATCCAAAATGCCTTAGCCTCTTTCACCCGATCACACCATTACATTCGCCATAAGGAGTGGATCTGATAGCGTGGTTGATTGTGTTCGATCATTCATTTATCAATCGCGCGGTAAAAAGACTGTGAAGACAGTCCCATAGTAGGTTTGTTCCGCTCTGGATTTGACGCGAAGGATGCCTCGATGTCGTTCAATGATCTCGTTACTTATCCATAGTCCCAAGCCTGTCCCTTGCTCGCCTTTCGTGGAAAAGAACGGCTCGAAAATCTTAGATAAATTGTGTCGGGAGATTCCCGGCCCAGTATCCGCCACCGTTATGAGCACTCCGAGCCTCCCCGAAGTCCAGTGCATTGCTGATCGACTGCGAATCATGAGGCGACCACCCTGCATCTTCATGGCATCAATTGCATTTCCAATTAGATTACTTAAGACCTGTCGGATTTCACCATCGATGCAAGTGATAGCGGGAGTGGTTCGGCTACGTCTTTCGACCTCAATTTCTGCTTGAGTGATCCTCCTCTGATAAATCGAAATGGCACTGTCTATTAGGGAATCAATGTGGACCGGCAACGGTTTTGAATATTGCCTATGGAATCCCAGAGACTTCGTGACGACTGCAGCAACGCGCCTTAACTCATTGTCGGCGATCTCCAGGAGTTCCTTGGCAACGGGACTAATGGCAGCATCTCTTGCCAGGAACAGGAGATTAGTGACCGCCTCCAAGGGGTTGTTGATTTCGTGAGCAATCGAGCTTGCCAGGAGTCCTGCAGCTGCGAGCTTTTCAGACCGCAAAAGTGCATTCTGAGCCTTCTTCCTTTCGGTAACATCGACTCCAAGCACAATAATCCCCGAGACGTTCCCGTCAGCTTCGCGGAGCGGCTGATAGATAAAGTCCAGATAGCGCGGGTCGGAAGGTAAGCCCTCACCTACAAACACGTCGTAACGGGAATCGACCCCAACGTATTGCTCGCCCTTATATACCCGATCAAGAATCTCGATATAGCCCTGTTGAGCGGCCTCGGGCAGCGCGATTCGGACGGGCTGTCCGACGACGTCGCGATTGTTAATAAGGCGCAAATACGAAGCATTTACTAGGCTGATCACATGGTCTGGTCCTTGCAGGAGCGCAAAAAACATCGGTGCCTGCTGGAGCACCTCCATGAGCCTTCCCCGTTCCTCGCGAATGAGCGTCTCTGATGTAGCCCGCAGTTGTGCAATCTTCAGTGCGGATGAAACTCGCGCGATCAACTCTCGTGCCGAGAACGGCTTGATCAGATAATCGTCCGCACCTGTATCCAGACCTTCCACCTGCGATTCTTCTCCTGCGCGCGCAGAGAGGAGAATTACAGGCGTAGATGCAATGCTCGGGTCTTCGCGAATCGACCTTAAAAGAGCCATCCCATCCATGACAGGCATCATCACGTCGCTTAGCACAAGGTCCGGCACTCGTCGGTGGATCGCATCCAACGCCTCCGCACCATTCGAAACCGTTTCCACCTCGTAATAATCTTTAAGAAGCCGGTGAAGATACTGCCGCATGTCGGCGTTGTCGTCGGCCACAAGAACACGACTTCTGGTTGCCGCACTTTCGAATTCCCGCGGAGTCAAGACCTCCCCATCGGCCGTCATAGAGAGGGCTGGCATCTCCGCATCATGGTTTTCGCCAATCCACTGCATCGCCTCATTCACATAGGCATCGGCTCGCGCTGAGATCGTGGCATTCGCTGCGCGGCTCCCTAGTTGCATTTCGTTCAGGCGCGAAGCTCCGGTCGGAATTGAAACAGTGAATCGGCTTCCCGAGCCTTCCTCGCTGTCCACCGCGATCATTCCCCCATGGATCTTCACCAGTTCTTGAACAAGCGCCAGACCGATGCCTGTGCCTTCGAAGCTTCGGCCCGCCGCGCCCTGCACCCGCTCAAACCTCTTGAAGATCTTGGGAAGCTCGGCGGCTGGAATACCGCTTCCCGTATCGGTCACCGCCATTAAAACCGACTCGCCATCCGACGAAAGCTCCACCCCCACGCCTCCGCAGAGCGTGAATTTAAATGCATTGGACACCAGGTTGAGAACAATCTTCTCCCACATGTCGCGATCGACATAAATGGGAGGAAGATGTGGCGTTGCGCGGAACGTAAGCTTCACTCCTACCCGTTCAAAAGCGGAGCGGAAGCTGCTCACCAGATCCTGGGTCAAAGCTGCAAGATCGACTGGTTCAAAGTGCCCTTGCTCCCGACCCGCCTCAATTCGCGAGAAATCAAGCAGATTATTCACGAGCTTCTGCAGCCTCAGCGTATTGCGCTGCGCCAGCTCCAGCCGCTCGCGTACACCTTCTGGCAAGGCATCGTCGTCCAGCAACTCCTGGATCGGTCCCGCCATCAGCGTGAGCGGGGTGCGAAATTCATGGCTCACATTGCCGAAAAATACGGTCTTCGCGCGATCAATCTCCGCCAGAGCTTCGGCCCTCTCTCGCTCCTGTTCGAAAGCCTCTGCATCGGCGATCCCGCCCGATAGATGTTGGCTAATCAGCGAGAGAAATCTCATGTAGTTCTCATCCAGCCGCTTGAGTGCGTTCATAGCCACCAGGAGAAAACCCTTCGGTCGATCGCTTCCAGCTTGCTTCAGAGGAATCACCGCGAGCTCTTGCGCCGCTAGACCCCAATGCCCCGATGGGACCTGCTCATTCGGCAGAAATTCCGTAGACACCACCGTGGTCTTTCCGCTCAGAACTGCTTCCACAGGCGGCCACGCTGCATTTGCCTCCACTCGCAATGGGGCCAAAGCCTCTCCTGCTTCCGTCGAAACCGAGCATCGCTGCGCTCGGCTACTCTCACCCTCGAAGAGGTAGATCGCGGTAAACGGCAGATCGATGGGGTTTCTGGATAATGCCACTCCCAGCGCGCGACATGCGCTCTCTGCGTTCGTCGATCGTTCGGCCCGGAGTTGCGCCAGCATGCTTAGGGTTTCCAGGCGGCGTTCGTTGATAACGCGGTCGGTAGTCTCATGTACCGGTGTAAAGATTCCCGCCACACCGCCCGTTTCATCCACAATCGGACTATAGGAAAAAGTGAAGTAACACTCCTCGGGATACCCCTTGCGGTCCAGAACCAGAAGTAGATCATCGGCACGAACCGCCTCCCCGCCGGCGAGCACACTCGTCAGCATCGGACCTATCGTATCCCATACCTCTGGGAAGATCTCGCGCCCCCGGGCTCCCAGCGCCCGCGGGTGTTTGCTCGAGATGATAGGCGCGTACGCATCGTTGTAAAGCATCACCAACTCCGGTCCCCACCACACCAGGATGGCAAAGGCCGAGTTCAGGCAGATGCTGATGGAAGTCCGCAGGCTCTGGGGCCAGCCATCAACTGATCCCAGCGGTGTCTCTCGCCAGTTGAGCGACCGCAGGATTGCGCTCGTCGCCGAGTCGCCGGGAAAGACCTCATTCTGGTTGAAAACCGGCATCGTCATCGTCCTGAGTATTCTTCCACTCGAGTCATCTTAGGGATCCAGAATTAGACGTTTTTTGGTTATCGTTAGGACGCTAGAGCGCTCTATTGAGTTGTCTGCCAAAGGAGATCTTTGAGAATCAATATTGTCCACTCCGACCCATTTTAGACAAGTCGTGGAGCGCCTTTTCTGATGCGTCACCCGGGAAGCACCATCACTATCCCCACGAATTAAGTTGGGGTGCCGCTTCCGCCTGTTGGCCGAGCGTGAAGTAGAAAATCGCCCCCTTTTCCACCTCACTTTCGGCCCAGATGGAACCTCCGTGGCGCGCGAGGATGCGCTGCACCGTAGCCAATCCGATGCCTGTCCCCGGGAAGTCGCCCTTGTCGTGCAGCCGCTGGAAGGGCTGGAAGAGCCGGCTGATGCGGGCATAATCAAAACCTGCGCCGTCATCGTGCACGAAGTAGACCACCTGACCTGCGGTCCCGTCCGCAGTCACGCTTATCTTGGCTCCGAACTCGATGCACGCCTTGGCGTGGCGCGAGCTGTACTTCCATGAGTTGCGCAGCAGGTTGTCGAGTACAACACGCAACAGACCGGCATCCGCCTGTGCCTCCGGGACGGCATGAATATCGAAATCAACTTGGCGTGCAGGATCCGTCGCGGAGAGTTCCGCGGCGATCTCCCGGGCGATGGCGGTCAGGTCCACGCGCTCCGACTGCACCGGGGTGGTGGACGCGCGTGCGAAGTTCAGCAGGTCGTCGATCAGCGATCCCATGTTGGCCGTGGAGACCCTCACCTTCGCAATCATCGAATGGACTTCCTGGTCGCTATCGCCCGCCAGCGACTGCTCCAACAGGAACGCGATGCTGCCGATGGCGTCCAGCGGCCCACGCAGATCGTGGGCAACGGTGTAGGAGAAGGCCTCCAGTTCGCGGTTTGCAGTCTGCAACTCGGCGGTGCGCTCTTGCACGCGGGCCTCCAGTCCGGCACGGGCCTCATTCAGCTTCGCATCGCGCTCCTGGATTTGGACCAGCATCGCGTTGAACGCATGGCCCAGCAACGCGATCTCGCTGCTGTCCGCGCGAATGTGGGCGCGGATGGAGTAGTCGCGGTCGCGCGTGATCAGCCGTGCCGTCTCCGCCAGCGCCATAATGGGTTGCGCAATTAGGTGTCGCGAGCTGGCGCTGATTACCAGCGATGCCGCCATGCAGAACAGCAGGATGACTCCCGCGATGAGCAGGTACCGGCGGGCCCTCTGGCGGATCTCGCGCAGTTGCGCGCAGATATACACCACGCCGACCTGCTTGCCCTGGAACTCGATCCTGTGCGCGACCAGCACAAAGGCGCCGGAGGGCCACGCGTGTTCAGATTCGCCAACACCGAGCTTATGCGAGTTCGTCTCGCCGGGAGTCTCTGTGCCGAACCGTGTAAACTCCGCGCCATCCGGCGTGACGATGGTCGCGGCCAGAATATCGGGCGAGCTTTGCAGGCTCTTCAGCGTGGTAGTCGCGCTCTGCGGGTCGTTGAACGTCAGCGCGGAGACCGAGTTTTCTCCGACGATCTTCGCTGCTGTGTCGAGGTTCTCGATCAGGCTGTTGCGGAACGACAGCAGGTCATAGGAGAAGAAGGCCAGCGCCGCAATCAGCAGCACCGAGCCACTCACCAGCAGATTCATGCGCGTGAGTCGCGAGGCGATCGAACCGGGGCGGAGCAGGGTCATGGCGTGCCTCCGGCAGTGGCCTGTCCGCTGACGCTGACCGCGACCTTCAGCAACTCGGAGCTCAGTTCCAGACCGCTGCGCGCCACCGGCCGCAGATCCACAGAGAACCGCACCCGGTTGCCGATCGTCTGGAACTGGATCATGCCCCCGCGCTCCAGAAAGCTGGGTACGTCGCTCACGGTCAGCACCGGCTTGCCGGCGGCGGCGGCCAGCAGGTTGTCAAAGTGCGCCTTGTCCGCCGCGCCCAGGAACAGGATGTCGCAGCCTGCTTCGTCCTCCGGCTTCAGCACGGTGCGGACTGCCAGTGGTCGTCCTGCGATCTTCTCGCCGGCCACGGTCCTGGTCAGCGTGTCGGTGTACTCCCAGCGTCCCGCGATGCAGATGTCCAGCGCCTGGTTCTGCACGCTCGCCGGCCAGCGCACGAACTTGGCGAAGTTATAGAGATACACCGCCTCCACGTCGTACTGGGTAAAGCTGGAGGCTTGTGCTGCCGGGGCCGGCTGCTGCGCCCATGCCATCGGCAATAGCAGCGCGGTGAGTAGTGCGAGGGCGGAATGACGCCGACCCCGCGCTGCCGCCACTGCGGCGCGGGGATTCGCGGACATGGCGTGCGGGATCATGCCGTCACCACGACCAGGTGAGGCCGCCGTAGACCTCGCGCCGTATAGCGACCGAATTGCTGTTGTCTCCGCCGATCTCCGTATGCGTCCCTTGCAGCAGGTTGCGACCGGTCACGGACAGCTCCAGGCCCCGCTCCGCGTGTCGCTCCGGTCGCAACGCGATGTGCGCGTCGGCAGTCTGGTAGCTCGGTATGTTCGCCGCGGGCAGCGCGCTGACAAAGCGGTAGTCCGGAACGATCTCCAGGCCGCGCGGCAGCGTGAAGATCCCTTCCACGGAAGCCTCGCGGTGCGGGCTGGAGCCCTCAATCGACGTGGCATAGCTCGCCTGGCTGTGGCCCGGCTTGGAGTGCAGCGCCACATGCACGTGCGAGTAGCTGCCACGCATCTCAAACCACGGCACCGGTTTCCAGCTCGGCGCCAGCTCCACTCCGTCCGAGACGCCGCGCAGTCCGTTGGCGAACTGCACGTTCAGCGACTCATACGGATACGGCGTCGTCGGGAAGGTCACAGTAAACAGCGGGTCGTTGTAACTCTCGATGTTGTCGTACTGGTTGTGGAAGGCGGCTACATCCACATAGAGGTTGCGCCAGAACAGTTGCCGCATGCCCGCGCTCCAGCCGATCAGCACCTCCGGGGCGAAGTTGGGATTGCCCTCCACCTGCAGGAAGATCGGCCCCGCGGGCCCGGTGGCCGTCACGTCGCCGATCAGGCTCAGGTCGCGGTCCAGCCGGCCCGGTGGTCTCAGCGCGCGCGCCACCGAGCCCCACAGCGTAGTCGTGCTGCGCGGATGCCACAGCATCTGCGCGGTCGGCTGTACGCCCCAGCCGCTGTACTGGTCGTCGATGAACTTGGAACCCAGGGTAAGCGATAGCCGTTCGGGCAGCAGGGAGAACGTGTCCTGCGCGAAGAAGCTGTAGACGTAGTTATTGATCCGGTTAGGCGAAAAGTTCACCGTCGCCTGCGTCTGCTCCAGGTAGCTGGGACTCTCGCGCAGACCCGCGCCCAGGATCAGGTCCTGCCGCTTCAGGCGCGTGACATGGCCGATGAAGTCCACATCGAAGGTGTCGCGGGTCTCCGTGAACTGCGACGTAGCGCGGTTGGTGCGGTCAAAGTAGCCTTCGGCGTAGAAGCTGGAGCCGCCGGCCAGCGTGTGGTCCCAGCGCAGCACTAGGTCTCCGCCGGAGACGCGCTGCTGGCCGTCCACCACCAGTTGCGACGGCGGAAAGAACTGACCGATGGTGTTCTGGTCGCCCGTCCGGCCCTCATAGATCATGGCGGATGCGGTCACGCTGTCGCGGCCCGACGGCTGCCAGTCGGTGCGAAACCCACCCCGCGCCTGGTGCCAGTCGTCATAGGGATCGCCGCCTGTGTTCTTTTCGCCGCCGCGGCTGAAACCCTTGGCGAAGAGACGGAGTTGGAGATTCGGCAGCGGCTGGAACCCATAGCGCGCCTCGCCGAGAAAGCGGTCGATCGGTCCCCCGGATGACAGATGCACCATCGCTCCCTGGGTGCTGGCGGCCTTCTTGGTAATGATGTTGATCACGCCGTTGACGGCGTTGGGTCCCCAGATCGTGCCGCCCGGCCCACGGATCACCTCGATGCGCTCGATATCGCCCAGCACCAGGTCCTGCACGTCCCAGTACACGCCCTCAAAGAGCGGCGTGTAGACACTGCGGCCATCAATGAGCACCAGCAGGTCTTTGGAGAAACCACTGTTGAAGCCGCGAATCCCCACGGCCCATGCGCCGCTCTGGCTGCGCGCCACCTCCACTCCCGGCACCAGCCGCAGCAGCTCCGGAATGGTGGTCGCACCGGAGCGGCGAATGTCCTCCGCCGAGACCACGTAGACCGCCGCCGGAGTCTGCCAGAGCTCCTCTGGCTGCTTGGACACAGTGGTGATCTGCACCTCGCCCAGCTGCTCCAGCGAGAGCGACTTGAGTTCGGTCGAGGTTATGTCCACCTGCGAAAACTGCTGCTCTGCGGCGTGCGCTGGCAGGCTTATCGCCAGCGCCAACACGCCCAGCAGGCATTGAAACATGCTCGCGCCTGTTCTCACACCGTTTGTTGTGGGAGCTTCTCTCAAGGGTTCGTGTCTTCTTTCGCTTCTATGACCATCTTTGGCGAGTAGCGGCCTGCCGAATCCACGGCACCGCCATGAGTCGCAGATCCATCCGGCGGAGATCCGTTCCTCCACCGGCTTCGGAACTCGTGGAGGGTCGCGATCAGTTTGGCGGGGTCTCCCTTGCGGACAAACCCCTGCACCAACGGTGCGATGTCCTCCGGCAGGCTGTAGGCGTCCGACAGGACCAGGATAGGTACTCCCGGCAGGCGCGCCTGTATCTCCCCGGCAATCTCCACCGCGGACAGTCCGGCGAGATGGTAGTCCAGTAGAACAAGGTCCACAGGTTCGATGGGAAATTTCACACCGCCAAAGCGGGCTTCGGCAGTCAAGGCGCGGTACCCGGCCCTTTCCACGACCTTTCCATAGATCTGCAAATGGAACGGATCATCATCGATGATCAGTGCCGACGCATTTTCGGCCATGGAACCTCCCTGACATATGGACGCCTCTGCGGATTCTTTGCTGATGCAACGATGCCGGATGGCGGAACTCAGGTTGCTTGCTACGGACAGAGAATTATGGCACTAAACTGCTTAATTAATCCCGCGGCTATTTCGCTTCCAAGGGAAGATGGCCATATGTTCGATACCGGACGGAACAAATTAGGACTCCAGCGTAAATTAACCAATTAGCCCAAATTAATCGCTGTATGACGAGGTGACGCCATGGCGTCCCTGGTCTGTCGCATCGGCCCCCACGGCCAGATGCTGAGCGTTGCCCGCACCCCGGACTCACGCAGTTCCCCTTCACCATCTTCGATTGGCGGCTGGCGGGCATCCACGCCACCGTCATCGAGCTTGTGGCCGGCGCAGTGTCCAATTGATGTCCACATTGAGTAACAAAGTCAATGCACAGACCCAATGCGTCACCCCCCCGTGCGTCATTTTTGCTTAAGAGTCGAATGCTCGGAAGCTAAGTTCCGTACAAGCGACTTCAGCCGCCTATGAGTACGGTCCGCCCGGTAATCATCTTCACAGCGAAGGTAAGGGATCGCCATAAGGACGTCGCGTCCAATAAACGTGCGCCACGAGGGATAATAGGGATTGAGAAGGCCATCCGTCCCATATAGTCCTGCGGTCCCGGCTGAGGGTGTCTCTAATTGCGCTAAATCGCCAATGCGCGTTTCCAGCCGTTGGAGGTCTGGAAGACTGCATCGGCCTGTTAGCATCGCCTGAAGAGCACGGTTGATTGCTGCTGCCAAAATTTCCCCGGCCCCTGCATTGCCTGCGCCGCTGGATTTAGTGATGCTATGTGATGGCTGATTCGGAAGGTAGAAAGTGTCAGGGACTGAGGTAACTGATTGATACTATACGGGACGGATGGCACTCCCGACACTGTTTGCTAAGCATTCATTGCAATTCGCTTGCTCAAGATCACACCGTTGTAAAGATTGAAATGCTCGTCTCGCAAAAATCCTGCCAGAATGAGATCGAACTCCTTCGCCGCCTGGACAGCCATGCTGGATGGTGCCCCGACGGATACCACCATGGGCACCCCAGCCATCACCGCCTTCTGCAACAGTTCAAAGCTGGCGCGCCCTGAAAGCAGCATCAACCGGTCCCGCATCGGCGCGCGGTCCGCCAAAAACTCCGAGCCCAGCAGCTTGTCCACCGCATTATGACGTCCCACGTCCTCTCGCACTGCGTATAACGTTCCGGCTGCGGAAAATAGCCCCGCAGCATGGAGGCCGCCCGTTCGAGCAAATACACTTTGTTGTTTTCGCATATGCGCCGGCAAACCATAGAGCAATCCTGCCTCGATGCTGAAATCATTTTTGCGTCGAGGGGGCGAAACGGTGTGTAACGCGAGCAAGGAAGCCTTACCGCAGATGCCGCAGCTCGAAGTTGTGTAAAAATTACGTTCCAGGCTGAGTAAATTGATCTCTACATCCGGCGCCAGTTCGACCCGGACCGTGTTGCCGCCATGGCCCACGGCCACGACATGTGTAATATCGGTCGGATCCCGGACCACGCCCTCGGTCAGCAGGAAACCCGCCGCTAACTCAAAGTCCGCTCCCGGGGTGCGCATCGTCACCGAGATCTGCTTCACCACGCGAGCGTCCGCCGCGCCGTAGGCGAGCTGAATCTCCAGTGGCTCCTCCACTGCTAGCGTCTCTATGCCGGCGGCGGACTTAATCCCCGTCACGCTGCGAACGGGTCTCTCCACGACGGCGTGGCGAATATTTTCCCCATTGAAATCGACCATAGAATCGCTCTTACTTTTCACTTTGATGCGGACACAACGCTTCCTGCAGCTATATCATCCATCACAATTATGGCATTCCGTAACCATCGTATGAATTCGCCTTCGGAGTCCTCTCCGGTCGTTTGCTTCATGGTGAATGGAGCGGAGGCCGCTGCGGAGGATGGCGAGCTTCTCGTCGATGCGCTCAACCGCACCGAGGATGTGAACGTCCCCCAGGTCTGCTATCAGCCTCAACTGGGTCCGATTGCGACCTGCGATACGTGCATGGTCGAAGTGAACGGCGAACTGGTTCGCGCCTGTACCACTCCCGTCGTGGCAGCAATGCGCGTAACGACCAAAGGCGAGCGCGTGGATATCGCTCAACGCGAAGCCTTCGATCGCATCCTGCAGAACCATGAGCTATACTGCACTGTCTGCGATAACAACAACCAGAACTGCACCATCCATAACACCACCGCCGATCTCGATGTGAAGCACCAGGCGCGTGAATTTCGGCACAAACCCTATCAGCAGGATCTCTCGAATCCTTTCTATCGCTACGACCCCGACCAGTGCATCCTCTGTGGCCGCTGCGTGGAGGCCTGCCAGAACGTGCAGGTCAACGAAACTCTTTCGATCGATTGGGAGGCCGATCAGCCTCGCGTCGTTTGGGATGGTGCCGACCCCTTCAAGACCGAGCAGATTGCGGGCTCCAGTTGCGTCTCCTGCGGCCACTGCGTGACCGTCTGTCCCTGTAATGCGCTCATGGAGAAGGGCATGATTGGCCGCGCCGGATACCTGACGAATATGTCGCCGAAGACCCTTGACGACATGATCCAGGTGGTCAAAGACGTCGAGCCGGAGACCGGATACGGTCCCATCCTGGCGGTTTCAGAACTTGAATCCGAGATGCGTGAACTGCGCGTGAAGAAGACCAAAACCGTCTGCGCATACTGCGGCGTGGGCTGTAGCTTCGATGTTTGGACCCGAGATCGTCACATCCTCAAGATTGAGCCGGGGCCGGGACCCGCCAATGGGATCTCGACCTGCGTGAAGGGCAAGTTCGCCTGGGACTATGTGAACTCCGATGACCGGCTGCACAAGCCGCTCATCCGCAAGGGCGATGAGTTCGTGGAATCCACGTGGGACGAAGCTCTCACGCTTATCGCCGAGAAGTTCACGCAAATTAAGAACGAGCATGGTCCCGATGCTCTCGCGTTCATAGCTTCCTCAAAGTGCACCAATGAGGAGAGCTACCTCATGCAGAAGCTTGCGCGCGCCGTAGTCGGCACGAACAACATTGATAACTGCTCACGCTACTGTCAGACTCCGGCCACCATGGGTCTGCAACGTACGGTCAAGCATGGCGGGGATGCCGGCTCCATCTCCGACATTGAACGCGCCGGACTGGTGATCACGATTGGCTCCAACACCACAGAGAGTCATCCCGTGCTCGCGACGCGCGTCAAGCGCTCACACAAGCTTCATGGTCAGCGGCTTATCGTCGCCGACCTCCGCAAGCATGAGATGGCCGAGCGAGCGGATCTCTTCATCCGTCCCAATCCCTCCACCGATCCGGTTTGGATCAATGCGGTTGCGCGATACCTTCTCGATCACAATCTCCATAAGCAGGAGTTCGTTGCGAAGTGGGTGAACAAGTTCGATGAGTACAAGCAATCGCTGGAAGACTTCACGCTGGAGTATGCCGAGCGCGTGACGGGAGTTCCGCAAGCGCAGATGGTCGCGATCGCGAACGAGATTGCGCAGGCAGATGGAACCTGCATTCTGTGGGCCATGGGCGTGACACAGCACTGCGGCGGATCGGATACCTCTACCGCCATCTCTAACCTGCTTCTCCTCAGTGGCAATTACATGCGCCCCGGCGCCGGGGCCTATCCGTTGCGCGGACACAACAATGTCCAGGGTGCCAGCGACTTCGGGTCCATGCCCAATCTTTTTTCCGGCTACCAGCACGTCGAAGATGAAGAGGCCCGTGCGAAGTTTGAAGCGGCATATGGAGTTTCTCTTCCCACCACCAAAGGCCTCGACAATCACGAGATGATCCGGGCCATCCACGAAGGGAAACTACATTCCCTCTATATCAAGGGTGAGGACACCATCACCTCCGACGCGAACGCCAACGATGTCGAAATTGCTCTGCGCGCGCTTCCATTTCTCGTGGTGCAGGACGTCAACTATTCCGAAACCGCGCGGTTTGCCGATGTCATCCTGCCCGCGTGTCCGTCGCTCGAAAAAGAAGGGACGTTCACCAACACGGAACGTCGCATTCAGCGTATCTACAAAGCGCTTGAGCCGCTTGGTGACTCCAAGCCAGACTGGCAGATCATCCAACTCATCGCCAACAAACTGGGCGCAAAGTGGAAATACGAACATCCGTCAGAGATCATGGACGAGGTCGCATCGCTGACACCGCTCATGGAAGGCGTCAGCTATGAACGCCTCGAAGGCTACCGTTCGCTGCAGTGGCCCGTACACGCGGACGGCACGGACACGCCGCTCCTCTTCAAAGACAAGTTCCCGTTCCCCGATGGCAAAGCTCAATTCCATCCCATTCTCTGGATCGAACCTTCCGAGAAATCCGACTCTACCTATGATCTCCATCTCAACAACGGTCGCCTGCTCGAACACTTTGAACAAGGAAGCATGACGTATCATTCGCCCGGCATCAAACGCATGACTCCGCGCACTTTCGTTGAGGTTTCGGCCGAACTTGCCGAAGAGCGTGGCCTAACAGATGGCCGCTACGTTCAACTCAAATCTCCTTTCGGCCAAGCCAAGGTGCAGGTGCTGATTACTGATCGAGTGCAAGGCAAACAGCTCTACATGCCCATGAACTCCGTCCTCGAGCCCGTCAACAAGATGACCAGCTCCAAGACCGACCGCGACACGCACACCCCGGCCTTCAAAGAGCTTGCCGTGCAGATGATCGTATTGCCGGAGCAAGGCAAGAACCCGCTACCACTCGAAAACTTTCGCAATGGCCGGCGCACACCGCGGACTGGTGTGGAAGTGGAACGCAAGTGGGCACGCAAGGACTATCATCTGCCTGGCATGTCGCCAGCCGACAAGCTCGTGCAAATCAAGAGCACCACGGTGTAGAGGGAACACAACGCACTATGGCCAATCCCATCAGTCAGTTGCCCCGCAAAGTCGACCCCCGGCAGGAACTGGAGCGACGTCTCGCTGCCGCTCCCATGCAGCACGCTGAAGCCATCCTCGTGGCCTTTGACCTGTTGGAGGAAGCACACGATCAGGGCTTACTCGATATGCTCCTCGGCGCAGTGGGGAGTAAGGACGCCATCTTCGGCAAGCTCGCCGAGTATGCACGCGAACCTGCGAGCACGCAGGCGTTGCGCAATCTCCTGATTCTCGGCAAGCTCTTCGGAGGTATTGATCCCAAAATGCTCCGAAGCGTTACTGCGCCCGCTGCGGAAAGAGAGCCGCCCTCGCTCTGGCAGATTTTTAAACAGATTCGAAGTAAAAACGGGCGCCGCGGCCTCAGCATTGCTGTTACGCTTCTTTCCAGTCTTGGGCGCACTTGTTGACGAGGCGACGGTGGATATCATTCGCTATCACACGCCTGGCGACTAGCGAAACGTAGCTGCCAAGCGTGGACGAATTTGGAAGATGATGCATTCAATGTCGGACTCGTCTGGTCGTTGAAGGTCACCGGGATGATTCTCGAGCGAACCTTATCAACTTCCTTCAAAGCGTCAATCTTGGGTCTTGTACCCAACATTTACATTGTTGCCCAAGTTGTGGCAACCTCTGGGTTTCCCTACTCATCCTTCATGTCAGCTTCTCCTTGGAGAGGCTGTTCGTTATTTCAATGAGATGGGTGATGCCATGAGTGTTGAGACTCTGCAAGAACTGTTTATCGACGAGTTGAAGGATCTGTATTCGGCGGAAAAGCAAATTGTGCGTTCCTTGCCGAAGATGGCGAAGGCTGCAAGCACTCCAAAGCTTCAGGAAGCTCTGAGGAGCCATCTCGAAGAAACCAAGGGTCAAGTTGAACGCCTGGAAAAGATCGGCGAAATCGTCGGCAAGAAGCTAACCGGTAAGACTTGTGCGGGGATGAAAGGAGTCCTCGAAGAAGGCTCTGAGGTTCTCGAAGAGGTCGAGGCGGGTAACGTCCGGGACGCGGCAATGATTGGAGCTGCGCAGCGGGTCGAGCATTATGAGATGGCCGGGTATGGGACAGCCCGGGAATTCGCCAAGCTGCTGGGACTAGACGACGTTGTCGAACTCCTGGAGCAGACGCTGGAGGAAGAAAAGGCTGCCGATCAAAAGCTGACGACGATCTCCAAAGACGTGAACAAGCAGGCGAAGACCGAGATGTCAGAAGCGGCTTAGCATCGTGGCCGAGACTTCGGTCTCGGCCCACGGCTTTCTGATCAAAGCTTCATACCCCCCTTTTGTCATCTTCCCTCATGCACTCGGGTATTGTTTTTGTGCTTATAGTCCGCATCGTCCGGCACCGACCGGGCAAGCAGCTCACTCCCTTTGAGCTTGTCCTCGTCTACCACATCGGTGGTCTCATGCTGAAGGCAATCGTTGGCGACGAGGTCTCGCGGAGAACCAAGTCACCAACTCCTCCCGAAAATGGGATCTCGTTCCGGGACGGTCATTTCAGAGGAGAGATGCATCTTCAAGGCGACGCGTTTCGCATTTCTTCCTAAGGTCCTGAAAACATGAAGAAAATCCCCGTACCAGCAGGTCCCGCCGCTCGGATTTCTGTCCTTTCCGCTCGCCGTCATCTCAAAATGGCGGAGTCCGCCCACGCATATGTTCGAGGCAACACCCTCAAGTTCTATGAATGGCTGATGTCCTCATCGGCTGCCTCGCTGGTACCGGACGGGCCGCCTATTTGGATCTGTGGTGACTGCCATGTGGGCAATCTGGGACCCGTGGCGAACCTCAACGGTCAAATCGAAATTCAGATTCGCGACCTGGATCAAACAGTCATAGGAAATCCTGCTCACGATCTGATAAGGCTCAGTCTATCGCTGGCGATGGCTGCGCGTGGTTCCGATTTGCCGGGTGTCACTACAGCCCTCATGATCGAACAGGTTTTCTCAGGCTATACAAGCGCACTACTCAAGAGACCTGCGAAGGTCAAGGAAAAGGACGTTGAGCCTGTGCATCTTGTCATGAAGGAGGCTCTGAACCGCCAATGGCGACATCTGGCCAAAGAGAGGATCGAGAACGTAAGTCCAGAGATTCCGCGAGGTCGATGTTTTTGGAACCTTTCTAAGGCGGAGCGTTCTGATATCGATAGTCTCTTTGCCCGAGAAGATGTTCGTAGGCTGATAACCTGCCTGAAGGCCCGAAAGGACGGAGATCCTATTAAGGTTCTCGATGCCGCCTATTGGATGAAAGGATGCAGTTCACTTGGGCGTTTGCGCTATGCCGTTCTTGCTGGTGTGGGCAAACATCACGCCCACGGTCTTTGCATCATCGATATCAAAGAAGCGACTAAACCGGCGGCTCCTTGCATCAAGTCCACCGAGATGCCACGTGATAATGCGCAGCGGGTGGTCAAGGGGGCGAACGCCCTATCGCCATTCCTTGGCGACCGGATGCTGGCAGCGCATCTCGATGGTCGGCAGGTCGTGCTGCGTGAACTCCTTCCACAGGATCTCAAATTCGAGATGGAAAGACTCACTCAGCCTGAAGCGGTTGCCGCCGCCAATTTCCTTGCCGGTGTCGTGGGGAAAGCACATGCACGGCAGATGACCCCTCAGATTCGATCCGCTTGGGCAGCGAAATTGAGACGCGCGCATTCGAAGACATTGAATGCGCCCTCCTGGTTATGGAGCAGCGTTGTAGAACTGGCGGCTATTCATGAGGCCGGCTACCTCGAGCATTGTCGCGAATATGCACTAAAGAAAAGGACACTATGATCAAGCTTTTGGTCGCAAATATCCAACCATCGAACGACAGAACTCAGGAAATTTCCAACCCCCCGGTGGCTCCGTACACCTCGCCCGTGACGTAACTCGATTCTTGAGAGGCCAATAAAACGTAAAGAGGAGCCATCTCAACCGGCTGTCCCGGACGCTTCATGGGAGTCTCCGACCCGAAGTCGGGTATCTTCTTGTCCGGTTGCCCCCCGCTGGTCTGGAGCGGTGTCCAGACGGGCCCGGGAGCAACGCAATTCACGCGAATGCCGTCCTCAGCAACCTGCCTGGCAAGCGCCCGAGTAAAAGCTAGGATGGCCGCTTTCGTTGGCGCATAATCCAGCAGACTCGCGCTCGGATGCGTTGCCTGAATGGAAGCTGTCGTGATGATGGAGCCACCAGGAGGCATAACGGCGAGGGCCGCCTTGGCGATCCAGAAGAGCGCGAAGACATTCACCCGGTAGGTCTCCTCCAGCTGTTTCGTAGTCAGATCGGCAATCTTCTCCACCCAATGCTGTTTCCCCGCGATGCAGGCCAGAATATCGAGGCCGCCCAATCCCTTGTGGGCATCTTTCACCAGCTTTTGACAGAACTTTTCATCGCTGATGTCTCCCGGCAACGCGATGGCCTTCCGGCCCTCGGCCTCAATCAATGCAATCACTTCCTTGGCATCCGCTTCTTCACTGGGAAGATAGTTAATCGCGACATCTGCGCCCTCGCGCGCGAATGCTATGGCAGCTGCGCGACCGATTCCAGAGTCCCCGCCCGTTACAAGCGCCTTACGGTCAGGAAGCCTTCCGCTACCCCTGTAGCTGGTTTCACCGTGATCGGCCTTCGGCTTCATCTTGCGGTCAGAGCCGGGGACATTCTGAGGTTGGTGCCTGAACTTGGGGGCTGGGTATTGCTTTGTTGGGTCCTGCAAGGTGTAGAGACTTGGTTCCGAATGTATTGCGTTCATGCTCATCCCTCCGCATGAATGGGATGCAAGGGAAAAGCCGACTGTTTTCTATACGCTTCGGAAACCATATAGAAAAAGATGAGCGATTGTCCCGTCGGCCATTGTTGACGAACGTGGAAACATTTATTCTGAACGGTGCAAATTGGAACATCTGATGCTTCTCTGTCGCTTTCCAGGAGCAGTCCATTGGCGCCGTCGATCGCCGAAAGACTCATGAGGGTATCGGGGTACTTCGCTGCCCTTTTGCCCGGCGCGGCTATCTACCTCAGCTCACATGTCCATGCTTTATATCGAACGCCTTGGCATTGAGCCTCGTTTTGATCGTCGAACGGGGCCAACGGAGCGTTGGCGGTAGATCAGGTTTGTCTACGGGTTCTTTTCCCTGTGCCAATGAACATAGGTAGTGATGAACTCCAGCCCACCCACACCTCCGTCGGCGTTCACATCGAAGATGACACGCGTTGGTTCGTCACGGAGAAAATATTGGCTGTCGGATTCTGGAAGTAACTCCTGCGCCTTCGATCCGAGCGGGATCTCCGCCATTAGATGGCTTCCGTCCTGGGTTACTTTGATGAAATCGTAGGTCCCAACATAGCGCTTAAATTTCGATGGGTCGACGGGGACGACGGTGTGCTCAACCGGCTGAAAATCCGGCCACCCGTACGCTTGCGCAACACTGCGGACAACCTGGTCAGAGAGCGATCCACCCCCGCCCCCGTTGGTGAGCACGACTACGCCGTCACCCGAGGGATACCCTACCATGTCGCATTGAAAGATTGCAGACCCGCCATGCTCAAAGTAAATATCGGGCCGGGTCCCCCCGACACGTACGCCCAAGCCCCAACGGATGATCTCCGATGGCCCCAAGCCTACAGTCAACATCATCTGTGCCATCTTCTGATCGAGCACGCGGTGAGATTCTCCCGCGTACTCCTTCTGCAACTCGATCACAAACTTTGCATAGTCGGTCGCTGTGGTCCACAATCCGCCGGCCGCTGCGTTTGGCTCGATAAAATGTGCAGCCGCAGTTCCGCTCGTCCCACCCTCGTCGTAAGCCGCCGCCGCGGTCGCTACTTTCGCGGTAGACAACGGTGCTTCATAGGTGCTGTGGCTCATCCCGATAGGCGCCAAGACCAACTCTCTCATCGCTTCCGCGAAAGACTTACCCGTAAGCTCGGTAATCAACAGTTCGAGGATCAGGTAGCCGCCATTGGCGTACGCATACTTCTTCCCCGGCTCCGATTCCACGCGAACGGGAGGTGTCGTTGCCGGAGCTTTTCCCTCGAGGATTTCAAGGACGTATGGCACGCCCTTATCCGGATCGTAGATCATGCCGTTATGCGTTCCGATTCCCGAAGTATGGCTCAGCAGCTCCCGCACAGTTACGGGATGATTCTTTGTGTACTCATTGGCGGGAACCTGCCAACTCTTCAGATAACTGTTAACATCCACGTCCAGATCGATCTTGCCTTCCTGCACAAGTCGAAGAATGGCCATGGCGGTCAGCGGCTTGCTCATGGACGCAGCGCCAAACAGGGTCGTCGACGCAGAAACAGGCGGCCCACCGAGGCGCGAAACACCGTAGCCCTTGATCCAATGAATTCGTTTATCGTGGATCACCGCGATACTCACACCCGGTACATGCAAATGCAACATCTGATCCGCTAAAGACATGCCTGGATCAGGGCGACCTTTGATCACGGCTAAGTGGTGGAGATTTTCTTCGACAGCCCTTTCGCGACGCGCCGCTGAGCTGTCAGCAGCCTGACAAATCGCGCCCTGAACAAATAAGCTGGCCATCAGCGAAAACCACAAATATCTAGGCATGGATTATCCTCGTCGTCGCCCCTGTAGCTCAAGATGGTTTGCTCCGCGCAGCCGAAGGAGCAATTCAGAAGGCAAGGATCACGCGGGACACAGCAACCTGCAACTTGTCGGCCGAACCTTCGCCACTCAATTTATGCTAAATCGCCAATGCACTCACCAAGCGAGATGGCTAGTTTGTCCGCTTGCCGGCGGCCGGTGGCGTCACTGCTTCGCGCAGCCAAGATCCGGGGCATTTATGCTTCATTTCGTGCTCCAGGAGATCAGCTTCCAGAGCAGCGGTGGCGACCGTAGCAGCACAGCGACGGCATATCGAATCGTAGGTGCCATCGCGGTTGCGCCGGTGGGGGAAGTCGGGGATGTAGGCCTGTGAACCCATTGGCTCACCTCGTCGTGTCACGATGAATTTGGGCCGATTTTAGCAAATTTAGACTGGAGGCAGAATTCGTTCCGTCTCCTATCGGACACACGCCGGCCGCCGCTTATGAGACCGTCTCCGCATGGCAAAGCCGAGAATTGTAGCGGCGGAGCATCTCAATGGAGACCTCGTCCTGATCGACTTCTCGGATGGGACGGAAGCCGTCCTGACCCTGGAACAGCTCTTGGCCATCTTCCCAGTCAGGAAGATGGGAGAGCGGCTGGCAGTCAATTGGCCGGGGTTAGCTAAGTAATTTTATAGCCTGCGCACCGGAAGTCGCTATCAGGCATCCACGGTACTTCGGCTGAGGGCACTCGCCATCCAGCTCGGAAAACGGGAGATTTGCTGCGCGACTTTCTGAATCTCAGTCCGGGGAACCTTCCCCTCGATGTCTTTCAGAACCGCTTGGACTCTCTCCGGGCCCGCCCATGCCAGGGCACGGACGATTTCTCCAGCGCGTTCCTTGGCGAAGGCTAGTTGCCACGAGGGCACATGCACTAGTTGGATTACCAGCTTCCCGAGAGTCAGCTTGCGACTCCGGCCCGATGTCCAATAGATCATCTGAGTGGGAACCTGGGTAGTGAGTCCAAGCGCGTTCGCCGACGTAGCCCCGGAGGGCACAATGTCTTCACCGCGATGCGTGGACAGCTCCGCGATCAGCCGGTGCGCTGAAGGAGCATGAGTTCCAAACTGGCTTGTCACCGGCGAGATGTACATGCCACGGCCAGCTCTCAAGAGCTTCCCGCGCCGCGTAAGCCGCGAGAGCGACTGGTCCACAGCGGGGCGCGTGCCGAGATGCAGCAGCATCTTGGCGCTCACCGGAGCTCCCTCGGGGAGCGCGCTGGTTCTTTGGAGAATGGCTTCTGTCAGGCGTTCCATTTTTCACCGCTCGTTAGTGGTCCAGCTCTTGTCATAAGGTTACTGCATTTTCTGACACCTCTGCCAATAACTGCACTGCGCCTATATCGGAAACTGGCCGATCTTGAGGTCACCCAATGCACTGGTTCTTCAAGGAAAACTGGCTCGGGCAGGCCCTTATTGGCCGATCCGATGGCCGATCTAGGCGCAAGGCATACCCGCGGCAGCTCGTTTAGGCTCTGAGAAACGTATCGGCAAAGGCCTTGAAGCGTATGCCCGATTGGTCAACCATGCTGTCGTCGAAGTGGACCCTCGAACCACCCATCTGCGATTGAAACGTGTTCATTCGTTTGGAATCCTTAAGGAGAGTTCGGACAATCTCGACGATGCTCGGCGCTGCCAGTGCGAGAGCATCCTGGGCCAACAAACGCGCGCCCGCTACGGGAACATCAAATCCTTCCGATTCCAACAGATCTATTTTGTCTGTGTACAGTAGCTCTTCATTTCCGGCATCGCCGTAGGTCTCGATGAGGCGCAGAACATCCTGGGCATCCTTGCTTTCCGTCCTGTCCGCCCACGCAAGCAGCTTGAGGAGAACCAAGCCCGGAATTGAGGCGATCTTCAAATCGAATCCGGGGCCTATGGTAACGGTGATGGAACTTTCATAAGCGTCAGCAAAGGCAGCGACGTTCATCACCAAATTGGTGTCCGGTGGCGGCCAGCGAAACGCTTCGGCCTCGGTCGCAATTCCCCCGAACGGCAGGATATCAACGGGAGTGGGGTAGGCAGTCGCGCTCGTCTTGTGCAGGACGCGATAGGGCTGCGTCGTGGTCGGCAGGAAGTCAGGTGAGTGGAGGATCTCCGATTTGACAGTGTTGAACCGCTCCCAGGAATCAATCAAGATCGCAATGTCCACATCCTGCGTCGCTCGCAAGACCCGTTGCCCAAAGACGTTGTAGAGCAGAATGTCGCGTGCCATCGCGCCAACAAGCATATAGGGGCATTGGAGGCGCTTCAGGATGCCGTCGAGCGCCGCCAGGGTGGCGTACCGGTGCGGTTCGAGCGGGCGGTCAGCGCGCAGCCGTAGCGGGTTGGAGATATTGCTCATAAAGTATCTTCGCCGTTTCGAGGTTTCGTGTGTCACCGGTCATCATCAAATCCGCATAAACCAGCAACGGCGGAGCCAGTGGCTTTTCCGTGTGGTCCAGTTCGGGGTTCCAGAACGCATCGAGAACCTCGGTGTCTCCGTCGGCTGCCAAGCGCATC
>Ga0302319_10007155_pt1 | contig 21986 bp, 17 predicted proteins | sample Bog_T0_2_FD_203319 | JGI IMG/M metagenome (GOLD analysis project Ga0302319, IMG submission 203319) | Peat permafrost microbial communities from Stordalen Mire near Abisko, Sweden - Bog_T0_2 | ecosystem: Environmental > Terrestrial > Soil > Wetlands > Peat | place: Sweden: Abisko, Stordalen Mire... | reverse complement strand
TCTGTCGGTGTCGATCTTCGAGAAAACCGAGATTTCATGCACCCTTCAGCCCTATCTCAACAGAACCGACCAACCCGACCTCGCTAACCAACTGAATCTGTTCGACATCTAACCGGACACTAATGACTCTGCATAAGCCTTTCACCCCTGCTGGCGGCGCAGCAAGTCGCAACAGCGCTACCGTCGCAGGTAACCATCCGCAGAGACACAGAAATCAACTTCGTCACGCTGGAGTCGGTATCATCTGCGACAGCGACCAAACGGCAGCAGGTTCGCCTGGCTGTTGCAAGTGACTTGGTGATCAAGGGCGTAACCGCAGTTCCCAAGGGCACCCAAGCAGTTGGAGAGGTCACTCGCTTGACCAGGGGCGTGCCGGGGAAGCAGGACGGATTCATCCGCGTCGTTCCCATCAGGCTGACCCTCGCCGATGGAACGCTCATCAAGCTGAAGGAAAACAGTACCGGGGAAGACGATTGTGCCGACATGGGCCCCTGCTGGGTGTTGGCGATCGTGTCTGCCCCGCTCCTGCCGGCCGTCCTGATCAAAAAGCTATTGGACAACCAGGAAAGCCCGGAAGAGAAGCCTCAGGGCAAGGATCAAACTCTCACGACCGGCTACCCGGTGGAGGCCTTTGCAACGAATAGGACCGATGTCCGCTACACTGTGCCGCCACACTCAACGGATGTACAGCCCTGATGTTGCTCAAACACGAACAGATAACTGCATCGCCCCTGAATCGGCGTTATCCTGTTCATGCCGATGCAAAGCGAAACGACCCAGCACTCCTGGCCCCCCAGGTCCGACACCGCGCCGCCTCCCCGGCGCAAACGCCGCTGGCTCCGCAATCTCTCGTGGACCGTCGCCACCCTCGCCGTCCTGCTCCTCATCGCCGCAACCTGGGGCGTCTTCTGGCTGCGCTCCGCTGAAAAATCCACCCTCCCCGTCCTCGATGGCGACCTCCATCTCCCCGGCCTCTCCGAGCCCGTCACCGTCCGCCGCGATGCCCACGGAGTCCCCCACATTGAAGCCGCCACCCAGGCCGATCTCTTCTTCGCCCAGGGCTACGTCACCGCCCAGGACCGCCTCTGGCAGATGGACACGTTCCGCCGCAACGCAAACGGAGAGCTAGCCGAGATCCTTGGCCCCTCCCTGCTCAAGCACGACCGCGCCCAGCGCGTCTTCCAGTTCCGCCTCACCGCCCGCCGAGTCTACGCTAACCTCAGCTCCACTGACCGCACCCCGCTCGACGACTACGCCCGCGGCGTCAACCTCTTCATCACCCAGCACGCCGACAGCCTCCCTGCCGAGTTCCGTCTCCTCCACTACCAGCCCCAGCCCTGGACAGGCACAGACTCTGTCTCCATCGGCCTCATGATGGCCCAGATGCTCGACAGCCACTGGGACGCCAAGCTCACCCGCGAACTCATCGCCGGAGAACTTCACAACCCCAAGCTCGAGTCCCAGCTCTACCCCGTCGGTTCCTGGCGCGACCACCCGCCCACCGGAGCCGTCATCGATCTGAGCCAGCCCCAGCCTCAGCCAGCCTCCAAGTCCAGCTCCGACGACGATGATGACGACGACCGCTCCCAGGCCAGCGTTCACAGCCCGGGTGCCCCCGGTCCCTCGCATTTGGGGACCGGGGAATCAACCCATCTCACTCATCAAGACCTCGCCGACCTCCGATCCACCCTCGGCCTACCCGTCTGCTCCGGTTGCACCCCCGGCTCCAACAACTGGGTCATCTCCGGAGCCCACACCGCCTCCGGCAAACCGCTCCTCTCCAACGACATGCACCTCGGCCTCACCGAACCCAACATCTGGTTCATGGCCGACCTGCTAGCCCCCGGCTTCCACGCTGCCGGAGTCACCCTCCCCGGCGTCCCCATGGTCATCGCCGGCCACAACGACCAAGTCGCCTGGGGTTTCACCGCCCTCTACGCCGACGTCCAGGACCTCTACCTCGAAAAGCTCGACGGCAACGGCAATTACCAGGCCCTCGACGGCACGTTCAAGCCCCTCACCGTCGACCACGAAGTCATCAAAGTCCGCGGAGGCAAAGATGACGTGCTCGACGTCCAATCCACCGCCCACGGCCCTCTGATCGGCCCCCTCTGGGCGAAGCAGACCCGCCCCATGTCCCTCAAGTGGTCCATCTACGACCTGACGCTCAATTCCCTGCCCATCTACCAGATCAACACCGCGTCCAACTGGACCGAGTTCTCCGCCGCGCTTGAGAAATGGTGCTGGCCTACCCAAAACCTGGTCTACTCTGACGATCAGGGCCACATCGCCTACCACGCCATTGGCCGCATCCCCATACGATCTGGAGGCCTGCAAGGCGTCCCAATCAAAGACTCCACCCATGAATGGAAGGGCTACATTCCGTTCGACCGGATGCCCGCCCAGTTCGACCCACCCAGCGGTTTCCTTGCCACCGCCAACTCCCGCGTCACCACTGATTCTTCTGCCCAGTCCCCCTATCCGCTCACCCTTGAATGGACCGAACCCTACCGCGCCGAGCGCATCTACAAATCCCTCCAGGGCCGCGACAAGCTCACCCCCAAAGACATGCTGGCCGTCCAGACCGACGTCTACAGCGAGGTCGACCAGGAGATCGGCAACCGCCTCGCCTACGCCATCGACCACACACCCGGCGTCGACGATCGCCTTCGTAAGGCAGCCGACCTGCTCCGCAACTGGGACGGCCGCCTCACCACCGACTCCGTCGCCGCCTCCATCGTCACCAAAACTCGTGCTGCCCTCTGGCCGCTGATCCTCACCCCCAAGCTCGGCAAAGATGCCGACGAGTACCGCTGGTCCGAGTCCAACTTCGCCGAAGAAGAGATCATCATGCACGCGAGTCCCGACTGGCTGCCATCCACTTACAAGAACTGGGACGCCCTGCTCACCGAAGCTGTCCGGCAGGGCATGAAAGACGGCAAAGCCCCCAGCGATGTCTCGCAGTGGACTTACGGCAGCTGGCACATTGTCGACATCGAGCATCCCCTCGCCGACTTCCTGCCCTACATCAGCCGCATCGCCGGAACCGGCCCCCAGCCCCTCAGCGGAGACACCACCACCGTCAAACAGGTCGGCCGCGCCTTCGGTCCCTCCCAGCGCTTCACCATGGACTGGAGCAACATCGACGGTTCAACGGAAGATATCGTTCTGGGCGAAAGCAGCGACCCCTACAGCCCCTACTTCCGCGACCAGTGGAACGACTACTACGGCGGAACCACATTCGCCTTCCCCTTCACTCCGCAAGCCGTAGCCGCCCAAACCCGGCACACCCTGCACCTGCTCCCATGAATCCGCCCAAATCCCGGGCAGACCGGCCTCAAAGCCGGGTGCCCCCGGTCCCTCGCACTTGGGGACCGGGGAAATCGACCACCTTTCTTGGTCCCTCCCTAGTCCTCCTCGCCGCCGCCATCGCCACCGCCCCCATCCTGCTCCACGGCCCCTTCTGCGGCGACGACTTCGAATTCCACTCCATCTCCTGGTTCGACGTCCACCAAACCTGGCTCCATGGCCACCTTTACCCCCACTGGCTCTCTACCGCCAACTACGGCGCCGGTGAACCCCGCTTCATGTTCTACCCTCCCCTCACCTGGGTTGCAGGAGCAGCCCTCGGCTTCCTTCTCCCCTGGCAGCTAGTCCCCGTCGCCATGGTCTTCCTCACCCTCGCCGCCACGGGACTAGCCGTCCGCAAACTAGCACTGGAAGCCCTGCCCAGCGCCCCCGCAACCCTCGCCGGCTGCACCGCCATCTTCTCCGGATTCGCGCTTTTCACCGCCTACGAACGCACCGCCTTCGCCGAACTCACCGGCGGCTTCTTTGTTCCCCTCATCCTGCTTTTCGCCCTCCGCGACCGCAACCCAACTGCCCCGCTCATTCGTCGCGCGCTGGACGGTTCAGCCATCCCTCTCACGCTTCTCATCGCCGGCTGTTGGCTCTCCAACGGCCCCGCCGCCGTCATGGCCACTTACCTTCTCGCCGCCGTCGCCCTGTCCGCGTCCATCCTGCTTCGATCCCTCGCTCCGATCCTCCGCGCCGCCATAGCCACCTTCCTCGGCCTGGCTTTACCAGCGTTTTTCCTGCTCCCCGCCGCCTGGGAGCAGCGCTGGGCCGACCTCCGCGCCGCCGTCGATTTCCCCGTCTTCCAGATCGAAAACAACTGGCTCTTCGCCCACCACACCGACCCTCTGCTTGCTCCCCACGCCGCCGTCCTTCATCGCGCCAGCATGCTGGCCGTCACCATGCTCGCGGTGGCCTTCCTCGGCATTCTGACCGTTGCCTTCCGCCTCAAATTCAGCGACCACACCACGCCCGCGCAACGACCTTGGTGGATTCCGCTCGCCCTCATTCCCCTCGCTGTCCTCTTCCTTCAGCTCCCCAGCTCCCTGCCCATCTGGAATCTCCTCCCCAAGCTCCGCTTCCTCCAATACCCCTGGCGCTGGCTGCTCGTCCTTGAAGCCCCCATGGCCATCTTCTTCGCCGCCGCCATCTGGCCCTCCGCAGCCGCGCGCCCCTTGTCCAAGTTCTGGAATCGCACCGCTGTAACCGTCCTCTGCTCCCTCGCCTTCCTTTCCGCAACTGCCTTCGCCGCCAGAACATTCCTCCGCACCTGCGCCGCTGATGACACCATTCGCAGTCTCCTGTCTCTCTACCAGTCCCCTGGCGGCCACGAAGGCACCGACGAGTACGAACCCGCCGACTCCGATCACTGGCTTGTCCCCACCGGCCTTCCCGACGCGTGCCTCACCACCGATGAGAACATCGTCCTCGGCGTCGTCCGCCCAGGTGACTCCGTCCCCTCATGGAGGCCCAATCAGCACACCTGCGATGCCACCCCAACCGCCCAACTCCGCCAGCCGGAACACCTCCGTGTCGCCACCATCACCCCTCACGCCGGTTTCCTGATCCTCCGCCTGCTCAGCTACCCGGCCTGGCGCATTCAGGTCAACGGCCGCCCCGCTGAAGATCTGCCGCAGCGCGACGACGGCCTCATTGCCGTCCCCGTCCCCCAGGGCCGAGTCACAGTTACCGCCGACTGGACATCCACCCCCGACGTGATCGCCGGCCGCTCCCTGAGCGCACTCACCCTGCTGCTGCTTGTCGCCCTGCCCCTTGTGGAGCGAAAGCTCCGCGCCCCTCGCGTATCATGAAGCTGACTTCCATTCTCTTCAGATATGCCAAAAACCCTCCGTGCCCCATTCTTTCGCTTTTTTTCTGGCGAAGGGGCGGGAAAGCTCAGATCCCCATTCCCCAAATCTCTGGAGAACCTCCGCACGCATGACGCTACCTCCAAACCCCGGCACAACCCAGCCAACCCGCCATATCCCCCACTCTGGCACCCTCCTAATCCTCCTCGCCGCCGCCATAGCGGCTGCCCCCATCTGGTTCCACGGCCCCGTCGGGGCAGACGACTTCGAGTTCCACCTCATCTCCTGGCTCGACGCCCAGCGCGCCTGGCTCTCCGGAGTTCCCTACCCCCACTGGGCCGTCAGCCCCAACTTCGGCGCCGGCGAACCTCGCTTCGTCTTTTATCCACCCCTCTCCTGGATGCTCGGTGCAGCCCTCAGCCTCATCCTCCCCTTGACCCTCGTCCCGGTCACTCTCACTTTCCTCATCCTTGCCGCCACCGGCGTGGCCGCCCGCGCCTTCGCCCGCCTTACGCTTCAGGAACACGCCGCAACCCTCGCCGGATGCGCCGCAATTTTCTCCGCCTACACCCTCTTCTCCGCCTATGACCGCATGGCCTTCGGAGAGATGTTAGGCGGCGTCTGGATTCCGCTCCTGCTCCTGTTCCTGTTCCGCGAACGCCAACCCAACGACGCCCTGCTCCCCCTGTCCCTCGACACCTCAACGCTCCCCCTTGCGCTAGCCCTTGCCGCCTGCTGGCTCTCCGACGCCCCAGTCGGCGTCATGGCCAGTTACTTGCTCGCCGCCGTCGCCGTCCTGCTCGCACTCCTTCGCCGCTCCTGGGCGCCCATCTTCCGCGCAGTCGTCGCCGCTCCCTTAGGGATCGCCCTCAGCGCCTTCTATATCATCCCCGCCGCATGGGAACAGCGCTGGGTCGACATCCTCCAGGCCGCCGGCGTCCATGGCGACCCCGGTCTGCGCATCGAAAACAACTGGATCTTCCCCCATCACACTGACCCGATCCTCCACCAGCGAGACCTGGCCCTGCACGTCATTTCGCCAGTCTCTGTCTGGATGGTCGCGCTCCCCATCGCCTGCCTTTTAGTCCTTGCCCTGCTCGGAAAGCTGCGCACCCCACCGGCCCGCACCCTCTGGATTCCCCTCGCGCTCATCCCAGTAGCCGTCCTTTTCCTCCAGCTCCCCATCTCCCTCCCCGTCTGGAACCTGCTTCCCAAGCTCCGTTTCCTCCAATTCCCCTGGCGCTGGCTCTCCGTCGTTGAAGCCCCCCTGGCCATCCTGTTCGCCGCTGCAATCTGGCCTGAAAAATCCACCAAACGCTGGCTCCGCCCGACAATCGCCTCCCTTTGCGTCTTGTTTTTCCTGGCTTCCACCCTCTTTGCCACCCGCTATTTCTTCCTCGATTCCGTGGAAGACAACGATCTGGACCTCCTCCTCGCCAAATACCACAGCGGAGTGGGCCTCATCGGAACCGACGAATACGGACCCCCCGGAGCCGATAACTCCCTCGTCGCTACCGGCCTCCCCGATGCCTGCTTCTCCGCGGACTTCGACACCGAACTGGGCTTTGCCGCCAAAACGGAAGACATCCCTGCCTGGCTTCCGTCGCAGGGTTCCTGCCTGGCCACCGCGACAGCCCAGATCCGACGCCCAGAACAGATTCGTCTCACCGCCGTCTCCCCGAGCGCCGGCTTCGTTATCCTCCGCCTCCGCCGTTACCCAGCCTGGCGCTTCACGCTCAATGGCCGCCCCACTTCCGCAGCCCCCGACCGCCTCGACGGCCTCGTCGCCCTTCCCGTCCCTCAGGGCCCCATCACCCTCGCCGTCGACTGGAAAACCACCCCCGACGTAATCGCCGGCCGGTCCGTCACCACCCTCGCCCTGTTTGCCTTCACAGCGCTGGCCCTCTTCGAACGCAAACTCTCCCGCCCGGCGTGAAATATTCATAGGGAAGCCCTTCATGCCGTCCTCCTGCCCCAATTCGGCCGACCATTCTAGGCTCTGGCCCCGTCTGGCCGGCCCCGCCATCATCCTGCTCTCCGCCGCCATCGCCACCGCGCCCCAATTCCTCCGCGGCAACACCTGCGGCCACGACTTCGACATCCACCTCGTCTCCTGGTTCGACTGCCTCAACAGCTGGCGTCACGGCATCCTCTACCCCCAATGGGCGCACAGCCCCAACTACGGCGCCGGCGAACCGCGCTTCGTCTTCTATCCGCCCTTCACCTGGATGCTCGGCGCTGCCCTTGGCACAATTCTCCCCCGGCAGCTGGTCCCCATCGCCCTTACATTTCTGCTGCTCGCCGCCACCGGCCTCGCCACCCGCAAGCTCGCCCTTTGCATCCTGCCGAACGCGCCCGCAACCCTCGCCGGCTGCGCCGCGCTTTTCTCCGGTTACGCTCTTTTCACCGCCTACGAGCGATCCGCCTTCGGAGAGCTTTCCGCATTCTGGATTCCCCTGCTATTGCTTTATACCCTGCGCGATCGCAAACCCACCGCGTCGCTCTGGGGCCGTGCATTTGACGGCTCCGCCACCCCACTCGCGCTCACCCTCGCCGGCGCCTGGCTCTCCAACGCCCCGCTCGGCGTCATGGCCAGCTACCTTCTCGCCGCCGTAGCCTGCGCATCGGCCCTGCTCCACCGTTCCTGGGCGCATCTCCTTCGTGCCATCCCCGCCGCCGCCCTCGGCATCACCCTCACTGCCTTCTACCTGGTCCCCGCTGCCTTTGAGCAGCGCTGGGTCGACATCAGCCAGGCCATCGACGACCCCGGCCTCCGCGTCGAAAACAGCTTCCTCTTCGGCCATCCCTCCGGCCCGGACATGACCCTCCACAACATCGAACTCCGCCGCGTCTCCATCATTGCCGTCTTTACCGTCGCCCTTACCCTGGCATGCATCTTCCTCGCCTGGCGTCGCAAAACCCTTCCCACCCCCAAATTCTGGATTCCCCTCGCCATCATCCCGCTCGCCGTCCTCCTGCTTCAGTTCCCCGCATCTCTGCCCATCTGGAACCTCCTTCCCAAGCTCCGCTTCCTTCAGTTCCCGTGGCGCTGGCTCGTAGTTCTTGAGGCCCCCGCAGCCCTGTTCTTCGCCGCCGCCGTCTGGCCCACCACAAATGCCCACCGCTGGCTTCGCATCGCAGTTCCCGCGCTCTGCGCCGCCGTATTTCTAGGCTCAACGGCCATCGCCGCTGTCTACTTTTTTCAACCCTGCGACGACGAAGATGCCGTCGCCCCCATGGTTATCGTCTACAAATCCGGCGCAGGCTTTCAGGGCGTCGATGAGTACACTGCCCTGGGAGCAGACGACTACGTCGTTGCTACCGGCCTGCCCGACGCCTGCCTCGTCACCGACCCCAAAACCACCCTCGGAATCGTCGACACTCCTGGCGCGAATCCCGACTGGTGGGTCGAACAGAAAAGCTGCGATGCCGTCTACTCCGCCACACCCCCAGAGGCACAGTCGAGCCCCGAGCATCTCCGCTTCCAAGGCGCACTTCCCCATGCCGGATTTCTCATCCTTCGCCTGCGCACTTATCCCGCCTGGCGCATCACCCTCAACGGCCAGCCCGCCCCAAAACTCATCCCCCGCGACGACGGCCTGATCGAGATTCCCGTCCAGCCAGGCCTCATCAGCCTGGCCGTCGACTGGACCACCACCCCCGACGTTCGCGCCGGCCGCTGGCTCACCCTGCTCGCCCTCACCCTTCTCACAGCGCTGTGTTTATTGGAGCGGCGGAGAACTTGGCGCAAACCCTCTCATTTATCATAAGAACGATGCCTGTTGATATGAAGTCGATCATCAAGGAGGCCGCGGATCTGACCGATCACGCGCTGGAAGAGCTCATTCCCAGTACGGAAACCGTCCCCGCATCCATCCATGGCGCCATGCGCCACTCCACCTTCGCCGGCGGCAAGCGCCTACGGCCGTTACTCGCCTACCAGGCAGCCGCCACCGTCGCCGGAGCAGTCCCCCAAGGAATAGCCCAGCTGGGCGCGGCTCTGGAAATGCTCCACACCTACTCGCTCATCCACGACGACCTGCCTGCCCTGGACAACGACGACCTGCGCCGCGGCAAGCCAACTTGCCATGTGATCTTTGGCGAAGCCATCGCCATCCTCGCCGGAGACGCCCTCCAGACCCGCGCCTTTGAAGTCCTGGCGAACCTGCCCATTCCATCCGAGGCCACTGTGCAGATCATCCGCCTAGTCTCCAACGCAGTCGGAACCGTCGAAGGCATGATAGGCGGCCAGGTCCTCGACATCGAGAATGAGCACGCCAAGCCAACAGCCGAGTTGGTCGACGCCATCCATCGCGCCAAAACCGGCGCCCTTATCCGCGTCAGTGTAGTCGCCGGAGGCGTTTACGCCGGCGCAAATGCTGACGACGTAGCACGCCTCGACATCTTCGGCCGCAAAGCCGGCCTCGCCTTTCAGATCGCCGACGACATCCTGGACATGACGGAAGATTCAGCGGCCCTGGGCAAGACCGCCGGCAAAGATCTGGCTACAGAGAAGGTCACATGGCCCGCCGTCTTCGGCATCGAAGTAAGCCGCCTTCACGCCACCCAGTTGATCGAAGAAGCCTTCGCCGCCCTCGAGCCCTACGGCGCACAAGCCGACACCCTGAAAGCCGTAGCCCGCTATCTGGTTGAGCGCAAAAACTAGAGTTTCGAGAGAAACTCATAACAACCCGGAGAACTGTCGTCCCGAGCGCAGCCGAGGGATCTGCGGTTGCTTTTTTCTAACTGAGGACAGATGCCCCGTGCCCCGTTCTCGCGACACGCATTTGGTCGCGAGGGCGGGAAAGCACAAACCCAAACCTTGAGTTGTAACCCAAACCATGCTCACCGAAGCCCAGATCCTCACCGCCCTCCGCGACTGCTACGACCCGGAAGTGAAGCTCAACCTCGTCGATTTAGGCTTGATTTACGCTGTCTCCACCGGTCCCGATCCCGACTCGACCAAGGCCTGGCCGCGCCAGTGGGTCAAGGTGACCATGACCCTGACCACCCCGCAGTGCCCCGCCAGCGGCCTCATTTTTGAGCAGGTCAACAACCGCCTGGCTGGAATCCCCGACATCAGCAATGTCGAAGTCGACCTGGTCTGGGAGCCCAAATGGACCCCTCACCGCATCAGCGAAGCCGGCCGCAAACAACTCGGGCTCTGAATGCTCTGTCCTGTCTCAAAACTTCACCAGAATTAAACGACTGTCATCCTGAGCGAACGGGGCCCCGAACGTTTCTCAGTTCCCGGGGTCCCCAGCGACAGGATTTCGTCGCTGGGGTGGAGGTAGGGGGTGGTGAGTCGAAGGACCTGCATTTGCCCTTTCGTCCCGCTTCGCAATGTTTCACTCAGAAAGCCCACTACGCCTGCCTGCGGAGAATGTTGTTCAGCCGTCCGTGCTGCGCTTCAAGCTCCGCAACCGTCGCTTCCACTCGGAACAGTACATCCTGTACATCGTCGATATGCCCCGGCAGAGCGTCCCAGAAGGCCTTGACCTCATCCCGCTGATCCAGCAGCGCCAGCGCCGTGCCCGCACCCGCGGTCAACAGGCCAGCTTTGCGATTGCCCGTCAAAAGCAGCAGCCCCCCGGCAACCAATCCAGCGCCAGCCGCAATCCGCACCCAATTCATCTCGTCCGCCCTGTACTTGTGCCGCTCCATCTTTACTTCCCTTTCCGGTTGAGTCAGAGGTACAACGACCATGCCTTCTCCTTTTCGTCCCATGCCGCTTCGCCCGGTTCCAGGCGGTGTCAATCAAGCATCGCTCAGTGCTGCGCTCGTGGGATGGATGTGCAAAACGGAGCGTTGCCAAAGCGAATGCCGCGCGCAAGGTACACGGTCCCAGATTAATTCTCGGCCCGATAAATCTGTCTGTTCAATCCAGGTCAAACTCCCGCAGCGGCTTGCCCGCAGGCGCATCCTTGGCCTTGCGCAGCGCCTCGGCAAACTTCTTCTCGAACAGGTCTTCCTTGTTCTTCTCCGCTTCAACCCCCTGCCGGAACAGAGACTCCTTGCGCTCGTCCTGTGCTCGCATCGCCTGCGCGGCCGTCTCCAGATCCTCAAACATGCGTTTGCGCGGCGCCGGCGTGTGGCTCACCACCAGCCCTGTCGTCGCATCAATCCTCAGCATCGCCCCGCAATCGGGGCAAGCCACCTCGAATATCTTTTCTTTCGTCTTAGCCATTTCAATTCCGAATTGTATGCCTCCTCACGCGGCGTTGCACAGTTCTGTCTCGGAACCTGGAACCTGGGAATCCTCTGAACAAGTCGATGTTTTGAAAGGGCATGGCTTCAGCCGTGCCATTTATGGCAATCAATTTCGTTGGGCTTTAGCCCCTGAGGGATGGTTTTCGGCCGTACCGATCTTCTCCACCAGTTCCTAAGGCTGTGCCCCAGCTACCCCCGCCGGATGCACATGCAGAATCACCCGCCGGTAGGATGTCACCGGCAGCGCACCCTCGTTGGTCACCGCAAGGATGATGTGCGCCGTCCCTGATCCACGACACGGCACCAGTCCCGGAATCCACATCGGCCGGCAAGCGGAATCGGCCTTCATCGTCAAGCGCGCAGTCTCGGCATCGGTCAGCGTCAAAGCCGCCAGATTTCCGTCCGAGCTTCCCGCCTCAGCGTAGTGGAACCAGTGATAATGCAGCCCTCGCCCGTCGGGATCGGTACTTCCCGCCGCATTCAGCGTCACCGATTGGCCCACGGTCACGTCCATCTCCAACGGCGCCGTTCCCGCCACCCCATTCACCACCGCCAGCGGCTCATGGATGGCATGGGCAAAGTCCTCGACAGTCCAGCTCATTCGCGCCGCAAAATCGTTCTGAAACGCCATCCGCCAGCGCCAGATCGTCGCCTGGTCGGATACGTGCTCTTTCCCATCAACTCCCTTGACCGCATCCTGCGAAGTCACCCGCGCAAACTCGTCCCCGCCCTGCGTCCAAATCGCGTGCGTCTCCCCATAAGGCTGCCGATAAATGTACCGTCCGCCCCATCCGCCCCAGTCCGGCCGGCGATAAGCATTCAACCCGTTGTCAATCAGCCCCAGATACGACGGCGTATCCCCCTCCATGATGAACATGAATCGCGGATACAGCTTCCCTAGCGGTCCCTTGCGAATGTTCGCCTCCAGCCACTCATTCGTGACCGTCGAGAAATCCGCACCCTCTCCATTGCGGTAATACGAATCGCCGCTGATCCCCGTCCACGTCGCGGAGGCATATTCCCCGCTCGTCGGCGTGGACGGCATCCCCACCCAGAACAGGTCCGGAAACTCCTTCCGAATCCAGGGCCCCGCATCGTCCTGATCGGAGATCGCGCTCACCCGCAGCCGCGCCACCAGCTTCTCCATCTCCGCCGCCGTATGCGCGCCCCGCAGATCCATCAGCGCCTGCGCCAGCGTATTCTCCCCACCCCACAAACAAATCCAAAGCGGCCTCGCGTCTTCCCGTTCCACCGCGCGCACAATCGCCTTTGATCCCTCGCTGCTCTTTCCATCCCCGGTTGCCGCCATCCCGTAAGCGGTCTGGCCCTGGTAAACCCTGGAATCCAGATCCGCCGCCTCAGGCCAGCCCTTGGCATGCAGCATCAGGTTCGGCCGCACCTGTCCATAAGCCTCCACCAGCTTGTGCATCATCTCCGGATGAGTCGCCGTCTTCTGCCATGTCGATGTGGTCGCAATCAACCCTTCTATGTCCAGTTCGTTGGAATAAAGCAGCAGCCGCACCAGCGACATCTGGTCGTCCGGCTCGTTTCCGATATCGCTGATCATGATCGCGCGCGGTTTGCCCTGGAAGTCATCTACATGGGTAGCAGGCAGCGCCTGTGCAACCATCACCCCCTGCGTCGCAGGCAGCGCCAACACCAGCAATAAACCCCAACCCCACACGCGATTGAACGACATCAAGGCATCGCCTTTCCGCAACCACACTTCGTGAGCCAACCAACCCGGCAGAGCCATCATTCTGCATGCTCTGACCCACTCTTGCCAATTAACCCGATACGCGATCTTCGCAAAAATGCTCCCTGGGCCCCACATAACTGTGATCGACACCACAACCAACCGTGTCACACCTCCAGCGGGAGCCTCGCCAGTGGTACCATCAGCAGCAAACATCTGCCCGTCTGGAGATCGCCCGTGAACAAGCCGCTATCCGCCAGCGTCCTCGCCAGTTCGCTGCTGCCCATCCTCCTGCTGCTGCCAGCTGCCGGCCTTGCCCAAACCAAGAAGGACGACACTCCCAAGCCCGCTCAGTCCATTCCCGAGCTTCGTCAGCAGTTGGAAAGGATCCTCGCCGACACCCACACCCCCGGCGTCTCCGTAGCCATCGTCCACCGTGACGGCCCCGAGTGGGTCGCCGGCCTGGGCAAGTCCGACGTCGCCTCCAACCACGCCACCGGTCCTGACACCCTCTTCCGCATCGGCTCCACATCCAAGGCCTTCGCCTCGCTCTCCATCCTCAAGCTCGTCGGCGAAGGGAAGCTCTCGCTCCAGGACCCCGTCCGAAAACTCATCCCCGAAATCTGGTTCGAAAACCGCTGGGAATCCACTGACCCCGTGCGCGTCGTTGACCTGCTCGAGCACACCACCGGCTGGGACGACATGCACCTGCCCGAGTACGCCAAAGACGCCAAAGGCATGACCCTCCGCCAGGGCCTCGATTTCTACCACCACTCCCGCATCTCACGCTGGCGTCCCGGCTCCCGATTTGCCTATTGCAACTCCGGCCCGCCTGTCGCCGCCTACATCGTTGAGAAACTCACCGGCCAGCGCTTCGAAGATTACGTTACGCAGAACTTCTTTCTCCCCATCGGCATGAAAACGGCGACTTACTTCGAGCAGCCGTCGCCCCCGCTCACCACCCTCTACCATCCCGACGGCAAGACTGCGTATCCCTACTGGAACATCCTCCTGCGCCCTGCAGGATCCATCAATGCGTCCGCCAACGACATGGCCGCCTACGTCCAGTTCTATCTCAACCGCGGCGCCGTCGGGGGTACCCAGATCACACCTGCCTCCGATATCCTTCGCATGGAAACACCCACGCGCACCTGGGAAGCCCAGCAAGGCCTCAAAGCCGGATATGGGCTCAGCAACTATACCTCCATCCACGACGGCTTCGTCTACCACGGTCACAATGGCGGTGTCGAAGGCGGCCTCACCGACATGTCCTATCTTCCGGACTATGGCGTCGGCTACTTCTACAGCATCAATGCCGGCAACGGCGACGCCTTCGGCAAGATTGGCGACGCCATTCGCGCCTATGTCACCCGCTCGCTGCAACGCCCGCCCGTCCCAGCAGCGGCCCCGCTTCCGGCCGATGCCCAGGCCTATGCCGGCTGGTATGAGCCCGCGTCCCCGCGCAACCAGTTCACTTACTTCCTCGAGCGCCTCACAGGCTTGCAACACATCGGCTTCGGCGGCGGAAACCTGCTCACCACCGGGCTCGGCCAGCTGAATCATCCATCCGCGACTCCAGTAAATGGCGCCCAGCTCCGCTACCTTCCCGACAAAGGCCCCGCCGAACCCATCGCCACCGCTATCCTCATCCAGCCCAACGCCGAGGGCCGCTTTCTTTACTTTGGCGGAACTCTAAAGCAGATCCCCAACTGGCAGGCCATCGGCGAAGTCCTCCTCGTCGCCTGGTTCGTCCTTGCCGTCGTCCTTGTTCTGCTCTACGCGCCCTTCTGGATCATCGGCGGCTTCTTCAAGAGCCGTCGCCGCCCAGCCGAGCGCTCCATCCGCTTTTTCCCGCTCGTCTCCGTCCTCTGCCTTATCGCCTTCGTCGGCATCGTCGCCCTCGCCGGCGACGACAGCATAGGCCGCCTCGGCTCGCAGACCATTTACTCCTCTGGCCTCTTCCTCACCAGCCTGTTGTTTGCCATGTGTTCCCTTGCCAGCGTAATTGCCTTGTGGGCCGCGCGCAATCAGCACATTCGAGGCTACGTTCGCTGGTTCTCCATCTTCGCGACCGCAGGTCTGCTAGTCGCGAATGTCTATCTCAGTTGGTGGGGAGTCATTGGCATTCGAACTTGGAAGTAGCACCCCCAACGATCGGCGTTCTCAAGCAATGTTGGATGGAACCCCGCCGCGGAACTGAGCGTAGAGACCATTGACCAGCCAAAACTCTGTCTGCGTCATTTCCGCCCGTCTCCAAATCGGTAATCGGAAGGGCGCGGCGGTCCTGCCAAAGGCCATCTCGCGCAATAGGAGAACCATGAGAAACAAAGTGATACCCATATTCGCGCTTGCCACACTTGCGCTGTTGCCTGTGTGCCGTGCGCAATCGCCCCTTGCCGGAGATTGGCAAGGCACATTGAATACTGCCGACGGCACAAAGGCTCGCATCGCTTGGCACGTCGTCGCGGCCACGGACGGCAGCCTCACAGCTACCATCGACAATCTCGACCAGAACATCCTCGCCATCCCGGTCAAATCAATGACCCTTAAAGGCTCGGCCGTCACTCAGATCATGGACAGTGTCATCAAGATCAACGGGGAAGATCACAACGTTCGCGGCTCGTTTGAAGGCACAATCGACAAGGATGCAACGGAAATCAAAGGAACCTGGACGCAAACCGGACCCGAACAACCGCCAGCCGAGGTCGATATGAAACACATTCCGGCCCAAACCGCGGCCTCGATCGCACCCAAACCAATAGAACAACCGCAAATTGCCGGCGACTGGCAGGGGGTTTTGTCCTTCAATGGCAGTGACCTCCATGTCACGCTGCATATCGTCGCCGCCCGGGACGGAACTCTCTCCGTCACCGCGGACAACCCCGACCAGGGCCAAATGGGCACCAAGGCAAGCGCCGCCTCCTTCAAGGATTCCAAACTGACCGTCGGGTTCGACGTTTACAACGGAGTCTACGAAGGAACATTGAGCCCGGATGGAAGCGCGATCAAAGGCTCATGGACGCAAGACCAGCCGGTCGAACTCAACTTCAAACGAGTGCAAGCACCAGCAGCGCCAACACCGCCGCCCGCCACGCCGGCCAAAGCCGCATTGACTTCCGATCTCACCGGCGCCTGGCTCGGCAACCTCGACACTGGAGCAATCAAACTGCGCACGGTCTTCAAAATCGCCACCACCGCCGACGGCCTGACGGTGCAGGTGCAAAGCCCGGACCAGAGCCCCAAATGGTTTCCAGCCACCGGCGTGGTACGAGACGGCGCAAAGTTTAGGTTTGACCTCAAAATGCTTGACGCGGTGTATGAAGGCAACATCGCCGCCGATTTCAGCTCCATCGATGGCGCCTTGACTCAAAGAGGCGCCACATTGCCGCTGAAAGTAAAGCGCATCACCGATGAATCCGCGCTGGAAGTGCGGCGTCCGCAGAATCCCGTCAAGCCGTATCCCTATCTCTCAGACGATGTCACTTATCCCAACAAGCCCGCAGGCAACACGCTTGCGGGCACCATCACCATTCCTCCAGGCAAGGGCCCGTTCCCAGCGGTTCTGCTGATCACGGGCTCCGGCCCCAACGATCGCGACGAGACCCTCCTCGAGCACAAGCCGTTTCTTGTCCTTTCCGACTACCTTACCCGCAAGGGAATCGTAGTGCTGCGCACGGACAAACGTGGCGTCGGCAAATCGACCGGCGATCTGGCCAAAGCCATCTCCGCTGACTTTGCCAGCGACGCAGAAGCCGGCGTTGCGTATCTCAGGACGCGCAGCGAAGTCGATCCGCACAAGATCGGCCTCATCGGCCACAGCGAAGGCGGAATGATCGCCCCCATGGCCGCTGTTGCCGATCCCGCTGTCGCTTTCATCGTCATGATGGCCGGCTCGGGCGTCCCTGGAGACCAGATCATCGTCGAGCAGGGTCGCTTGATCGAAATGGCCAGCGGCCTCAGCAAGGAGGATGCCGACAAAAGCGCCGAAAAGGAGCGTGAGACGCTCGCTCTCGTTGAGACCGAAAAGGACCCCGCGGCCCTCGATCGGCTACTGAACGTGAAACTCGGAGCGGAGGGATCGCCGGAAAGCGCCATCCCCGGCCAGATCAAGGCCCTCACATCGCCTTGGTTCCGCTTCTTCCTCACCTACGACCCCGCAACCGCCCTGCGCAAGTTGAAAATTCCGGTACTCGCCATCAATGGCTCGCTCGACCTGCAGGTCCCGCCTGCCCAGAATCTGCCAGCCATTCGCAAGGCCCTTCAGGACGCAGGCAACACCCACGCCGAAGTGGATGAACTGCCCGGCCTTAACCACCTTTTCCAGGACGCCAAAACCGGCGCCCCCAGCGAATACGGCCAGATCGAAGAAACCATTTCCCCAGTCGCCTTGGACAAAATCGCCACCTGGATTCTAAAGCAGTAAAGCTTCTTGCAATGCACTTGAACGGTGGACCGCTCTTGCGGCTGTACGTCATGTACGCTTCTTTATGTACACCTATGCTAAACTGACCCCATGGAAGTCCCAATCACGCAATTCCGGCGCGAGATCTTTGGCCTGATGAACCGGGCTTTGGAGGGCGAAGAGTTGTGGGTGACCCACAAGGGTCGCCGCCTGCGCATTCTGCCCGAGGGAAAGCCCGTGAACAAGCTGAGCCGGATTACGCCCATGGAGATCGTAGTCCCCGGTGCAGACCTCGAGGATGATTCCTGGAAACAGGAGATGATGCGTGAATGGGAGCGCAAATGGGACCGGCGGCTTGCCCCGCTGGCGAAGCCCACGCCCAGGGCGGCCAAACCCGCGCCTAAGGCGTCCGAGCCCGCAAGAGCACGCAAAGCTCGCCGGCAAGCATGATTGCCTACCTCGACACCCACGCTCTCATCCATTTGGCCCTTGGCCGCTCACGGCTCATAGGCCGCGAAGCGTCGCGGCTTATCCAGCGAGCTGAATTGCTAATCTCGCCCATGGTGCTCGTGGAACTGGAATACCTTTACGAAATCGGGCGGCTAAAGGTACGCTCTCGCGACATCCAAACGAAGTTAGAGCACGAGCTTGGTATTAAGCTCTGTGAAATCCCCTTTGCAACCGTTGCCGGCGCCGCCATCGACGAAATATGGACGCGCGACGTCTTCGATCGAATCATCGTTGCCAATGCAAGAGTGAACGGGCTGGCGCCGCTGATCTCTGCCGACGAGAGGATCGCCGAACATTATCCGCGGGCGGTCTGGTAATGGGCGCATTGCAACCAGAAGTGATTACCAACTTCTCCGGGTACGCGCCACCGTTCGATCCAGTCCCGATGGTCAAAAGGATGCTGGCATCGGTTCCGTCAAAATACCTGATTGGGCTGAAACAGGTAGTCCTGACCAACTCATCGGGACTACCGCGCAAACGCCGCAGGGCTGTGACCCGATCTAGAAACCGAAAAGTGAAAATCGTGGAGGCGAGGGGCCTTTACCACCAAGCCTGGCAAGGCGAGGAGGCCTGGGTTGAAATATTCCTCGACAACGTCCTTGAGCGCTTTGAAAATCACTGGGCCGGAAAGCTCGGATTCATGCGCGAAGCTGAGATTTCCGACGTGCTGTTCCACGAGATCGGCCACCACATCCATTTCTCTGTACGACCTGAGCATCGAGAGAAAGAGGACGTTGCAGATGTGTGGAAAGTGCGGCTCGGGAAAATCTACCTGCGACAGCGGCGTCCGCTCCTGAATATGGTTCAGAATCTCTTGCGCCCGATCATAGGGCCGATGGTACGCAGGCTCCTCCATCGTGTCGCCAAAACAATGCTCGCAAAAGGAGCAATCTCACAGGCCGAATTCGATGAGGAATTCAAGAAACATAGCCCTGGGAATTGACAAGGGCCCTCCCTTCAGTTCTCGCTCCGGAGAACGTCGAAAATAGCGAGCGGAAGCAACTCGCGTACAATTCTTCACATGGAAATCGCAATCGCCGCAATGTCGGTTCTCGCGATCACGGCAAATTGCCAGCAGCCCGCACCCGTTGCAAAGCCCCACCAGGGGCCATCGCTCTGCCTCGTCGAAGGGGCGCACTGGCTCGATGGGGGAGATCGGATTGAAGTGACAGAAGCCCTGAGTCCTGGTGACCGCTCAGCTCTGATCGATGCCATTTCCGTGCAACTCAGGCCCGGTACAAAGATCGGGGATGCCACTTCGGAGAAGGACCTTCTCGATGCCGTAAAAGAAACGCGCGTGAAACTCATCGACTTGAACGGAGACGGAATACCAGAGGTAATTGCTCAGGCTTCCGGCAGTGAGTTCTGCAGCCCGACCGGCAACTGCCTGATTTGGGTGTTTATGCGATCCGGCCGCGGATACAGGCTCATCCTTCGGGGGAACTCGATCCAGACATACAGAATTTGTGCGACCGGAAGCGGCGGTTTCAAGGATCTCGTACTTGGGCAACACGGTTCCGCATTCGAGAGTGACCTATTTGTATACCGTTTCGCCAAAGGCAAATACCGCAAAAGCGCTTGCTTCGATGCGAACTGGGAATCGACGGTTGGAGATGAACGGCGGGAACTAAAAAATCCGATCATCACACCCTGCAGCCGTTAATACACTGCAATCGCATGAATCCGAAGGAGTTTTCGCTTGAATGTTCTTTCTCCAAATTTGCAGTTTATTTCGCGGAAACGCGCACAATCAAATCATGACCACCACGCCATCCCGGATTGCCCTCGAATATATCCGTCACGGACTTAGTCTGTGCGCGCAGAATCTGCTACATAGCCCCTGCCACCCCTCCCACTTTGGCTGCAACTCCATCAAACAAAGAGGATTACGCCGAAAAAACCAAAATCTACCTATCGAAACAAAGGACTTACGCGGCCCAGGAGTAACGGCTCTGAAAATCGAAAAGGCCTCGCTCCAAAAGAGCAAGGCCTTTATTTTCAGCTCAATCGGGTCCTTCTTTAGTGCTTTTCCGCCGCCGATGCAATCTTGGCTTCCGCCTCGGCAATTACATCCAGAGCCACGGTGTAAGCCTCTTCGCTCTCGCCCGCTTCGCTCCACATCTTCTCGCCGCGCTTCAGCTGTTCCTCAGCCCGGTGAACGTCAATCTCTTCCGGCTTCAGCGCATCGGAGGCCAGAATTGTCACCCGGTCGGGCAGCACCTCGGCAAATCCCCAGCTCACGTTGTAGCGAGTCGTGGCGCCGTCCGCCGCCGGATGAACGGTAACATCGCCTGCGCCCAGCTCCGCCATCAGCGGTGCATGACCGAACAGCACTTCCATGTACCCCGACTTCGAGGGCAGCTCCACCGCGAAGGCATCAGCCTCAAACAGGACGCGCTCCGGCGTCACCAGCCGAACCCGCAGTTGATTTGTCTCGTCCGCCATAGGCTCCTTTCAGTCGCCAGTGGACAGTTATCAGTGTTCAGTTGTCAGTCAATACCGTATATGCAGGCTGAGAACAAACTGGACACTGAAAACTGATAACTGACAACTACACTGTTGCCTTCAACTTCTCTGCCGTCTCCAGCACTTCTTCAATCGCGCCTTTCATGTAGAAGGCCTGCTCGGGAATATCGTCGTATTTGCCGGCGATGATCTCCTTGAAGCTGCGCACCGTATCGGCGACCTTCACATAGCGGCCCGCCATGCCCGTAAACTGCTCGGCCACATGGAACGGCTGCGACAGGAACTTCTGCACCTTTCTCGCGCGGGCGACGGTCAGTTTGTCGTCTTCCGAAAGCTCGTCGATGCCGAGAATGGCGATGATGTCCTGCAGGTCCTTGTACCGCTGCAGAATGCGCTTGACGCCCTGCGCCACATCGTAGTGATCCTGGCCGACTACGCGCGCTGTAAGAATGCGCGACGTGGAAGCCAGCGGATCAACGGCCGGATAGATGCCCAGTTCCGACAACGGACGGCTCAACACGGTGGTCGCGTCAAGGTGAGCAAACGTTGTGGCGGGCGCCGGATCGGTCAAATCGTCAGCGGGCACATAAACAGCCTGCACCGAGGTGACGGAACCCTTGCTGGTAGAGGTGATGCGCTCCTGCAGTTCGCCCATTTCCGTGGCCAGGTTGGGCTGGTAACCCACAGCCGAAGGCATACGGCCCAGCAGCGTGGAAACCTCGGAACCCGCCTGAGTAAAGCGGAAGATGTTGTCGATAAACAGCAGCGTGTCCGAGCCTTCCACATCGCGGAAGTATTCCGCGACCGTCAGCCCGGTAAGCGCCACGCGCAGACGCGCTCCTGGCGGCTCGGTCATCTGGCCGTATACCAGCGCGCATTTGGAGTTAGCAAAATCGCCCGGCTTGATGACACCCGACTCTGTCATTTCCAGCCACAGATCGTTGCCCTCGCGGGTGCGCTCGCCTACGCCGGCAAACACTGAATAGCCGCCGTGGTTCTTGGCCACGTTGTTGATCAATTCCATGATGACGACTGTCTTGCCCACACCGGCGCCGCCAAACAGGCCGATCTTGCCGCCCTTCAAGAAGGGCTGAATGAGATCGATGACCTTGATGCCCGTCTCGAACATCTCTTCGTGCGTGGTCTGCTCGTCAAACAGCGGAGCGGGACGGTGAATGGGCATGCGGGTGTGCTCGCCGATGGGGCCGAGCTCGTCCACCGGCTCACCGATGACGTTGATCACGCGGCCAAGCGTCTCCTTGCCCACGGGAACACGAATTGGGCCGCCGAGATCGATGACCTGCATGCCACGCACCATGCCGTCGGTAGCTTCCATCGCGACAGTGCGCACGCGTCCCTCACCGAGGTGCTGCTGGACTTCGAGGATGACCGAAATGGGCTCGGGGACGGTGAAGCCGTCGCTGACGACGCGGAGCGCCTGAAAGATGGCCGGCATGGACGCCTCTTCAAACTGCACGTCGACCGCCGGACCTGAAACTTGGATTACTTTGCCGATGTTTTCTGCCATAACTCTGCCTTT
>Ga0302319_10007154_pt1 | contig 21989 bp, 15 predicted proteins | sample Bog_T0_2_FD_203319 | JGI IMG/M metagenome (GOLD analysis project Ga0302319, IMG submission 203319) | Peat permafrost microbial communities from Stordalen Mire near Abisko, Sweden - Bog_T0_2 | ecosystem: Environmental > Terrestrial > Soil > Wetlands > Peat | place: Sweden: Abisko, Stordalen Mire... | reverse complement strand
TCCGCGATCTTGCCAGGGGTGCGACGGAACTGGGAGGGCTCGTCCATGGGCGGTGGGAGTGTAACCGGCTCCCATGTGGAGATCAAATTCAATCAAGATGCCTCACCGGCTTCCGCCAATATCCTTTGGGAACCTGGACGACGCTACAGCGTCTCAGTTGACGCGCGGGCGATTGCTGGTAAATCGGGCGGACGATGCCGCAAATTCCTCAAAACGACGCATCAAGCGCCTCATTTCCCGCATCCCCATCCGGCAGCGCACCAGCGGAAGCGCCCTCGCGATCAGCCTCGTCGGGAAGCGTGCGTTTTGGCCCCAATGCGCGGATCTGGAATCTCGGATTGGCGCTCGCTCTGGTCTTTCTGGCCGCGATGTTTCTGCGCACGATCCGCGTTCCATGGGTGGAAGAGGACACGTGGTACGGGGCGGTTTATTCACAGGCGGCGCACAACAATCTGCGCGCGGGTGTGATCGCGAGCGGCGGGGTGCCGGCGACGCTTTACTTTGGCCCGCTGCCGATTCCGAAGGATGCCTTCTACGTGCATCATCCCACGCTGCTGCCGCTGCTTGTGACCGGCGCATTTGCGGCCTTTGGGGAAGCGGAGTGGGTGGCGCGGCTGGTTCCGGTCTCCTGCTCGCTGGCCAGCGTGGCGCTCCTTTGGCTGCTCGTTCGGAGCATTCTCGGAAGGCGCGCGGCGGCATCGAGCGCGCTGTTTTTCGTCACCCTCCCCATGGAATTGCACTACGGGGACATGGTGGATTTCGAACCCTGTCTGCTCATGTGCATGCTGGCGGCGCTCGTTTCCCTGCGCTACTGGGATGTCACCAGGCGGTGGACGTGGGCGGTGTGCGCGGCGCTTTCCTGCCAGATGGCGCTGTGGATGGATTGGCCCGGTTATCTCTTCGTGCTCAGTGTCGCCGCGGCGTTCTTTGCCGGCTGGCTTTGGAAATGGCCGCTGTTTCCTTCGCTCGCGCCACGGCAATCGCTTCGCTGGGCGCTGCTCCTGATCGGCATGGTGGGCCTCTCGGGCATGCTCTTTCTCCTCCAAATCCGCTGGGTGAACGCCGGAGCATGGGACGATCTGTGGAATGCCCTCCGGATGCGCCTGGGAAATCATCTCGTGACGAACGTCACCGGGCCTTCGCCCGAAGCGCCGCATTTTTCCTGGCCGGATTGGTTCCGCGCCATCTTTCACGGCATGAGCCAGGATTTTCTGCTCCCGCCGTTCATTCTCGCGGCGCTGGGGATCGCCGGCATTCTTCGCGGCTGGAAAACCTCGGAGGGGCTACGCTGGTGCGGCCTGGCGGTGGTTCCCATGGGGATCGCGGGAATCCTTTATGTGGTCATCCTTCGCAACGAATCCTTCGTGCATGACTTCGCCACGTTCTATTTGATCGGCGCGCTGGCGCTCCTGGCGGCGGCCGGTTTGGAATTGTGCCTGCGCTGGACCGAGCGAAAGGCTCCTTCGCTAAGTTCGCGCGCTTCGCTTGCGGCGGCGGTTCTGGTGTTTTTCGGCGCGCTGGCCGTGTTTGGTTTTCGTCAGGCGGAAGCGCAACGTTCGCCGTTCCTGTTGCTCGACGGTTATACCAAGGAGCCGCCCGATTTGGTGCCGAAGCTGGGGCGCGATCTCGCCGCATTTTTCCCGCCTGGAACATCGATTTTGTGCAACTTCGACCCTTACGGGACGACCTTGAACTACTACGCGCAACGAACCCTGATCACCGACGTGATGGAAAGCCGCGATTGGAAGACGGTGATCGCGCGACAGGCAGTTCCCTTGGGCGGCATCGTCTGGCTGGGCGCGCCCGGCGCGGACGAAATCGTGGCTTCTTTACCGAAGGAACAGGTGAAGCCTTTCAAGCTGGGCGAGTTTAGTTTCGTCCTTTGGAACGCCCGCTGACGAGAGAGCGTGGGGCGTCGGAGCCAAAGGTCGTATAGGACATATAAGACCTATCCGCCGGCGATCACGCGAAACCCCTCACCGCTGCACTTTCCAACGCGTTTCCGGCTGAAGATTCACGTCTTCCTTTTGCACCTCGAAGCCGCACGCTTGCAGAAGGTAGGAGACGCCTTCGCGGCTGCTCAGCGTTTGTTTCAGGCTGTGCGAGAAGAGCTCGATGTATTCCTTGTAGCTGTCGAGCGCGAGGCTGCCTTCGCCCACGTAGCGCGCCAGTTCCATGTCATGGTTTTCGATGAGATCGAACAGCGCCTTGCGAAGCCGGACGCGCATCACCGGATCCACCACCAACTTGAACGGGTTCGCTCCCGGATCGGAGGGAAGAGGCTCGTTGGAAACGTCGAATTTAACCGTGGTCAGGGCGTGATCTTGAAGAGGGTCGTTCATAGGTGCATGAAGGCGCGGGCGGTTTCTTTCCAGGCAGAGAAAGCCGCATCTTAATCGCGGGACGCTCCCACGGCGATTGCCAATTAGGAAACTTTCCTCCTACGCGGTTTGCGCTTCGATTGGCAGTTTCGCCGGCCCCGCGGAAAAGCTCCTCCAGAGACCCAGCGGCAGCGCGCCGATCAGGATCAGGAGGAACTGGCTGGCGATGAAGACCACCAGGTTGACGAGTTCCTCATCCGTGCGGCCATAGCTGTGCAGACCCACGCCCAGCATGTTCGTCCCAAAGAACGACCAGGTCGTCACGACGTTGCCGAAGATCGCCAGATTTGCGAGCCCGCGTTCGCGCACCAGCCCGCCCATGCGCGCGTGGAGGATGAGCACGTTCCAAAGCACGATGATCAAAGCGCCGTTTTCCTTCGGGTCCCAACCCCAGAACCGGCCCCAGCTTTGGTCCGCCCAGATGCCGCCCAGCACCGTGCCGACAAAGCTGAAGAGCGTGGCGAAACAAAGAATCGCGTAGATCATTTTCGTCAGGGACTGGCGCAACGGGGCATCCAGCGAAGTGGTGAAAACGCCGCGCACCACGTAGATGATCCCCAAAAATCCCGCCACGTAGGTGCTCGCGTAGCCGAGCGTCACGATGACGACATGCGTGGCCAGCCAGAAATTGGTGTCGAGCACCGCGCGCATCATTTCCATCGTGTCGCCGGCGGCGGCGAGATGGTAGGCGATGAACAGCGTGGAAAAGCCAATGATGCTCGAAACAATAACGCCGATGGAATTGCGCCAGACCGTTTCCAGCACCAGCCCCAGCAAGCAAGCCGCCCATCCGATGAAGACCGCGGCCGAATACAGATTCGTCACGGGAGGCCGCCCCTCGAGAAGCATGCGGGTGAGGAGACCGCCGGTGTGGATGATCCACGCGAGCACGCAGAGCGCCACGGCCGTGCGCCACAGCCATTCGCCCTTGATCGGGGCGAACCAAAAGCAGATCCCGCACAGCCCCACGACCACGTAAATGCTCATCGCCTTGGAAAACGGATCGATGCGGGTGAAGACCTGCTCGCGATCGCATTTCTTCAAGGTCTTTCCGAATTGCGGCTCGAGTTGGTCGAGATAATCCTTCACCGCTTGATTGAATTCCGCGACGTGGCCCGCGCGGAAGGCGTCGTCCATCTGCGCATAGGCGTGGAGCGCCGGATGAGGAGTCGTTCCTCGGCCCGCTTCCATGAGCGCGTCGCGGGTATTGCGCCACCCTTCGGGATTTTTGGCGGGATCGTCCGGCGGAATAATAAAAGCCTGCCCTTTCATCGTCATGGCCTGCAGCCGGACCAAATCCCGCGAGAACGCCGTGAGAATCTTGTCGTTGTAGGGCTTGCCGTCGTTATAGGCGATGTAGGCCTTGCGCCCCGCTTCGGTGCTGTCGAGATATTCGTTCATCTCGCGCTTCCAATCCACGGCGTCCTGCGGCTTGGTTTGCTCCACCATTTTCATGAATTCCTTGAATCGCGCCAATTCTTCGGGGTCTTCCGGAGGAGCATTCCTAAAGGCCTGGAGGACGTCCGTAATGCGAGGCTGCACCAGGTTTTCCATACGCCAGAAAAGCTGCACATTTCTGAGCAATTGACTCGCGGCGCGATCGTAGGGCGCCTGTGAAGCGTTTTCCTGGGGTGGATTCGCCTGCCCCTCCGCGGACTGCCGGCTCTTTTCCTCCCGCGCCTGCGCCTGCCGCGCCTGTTCCTGAAGCGCGCCGAGTTTTGGCTGGATTTGTTTGTAGGAGAAATGTTTGCCGTCCGCCCCCGTGGCTTCACTCGGCTCCACCGGCAGCTCGAGCATTTGTTTCAAGTCCGGATTATCGATCCGAAAGACCGGTCGCGTTTCGGCGATCTCCGGTTGGAAGAGCACTTCGGCAAGCCACTGGGTGGCCGGAATTTCCTGCTGTTTGTCCGGCCCCTTGGAAGCCGTGGAGGAGATGGCGGACGTCTTTCCCCGAAGCTGAAGCAGCGCATTGCGCGCCAGGGAATTGAGAGGCTGGAATCGTCCGTTGGCCAGCACCGGGATGCGGCCAAAGGATTGCCACGCGAAACCCGATTCCTTCGGCGGGAACACATCGCTGAGTGCGTAACAAACAAACCCGGCGACGATGACCCAGGGCGCCGCGACAGTGATCCAGGGAAGCCACTTTTTCATTAGTAATATCCGAAGAGTTGGAGGGTGAACCTGAAGAGAAGATAGCCCAGCACGGCCACTTCGAGCAAACGCCCAATCCATGCGCCCCAGCGGCCCTGGCCCTCGCTCGTGCCAAGCTGCTTGCCGAGGAAGCGGGTCAGATGCTGGCGGAACTGCATGTACATCCCCATGGCGACGATGTAACAGCCCGCGTACGGGGTCAGCCATCCGGGATTATGCACCACCTGAAGCGTGCTCTCTTTCGGCGCCTTTTCGTTCTGCTCCGACTCCCTGGCCTCGCCGCCGACCGTGTACTGATAAAACGTAGAGCCGCCGTAGCGCAGCGGATGGTTCATATAAATATCCACTTCGCGCGCTTCGTTGGTCGCCGCGTCGGCGATGCGGATCCGGCTTCGATAGTCCTTCGGAATATCCGTGCCGGGATAGACCTCGTGGCTGGCCTTTAGCAGCGTGACCGCGAACGGCTGGTAATAGCGTTTGGACCGAAAATCCATGCGGAACTTCTTCCCATCGACCGTGACATCCTGGGCCGGCAGGTCCAGGAACCCCAGCCAGGGTGTGACCAGCCAGGTGCCCAGGCTCTGGGTTCCCTTCAGGATTTCGACGTACGCGTAGGGCAGATTTCGCGAATCCATGTCCGTGATTTCCTGCCGCTTTTCCACCACGAGCTCCGTGCCTGTGCCTTGTGTCGCCATCGAGGCCTTATCGACCACCGGGCCGCGCCGCCGAAGCTGGCAGTTGACGTAGTAATCCTTGATCTTGACCGTGAACGGCAGGGCGTCCGTCTTGATTTCCGTTCCCGCCTTCAGCATGAATTCGGGAATCGCCACGACTTGCTCCTTTCCGTCCGGCGCGTCCGTGGAGAAGGCAAGTTCGTCTTTGAGCTGGTCTTCGGAATAATTGAGCGTCTGCCCAATGTGGAGGCGCAGGGTGCTCTCGCTGGAGAAGATCTCCGTGGCGAGTTGCCCGAGGAGCAGCAGGATTACCCCCGAGTGGACGAGGTGAATGCCAATTTTCTCCCGCTTCCAGACGAAACGCTTGAGAAACGCGGCGGTCAGATTTGCAAACAGAGCGAAGCCGATGAGCCGGCCGCCGGGAAAGAAGGGCACCAGGAACCGCCACTCGAACAATTGCAGATGCTGCATTGTGACGTAGTAGCTGCGAAACCAGACGGTCTGCGCTTTCCAGAGCCCTTGATCCACCTGCGCCAGTGTGCCGAAGAAAATGAGCAGCACGGACAACGCCAGCAGAACCACCGTGACCCTCAAGGAGGTAAGGAATTTCCAGAAGCGCTTCATGGCGGGCTTTGGGCGAAGTGGACGAAATTGTCGTGCTCAGGGGTTATGGCCGGCGTATCGCCAAGCAACTTGTAAAACCACCATTGGCCATTCCGCGGAACGATCGCCCCCAGAAGACTGCGGTTTTCATTGGTCAGACTCACCAGGATCGCATCCGGGACGCCTTCCAACGGGGAGACGCAGGATTTCAGCCCGGCTTCATCGATTTCGCCGAGGCCCACCTGCCGCCTCCAGCGGTTCACGTTGGCGAGCACTCCGCCGGTATCGCTGGGGAAGATGCTGACGAAGACCTCGGCCTTCGCATCGCCGCGCGCCGGCAAGGCAAACTTCGCCACCTGCATCTGGCCCGGCGCGAGCGTTTGCCAGCCTTCCGGCGTCTTCCAGTGGAATTGCGGCGTGGACTGGGCCGGCTCCGGGGCGGTCGCGGCTGTTGCGCCCGTGTCCTGGATGTGGACGGATTTCAGAAACCCGATAAATGCCGGCTTTTGGCCCGTCACGACGATTTCAGGCCCCTGCATCTTGTAGAACCAGCTTCCGTCCGAGCGATGCACAAACGCCGTTACGATCTTGAGCGGCTCCCCGGCGCGCTGGCCGGTGATCTCGAAAAGCTGACCGCTTTCGCCGCCGATATCCACGGGAGAAAGCGTGGCAGCGGCCTCACTGTCCGGCAACGGGGGCTGCCCCACCTGCTCGCGCCACATATTCACAATGGCGGACTCGCCTCCGGCCATGCTGCCCAGCGGTGTGATGTTGACTGACGCTTCCCCAGCTTCGGTTTTGACGTGGATGTTTGCCAGACTCATCTCATTCGCGCCCAGATCCTTCCAATCGGGAGGCAGAGTATAGCTGATCGCGGGACGCGGCCGGGAAGGGCCTTCGGCGCCGGAATTGGCGCCGGAATTGGCGCTCGGGTCTGCGGCGGGCGGCTGTTTCGCCACCGTGTAGACGCGAATCTCTTCGCGCTTGCAACTGGAGCAGAGCAGCGCGCCCAAAAGAGGCAACAATGCGAAACGAAAACGGCGGATCATGGGAGAGGGGCAGGAGCAGTAGCCGAAGATCGGCAACTGCGCCACCGGCTTTTCGTGCGATGAGACAACCCACTTGCGCAAGATTTCCTTAGTGGATGGCGCCCGCCACCGCGATTTGGACAATGTCCTCCGACGCAACGACCGGCGCCTGCCGCCAGGAGCAACCATGGCAGGAGGCTCAATCCGCAATCTGCAATCCGCAATTCTTTATGACTCACTCCCCGGTTGCCCCTTCTTTGGCCCGCTGCTATGGTTTCGCCCCTTTTCCCATGGCCAACAGCATCATCGATCCGAGCCGCCTCGAGCGCATTGAATTCAGCAACGACGAAATCGCGCGCTATTCGCGCCATCTCATCATGCCCGAAGTGACGCTGGAAGGCCAGAAACGTCTCAAGGCGTCCAGTGTCCTGTGCATCGGCGCCGGCGGTCTCGGCTCGCCGATCGCGCTTTACCTCGCCGCCGCAGGCGTCGGACGCATGGGCTTGGTGGACAGCGATACCGTCGATTTCTCCAATCTCCAGCGCCAGATCCTTCACGGCACCAAAGATGTGGGCCGCAAGAAGCTGAACTCCGCGCGTGATCGCATCCGCGAGGTGAATCCCAATGTGCAGGTGGACCTTTACGACGAATTCTTCACCTCGGAGAATGCGCGCCGGATCGCCGAGCCCTACGACATCATTATCGATGGCACGGACAATTTCCCCACCCGGTATTGTTCGAATGACGTCAGTGTTTTCCTGAAGAAGCCGAATATCTATGGCTCGATCTTCCGGTTCGACGGCCAGTGCACCGTCTTCGCGCCGCACCTTGGCGGTCCGTGCTATCGCTGCATGTTTCCCGAGCCCCCGCCGCCTGGAATGGTGCCGAGCTGCGCGGAAGGCGGCGTGCTGGGCGTGCTGCCGGGGATCATTGGCGTCATGCAGGCGATCGAGGCGATCAAGCTCATCATGGGCATCGGCGAGTCGCTCATCGGACGCCTCGTGCACTTTGATGCGCTCAAGCTGAAGTTCCGGGAATTCAAGCTGCGCAAGGATCCCAAATGCCCCGTGTGCAGCGAAAACCCCACCATCACGGAGCTCATCGATTACGATCAGTTCTGCGGCATTCCGCAGGCCAAAGCCGCGGAAGAGGAAGAGGCGCACGTGCCGCATATTTCCGTAAAGGACCTGAAAGCAAAGCTGGATAAGGGCGAGAATTTCAAGCTGATCGATGTGCGCGAGCCCTTCGAATGGGACATCTGCCACATCCCCGGCGCGAAGCTCATTCCCCTCGGCCAGCTCCCCTCCCGCATGAGCGAACTCGATAGCGCCGATGAGATCGTGCTCCAGTGCAAGAGCGGCGCCCGTTCCGCCCGCGCGCTCAAGCTTCTCCAGGAAGCCGGCTTTTCCAAGCTGACCAACGTGGAAGGCGGCATCATGGCCTGGGCCGACCAGATCGATACGAGCGTGCCGAAATATTGATCGAGCCCCTCCGAAAGGAGAGGCGCGATTTGCAGGCGGGCCTGGCGAAATTGCCGCGCGCGGCGCCTAAGAACGCTTGGGCGGGGTAGTCATATGGCTTGGGACATCCATTCTTCCCATGCCTCCCAAACCGACCCGTTCCCGGCATCGCCCGCGCACGCGACCGCTTCTGGCGCTCACGACGCTGGCATTGGCGTCGGCTTCGGTCGTTTCGGCGGCGGCGCCGGACGAAGCCACGGTTTTCGAGAGCAAAATCCGTCCGCTCTTGGTTGATCGATGCTACGAGTGCCACAGCGCGGCCAGGAAACAGAAGGCCGGGCTGACGCTCGATTCCAAGGCAGGGTGGGAAAAAGGCGGAGACTCGGGCGCTCCCATCGTGCCGGGGAAGCCCGAGGAATCGCTGCTCATGAAAGCAGTGCGCTGGACGGACAAAGACTTGCGGATGCCGCCGGAAAAGGCGGGAGGAAAATTGACCGACGCCGAGATCGCCGATCTCGAAGCGTGGATCAAAAGCGGGGCTTTCGATCCGCGCTCGAACGCCGCCGCCGCGGTTCCGGCGAAGAAAACATGGGCGGAGATCTTCGCCGAGCGCCGGCAGTGGTGGAGCCTGGCGCCGCTTCGCCCGGGGACGCCGCCGCTGGAGCCCGGCGTGGAAGGGCCGGCGGGCGCGGTGGACGGTTTGCTGCGGGCGCGGATGAAGGCGCAGGGCGTGGGGCCATCGCCAAAAGCCGATGCGCGGACTCTCATCCGCCGCGCGGCTCTGGTGCTGACGGGCCTGCCGCCGTCGCCGCCGGAGGTGGACGCCTTCGTCAGAGCATCGGAGAAGGACGCGGACGCGGCCTACGCGGCGCTTGTGGACCGGTTGCTCGCGTCGCCGCATTTCGGCGAACGCTTCGCGCGGCATTGGCTGGATGTTGTCCGTTTCACCGAGACGCACGGCAACGAATGGAACTACGACGTGGCTTACGCCTGGCGTTATCGCGATTACATCATTCGCGCATTCAATGAAGACGTGCCCTATGACCAATTTGTGCGCGAACACATCGCCGGCGATCTGCTCGCCCAGCCGCGGCGGTCCCACGACTGCGGGAGCAACGAATCCGCCATCGGCACGGCGTTCTACCGCTTCGGCGAGGTGAACCACGACAGTTGCACGCAATTCGGCGCCATCGGCTACGACATCGCGGACAACCAGCTCGATACGTTGACCAAGGCGTTTCAAGCTACCACGGTCGCCTGCGCCCGCTGCCACGATCACAAGCTCGACGCGATTTCCACCAAGGATTATCACGCCCTGCTCGCCATCCTGCGCAGCTCGCGGGAGGTCCTTCACACGCTCGATGGCTCGGCAGTCAATCGCGACGCGCTGCATGCGCTGCAAACACTCAAGAAGGAAATCCGCCCCGAACTGGCCGCGGCCTGGCGCGTGGAGGCAGGGGCGCTGGACGCCGCGAAGCTGCAGGCGCTCGCGGCGGCGGCCAAAGGCAAAACGCCTGACTGGAGCGACCCGATTCGCGCCTGGTCGATAGCCTGCCAGCCGGATGCCGCAAATGTGGCGGAAGCGTGGACCAATCTCGCCGCTGAATACGCCCGGGAAGCCGCCGCCCGCTCGGAGTTCAATCGGGAGAAGTTCACGGTCCTGGCCGACTTTCGCTCCGGCATCCCCGAAGGCTGGCATACAGATGGAATGGGATTGCGAGATGGCGGCTGCGCGGGCGGGGATTTCGCGGTCGCGCCCGAAGGATCCGACGCGCTCAAGATGCTCTTGCCCGGCGGCGTGTTTACCTTCGCGCTTTCGGACAAACTCAATGGCGCGCTCCGTTCGCCCACGCTGCGGCGGACGCGCGGCAAGGTGAGCTTCGAAGTGGTCGGCGGGCGCTTCAGCCTCGCCCGCGTCGTCTTCAACAACTGCCAGCTCAACTACGACCACCAGCAGTCCCTGCACCAGGCGGAATGGTCGTGGAAGACTGTGAATTTCCCGGACGAGACCGACGCGCTGCATCCCTACGCGGAGTTGCTGACATTTTGGGACAACCCCAAGTTTCCCGATCCGCTGGGCACGCTGGGCAAGGACGTGGAGAACCAGCGCGGCCCGTGGGCGGAGTACGCGAAGAACCCGCGCACCTGGTGGGGCGTGAGGCGCATCGTCCTGCACGATGGCCCGGAAACGCCGAAGGACGAACTGGGCCGCCTCGCGCGCCTCTTCGCGGAACCGGCGCCGGCGTCGCCTGAGGAAGCGGCGGCGCGTTATGCCGGGATCGCCGGCGGCGCCGTGGAGGCGTTCGCCGCCGGCCGCGCGACGGACGACGACGTGAGCTGGCTCGAGTGGATGCTGCGCGGCGGCATCCTTTCCAATCGGGCAGACGCCACTCCACACCTGGCCGGGCTCATTGCGAAGTATCGCGAGTTGGACGGCGCGCTTTCGCCGCCCACCATGATGCCGGGCATGGCGGACGAGGGACCCGGATTCACGCAGGCGGTGCTCACGCGCGGAGACTTCACCAGGCCCGGCGAGGAGGTCGGGCGCGCTTATGTGCAGGCGCTGACGCCCGCGGGATTCTCCATGAGTCCGCAGGGCAGCGGGCGCGCCGAGCTGGCGCGGCTCATCGCCAGCCCGGACAATCCGCTCACCGCCCGCGTGATGGCCAATCGCGTCTGGCAATGGATTTTTGGAAGAGGGCTGGTCGGGACTCCCGATGACTTTGGCCATCTTGGCGAGCGCCCGTCGAACCCCGAATTGCTCGACTGCCTCGCCGCGCGCTTCATCGAGGAGGGGTGGTCGGTGAAAAAGCTCGTCCGCTCGTTGGTCATGAGCCGCGCCTTTCAATCCGACGCCGCGCCCACCGTCGAAGCGCGCGAACGGGACCCGCAAAATACGCTGCTCTCGCATTACACCGCGCGCCGCGCCGAAGCGGAAGTCATTCGCGACAGCCTCCTCGCCGTCTCGGGCCGGCTGGATGCGCAGCTCTACGGGCCGAGCATCCAGCCTTATCGTGAAACGGCCGACCCGGACAAACGGCTCTTCATCGGCCCGCTCGACGGCGCCGGACGGCGCAGCATCTATCTCAAGTTTCAGCTCATGGAGGCGCCGCGCTTTCTCAGCGCCTTCAATCTTCCCGGCGGCAAGGTCACCCAGGGCCGGCGCGACACTTCCAATTCCCCGGCGCAGAGTCTCGCGCTGATGAACGACCCGTTCGTGCTGGCCATGGCGGATTTCTGGGCGGAGCGGCTTATTGCCGACGGCCGGACTTCCGTTGCCGGCCGCGTGGACAGCCTCTTCCGCGAAGCGCTGGGGCGTGCGCCGGGCGAATCGGAGCGCGCGAACTGCATTGCCGCCGTGCGCAGCCTGGCCGCCGCTTACGGAGTCGATGAAAACGGTCTCATGGCCAGCCGCCCGGTGTGGAAGGACGCGGCGCACATGATGTTCAACCTCAAGGAATTCATCTTCATCCCATGAACAAGACCGCTTCCTCCGCCACGCCTCGCCGGGCGGGCATTTGTCCGGGGCGATTGCCGGCTCCGATGACGCGCCGCGAAATGCTCAAGACGAGCGCGACGGGATTCGCCTGGCTCGCGCTCTCGGCGCTTTCCCAGGAGAAGGCATTTGGCGCGCCGGCGCCTCCGCATTTTCCCGCGAAGGCGAAAAGCGTCATTTTCCTTTTCATGGACGGCGGCGTCTCGCACGTGGATACCTTCGACCCGAAGCCCGCGCTCGCGGCCCATGAAGGCGAGCCGTGGAGCGGCGACCCAGCCCGCAAGTGGGTCAAGAGCCCGTGGAACTTCGCGCAACACGGCGAAAGCGGCACGTGGGTCAGCGAACTGTTCCCGCACATCTCCCGCTGCGTGGACGACATCGCCGTCATCCGCTCGATGAAGGCGGATCTCCCCATCCACTCAACCGGCGTGCTCCTGCTGCACACGGGGCATAATCTGGCCGGGCGTCCCAGCCTCGGTTCCTGGATGAGCTACGGCCTCGGCAGCGAGAACGAAAACCTGCCCGGCTACGTGGTGCTCAGTTTCGGCCACGTGCCGGTCGGGGGCATGGAGGCGTTTGGCAGCGGATTCCTGCCCTCCAATTATGAGGCCACCATCATTCGCGCGGATGGCGCGCCCATCGAAAACATCACGCCGGCCGATTCCGCGGCCCAGCAGCGGATCCAGCTCCAGTTTCAGCGCCAGCAGGACACCCGGTTCGCCGCCCGCCTCGGCGGCGACGACGCGGTCGAGAGCGCCATGCGCAACTACGAACTCGCCGCCCGCATGCAGTCCCTCGTCCCCGACGTCCTCGACGAAACGCGCGAGAGCAAATCCATTCGCGACCTTTACGGCCTCGACGATCCCGACGGCAACACGCGCCTCTACGCGCGCCAATGCCTCCGCGCCCGCCGTTTGGTCGAAAGCGGGGTGCGCTTCATCCAGGTCAATTGCCCCTACGGCCTCTCCAACGGCACATGGGACCAGCACGGCAAGCTCAAGGCCGGCCATGAAAAGAACGCGCGCCAGACGGACCGCGCCGTCGCCGCCCTCATCATGGACCTTAAGCAGCGCGGCTTGCTCGACAGCACGCTCATCCTGTGGGCCGGCGAATTTGGCCGCACCCCGCATGCGCCCAAGCCGGACGGACGCGATCATCATCCGGAGGGCTTCAGCGTTTTCCTCGCCGGCGGGGGAGTGAAGGGCGGCGTGGTCCACGGCGCCACCGACGAATTCGGCGTGAACGCCGTGGAAAACGTCACGGACATGCACGACCTGCACGCCACCGTCCTGCACCTCGCCGGCCTCGATCACGAAAAACTCACCTTCCGCTACGCCGGCCGCGACTACCGCCTCACCGATGTCTCAGGAAGGGTATTGAAGGCGATCCTTGCGTGAACCGTAAAACTCGCGAGATGGCCGAGGTTGCGCCGTGGACGTTGCGCCAATCCTCGAATATCTCGATTGCGGCATGGACTTTTCGACTTGCGCAGCCGCATTTCGAGACAACGATGGAGGCTTGAACCGTTCTTCAAACACGAAATGCCAACCCTGAGCAGATTCTATGGCATTGAGATTTCGATCCGTGCTCGCGAAGCCAATCATCCGCTCCCACACTTCCACGCCAGCTATGCGGAGTTTGAAGCCTCAATTGCGATCGAGACACTCGAAATCCTGGCGGGCACGCTCCCGACTCGCGCCATTGAAATGGTGCTCGGGTGGGCCGCAATCCACCGGACGGAATTGCAGACGGCGTGGAACCAACTCCGCGCTGGCCGCGTCCCCGAAAAAATCGCCCCTCTCGAATAAGCCATGAAATACCTCAGCGAGAAAATCACCGAAATTGAGTCCGCCGCCGGGTATCGAATGCGGATGAAATTCCAGGACGGCTTCGAGGCCGAATTGGATCTTTCGCCTCTCCTCGAAGAGGGTCCGCTCTTCGCCCCGTTACGCGACACCGCATTCTTTGGCGCCGTGAAGCTTCGCCGCGGAGTTCCCGTCTGGTCCGACGACCTGGATCTTTCCCCAGGCTCTCTCCGCGCCTGGGCGGAGGCCGGTCGCGTGCTTTCCGTCGATGAGACAGACGAATGGGTTGCCAGGAACTCTCTTTCTGCCGCAAGCGTCGCCTGAACGATTGGCGGCCTTCTGTGCGCGCCGCCGAGCAGGCGACCCCGTGCGAGGGGTTTGAGATTGACCTCGGAATTGGTTGCCTACCAGAAATGGATAAAATGGATATGAAATGGCGGTGACCGAAAACGGCGCGGCTCGTTTTGCACAAAGCCGTAACCCAGCTTTCCAAGCGGGAAACGGTTTACCCCGAGATCGCCACTTCGGGCGCCGCCATCGGCTCCACGCCGGCCTGCGTCGCGCCGTCGCCGCCCATTTCCGCGGTGCCCGCGCGGGCAAATTTATTCCAGCCGACGGCGGTTCCGGCCAGGGCCGCGTAAATGGACTTCGCGATCACATACCACATCAGGGGATGATACCCGATGCGCTGCGCCGGCAACCACGAGAGCAGCCGCGGGTTGCCGGCTCCCATGGAGATCGCGACCGCGGCGGCGACTGCCTCCGCGCCGAGCATCAGGAAACCGAAGAGCGCCACCGTCTCCGCGCGGCCTGTGCAGAGGGAATAGATCATCATGATATCCACGAATGGCGAAATCGGCGGCAGCAGCACCTGGTGCAGCCATTGGATCGGCAGCGCCACCCAGCCGAGCGCTCCATGGCGGCCAAGCGCGTCCCGGTGTTTCCAGAGGCATTGCAGCGTCCCATACGCCCAGCGGAAGCGCTGCCGAAGGAAACTGTTCAGGGTATTGGGCGCCTCCGTGTAGGCCATGGCCTCGCTGTCGTTCACGATCCGCCATCCGGCGCGCAGAAGCTGCCACGTCATGTCCATGTCTTCGTTGAGCGTATCCGGCGAGAATCCGCCCAGGGCCTCGATCGCCTCGCGCCGCACCGCGCCGGCGGCCCCGGCAATGACGGGGATGCAGTTCAACAGATCGTAGCCGCGCCGATCGAAATTCTGGCAGGTGCTGTATTCCAGCGCCTGCCAGCGCGTGAGGATGTTATCGCCGGCGTTGCCGATCCGCACTCCCGCGGCCACCGCGCCGATCCTGCGATCCACGAAGTGGCGCGCCAGGAAGCCGATCGCCGGTCCGGGAAAAAGCGTGTCCGCGTCGGCCAGCATCAGGATTTCGCCTTCCGCCGCGCGGAGCGCGCGGTTCATGGCCGCCATTTTGCCGGCATTTTTCTGGTGAAGGATTTGCACTCGCGAATCGTCCCCAAATCCCTCGCGCAACAGCCGCAGCGTGTTGTCCGTGCTCCCGTCGTCCACCACCACGATGTCCAGCGCGGGATAGTCCGAGTTCAGCAGGCTCCTCAGCGATCCCGTAATGACCTTTTCCTCGTTGTAGGCCGCCATGATCACCGTCACCGTCGGCGTGTATTCATCGGAAAAGACGCGCCGTTTTTCTCTCGGCCGCTGGAGCAGCACCAGGATGAGCAGGAAAACGATGCGGACGATGCCAAAGAACGTGGCAACCAGGAAAATGACGCCGAGCCCGCGCTGAAGCGGCTGGAGAACGTTCAAAATCACATGATTCCCTGCAACCAGTATGTGATCCCGCGACGCGATCCGCGGCATGGACGCCTCTCGCGAAGCGCCGCAGAGTTCCGACACGCTCACAAATGTGTGCCCCATCTCCCGGAGCCGCGTGATGATGAGCGGCAGCGCCGCCACCGTCAGCGCGCGGTCTCCGCCCGCGTCGTGAAGCAGCACCACGTGCCCATCGTTCCGCGCGCGGACGACGCGCTCGGCCACGTCCTCCGGAGTGCGGCGCTGGCGTTTGCGGGATGTTTGCATGCCCGGCGCCAGGATGGAAAGCTGCCAATCGGCGGGATCGATGCCCTGCCCGACCGTGACATATCCGAGGCGTCCGGCCCGCAGGATCGGAACGAGTTCGGAAGCCAGGCGCGGCTCCGGGTTCCCTCCGTAAGGCGGGCGAAAGAAGGAGGTCGAGCGCCCGGTGGCTGCCTGGATAATCCGTTGAGTGAGCGTCAGTTCCAATTCCTGATGAAGGTTCGAAAGCTTGAATAAATCGGGATGCGAAAAGGTGTGGTTGCCGATTTCGTGGCCTTCGCGGATCATCCGCGCCAACAGGTCCGGGTGCTCTTCCGCGTTCTTGCCGACCACGAAGAAGATGGCGGGAACGTGATATTTTTTGAGGACGTCCAGCACCTGCGGCGTGAAGACGGGGTCCGGACCGTCGTCGAAGGTCAGAACCGTTCGCAGATCGATTTTCGGGTCTCCTCCGCCCAGATGGTGCAAGAGAGAGGCATCCGGTTGCGAACTGCCATGGATCGCCTGCGGCGCCAAAACCTCTCCGTTTCCATCGCGGCGAATTCGTGCGCCGCCGATGACCTGGCCGGCGTCCGCCCCATCCGGCGCCGCCACGGCGCCGTTGGAAGCAGCGCTCCACGAAGGCAGAACCGGCGGAAGAAGGAGGCTCGCGATCAGCCACGCAACCGCCGCGCAAAGGAGGACGAATGACACCGCGCAAATGGCTGCGAGCCACCTCTTGCGTGTGCCTGTCGCATCATAAAATACGGGAACTCCAGCCTTGCGCATTACCTGTGCTTCTTATTATCGCTTGCTAGTATTAGCGCACCTTTTATCTGTTCCAAAAATGCGGCGAGATGAAGCGTGGTAAGTCATACTAATTCGGGCCGCGCACTACACTCAATCCCCGCCCATTACACAAGCGCCATTTTCGCCCCTTGCGCGGGCTGAGGAGATTCCGCAATCCGCCACAGAGGCAGCGCGTGGCACAAGTGACTGCGCCGGCCACGGAAACCAATCCGCAATGCACCGCGCGGAAGCGCTCCTTGGAATGTCGCGGAGCGGTAACTGCATAGAGGCCGGAGCCTCAATTTCTTACCGTCGTTTCAGTCGGAACCCATCCTGGTGCGCACCATATCCCCGGTCGTATTCCACGAGCCCCACGCCCTTCTTCCAGACGAGCTTCGTGAAGTGCCCCGATTCATGGGTGTAGAGGTAGGTGCAGGTGTCCTTCCCGGTCTTGATGATCGTCTTCGCCGGCGGGTTGGCGAACGTCTTCGAACCGTGGCTGATCCCGTAGATATCGCCGTCCTCAAAGGCGGGCGGCTTGTCCAGCGCCGCGATCCGCCCGATCGCGTCGGTCATCTTTTCCTCGTTCAAAAGGGCGATGACCTCACGCGTCACGACGAAATAAAGCGGCGGAATCTCACGTTTCTTCGATGCCTTCGACTGCAAATCCTTGAACGAAATCTCGAAAACCCCGCCCCACGAGGTCGCCGCCACCTGATAGGTCACCACCTTGGCGGTTAGCGGAATATCTTTCGGCGCATAGTCGTCATTCCATTCTACGCCCTGGAATTCCACCCCAGCCGGCGGCCCTGCCTGTTCCAGGAAGGGATTGATCGGCGAAACATCGCGCGCATTGAGGGCGCCGAGCAGCAAGAGAAAAATTCCCGCTATTTTCCATCGGTGTTTCATAGATTTGCTTAGACGCCCTCTTAGTGAATCGCGGGCTCCTTCATCGGTTCTCCGGCATGCAGAAATCGAAAATCGCATCCCTCATCCGCCTGCGTGACCTCATTCAAAAACAGCGAAAGGTATCCCCGCCGCGCGTGCGGTTCCCTGGCCTTCCATTCCGCCCGGCGCCGGCCCAGCTCGTCGTCCGGCACTTCCAGCGTGAGCGTTCGCGCCGGCACATCGAGCGTGATGATGTCCCCATCGCGCACCAGCGCCAGCGGCCCGCCCACCGCGGATTCCGGAGCGATGTGGAGCACGCAAGCGCCGTAGCTGGTGCCGCTCATGCGCGCGTCGGAGATGCGAAGCACATCCCGCACACCCGCCTCCAGCAGCTTCTTCGGCAGCGGCAGCATGCCCCATTCGGGCATCCCGGGCGCGCCGCACGGTCCCGCATTTTGGAGCACGAGGATGCTGTCGGCGGTCGCGGGTAAATTGGGATCGTCCAGGCGGGCGGCCAGATCGTCATAGTCGCGGAAGACCACCGCGGGCCCGCTATGCCGCAGGAAGCGCGGCTCCATGGCGGAATGCTTGATGACAGCTCCGCGCGGACAAAGATTCCCGCGCAGGATGGCGGTCCCGCCTTCCTCCGAGCAAGGGTTGTCGCGCTTCCGGATCACTTCCGCATTGTAGATCTCCGCCCCGGCGAGGTTCTCCCCGAGCGGCGCGCCGTTCACCGTCATCGCCTTGCCGTCCAGCAAATCCGGCAGCTCCGCGAGCAACGCCCGAAGCCCGCCCGCGAAGTAAAAGTCTTCCATCAAGAAGCGCCCCGCCGGCCGCAGATCGGCCAGCCGCGGCGTCTTGCGCGAAAGCTCGTCGAACCGCTCCAGCGGCAGCTTGATCCCGGCACGGCCCGCCATCGCCACGAGATGCACGATCGCGTTCGTCGAGCCGCCCACCGCCATGTCCGCCACGATCGCGTTGTCAAAACTCTCCGCATTCAAAAACTCCGCCGGATTCAAATCCGTCCAGGCATTCTCCACGATTTGCCGCCCCGATTGCGCCGCCATGCGCCAGTGCGACGCGTCGCTCGCGGGGATCGATGACGCCCCCGGCAGCGTCAGTCCCAGCGTCTCCGTGATGGCCGTCATCGTCGAAGCCGTCCCCATCGTCATGCAATGCCCGTGCGATCGCGCGATCCCTTCCTCCACTTCGCACCACGCCTCTTCGGTCAGATTGCCCGCGCGCTTTTCCGCCCAGAACTTCCACGCGTCGTAGCCCGAGCCGAGCACCTGCCCGCGCCAGTTCCCCCGCAGCATCGGCCCGCCCGGCACGAAGATGAAGGGCAGCCGCGCCGAGAGCGCGCCCATGATCAGCGCCGGCGTCGTCTTGTCGCACGCGCCGAGCAGCACCGCCCCATCGATGGGATGGCACCGCAGCACCTCCTCCGTCTCCATCGCCAGCAGATTGCGATAGAGCATCGTCGTCGGCTTCATGAAATTCTCGCTCAGCGAAAGCACCGGAATCTCCACCGGCATCCCGCCCGCCTGGAGCACCCCGCGCTTCACATTTTCCGCGAGCACCTTGAAGTGCAGGTGGCACGGATTGATCTCCGACCAGGTGTTCAAAATCGCGATCACCGGCTTGCCCTGCCAGTCCTCCGGCCCCAGCCCCATCTGCCGCGCCCGCGACCGATGGCCGAAGCTGCGCAGGTCATTCGGTCCGAACCAGCGAAAGGAGCGGAGTTGTTCTGGAGAAAATCGTGTTTTGCCGTTGGCGCTCATGGGGTATCGCCGAGGATTCACGGGATTGCCCTCGGGTTCAAGAGCGCGTCGTCATTTCCCTGTCATCGGCCAGATCCACGCCGCGATCATCGTTAGCGCGAGCCCGGCCACGCCCTGGATGGCCATCATCGGCGACACCGTCCGCAGCGTCTGCGCCTCCCTCAGCCCGCTGAGCCGCGTGATGATCCAGAAGCCCGCGTCGTTCATCCACGAAAACGGCTTCGATCCGCAGCCAATCGCGAGCGCGAAATACACCGGATTCACATGCGCCTGTCCGCCTTCGATGAACGCCTTCGCGATCGGCGCCGCCGTGATCATCGCCACCGTCGCGGAGCCTTGCGCCGTGCGAACCAGCGTGGTGATCAGAAAGAGCGCGGGCAGCGTGAAAAGATGGGTCTGGGAAAGCATCGAACTCAGCAATTCCGAGATGCCCGTCTGCCGCAGCACGCCGCCGAACGCCCCGCCCGCCGCGATCAGCAGCAGGATCGCCGCTCCGGAGCTGATCGCCGTCTGCACCGCCTTCGACGCAGTCGCCCGATCCCGCCTGACCGCCAGCAGAATGAGGATGAGACAGACTCCGATCGTGAGCGCCATTTCCTTCTCGCCCAGCACCCGGAGAACATTCGCGCGCCAATCTTGCGGTGGCAGCTTCGGGACGAGCCACGCCGCGAGCGCGATGAGAAACACCGGCAGCGTCACCGGGATCAGGGAAAGCGAAAGCGGCGGCAGTTCCTGGTGCAATGCGCTGTCCACCGTGGCCGCATCCTCGGGAGGCACTTCGAGCGTCTCGCGGCGGTTCGACCACATCGCAAAGGCGCTGCCCACGAGCGCCGCTCCCATCCCGATGGCGCAGCCCATGCCCATCATCAGCGCGATTGGCACCCCCAACTCCCCGGCCACAAACAGCGGCCCGGGCGTCGGCGGCACGAGCGAATGCGTGATCGTTCCGCCCGCCACCGCGCACATGATCAAAAGTAGATAGTTGCTTTTCGTCTGCCGCCCCACCGCCTTCGCCAGCGGTGAGAGCAGATAAAACGTCGTTTCAAAGAACACCGGGATCGTAAGAAAAAACGACGTGATGAAGAACGCCCAATGCGCCCGCGCCGCGCCCATCAGCCGGAGCAATGCTCCCGCGATGGATTCCGCCGCGCCGGAAAGCAGCATCGCCTCGCCAAGGATCGCGGCCATGGCGATCAGAATTCCAAGATTCGCGCACGTCTTCCCGAAGTCCTCGGCTACTCGCGCCGCCGGCGTTTTATCGAGAAACTGCTTCGCTCCTTTCGCGGTGATCTCGCCCTTCGCCACGCGCTGTTGGGCAAACTTTTCCAGCGCGCTCTCGGGCGTCAGCAGCGCGACGCAGAAAGCCCCCAGAATCAGCGCCAGAAAAGCATGCATCCGCAAAAACAAAATGCCGCCCACGACAATGACCAGCCCGGCCAGGAGTAAAAGAAATGGGCTCATGAAATCGGCGATCGACCAGCCTCTTACTTCACCTCAAAGCGAGCGGACTCCACCGCGTTTCTACCCGCTTTTCCCAGGGGGCGCGGCTCGGGCTGGGCGAATCCATTTAGGTCCACGGACCGGACCCGAAATTCATACTGGCCGGGTTTGAGGTCCGTGATCGCGATGAACCACGAAATCATGCTATAGCGCAGAGGCCACGTCGCGGGGGCGCCTGTCTTCGGATCGAAGCCGAGCACGTCTTTCGAAGAAACGCCCGCCGGCAGGATCCTGCTCCAGTCGGTGGGCGGCGCCTCCAGCTCACAGGGCATCCAGTTTCCTTCACCTTGGCCGTCGCCGCTATCCTTCGCGGTATCGTCTGGATCCACGGGGCGCAGCCAGTATTCGACACGTTGCAGACCCGAAAGCCCCGACATCACCAGGCCGCCCAGCGTTGCCGATTGGCCCGATACCGGGCCTTTCGGCGCCTGGGTGATATAGGCGGCCGTCTTCAAGTGCGAGTCGGGATCATTATTGGCGTTCGCGTAAGTATCGTTTGCCCGGAAGTCATTCGTCACCACGATGCGCTGAAGCCACTTGATCGATTTGAAGCCGTGGGACCATGGGATGACCATGCGCACCGGGCCGCCTCGCTTGAGTGGAATCGGCTCGCCATTCAGGCGGTAGGCGAGGAACGGCGGCAATTCGCCGGGCGGCGTCTCCATGGCCTCCGTATAAGAGAGCGACGATTGAAAGAGCTGGCTGGGATCGTTGTTGTGAAACCCCCAATAATAGATGCGTCGCACGTTGCGCATCGGGCCGCAGAGCTTCAGCACTTCGCGCAGCGGCACGCCTTCCCACAATCCCTGTCCCAGGGGTTCCGCAAGATTCAGGCACTGCATGGCTTTGATGAACCTGGCGCCGTGTCCCCGCCCCAATTCCATCAGCGCCGGGAGATCGAGCGCCGTTCCGTCCTCCAGCGTGAATTGTTTCGATACGGTCGCCGGCTCTTTTACCGGCTCGGTGATGATGGAATCCGCGGTAATCTCCAGCCGCCACGATTGTGGCGTCAATCGCGCCGCTTCCAGCGCAGCGCCGACGAGATCGTAAGGTTTGGGGTGGCCGCGGGAGACATCCTCAAAATCGAGCGCCGAAGTTAAGAGCGGCCGGCACGTGTAAACTGATACAGCCGGCTGTTCCGCGGCTGCCGCGCGATTGGCCAGGCGGCCCAGGACGATGCCGCCTGCCAGAGCGGACCCTCCGCGGACAAAGTCGCGGCGAGTGATGGATTCCGAGGGGGGATCGATTCTCATGGCCAATATCGGCGCATAGTTTGAACAGCTCTATTCCACGCAACTGGAAGCGGCAATTCGATTCGAGACCTCTTTGACGCCTCTTTCCCAAACTGACGGGTTTGGGAATGCGCTCCTTGGGGAAACTCCGTTTCGCGGAGGGCGGAAG
>Ga0302319_10007153_pt1 | contig 21990 bp, 25 predicted proteins | sample Bog_T0_2_FD_203319 | JGI IMG/M metagenome (GOLD analysis project Ga0302319, IMG submission 203319) | Peat permafrost microbial communities from Stordalen Mire near Abisko, Sweden - Bog_T0_2 | ecosystem: Environmental > Terrestrial > Soil > Wetlands > Peat | place: Sweden: Abisko, Stordalen Mire... | reverse complement strand
GTCCACATGCTGGGGCAGCCGCTCGTGGATGCGGCGGGCCAGAAACCTGACTATGGGGAGATGTTCGAGCAATACCCGCTCCTGCTCGCCGCTGAGCACGGCCATCGCCGACACAGCAGGCGGATAGCCGCCTCCGTTCCGGTTGTTCCGCGTTCCTCTCGGCACACTTGCCGTACTCGCTGCTTCTAATCCCATCGATTCCCCCTTAACGCACAGTTCCAACCGGCCGCAAACGTATCTCCGGCGGGATTTCCCCGGCCGCCACCACCGCCAGCCTCGGCAGAACCGGCTCCAGCCAGCGCTTGACGTGGTAGCGGGCCGGACTAGGACATAGAAGCACCGGAAGGGCCGCTGCGGAGTTGGCTCCGATGAGTTGTCTCAAAGAATCGGTCAGCCGCCGGATCAGCGGCTTTCCCGTGTTTCCGCCAGATGGCAGAAGGCGCTGGCTGCTTTCCGGTGCCAGCGTCGTCAGTATTTCTTCTTCGAGCGCGGGATCGAGCAGCAGAACCGGAAGCTGGCCTCCGCCGTCCAGCAGCGGGCGGATCAGCCTTCGGCCCAGCGCCTGGCGCGCCGCTTCCACCAGTGCCACCAGGCTCTTGTTCATCGGCGCGGTTTCGAGTAGCGACTCAAGAACCGTGCCCAGATCGCGGATTGAAACCCGCTCGCGCAGCAGTTGCTCAAGAACGTGCCCCACTTCGCCCAGCGACAGCAGCTTCGGGGTCAATTCTTCGATCAGCTTGGGGTGGCTTTCATTCAGAGAGTCGAGGAGCCGTTTGGTCTCCGACCGGCCCAGCAACTCCCAGGCGTGCTGGCGAACCAGTTCGCCCAGATGGGTGGTAATCACGGTAACCGAATCCACCACCGAATACCCGGCAGCGACCGCCTGATCCTCAAGGCTGGGCACAATCCAGATCGCAGGCACTCCAAACGCCGGCTCGCGGGCCTCTTTGCCCGCCAGCGGACGCCGGCCCGGATCGGAAGAGACAGCCAGCAACAACGATCCCTCGGTCTGCCAGCGGCCAATCTCCATGCCGCGAAGAGAGAACAAGTATTCGCGAGGCTTCAACCGCAGGTTGTCCGAGATGTGCACCGGAGGAACCAGAAAGCCCATCTCCGAAGAGAGATGCCTGCGCAGAGAGCGGACCCGGTTCAACAGTTGCCCGCCCTGCTTCTCGTCAACCAGCGGAATCAGCTGGAACCCGATCTCGAGAGTCAGTTCCTCGAGGCGCAGCAGCGATGCCAGGTCGGCGCCCTGCGCCTGCTCCGCCTTCTTCTTCTCCCCAATCGCCGATTCGGCCGGTGCAACAACAGGCGGATGCGCCGACGCGCGACGCGCCCCCCAGTAAAGCCCCGCGGCCACGATTAGAAATGCGAGCTTTGGCAGGCCGGGGATTAGGCACATGGCGCCCGAAACCAGACTAGCGAGATAGAGCGTGGTTGGCTTGGCCAGCAACTGCTGGCGAATTTCCCCGCCCAGCAATCCGGCCGAGTTGGCGCGCGTCAGTGTGATGCCCCCGGCGATCGACACCAGCAGCGAGGGGATGAGCGTGACTAACCCATCGCCCACCGTCAACACGGTGTAGGTGCGCGCCGCCTCGCCCAACTCGACGCCCTGCTGCAATGTGCCGATCAAGAGTCCGGCAACGATGTTGATCGCGGTGATCAGGATCGTGGCCAGCGAGTCCCGCTGGCTGAAGCGGGCCGCCCCGTCCATCGCGCCGTAGAACTCCGCCTCGCGCGCAATCGCCTGCCGCCGTCGGCGCGCCTCGGCCTCGTCGATCAGGCCGGCATTCATGTCGGCGTCAATTGCCATCTGCTTGCCCGGAAGCGCGTCGAGTGTGAAGCGCGCCGTCACCTCGGCCGTGCGCACTGCGCCGTGCGCGACGACCAGAAACTGGATGGCTATCAATGCCAGGAAAAGGACGAAGCCAACGACATAATTGCCACCGACCACGAATTGCCCGAACGCTTCGATCACCTTGCCCGCCGCAGCGGTACCCTCCGATCCGTGCAGCAGAATGCGGCGGCTGGAGGCAATATTCAATGCCAGCCTGAAGAGCGTAAGCAACAGCAGCAGCGTAGGGAAGACGCTGAGCTCCACCGCTCTTCTCACCTGTACCGCGGAGAGAAAGACGATGATGGAAGCGGCCATCGAGATCGCCAGCAGGAAGTCAAGGGCCCAGGATGGCAGGGGCACAATCATCACGAAGATCACACTGATGGCGGCGAGGGGCAAGAGTACCTCGCGCAACCGCTGGACAATCGGATGTCCCGCAAGCGTACTGACGGGCAGGGCTGTGGTGCTCACTGTGTGCCTCCTCTTTGGGGCGGAACCGCGCCGGCGGGCGAGCCAATTGGCGATCCATTCGGTCGCGCCGCCGCCTGGCGCGCGCGACGATCGCGCAACTCGGTTTCGACTCGCTGGCGATAGAGCCAGGCAAGAATCGCCGCTACGGCGGCATAGAGCTCGACGGGAATCGGCTGTCCTACTTCGACCGATCGATAAAGCGACCGAGCCAGCGGGGGATTCTCGATAATGGGTACGCCTGCCCAGCGGGCGTCGGCCTTGATTTCTTCGGCCAGCAGATTGCGGCCCTTGGCGACCACCTTCGGCGCCTCCATGGTCCCGAAGTCGAAGGCCAGGGCTACCGCGTAATGGGTTGGATTGACAAAGACTACGGCCGCCTTCGAAATATCCGCCTTAACCCGGCGCCTTCGCATCTGCCGCTGCAGATTCCGAATTCGGCCCTTTATCTGCGGGCTGCCCTCGGTCTGCTTCATCTCGTCCCGCATGTCCTGCTTGCTCATCTTCAGCCGCGACTCGCGGCTCTGCCACTCGACCAGATAATCAATGCCCGACCAGGCGAAGAGCAGCCAGGCTGTCGCCATCAGCAGTCCATAAACATCGGAACTCAGCATGTTCAGCCGGGTAATCGAAAACGGGGGAAGGGTCAGTTGCCGTGCAATGCGCTGTACAGCGAACACGGCGAGAAAGCCGGCGGGAACCAGCGATTTGGCCAACCGTGTCGCAGCGCGCAGTGAGAACAGATTGCTGATATTGCTGACCGGATTGATGCGGTCGAGCTTGAACCCCACTGCTCCGGCGTAGAAGTTGATCCCGCCAGTCTGCAGAACGCCTATGCCGAGAGCCGAGGCCGCCACTGCGGCCATCACCACCCCGCATGGTCCGAGCACCTCCAAAGCCAGGCGGCGCAGGGCATAGAGCGTGGGCTGAATCTGGGCCGGTTCCCAATGCGCAGGTCCGCCCAGATCCAGGAAGCCGGTAAACGTACTGCGCCATGCAACCAGAATGTGCTCTCCGATCGCCCCCAGCACCATAGCTCCAGCCAAGGTCCCAGCAGCGGAAGAGAGCTCGCGGCTGTGCAGCACATCGCCATCCTTGCGAGCCTGGTCACGGCGGTGCTGAGTTGCCTGTTCTGTGCGGTCTCCAGCCATGGGCTACCCTCCCAGCCCCAAGCCCGCAGCGGAACCAAACCCGTGGCCGCCCTGGGTAATCAATCGCTCCGCCAGGTCCAGCAATCCCGCGAAGCGCGCCTCGATGAATCGGGGCCAAAGGGCAAGAGAACCGGTCAGAAGCGCAAACCCCGTCAGTGTCTTGAGCGGCACGGTGAGGTTCATTACCGGCAACTGCGGGCTGAGCTTGCCCAGTAGGGACACGGCAACTTCCACCAGCATGGTCGCCGCCAGCAAAGGGGCTGCCAACTCGGTTGCGGCGAGAAAGATGCCCCCTGCTGCACGCACTATGCCCAGTGCGGCTTCAGGCAGAAGAACAAATGTGCCCAGAGGAACCGCACGAAAGCTGCGCATCATTGAGGCCAGCAGAATCCGGTCGAGGCCCGCCGTAATCACAACCAGGGTTCCCATCAGCTGAAAGAGATCGCCGAGCAGCGGGGTCTGAATGTTGGATGTCGGGTCAAGAAGATTGACCATGGAGAAGCTGAACTGCACACCGGCAATCTGGCCGGCAAACAGGAGGACTTCATTCAGCAACGTAAGCGTAAGACCGTAAACCAGGCCCACTGCCAGTTCCCCAAGAAGGGAAGATAGGGTGATGGATGTGTGCGCATTGGGCAATGCCGCCACCAGTGGCGCCAGCAGCCAGGCGACCGACAACACAAAGACTGCCTTGGTGCGCATCATGAGGGCGGTCGAAGAGAAGAATGGAGCAAACGCCACCATACCGCTGACGCGCACCAGCACAAGCGTCATGGCGCTCAGGAAGTTCTCCCAATCGAGTTCAGTTCCCTGAGGCACTTGAATTCCTTTCGCTTTTGTCTGTTCGCCAGCCCAATGTTTTCGCTATCCCAAATAACGGTGCAAATCGGAAAGCAGTAGAACCGTGTAAGCTGCCATCCGTCCGAGAAACCAAGGCATGCCCACCAGCAGGATGAAGGCCACTGCGGCCAGGCGCGGGACGCTGGTCAGCGATTGCTCCTGGAGACTCGTCAAGGTCTGCAGCAAGCTCAGAAGGAAGCTCAGAAGGGCGGCGGCAATCAGCACCGGGCCGGACAGAATCATTGCTTCCTTCATCAGTTGGCGCAACAGTTCAGCAACCAGATCGGGTGTCATCCATTCCTCCTCAGAAGCTCTTCAACAAAGAACTGGCCAGCAGATTCCAGCCGTCGATCATCACGAACAACAGAATCTTCAAAGGCGTGGAGATCACCACCGGCGGTAACTGGAACATGCCTATCGATGTGGTGATCGATGCCGTAACCATGTCGATCAGAAGAAAGGGCAAAAAAAGCACCGCACCGATTGAGAACCCAGCCTTGAGCTCGGAGAGAATGTAGGCCGGAACCACCGCCCTCATGGGCAGGTCGTCCGGGGTCTGCGGGCGAGGGATCTGACCTGCCGCGGCAAACAGGGCAAGGTCCTTCTCTCGCGCGTAGTGCAGCAGAAAGTGCTTCACCGGCCGAACTCCCAAATCGATCGCTTCCAAACCTGTCAACTGACCGGCGCGGTATGGCTCGACAGCCTGCTGATCCACCTGCGTGAGCACCGGCGTCATCAGGAACCAGGTCATCATCAACGCGAGGCCCATCAAGGTGGGATTCGAGGGGGCTGTCTGTGTGCCCAGGGCCTGGCGCAGGAAATGAAAGACCACGAGCAGGCGCACCATAGGCGTCATGGCCATCAGAATGGCGGGAAGCAGCGTCACCAGGGTGAGAACGAAGAGAATCGTCCAGGGAGTCGAATCCGCGGGATGAAATCGCGCGTTCAAGTCAGGCAATAAAGGCGAAGATGCTGCGGCTGCAGCATGCACAGCCCAGACCGCTACCACGATAACCTCGCTGGATGAACCGGCCTGGGGCGGCCGGAACGGATCTGACCGCCAGCCAGCCCATCCGGGTCCAGTGGATAGAAAACCGGAGTCCCCTCCGCCGACGTTGCGACTAAAAACCGGCGGCCTTCAGCCTCCACCAGTGCCAGCGACTGTTTCGGGGAAAGCGCAATCCGCTCCACCAGAGTCAGCCTTGGCTGAGCACGGCCCGGCCTGCGAAACCGTTCCAGAACCCAGCCGCCCAGTCCAACTGCAGTTGTCTTTGACCCTTCCGATTTCTGATTTCTTTGCTGCATGTCTTCTCTCACCTCTTTTGTCATCCCACGCTTCCCGAAAGATCAACCCGGTTTCTCAGGCGAGCCGGGTCAGTCGCACCGCCAGATGCGCGTCCACGACTTCAAACTCGCTCCAGGCAAGCTGTACTTCGCCAGCTGATAAGGGCATATCTTCGTCGTGCGCCCATTGCGTTTCAATCACCTGCCCCGACCCAAGTGTCAGCAAGTGACGCACCCGGAATTGCCGAACCGGAACCGAAACTTCGAGCTCCACCGGCAGCCTGCTCATCGGCAAACTGAGCTGAACCGGGTCCCTATCGTTATGCTGGGGGGACTGGATCAGCGCGCTCTCTTCAGGCGCTTCCGTCGTGCCCGACAATGAAGGGGGATGCGGCGGCGGCAGCGGGGCTGGCGACGACGTTGAATTTGCGTTCTCCATTTGCTGAGGATTCATGCATAAAAGTGACCAGAATCAAGACAGAAAGATTGGAATGGTCTAAGAAATGCCATCGGGTGGGACTTGCCGTTTCACCACCTGCAACATGCAATCCGCAACGCTGATACACTGAAGGTTGACACCCAAGTACGGCCGCGCCGGCCCTGAACCGGCAAAAAGCCGTCCCAAATCGAGGTCCAAATCTATGTCGAAAGATCATGAAACAAGAAGCTTTACAGGAACCAGCCTGCGCCTGAAAATTGGCCTGGCAGAAATGCTCAAGGGCGGCGTCATCATGGATGTGATGAACGTCGAACAGGCTCGCATTGCGGAGGAAGCCGGCGCCACCTCGGTAATGGCTTTAGAGCGGGTTCCCGCGATGATCCGAGCAGAGGGCGGCGTGGCCCGCATGGCCAAGCCCTCGCTGATCAAGCAGATTATCCAGGCGGTGTCCATCCCCGTCATGGCCAAGGCCCGCATCGGCCACTTTGCCGAAGCGCAGATTCTGCAGGAACTGGGCGTGGATTTCATCGACGAAAGCGAGGTCCTGACCCCGGCCGACGAGGCGCACCATATCGACAAACACGCATTCACCACTCCCTTTGTCTGCGGAGCGCGCAACCTGGGCGAGGCTCTGCGTCGCATTGCAGAGGGCGCTGCCATGATCCGGACAAAAGGTGAAGCGGGTACTGGCGACGTTGTCCATGCGGTACAGCACATGCGCCAGATCACCAGCGAAATGCGTGCTCTGACCGTTCTTTCCGATCAGGAGCTCTACAAGGCGGCCAAGGATCACCAGGCTCCCTACGAGCTGATCCGCATGGTGGCCGCAACCGGCAAGCTGCCCGTGCCAAACTTCTCCGCTGGCGGAATCGCCACGCCTGCCGACGCCGCGCTGATGATGCAGCTTGGCGCAGAGGCCATCTTCGTCGGGTCGGGCATTTTCATGAAGGAACGAGCCACGCCGCTCGACGTCGAGAACGACCCCAAGGAACGCGAAGAAGCCGTCTCACGCGCCAAGGCCATTGTCATCGCGACTACGCACTTCAACGATCCCAAGATCCTGGCCGAAGCTGCCGAGCAGGTCACAGGCACCATGAAGGGCCTGGCCGCCGCCGCATTAGAGGAATCTCAGCTCCTCCAAACCCGCGGCTGGTAAGCACCTGCAGGGGCAGACGCTAGCGAGATGTACCCGCGGCTTCTTAGCGTCTGTCCTGCCTCGACATAGTCATCTGACTAGTGATATGACTATATGCGAGGTGGCTCATGCCCTGGCCCGTTTACGACGCGAAGGCGCGATTCAGCGAATTCCTTGAAACAACCCTCAAGGAAGGTCCGCAGGTTGTAACACGCCGTGGGGTGGAAACTGCCGTTCTGCTTCCAATCGACGAGTGGAAGCACCTGCAGGAACGTGCCAGGCTGTCTATTCCAGATCCACTTCTTGACCCGAATGCCCCGCATGACATCCCGTTTGGTCCACGAAGGGGCATCAAGTTGCGTCCATTCTCCTTCGACGACGCCGATTGAGCATGACATTCCTCCTCGACAACAACGTAGTCTTTGAACTGCGCAAGAACCGCCCTCATGGAGCTGTTGTTGCATGGAGGCGCTCCGTTCCTCTTCACCAACTCGCAGTTCCTGGCGTCGTAATTGCTGAAATCCAGGAAGGAATCGAGGCAGCTCGAACTCAGGACCCGTTGAAGGCCAAGGAGTTGGAGAACTGGCTTGACAGTTTAATGAGCTACTACACAATCTTGCCTGCCGATGGAAGTATCTACCGCGAATGGGGACGACTGATGTACTTACAATCCGATCATCTCGCGGCGGACGCCATGATCGCTGCCACTGCACGAGTCCTGCGACTAACCGTTGTCACCCGCAATGTCAAAGACTTTGAGCCCTTCAAAGTGGAAGTACTGAACCCCTTTAATCACCCGCGGGAGAGCTGAGAAATTGACCGAAAAGAAAATCCCAAACATCGGCGTTCTGGCCATTCAGGGCGACTATGCCTCCCACGCCGAAGCGCTGGCCGAATCAGGCGCGGAGCCGGTCGAGGTGCGCAAGCCCGATCAACTCGCCAATCTTGACGGCTTGATTCTGCCCGGCGGCGAGTCAACAACTATCCTCCGCTTTCTTGAAAAGAACAACTTCTTCGAAACCTTGCGGGAATTTTGCGGATCGAAACCAGTCTTCGGTACCTGCGCCGGCGCCATTCTGCTGGCGCAAGAGGTCAGGAATCCCGCACAGCGCAGCCTTGGCATCCTGGACGCCGTCGTGGAACGCAACGCCTATGGCCGCCAAATCGATTCAACCATTCTTACCGCACCAACTTCGCTCGAAGGGGGTCCGCTGGAGATGGTCTTTATTCGTGCCCCGCGCATCGTCGAAACCGGGCCTGGAGTCGAAGTGCTTGCTTTGCGCGACAACTATCCGGTGCTGGTCCGCCAGGGCTCAAAAATGGCGGCTACTTTTCATCCCGAGCTCAGTTCCGATCGCAGAGTGCATCGCCTGTTTGTGAACGTTGTGAACGAAGCACGCCCCCGATGAACCGTCTCTGAGCCACCGGATCTGTCTGCGGCTTGTGGATCGTCGAGAAATTTTGGGCCATCCCCTTCGAATCTCTGTGCGTCCAAGCTTATGTGAGAGTAATCTCATTCCCAAAGAGGCCTTGATGCCGTCGATTTTTACGCCCAGCCCAGCGGAGATAGAGCGCCGAGATCCCGGAATTGGCGGAAAACCGCCCCTCGACCTGCGCCCGACCGGCGGTGGCGGCGGCGGCGGAGACGACGACTGGAAAAATCAGCGACACGGTCCGCGCGAACTACTCCACAAAATGCGCCTATTTGTATTTCTATTTCTGTCCGTCGACATGATCTTCTTTGCGGTGTTGGTCTTGGTGTTTTACTCCCGGCAGGCGGGCATGCAGTTGAACGCCCATACCCACGAAATGATTGGCGATTGGCGCCCGGTCGATCTGCCCCCCATCCTCTTCCTGAATACAGCGGCCCTTTTGTTGAGCAGCATCACCATGGAATGGGCCCGGCGCAGTATCTTCCACGAAATTGATGTGCTTGAGGAGTGGTTGGGACTTGGCCAGCCGGCGCTTCGGCGGGCAACCCCCTGGGTTGCCGCCACACTGGTGTTCGGCTCACTTTTTCTCGCTGGACAGGGTCTGGCATGGCGTCAACTGTCGGCGCAGGGATTTGCTTTTGACCGGCACGCTACCCCGGCAAGCTATTTCTTCTACATGATCACAGGCTTGCATGCTGCCCATCTCCTGGTCGGCCTGGCAGGTCTTGTATTTTGCCTGGTCGCCCTCGGTTGGCTTCCTCGCGTTGAATTTCGTCAGGTAACGATCGACACAACAGCTTGGTTCTGGCATACCATGGGGATCGCGTGGCTAGTGCTGTGGGCTGTGATGGCCCTCGGCCAGTGATTCTGAAGTCGTTCAGAAACACATAGATTCGCTTAAAGCTCTACTTCGCCCGCAAATGGAGAAACGATCGGCAGCGTTCCGCCAAACTCGGCACTTCAGGGCACTCGAAATATACCTGGCGGTTGAGCGCCATCAGCAGTTGCACAGCCGCGATCCGGGTGTCATTCGGGGAAAACGATCCGCCCTCGTGCACAAACTCATCAGTCAGATATTCGATGGCATGACCCAGTATTTCCAGGGCGTGCCCGGCTTCGGGTGTAATGCGCCGCCGCCGGTTGGCGACCGCACGCCTGGAGGCGCTGGCTGAAGCAAAAGAATTGGCCCCAAAATTTGCGGGAGTGAATAGACCGGTTGATGTTGTAGCTGCCATGGTGTTCATCCTCAACTTGTTCATCGACCCAGTTGGGTCCCTTTTCAGATAACCGAAGTACCGTGTTCCATAATGGAACACCAAATTATCGCTTCCAAAATCTGGGAAAATCTGTGATTGCCCTCACTCGATTTCGTTCCCGTCTTCGAAAATTGCGGGATCTCCATAGTTTTGGGTCTCACCATGCCATCATTCCCCTTCAATAAGAGTCTCGACGTGAGGAAAAGGTCTATACGAACGCAATATTATTGTTCGAACTTGGTATGTGCTGAGCATTCCGGCACATGGTCGCGCTCACCCACTCTCCTTGCATCCCGCCTTGACGGGATGAGCCTGAAAACCTAAGCTCAAACCAGCATCTCTTCGATCGGAATCATTTGCGGTTCCGGCCGTGCAAGGTGAAATCCTATGCGACTTTTTCGGACTGGGCGGAGATGATTCCTTACCACTGGCAGTACCTCCCGCTGTTGCTGCAGATTCTCGTCGCCTTCGGCATGTGCGCGGGGATGGTTACCGGCTCCTTCTTCATCGGCCGCCATCGCAACTCGAAAACCAAATTGGCCGCCTACGAGTGCGGAATCGAGGCAGTAGGCGATGCCCGCAGGCGCTTCAGTGTTCGCTTCTATATGGTCGCTGTCCTCTTTATCCTCTTCGACGTTGAAGCGGTTTTCATGATGCCCTGGGCGGTGGTTTACCGCAAGCTTCCTGAATTGGCACACGTCGGGCGCTACTTCGGCTTCTGGGAAATGCTCGTCTACCTCGGCTTTGTGGCCGTCGGACTCTATTACATTGTGCGGAAAGGCATCCTGAACTGGAGCCAGGACAAGGCGGATTTGTAGCATGGAAGAAAAACCCACAATCATGGGCAAGGCGGCCGTCGTGGATGCCCTTCCGGAGCATCCAGCCGTCAAAGCCATCCTCGCCTGGAAGCCCGAAGCCTTAATCGACGCCAAATTCGACCGCAACGAGCTGACGCTGACCATTGCCGCCGAAGAGATTCGCGCTGCCGCGGCAACCATGCAGACGGCTGGCTACAACTTCATGGACGACCTCACTGCTGTCGACTGGTTCCCTTCCTCACCCCGGTTTCAGGTCAGCTACCACCTCCTCTCGCACACATTTAAGGAGTACATCCGACTCCGTGTCCTACTGGACGAGGCCAATCCATCTGTGGCATCCATCACGCCCGTGTGGCCCTCGGCCAACTACTATGAGCGTGAAGTCTTTGACCTTTTCGGCATTCGTTTTGAAGGCCATCCCAACATGCGCCGCATCATGATGCCCGACGAATGGGTGGGACATCCTTTGCGTAAGGATTATCCAGTTGAGGGGTATCGCTAAATGACAGAGATGATTGGTACACCCATCCTGGAAGCGCCGCTGGCCGAAGGCGCGAAAGACCAGCACATGGTCATCAACATGGGGCCGCAGCACCCCGCGACGCACGGTGTGTTGCGCCTGGTGCTCGAGATCGACGGTGAGATCATCGTCCGCCTCTACCCCGAAGTCGGCTATCTGCACACCGGCATTGAGAAGACCTGCGAAGCAAAGTTTTACCAGCAAGTGGTGCCGCTGACGGACCGCATCAACTATCTCGACCCCCTATCCAACAATCTCTGTTATTGCCTGGCCGTCGAAAAACTTCTCGGCCTCGAAGCTCCAGAAAAAGCCAAATGGCTGCGTGTCCTTCTCGTTGAGCTAAGCCGCATCAATTCGCACCTCATCTGGCTGGGCACGCATGCCATGGATATTGGCGCGCTGACCGTCTTCCTCTACACCTTCCGCGAGCGCGAAGATATTCTCCGTCTCTTTGAGGCCGTGGCCGGTCAGCGGATGATGACCAGCTATTTCCGGATTGGTGGGCTTTCGATGGAGCCGCCGCTCGATTTCCTCGACCGCGTGCAGGCTTTCATTCGTACCTTCCCGGAAAAGATCGACGAGTATTCCAACCTCCTCACCGGCAATCCCATTTTTCGGAATCGCCTCATGGGTGTGGGTTATCTCTCAGCCGCCGACGCCATTGCGTTGGGCGTAACCGGGCCTCCCATGCGCGCTTCCGGAGTTGATTTCGATCTCCGCCGCGACATGCCCTACTCCGGCTATGAGAAATTCAAGTTCAATGTTCCTATCTCGACAGGCGGCGATTGCTGGGCGCGCTACGAAGTCCGCCTGCTTGAATTACGCGAGAGCGTGAAAATCATTCAGCAGGCTCTGGACGGCATGCCTGAAGGTCCAGTCAAGGCCGACGCACCCAAAATCGTCCTGCCCGATCGCGAAAAGATGAAGACCCAGATGGAGGCACTGATCCATCACTTCAAAATCGTCACCGAGGGATTCGAAGTTCCCGCAGGCGAGGTCTATCAGGGAATCGAAGCAGGCCACGGCCAGACTGGCTACTATGTGGTTTCCGATGGCACGGCTAAGCCCTATCGGGTGCACATGCGCTATCCGTCATTCGCTACCCTGCAGGCGCTTGAAACCATGTGCCAGGGACGCATGCTGGCCGACGTGGTAGCCATCATCGGATCCATCGATATTGTGCTGGGGGAGATTGATCGTTGAGCTCTCCAATGGTTCACACACCGGAGCAGGTTCATGTCGAACTCTGGGTGTCGCTCGCTTCCCTGCTCCGCAGCTATACCGCGGCACACGGATTGAATGGCAACCGGCAGGCGACGGTCGAGTTGGGCGAAGATAAGATTCTGGTGCGGCACGGAGATGATTGGCTGGATTTAACACGCAGCGGAGCGACGGTGACTTGGCTGCGCGAAGATGGAAGGACTGGAACGTTGGAGCTGACAGAAGCCGGAACATTACGCGGCGAGGCAAGTGAGGAAGAAATGGATATGGCAGCCGAAGCGTGGGCGCGGGAGCTGATGCTATGAGCCCTGAAACTATGAGCCTGTTTTCCCCCGCGTTGGCGGCGCGTTTTGACGCCCTGGTCCAGAAGTATCCGCTCAAGCGTTCTGCCCTCGTCCCCATGCTGCTCTACGCGCAGGACGAAATCGGCTACCTCTCCGACGCAGTCATCGGCGAAGTGGCCGAGCGCATCGGCATTACCCAACTGGACGTGCGCGACGTGGCCAGTTACTACTCCATGCTTCGGTTCAAGCCGGCCGGCAGATTCAACGTGCAGGTCTGCACAAACATCAGCTGCATGTTGCGCGGCGGCTACGATGTCTACGAGCGCTTCCAGGAAGAGCTGGGCATAGGCCACAAGGGTGTTACCGCCGACGGCGTCTTTTCTCTCGAAGAAGTCGAGTGCATCGGCGTCTGCTGCTGGGCTCCAGCCATCCAGGTTAACTACGACTTCCACGACGAGCTAAGCCCCGAACACGTCCCCGGCATCATCGCCGGATATCGTGGGAAAGTGCCGGCCACCCATGCCTAGACTCGTCTCCCACCCAGATGAAGTAAAGATCGTCACCCGCCGTTTTGGCATGGGCGCGGCAAACATCGACCGCTATATCGAGCTAGGCGGCTATGACGCTGCCAAAAAATGTCTGGCGCAGGGTCCGGACTGGATCATCACCGAGATGAAGGCCTCCAACCTTCGCGGACGCGGTGGCGCAGGCTTCCCCACTGGCCTCAAATGGTCCTTCGTTCCCAAGCAGAATCCCAAGCCCAAATACGTCCTCGTCAATGGCGATGAGAGCGAGCCAGGAACCTGCAAAGATCACTTGATCTTTCTGCACGATCCTCATGCAGTGATTGAAGGTACGATCATTGCTGGCCTCGCCATCGGAGCCAAAGTCGGCTTCATCTACCTCCGCGGCGAGTATCGCTACCTGCTCGAAATCATGGATAAGGCTGTCGCCGATGCCTATGCCAAGGGCTTCCTGGGCAAGAATATCTTCGGTTCCGATACTGAGTTCGAGATCATCACGCAGTCCGGAGCGGGCGCGTATGAAGTAGGCGAAGAGTCGGCGCTAATGGAATCGCTCGAAGGTAAGCGCGGCATCCCGCGCATCAAGCCTCCATTCCCTGCCGTGGTTGGCCTCTACGGTGGCCCCACGGTCATCAACAATGCCGAAACCATCGCCACCGTACCGCATGTGATCGAGATGGGCGCAGCGGCCTACGCGGCTGTCGGCTCAGAGCGCAACGGCGGAACCCGTCTCTTCGGCCTCAGCGGCCACATTGAGCGCCCGGGCGTTTACGAACTGCCCATGGGCTACAACCTCAAAAAAATGATCTACGAAGTCGGCGGCGGCATTCGCGGCGGGCGCGCCTTGAAAGCTGTAGTCCCTGGCGGTTCATCGACTCCTGTTCTGCTTCCATCGGAGATCGAAAACCTCGGCATGGACTTCGACCAGGTGGGCAAAGCCGGCTCCATGCTAGGCTCAGGCGGCGTCGTCGTCATCGACGACCAAACCTGTATAGTCGAATTCGCTCTCCGCACTATCAGCTTCTATCAGCACGAGTCCTGCGGCTGGTGCATCCCCTGCCGCGAAGGTACGGACTGGCTCAAAAAATCGCTCACCCGTTTCCACGCCGGCTTCGGCGTTGCCAAAGATATCGACAACATTCAATACCTCGCGGAAAACATGATGGGCCGCACCTTCTGCCCATTGGGCGACGCAGCAGCCATGCCCACGCTTGGCTTTGTGAAGAAGTTCCGCAAAGAGTTCGAAGACCACCTGAACGGCAAGCCCTGCCCGTTCGCAAAACATGTTGAGTTGGCCGTGATTTGAGCATTGAAAAAGATCAAACAGCGGAGCAAGAAAGCCGGCTAAGTGAGACCGCAGGAATTGTTGAAAATTCTGGAAGCCGATGGATGGTATAGCACGGGACAGACAGGAAGTCACAGACAATTCCGTCACCCAACAAAGCCTGGGCTTCTGATCGTCCCAATGCACGCCGGTAAAGAGATTGGAAAGGGACTGCTTCACAGTATTCTGAAGAAAGCAGGTCTGAAATGACGCGAGAATACTTGGTGGTTTACGAGAGAGTGGGAGAAAATTGGAGCGCATTTTCTCCCGACGTGCCCGGATGCGGCTCGCTTGGTGATGCGCTGGAAGATACCCGTTCGAATATGCGTGAAGCATTGGAACTATATCTCACCGAAACGGCCAAAGCCGGAGAACCCCTCCCGGAAGCAACGACTACCAACGTAGACTTCGACGAATTCGACCCCGGTCATGAGACTAAGCAATATTTTGTAGAGTGGCTTGGAGTGTCGCTCCCTCAAACTCACTCGCTTACAGAAGCAACGCAAGCGGCCTAAGGAAACCAATGCCAGACGTAACCTTTACAGTCGATGGAAAAAAGCTGACGGCTCCCGCGGGGACGCTGCTCATCGAAGCCTGCCGCAAGTCCGGCATCGAGATCCCAGCCTTCTGCTACTACCCCGGCCTCAGCCTTCAGGCCGCCTGCCGCATGTGCGTTGTGCGCCAGGAAAAAGTGCCCAAGCTGCAAACAGCCTGCACCACCACCGTCGCCGAGGGTCAGGTCTTCGTCACGGAATCCGCTGAAATTGCGCAAGCTCGCAAGGCCACAATCGAATTGCTCCTCGGCAATCATCCTCTCGACTGCCCCGTTTGCGACGCCGGCGGCGAGTGCGAATTGCAGGACATGACCTTCAAGTACGGCGCTGGCGAGAGTCTCTACACCGAGGCCAAGCAGCACCGCGAAGAGCAGCAGTGGTCCCCTGCCGTCTTCTATGACCGCCCGCGCTGCATTCTCTGTTACCGCTGTGTCCGCATGTGCGGTGAGGGCATGGATGTATGGGCCCTCGGCGTTCAAAATCGCGGCGTCAGTTCCGTCATCGCGCCCAACGAGGGCGACCATCTCGACTGCGAGCAGTGCGGCATGTGCATCGATGTGTGCCCCGTCGGCGCGCTCACCAGCGGCAGCTATCGCTACAAGACGCGTCCCTGGGAAATGAACCACGTCTCCACCGTCTGCACGCATTGCGCCGATGGATGCAAGGTCACGCTGGGCGTTCGCCAGGTGAACGACGGTTCCGCAATCGTCCGCGCCGACAACCGCGACAAGAGCGGCATCAACGGCGACTTTCTCTGCGCGAAAGGCCGCTTCGGCTTCGACTTTGTCGAGAGCCCCGAACGCCTTTCAAAGCCTCTGATCCGCAATGCTAAAGGCAAGCTGGAACCCGCTACATGGGAACAGGCTTTTCGCTTCGCGGCAACCCGCCTGAAAGAAATCCGCGAGAGTAAAGGCGGAGCGGCCATCGGCGTCATCGGCTCCAACCAGACCACCAACGAAGAGAACTACCTCCTGCAAAAATTCGCGCACACGGTCCTCCAGACCAATAACATCGACCACGAACGCAGCACGGACTATCCAGCCTTCGCTCGTGCCCTTGCCGGCCACAAGGATAAATCCGCCAGCCTCCGCGACATTGCATCGGCTCCGGCCATCCTGCTTATCGGCGGCAACCCAACTGACGAGCATCCCCTCCTCGCATGGGAACTGCGCACCAACGTTCGCCTCAACCGCGCGCGCCTCTACATTGCCAACACCAGACAGATCAAGCTGGAGCGCCAGTCCAATGCCTCCCACCTTCTTGCGCCCGATGGCTACGACAAACTTCCGGCTCTTCTCGATGCAGGCGACTCTGACTTCGCCAAAGCTGTGCTGGCGGAGGAATCGCTCGTCGTCATCTTCGGCCAGGAATATCGTGGCAAGGCAATTGAATCGCTGGTAGCCTGGGGCCTGAAGCGCGCAAACGTCCGCTTCGCCTATCTCGGCGACCACGCCAACTCCCGCGGCGCAGCCGATATGGGCCTCTTCCCCGACCTGCTGCCCGGCTATGTGCCCGTCTCCAATCCCGGCGCTTTCGCGGAGTATCCCGGACTGCCTACAAGACCCGGAAAGTCCCTCACAGAAATGTTTGACGCAGCGGGCAAAGGCGCATTGGGCGCATTGCTCGTTGTCGGCGCCAATCCGGTATCTGCCTTAGGCGCAAATCCTGATGCGCTGAAAAACACCTTCCTCATCGTTCAAGACATCTTCCTGACAGAGACAGCCGCAATGGCCGACGTAGTCTTCCCTTCCGCAAGTCTCTATGAGAAAACCGGCACAATCACCAACACCTTCGGCGATGTGCAACTCGCGAAAAAAGCTGCAGACCGCGCCGGCGTCAAACCGGACTTCGAGATCCTGGTCCGCCTCGCCGGTAGCATGGGCGTCGATGTAAAAACCCTCGTGCCCTTCGGCAAAGCTGGCGTAACGGCAGATCTTGGCCAGTCGCGCGGCGCACAGTCCGGCGAGGCAGACCGCCACTCCGTCTGGCTCGCGGCCAACAATCTGGAACCCAAGCTCAGCCCCTTCGATCCCCTTGCCGTACTCGATGAAATCGAACGTCTGGTGCCCGGCTACACGCTTGATCGCCTGAATCTCTTCGGCGGCAACGACGTGCGGACCGAGCCGGGTTTCGTCCCGGTTTCCGATATAGCCGAAGCAACTCCGGCCCTCGTTGCGCCCGCGCACGACGGACTGTTTACATCAGGAACGCTGGGCCGTTATAGCCCCGCACTCAAGGAACTGGAACTGCACCAGGAAGCGGAGCTGCAAGAATCCGCCGCTGATTAGCGGTCTAAGCACAATGCTGTACGGAAACGCAAACGAGGCAAAAGGCAAGTGACGATCTTAGAATTCTTCCTGTGGAGCCTGCTCAAAGTAGCCGTAGTCACGGTGGTGCTGCTGATCAGCGTCGCATACACCGTGCTCCTGGAACGCAAACTTGTAGGCCGCATTCAGAACCGCTGGGGGCCCAGCCGCGTCGGACCATTCGGACTGCTGCAGCCGCTCGTCGACGGCGCAAAGCTCTTCATCAAGGAAGACCTGATCCCCACAGCCGTTTACCGGCCGCTCTATCTTCTTGCGCCGATCATTGCGCTCGGCTGCGCGCTCATCTCCATCGGCGTAGTTCCCTTCGGCGAGCCAAACATCGGCCCCAAGGGCATGCACCTGTTTGAAATTGCCGACGTCAACATCGGCCTGCTCGTAATTCTTGGCATCACTTCCATCGGCGTCTATGGCATTGCCCTCGCCGGCTGGTCGTCCAACAACAAGTACTCCCTGCTCGGCTCCCTGCGCTCTTCCGCCCAGTTAATCAGCTATGAACTTGCGCTTGGTCTTTCGCTCGTGGGAGTCGTTATGCGCGCCGGCTCGCTGAATCTGCGCGTCATCGTCGAAAGCCAGGCAAGGCATGGCTGGGCTTCGTGGAACATATTCGGCGGCTTTCAGTTTCTCGCCTTCTTCATCTACCTGATGGCCGCTTACGCAGAAACCAACCGCTCGCCATTCGACTTGCCTGAAGCTGAAAGTGAACTCACCGCCGGCTATCACACCGAATACAGCTCCATGAAGTTCGCGATGTTCTTCATGGCAGAATATGCCAACATGATCACCGTAGGTTGCGTGGCCACTCTGCTCTTCCTCGGCGGATGGACAAGCCCCTTTGGCAATCTGCTCGGACCCTTCGAGAATAATTACGTCAACGCGTTTCTTTCCATCTTCTGGTTTGTTCTCAAAGTCTTCTCATTCCTGTTCCTCTATGTATGGGTGCGAGGAACTCTGCCCCGCTTCCGCTATGACCAGTTGATGAACTTCGGCTGGCGCGTGCTCATGCCGCTGGCTATTCTGAACATCGTGGCAACTAGCTTGTGGCTTGCGTATCGCGGATAGGCACCGCCAGCAGAGCGCCCCAGTTCAGCCCCGAGCCAAACGCTGAGAAGACCAGCGGACCTGAGATAGGCGCGGTTTGCCCACCAAACCACTCGTCGGCAGCAATCAGCAGCGACGCCGATGAGGTATTTCCGTACCGGTCGATATTCGTAAAGAATCGTTCCCGCGGCGCCTTGAGAGTTGATGCGACACGCGTAATCAAGTTCAGGTTCGCTTGATGCAAGAGGAACACTTCAACATCCGCAGGCGCAAGGTGGTTGCGTGTAAGTAATTCATTCATGGCTCTCGGCATCTTCCGCGAAGCCTGCATGATCACACCCTGTCCATCCATCGAAAACTTTCCGTCCTGAACATACAGCGTCTCCGCTGAAGCTCCATCCGTAAACAAGCAGGAGTCCGCAATGCGCGCCAAGCCGTTCTCTGCATCCACCAGCGCTGCCCCCGCGCCATCTCCAAACAGAATCGCAGAATTCTTGTTCTCAGGATCGAGGGTGATCCGCCGCGACATAATCTCCGCGCCTACCACCAAAACCGTTCCCATATTCGGCGCAAGCTGCGCAGCAAGAATCAAGCCGATCAAAGAACCCGCGGACGAAACGGGAATGTCGAGAGCCGGAGTGGACGACAAACCAAGCCCGGATGCAACCTGGCATGCCGGGCCGGGGCAAAAGCGGTCGCTCGACCCACTCGCCACCAGGATCATCCCCAGATCCGCTGCAGTCACTCCAGCTTTTTTCAGGCAGTCGCGCGCCGCCAGTAGTCCAATTCCCGCTACAGTTTCGGAATCGTCTGCGTAGCGCCGCTCGGCAATCCCGGAAACTTCAAGAATCCACTCAGGCGTCGCACCCACCAGCGGCGCAACTTCTTCATTGCTCACGCGGCGTTGGGGCAGCCACGATCCAAACGCCCGCAGATAAGCCATCCGCTATGCCCTCGACGCGAGGTAAGCGCTGACCTTGTTGATGGTGTCGAACTTCCGCGCCGACAAGTCGGAATCGGGTACACTCACGCCAAACTCTTCTTCCAATCCTGCGACAAAGTCAGTGAGAGCAAAGGAATCTAGCAGCCCTGAGACGAATAGCGACTCGTCCGCACCGGGACTGATTTCCTTCCCTGTAACTTGCCGAAGAACCTTAAGGATTCGTGCCTGTGGATCCATTTACCACTCCTTGTGTTACCACTCCCTGCGCCGTTTCACTCCCCGTCGGGGTTCGCACTTTGTAGGCCTGATACCCCGTCATTAAATCGGCCATCAGCGCATCCGCCAATGCTCTGTATCCCTCACCGGTAAAGTGCGTGTGGTCCGGCTGTGCCCAGCCCGCATACACAAATTCCTGCATTGCCCCAAGGCCCCCCATCCGCTCACTCCAGTCCCAATACGCGCATCCATGCGTGCGACAAACCGCGCGCTGCGCCCGGACAATTTTGTTGGTGCCCGCAAAAGGATGCCATGCGCGACGCTGAGCAGTGGAACGGTCCGCAGGGCCCACAACCAGGATCGAAGACTCCGGCACATACGCGTGAATCGTATCGATGATCGAAGCAAAAGCCTGCTGATAGCTCTCCTCGTCCCAAAGCGAACTTGCCGCCTCGTTCGTCCCGTAGGCCAGCACAATCAATGCCGGAGAATTGTCCTTCAAATACCGCGAGAAAAGCGTTTGATCCCATTTCAGAATCAAAGGTGCCTCGGCCCCGTTAATGCCAATCGATTCCCACGTAACTCCAGGCTGCGTGGCAACCCAACCCAGCAGGCTCACCGGCGCGCTCTGTTCCGTCGTCACTTCGAAATGATGATCGCCTTCTGGACACGGGTAGCTGAAGGTTCCGGGTCCCGCCTCTGGCGCATCGGTTTCAATCTCCACCGGTTCTCCGCCATTGTCAGTAAATCGCAACCGGCCCCCGCCAGGTTGCTGCAGATATTGAAGCTCAAGCGAACTGCAAGGAGCATCCAGAGTCACCCATTCCCCCGCACGCTCCGTGGAAATACTGATGCCTCCCAGACCCGTCTGACCGTTGCCAAGCTGAAGGAACTTGTTTCCTTGCGTCTTCCATCCCGTCGACTGCGACCGGCTTGAACCCAAAATCCTGTAGCCTGCAAACGGATGTCCGGCGTAGGAGTAGCCGATTCCCCCGTTGCCAAACTGCTCTTGGAATACCCTCCGCGCCTCGCCGGTAAACATGTCAGCCGCGGTATGCGAATCCCCGAACTGAAGCACACGTACGGTGTCCGTATGCGGCCCGGTGTCCTTCAAGGCGGCTTCGTGCGAAGCAAGCTGAGCATAAAACCCATCCAGCGCGGAACCATAGGCAATCGGCTTTTCAGCCGGCTCCTTCAGACGCGTCCCAATCTCTTCAATCAATGCGGCCTTGTGTGCAGCATCAAGGTGTGCTCCAGCCAGGTAGCGAACACGCGCACGCGTTCGAGGATGTGCAGCTTTGCCGTTCACTGTCTTTGCAGATTGCGCGGGAGCTTTTCTAATTCCCTTGCCCGTTGTTTGAGCTGCGGAAGCTGGTCGATGCTTCTTCTTAGTCGAAGTCACCGCCGACAAGTTCGCTGCCCCAGTTACCAGAAGCAAACTAGCAACCACAAAAGAAATCATGCGAAGGTGAACACGCCAACTCATTGCATCCTGGCCTTCTTGCCGGCTTGCTTTGGGGCATGTTTGGATTCGGGGAGCGACTTGGCTGCCTCGGCTTTGAGGGAATCTGCGGGATTTGCGGCCGGCAAGCCAATTCCATGTTGCATCTTCCATCGATTGTATCCCAGCCCCAACTGCTCAACGAACAGGCCTGCAACGATGGTCGCCCCCTGCGGCGTGGGATGCAGGAAGTCCGCGGTAACCAATCGCGGGCTGGCCACATACCAGCGTGCCATGGTTCCGTCGCCCCCCATCGCATCGTATGTGTCGAAAAAAGCACAGTGCGTCTCGGCCGCCACCTGGCGCTGAATCGCCACAATCTCCGGAATCGTCGACATGGTCTCAATATCGTTCATCCCCGCTCGCTCTCCGCGATCCATAGGGCTCATCACCAGGATCGGCACCCCCGGGGCAGCCACGCGAATGCGCTGAATCGCAAGCCGCAGTTCTGCCGCATACCCCTTGTGAACAAACGTGCCAAAGCTGCTTTCGTTGGAGCCGTAATTGACAACCACCAGGGCTGGCGCCGCGCGGTCAAGTTCCTGCTTCCACAAGCCGGGCTGCAGCACACGCGCCAATACGGATGTGGTCGCACCGTTCAGGCCAAGACTGTCGTAGAGCAGACCGTCTGACCCGCGGCGAAAATCTGCTCCAAATAGCGTCACGGTGCCAGATGTGGGACGGATCGAGACAGTTTTGGTACCGGCAGGCAGTTCCACTTGAACCGAACCCATTTCCTGCGTTTCCGAATTCGTTGTCTGCTCCACCAACTTGCGGTCGTCGGCCTCCACGGCGAATGTTCCCCCTTCGGGCTTGGTCAGATACTCCACATTCACAACAGTTTGTTCCGATTCAGTCAGATGAAACTTGCTCCACG